>Ga0210115_1000312_pt1 | contig 14081 bp, 11 predicted proteins | sample MayberryNW_TuleB_2_FD_185526 | JGI IMG/M metagenome (GOLD analysis project Ga0210115, IMG submission 185526) | Wetland microbial communities from San Francisco Bay, California, USA, that impact long-term carbon sequestration - MayberryNW_TuleB_D2... | ecosystem: Environmental > Aquatic > Marine... | reverse complement strand
GACCCCTCGGCGATGCCTTCGCATCATTCCTGGGGCATCGCGCTCGACCTGAACATCGCCGGCAACTACTACGGCCTGATCCCCGATCAAGATCCCCGGCTCGTGGCCGTGATGGAACGATGGGGGTTCGCCTGGGGCGGGCGGTTCATCGTGCCCGACGGCAACCACTTCGAGTACCACCGAGCCCCGGCCTCGTAGGCTTCCGATCGATGCGCGCGCCCACGGAGATCGCCTCGCCGTGGCGGCGGTACTTGTTCGCTGCGGTGGCCCTGACGCTCGGAGTGACGGCCGTGCTCGCGACCGCCCTGCTGCCCGGGAGCGACCGGATGCCGACGAGCCTGAGGGAGAGAGCAGGGTCCGGAGTCGACGGCGATCCGTACCCCGGCTCGGGCTCCGGCCTCGTCGCCCCGCTGGAGGCGCCGGAGCCTTCGACCCCCGACCTCCCCCCTTACTACCTCGCGTGGACGCCGGGTGGATTGCCGACCGACTTCCGCGATCGGGCCCGGACCGTGCCCGGACTGCGCACGACCGTGGTCTTCGCCGGCGACACGCGCTGGCTGACGCGCTCGATCGATGCGGCCGGCGCCACTATCGACCGGCCGAAGCCGCCCCTCGCGATCCCGATCGACGCGTTCGCGGTCAATCCGGTCGAGATCGCGCCCTTCCTGCCTCGGGGGGTTCGAGGCGAGGTGGTCGAGACGCTCGAGCGCGGCCAGGGCGTGCTCGGCACCCGCAGCGCGGTGGTGCGCCGCCTCGGCGTCGGGGGCGTGCTCGAGTTCGGTGACCGGTCCGTGCGGGTCGGCGCCGTGGTGCCCGAGGAGCTCATCGGCTGGAGCGAGCTGCTCGTCTCGCGCGAGGTGGGCACGCCCCTGGGCGTCGTCGACGACCGATACCTGTGGGCCTTCCCTCACGGGAGGCCGGGCCCCACGGCGTTCGAGCGCCTGGTACGCCCCCTGGTGCCTGCGAACGAGCCGATGCGGATCGAAGCCCCCGGCGAGAGCCCCTACATGCGTGTGGCCAACGGCGTGAACCCTCCGATCGTGCTGAAGCAGGCCTTCGGCGAGTTCGCGGCGGCACCCGACGCCACGGACCCGGCGTTCTTCCGGATCGACCCGGCCTGGGTCGACGACAACCTCGTGACGCGCTCGGTGCCGCTGCTCGGCGAGCTCACCTGCCACCGGATGTTCATGGCGGACCTGCTGCGGGCGATGCGAGAGGTCGATCGGGCCGGCCTCGGGGGGTCGATCCACTCGACGGCGGGCTGTTTCAACGCGCGCACCGTCGCGCGCGTCGCCACGAACCCGCCCTCGTTCCATGCCTACGGGGCGGCGGTCGACATCAACGCGCCCGAGAATCCGTTCGGCACCACGCCCACGATGGACCCGCGCGTGGTGGCGATCTTCGAGGACCTCGGATTCAACTGGGGAGGGCGGTTCCTGATCCCCGACGGCATGCACTTCGAATACGGAGGCGGGCCGCTGCGGGACGCACGGTAGCCCACAGCCACTCGGCCAGTGACGAATTACGACCATCGACCGATGGTTCCGCGGATGCGTGCCGTGGGAAGCTCCCGTGACGTAGGACCGACGGCCTACCCGTGAGGAGCATCCGACCTTGTTCCGAATCCGTGCACGCACGTCCGGTCAGGCGCTGATCCTGATCGTGCTGGCGGCCACGCTCGCGACGGTGCCCGCCGACGAGGCCCGGGCCGCCATCCCGTCCACGCAGCCGGACCAGGTCGGCATGGTCGACGGCCGGGTTCGAGCGATCGCGGTCGTCGGGAACCGGGTGTGGGTGGGTGGCACGTTCACGACGCTCCGCGACGCGAACGGCGGCGCGGTCGCCACGGTTTCGAGTCTCGCGGTCTTCGATGCCGTCACCGGCGCTCCGGTGACGTCGCTCGCCGTTCCGAACGTGACCAAGGGGTCCGGAGCGGGAACTATCTACGACCTCTCGCTCGGCTCCGACGGCCTCCTCTACCTCGCCGGCACCTTCGATCGGGTGGGCGGGCTCGCTCGCAAGAACGTGGCGGCGATCGACCCGGGCAACGGCGGGGTCACGGGATTCGCTCCAAACACCTCTGCCGCCAAGAGCGTGCTCGCGACGAGCGGAGCCATCTACGTCGGAACGTCGAGGCTGCTCTCGTTCCAGCGCAACGGGTCGCCGTCACCCGGCTACGCCGCGCCTCAGATGCAGACCGATCCCTCACTGCGCGGTCACAACACCCCCCCACAGGTTCGTGACATGGTGCTCGTCGGATCGAGCGTGATCGCCGCCTGTCAGTGCGACGGCACCGTCGAGAACGGCGCCACGAAGAACGCCCGCGCAGCGATCGAGGTCGATGCGGACACGGGAGCGGTGCAGGACTGGACCCCCGGCAACCTCTCCGCCAGCAGCGCCGCGTTCGGCATCGGACTGCTGGTGCAGAACCATCCCGGCTCAGGCAAGCCCACCGTCTACCTCGCGGCGGGTGGTTCCGACTTCGTCGCCGCCTACGACGTCGCGACCGGTGCACAGGTCTTCAAGACCGACACGTCTGGATCCGCACAAGCCGTCGCCTGGCTCGACGGCATGCTCTACGTCGGCGGACACTTCCAGTGGGTCGCGAAGCAGCGATCCCAGTCGTGCCAGGACAACTCCAACCCGAACACGTCGTGCCATCATGCTCCCCGGTTGGTCGTGATCGATCCCGGTGACGGCCGCGTGGTTCCGGCGGAGGATCCGTGGAACCCCGGCATCTGCTGTCGGTACAACGGCGTGTGGGCCTTGACCCCCGATCCGGGCCGCGGGCGCCTGCATGTCGGCGGTGAGTTCACGAAGGCGGGGGGCACGTGGACCGGTAGCGGCACGAACTGGACGCTGCAGGGGGCTCGGACGCAGGCCTACTACGCACGGTTCTCCGCGACGCCGACCACCCTGAACGACCTGACGATCTCGTTCGCAGGCACAGGCGGCGGCCGCGTGCGCACCGATCCCCCGGCCGCCGACTGCACGGAGGACTGCCGGGCGGGCTTCGTCCCCGGCACCGAGGTGACCCTGAGCGCCGACCCCTTCGCGGGATCGAGCTTCGCCGGCTGGTCGGGGCATTGCTCGGGGCTCGGATCGTGCACCGTGAGCATGGATCGAACCCGGTCGGTGACGGCCACGTTCACGACCGACGGCTCGCCGTCGCCGTCGCCGTCGTGCGGACGCGTCGCCTACACGTCGAAGAAGAAGGGGAACGCGGACGTGTACACGATGAGGGCGAACGGCGGCATGAAGGAACGGCTCACGACCGGCAGGGCGGCCGACCGTGATCCCGCATGGTCGCCCGGCTGCGCGCGCATCGCGTTCACCAGCACCCGCACGGGCAACGCCGAGATCTTCGTGATGAACGCCGACGGGTCCGGACGGCGACGACTGACCAACTCCGGCGGCGCCGACACGGACCCGGCGTGGTCGCCCGACAGCGGGCGCATCGCGTTCACCAGCACGCGCACGGGCAACGCCGAGATCTTCGTGATGAACGCCGACGGCAGCGGCGTCACGAGGCTCACGAACCGCCCCGCGCGCGACCTGGCGCCCGCCTGGTCTCCCGACGGCACGCGCATCGCGTTCGAGAGCGACCATGCCGGATCGATGGACGTGTGGACGATGAACGTGTCCGGCGGCGGCCTGACCAAGCTCACCGACGGCGCACGTCGATCGATGTCCCCGGCCTATTCGCCCGACGGTGACACGATCGCGTTCGTCAGGGTTCCGGTCGGGACCAAGCGGATCTGGCTGATGGACGCCGACGGCACGGACCCGCGACGTCTCAGCCGGGGCCGAGGTTCGCACTCACACCCGTCCTTCTCACCGAACGGGAAGCGGGTCGTCTTCGCCAGCACCCGGTCGGGCCGCAGCCAGATCTGGGTGGTCAAGACCGGCGGATCGAGCTCGAAGAACATCTCGAAGAGCACGCGGGTCGATTCCCGGCCCTTCTGGTCCTGACGACCGTTCGGTCGTCGAACGACGGCGGCTCATCCGAGGGAACGATCGAACGTCGCGTAGGCTTCGGCCATGCCGCGCCGCGCACGATCCCGATCCGCGCCGGGACGGACACGTCCACGGCTCGCTCCCGTGATCGTGGCCACGTGCCTGACCGCCGCCTGCGTCGCTTCCCCGGCGGCCGAGGAACCGCCCCTCGGGACCGTCCCGACCTCCGCCGCCGAGATCCCGGCGGCCGCGTGTGCGGCTCTCGACCCCACGTTGGTTCGCCGCATCTACCGCGGGATCGATCCGGAACGGAGCGGAGAGATCCAGCTGATCCCGCCCGAGGGACTGCAGGCGGGTGGGCTCTCGCACGCCTCGCCGTTCGATACGACCCAGCGCATCCCCCTGTTGATCCACGGACCGGGCGTCGTTCGGCCCGGCACCTACGACGAACCGGCCACCCTGGCCGACGTGGCGCCGACGGCGGCGCGCATCCTGCGGTTCCCCGGGTTCCACGCCCCTGACGGCAGACCGCTCACGGAAGCCTTGCTCCCGGCGTCGGAGAGTCGCCTGCCGCGGCTCGTCGTCACCGTGATCTGGGATTCGGCGGGCAACGATCTGCTGAACCGTTGGCCGGAAGGCTGGCCGCGGCTCCGGGAGCTCGCCGACGATTCGGCCTGGTTCACGAACGCGGCGGTCGGCGCGACGCCGTCGAACACGCCTCCGAGCCACGCCACGATCGGCACCGGTGCGTTCCCGATGACCCACGGGATACCCGACGAGTTCGTGAGGGTCGATGGACGCGTCGAGCGCCCCCTGCACCTGGGGCCCGACGCGCTCAAGGTGCCGACGCTCGGTGATCGCTACGACCTCGCCCTCGGGAACCGGCCCGAGGTGGGTCTCGTCGGCTCGCTCTCCGCCCACCTGCTCATGATGAGCCGAGGCTCTTTCGTGCCGGGCGCCGATCGGGACCTCGCCGTGACGCGCGAGCCGAACAGCACCGCGACCGGCGGCGACGACACCGCGCCCAGATGGCGGCTCCCGGGTGGTATGTCCTCGTACTACTCGTTCCCCGAGTACGTGAACGATCCGGCGTTGGCGAGGAGGTTCCTGCAACGGATCGACGAGCTCGACCGGGCCGACGGGCAAGCCGACAGCCGGTGGCGCGAGCACGAGATATCGAGCCTGCTGGGCGGATGGGAGACGCCGGCTCGGTCCGCGTGGCAGACCGACCTGGTCGAGGCCGTGATCGAACGTGAGGGATTCGGCGCCGACGAGGTCCCCGACCTGCTCTACGTCAACTACAAGATGCTCGACTCCCTCGGGCACAGGTACAGCGCCGACGGCGTCGAGCTGTTGGACGGCCTGCGGGCTCAGGACCAGGAGCTGGATCGACTCGTTCGACTGCTCGACGAGCTCGTCGGCAGGGGCGAGTGGGTGATGTTCCTCACCGCCGACCACGGCATGGCGCGGGACCCGGCCGTGACCGGAGCGGAGCGGTACGAGGCAAGTCAACTCGCCACCTCGATCGAGGCCACGTTCGGCTCACCCGACGGCCGGGTCGTGCAACGAACGCGCCCGACGCAGGTCTGGCTCGACACCGATGCCCTGGCACGGTCCGGCAGCACCGTCGCCGACGTGGCACTCCACCTGTGGTCGATGACCCGCGCCGAGGTCGTGACCGGCGAAGAGGTGGAACGACCCGACGAAGCCGCATTCCTGGCGGCGATCCCGAGCTCGATGGTCCGGGAGCTCCCGTGCCTGCGAACCACGCGGCCATGAGTCGTCCGGCGGCCTGCGAGGACGGCGGATCCCAAGGCACCTGCCTTCACCGCGGTCTTCCCGTCGAGCGACCCCACCACTCGACTGCCTCCCGAACGGACGGTCGTGATCGTGATGTACGCCGCGTGATCACGTCCCGGTTGGCGGGAGTAGGCTCGAACGCATGCCGGTGGTGACGCTGCGTGCCCCTCTGTCTCAGCGTGCCGGAGGATCGTCGAAGCACGACCTGCCCGGCTCGACGGCGGGCGAGGTCCTCCGTGAGCTCGAGCGACGTCACCCACCGATCGTCGGTTGGATCCTCGACGAGCGCGGGCGGGTGCGGCCGCACGTCAACGTGTTCGTGAACGGGGAGCGGATCCGGGAGGACGCAGTCGTCGGGCCGGCCGATGTACTCCATGTGCTGCCGTCGATCTCAGGAGGCTGATGATGACCGAACTGCTCGTCGGTACGAAGAAGGGGCTCTTCGTGTTACGGGGCGATCCTGCGGACGGCCGTCCGTACGAGATCGTCACGCGAGCCTTCCCCGGCGACATCGTGGAATACGCGATGCGCGATGCCCGGACCGGGCGCTACTTCGCGGCCCACACGTCGGGCTTCTACGGCCCCCGATTGATGTTCACCGACGATCCGACGGGTGAGTGGACCCAGGCCGTCGGCCCGGTGTTCCCCGAAGACGGCGAGGCCTCGCTCGAGCGCATCTGGACGATCACGCCCGGCGAAGCCGACGGGCTGCTCTACGCGGGGGCAGCGCCGGCCGCCTTGTTCGCCTCCACCGACGGCGGGGAGTCGTGGTCGCTCAACGAGTCACTCTGGAAGGAACGCCGGGCCGGCGATTGGCAGCCTGGGGCAGGCGGGCTCGCCCTCCACTCGATCTGCCCATGGCCGGGGGACGAGCGACGCCTCGCCGTGGGCGTGAGCGCCGCGGGGGTCTGGATCACCGACGACGGCGGGGACACCTGGCGAACGGGCTACGAAGGTCTCGTGCCCGAGTACATCCCCGAGGAGGACCGCGCGGGCACCAATGCGCTCTGCGTGCACAACATGCACCGGGCGCCGACGCGCCCCGAGCGCCTGTTCATGCAGTTCCACGGGAACGTCTACCGCAGCGACGACGAGGGGTCGAACTGGCAGGAGATCCGCGCCGGACTGCCGAGCGGGTTCGGATTCCCGCTCGTCGTCGATCCATCGGATCCGGACAACGCGTACGTGATCCCGTTGGTGGCCGATGTCGACCGGGTCACGCCCGAGGGAGCGGTCCGTGTGTACGAGACTCGCGACGCCGGCTCGACCTGGACGGCGCACGGCCGGGGGCTGCCCGGTGAGGAGGCCTACCTCACGGTCCTGCGTCAGGCCTTCGGGGCCGCTGGCACCGGGGCATCGATGGAGCTGTACTTCGGGGCGACGAGCGGCGACGTCTTCGGTTCCGCGGATGCGGGGGGCTCGTGGTTCTCGGTGCACGAGCGGCTCGCTCCGGTCACCAGCGTTCGCGCAGCGTAGCGGTCGCGATCCGGGTCAGCGCTCGACCGACTCGCAGGCTTCGATCCACTCGTTCGGCCAGGCGAGCACGAGGGGGGAATGCTCCCAGACGACGTGCGTCGCATCCTGTCCGACGCGCTGAACCACACCGTGCTCCCCGGGCATGGGCCACCTGAGCACGTCGCTCGCGGGGCCGACGAACCGCACGGGAACGTCCTCTCGAAGCTCTACCATGTTCCCGGTATCGGCACGCACCGTAGGTCGGTTGAGTGACATATCTGTCCCCCGATCGACCCACACTCCCTGTCGGCTCCCCCACCGTGTCAGACACGGGAGCTATCGTTCGTGCCATGGCCAACGTCATCTCGCTCGACGAGTACCGCGATCGGCGCAAGGGGCCTCTCGCGCAGGCGATCGAACGCCTCGACCGAGCGGTCGGTCGCCTCGATCCCCTGGTGCACGACCGCACCGGTCGGCTCGGTCCGCCGGTCGAGCGAGAGCTGGCGTTGATCGCTCGCGATGTCGGCGCGGCTCGGCCGCTCCAGGCCGCGATCCGCGCCGAACGTCTCGCCGATCTGCTGGAGCACCCGGCGGCCTCGGGCTGAGCTCCCGGCCCCACGGGATCCGGGCATAGCGCGAGGGGAGCAGGTATCAAGCGTCTCGTCTGCACGTGCTCGGGCGCCGGCGGCTTGGCCCCCGGGGCCTGAGCATGCCTCCCGCGGCATGACTCGCGCGTGGGTTCTGCTCCCCTCGCGGGTACCTCTCGGCACCCGCTGCGAACGTACACCCCGCCCGAGCGACGCGCAAACGCCCGCGATCAGGCCGCAGAGCGGTGCGTGCGCGATCGCACGACCACCCACACCAGCACGGCGGCCACGGCCGCCGCTCCCACCGCGGCCGCGAGCGAAGGCTTCGGCGGGGGCACCGCCTGGGCGATGCGGGTGCGCAACCGCACCGGTCGACGGAAGTCGCGGACCTGCCAACCGCGCTCCTCGGCTTCGCGGCGCAGCTCGCGGTCGGGGTTCACCGCCACGGGGTGGCCCACGACCGACAACATCGGCAGATCGGTGATCGAGTCGCTGTAGGCGTAGGAGGCCTCGAGATCGATGCCGAGACGATGAGACAGCGACTCGATCGCCTCGGCCTTCTGCTCTCCGTAGGCATAGAACGCGAGCGCGCCGGTGTAATGCCCCTCGTCGTCGATCTCCGCGCGGGTGGCGATCACGCCGCTCGCCCCGAAGTGCTGACTGAGCGGGCGGACGACCTCCTCGGGCGAGCTCGAGACGATGTAGATGCGACGACCCTCGGAGCGATGCAGCGCCATGAGGTCGAGCGCCTCCTGGTACACGTAGGGGTCGATCACGTCGAAGATGACCTCGCGCACGAGTCGTTCGACCTGATCGCGGTTCCACCCCTTGGTGAGGGAGAGCATGCCTTCCTTGAGGCGCTCCATCTTGTCCTCGTCGGCGCCGACCAGCAGGTAGACGAGCTGGGCGTACGCGCCGCGGAGCAGCTGCGCACGCGACACCATGCCGGCCCGGTAGAGCGGGCGCGACAGGGCGAGCGAGGACGACCGCGAGATGATCGTCTTGTCCAGGTCGAAGAACGCGGCTTCCATCGGTATCCCCATCGTACGGTCGGGCACCGGCCTGGAGGGGGAAGCGGCCGCGTTCGCCTACCGGCGGACCTTGCCGAGCGCCGACCGGTAGGACCTCATCCAGGCCAGCTCCGCCTCCGCGAGCGCCTCTTGTCGGCGGAGCATCGCGATCGACACCGCTCGCCCGGGGTCGCGAGCGCCGCCGGACCGTTCGATCTCGTCGCGCACCGACCCGAGCATCGCTTGCACCGCGCGCTCACGGACCTCGGCCGTCGCGCGAGCCGCCGATGCCGACAGCACGTGGCCGAACCCCAGCGCCGCTGCGGCGTCGGATCCGACGGCATCCTCGGCCAACTCGGCAGCACCCTCGGCGAGCCGGTCACGGCCGAGCCTCGTGATCCGGAAGACCCTCCGATCCGGTCCCTCGCGCCCTTCCTGGGACTTCCCGACGACCAGCCCCTCGCGCTCCAGACGTTTGAGCGCCTGGTAGAGCGATGCCCTGCTCAGGTCGCTCCAGAGCCCCATGCCGCGGGCCCGGTAGCGTTCGAGCACATCGTATCCGTGCATCGGACGCTCGGCGAGCAGGCCGAGCACCACCACGTCCACCTTCGTCGACATCCGACGCTCCTAGTCTGTATTGGACTAGTGACACCCTACCGCGTCCGGCGTCGCCATCTGTAGCCTGGGTGGCGGAGGCGTCAGGGTTCCTGGTGGGCCCCGCGGTCTTCAAAACCGACGTGGGGGCGCATGCTCCCAGGCGGGTTCGATTCCCGTCCGCCTCCGCGAGACCGACGGCTGTATGGGGTTGAGGATCTGACCGATCTTGGCACCCAGCTCCGATCGCCGCTGAACCTGCGTTCGGGGATCAGCGCGCTCATGGCTCTCGCCTCCGGGGTTCCTGCAGGCTCAGGTCCGTGATCTCGTAGTGGAAGAAGTCGCCCTCGGGCCACCGGTCGGTGCCGAAGAACCAACCACCGCGTCCGCGGTTCGGGATGCTCACGCCGTCGTACGTCGCGTAGCCATCGACTTCCATGCCGAACGGATGCCAGGCGAACGCACCAGAGTTCTCAGGATCGGCCCACCGCTCAAGCTGGACCGACCGAACGCGCGCGCGGTCGTCCAGCGACAGGTGCAGAGCCAGCTCGACGTCGTCAACCTGGAACCGTGCGGTCACGTGTGAGTCGTCATCAGCGGTCCAGGCGACGCCGAACCGCGGGAGGAGAGAGGTCGGCAACCAGACCGATTCAGCGCCGAACCGCCCGACCGAGCTGCGTGAGATGTCGGGGCCTTCCGCGCGCACGATCGGGACGAGCCCGAGGAGCTTCCACTGCATCCAGCCGCTGCCGTCGATGTATCGGTCGGAGCCGCTGATGATCCCGGCGACGCGCGCCGCCCAGACGAAGCCGCGATGCGGCGCGAGCACTTGGCGTGCGCGGAATGGAAGCCACAGGCCGAGCTTGATCCTGCCGCGCATGCGCAGGTGCGCGGACGCTGCCAGTGGCGCGCCGGGCGCGATGGCCGCTCGGAAGTGGCGGCGCACGGGCTCGGGCAGGCCGTCGAGCTCCCCGTCGGAGAAGGCACCGGCTGGCGACGGCAGGCTGAGGTCGGCTTCCAACCGACCTGCTGCCGGAGCTCCGCCCATCGTCAACACCTCCGGATGGCGGTCGCTGAATACCGCATCGTCAGCATGCTCGACCGGCGCCGAACCGGGCAGGGCCGCCCGGACCGGGGCTGAGAGGGCCCTCTGGAACCGAGACGTTGAGACGACGGCTCCCGACCGCGCTGTCAGGTCGACGTCTTCGGGCGGGACGCCGCGAAGAACGCTGCCGATCCGACCACATCGACCTCGACGTCCCGGAACGACCCTTCCAGGAGCTCACGAACCCCGTCGGCGGTGTCGCCGACATTGTCGAAACCCCCCTGCTTGTTGAAGGCCTTGAGCAGGAACCGGGCGGAGCGTGTGTGCTTCTCCAGCCGTCCCCAGCACCGTCGGCCCGAACAACACCCCCTCCGGAACCCGATGGCGTCAGGACCCGTCGGCCGCCCGCTCGAGCTCGGCGACGTCGATCTTGCCCATCTCGAGCATCGCCTCCATCGCGCGGCGCGCACGCTCGGGATCGGGATCCTCGACCAGCTCGCCCAGCCGGCGCGGCACGATCTGCCATGACAGACCGAACCGATCCTTGAGCCATCCGCACGGGCCCGGCTCGCCTCCGTTCGTCGTGAGCGCATCCCAGAGCCGGTCGACCTCGGCCTGGTCCTCGCATTCGATGACGAACGACACCGCCTCGTTGAAGGTGAACTCAGGCCCGCCATTGAGGCCCTGGAAGCGCTGTCCGGCGAGCGTGAAGTCGACGGTCAGGACCATCCCGGCCGGCCCGCTGGGCGTGTCGGCGGGAGAGCGCCAGATCTTGTCGACGTGGCTCTCGGGCAGCAGGGTGGTGTAGAAGGTCGCCGCTTCCTCGGCCGTGCCGTCGAACCAGAGACAGGGGTACAGGTTCCGCATCTCGTCCTCCTGTGGGAGCGTCGCTTGCGGTTCTCTCGGTATCGAGACGGAACAGCGACACGGAACTCATCGTCGGATCGACTGTCTCGTCAGCCGACCGACCCGGGTAGCCTAGGCCCGTGGCCGATCACGCCGCTGGTCCATCCGCCGAGGAGCAGAACCGGTATCCGTCCCACCGCGAGGCCGACGTCGTCCTGCGGGACGGCAGTACGGTGCACATCCGCCCGGCGCGCCCGGACGACCGTGAGCGTGTCGAGGACTTCCTGATCGGCCTGTCCGAGGAGTCGCGGCGACTGCGGTTCTGGGGGCTCTCGGTCGACATCAGCGACGTCGCCGCGAAAGCGGTCGACATCGACTACGTGAACCACCTGACCCTGCTGGCGGTCGAGGGCGACACGGTCATCGGTGGAGCGCAGTACATGCGTCTGGGCGCCGCGCCACGTGCAGAGCTCAGCGTGAGCATCGCCGACGCCCTGCAGGGGAGAGGGCTCGGATCGATCCTGATCGCCCACCTGGCTGAAGCGGCGCATGCCGGCGGCATCGACACGTTCAGCGCGGCCGTGCTGCCCGAGAACCACACGATGATCGAGGTGTTCCGGCGCACCGGGTTCGCGGTGCGCATCCGCGCGGTGCCCGGTGAGGTCGAGGTCGAGCTCTCGACCGAGGTCACCCAGGAAGCCGCCGAACGTTACGAGGAGCGGGAGGACGCGGCGGCGGCGGCGGCCATGCGCACGTTGCTGCAACCCTCGGCGATCGCCGTGATCGGTGCCTCCCGCGACCCCTCGTCGATCGGGGGCCGGCTCCTGCGCAACCTGCTGTCGGGTCCGTTCCAAGGGGTCGTCTACCCGGTGAACCCGAAGGCCTCGGCGGTCCAAGGCGTGACCGCCTACCCGAGGGTGACCGACGTGCCCGGAGACGTCGACGTCGCGCTCGTCGCCGTGCCTGCGAACGGGGTGGTCGACGTCGCACGGGACTGCGCCGACAAGGATGTGCGAGGGCTGGTCGTGATCTCCTCCGGCTTCGCGGAGACCGGCGAGGCGGGGCACGAACTCCAGCGGGAGCTGCTCGCGGTCTGCCGTGCGAGCGGCATGCGCTTGATCGGCCCCAACTGCATGGGGATCGTGAACACCGATCCGGCTCTCCTGTTCAACGGCACGTTCTCGACCGCCTGGCCCCCGCCCGGCCGGGTGGGCTTCCTCTCACAGAGCGGTGCCCTCGGCATCGCGGTGATGGCTCGAGCGGCCGAGCTCGGACTGGGCATGTCGACGTTCGTCTCGGTGGGCAACAAGGCCGACGTCTCGGGCAACGACCTGCTCTGCTACTGGGAGCAGGACGAGGGGACCGACCTGCTGCTGCTCTACCTCGAGAGCTTCGGGAACCCGCGGCGCTTCGGCCGGCTGGCTCGTCGGATCGGTCGAAGGAAGCCGATCGTGGCCGTGAAGTCGGGACGGAGCGCCGCCGGACGCCGGGCAGCCATCTCGCACACGGGGGCCCTGCTCGCAGCGAGCGACACGACGGTCGACGCGCTCTTCCGCCAACACGGCGTGATCCGCACCGACACCCTCGAGGAGATGTTCGACGTCGCCACCCTGCTCGCGAATCAACCGGTGCCCGGCGGCGATCGAGTCGCGATCGTCACCAACGCCGGTGGGTTGGGCATCCAATGCGCCGATACCTGCGAGGCGAACGGCTTGACCGTGCCGGAGTTCTCGGCCGAGACCGTGGGTGCCCTGCGGTCGTTCCTTCCCGACGAGGCCGCGGTGTCGAACCCCGTCGACATGATCGCCTCGGCGAGCCCAGACGACTACGGCCGAGCGATCAGTGCAGCGGCGTCCGACCCTGGGATCGACGCCCTGATCGCGATCTACATCCCTCCCGTCGAGGACGACGCTCCCGCGATCGCTGCCGCCATGGTCGAGGCGATCCACACGATCGGCGGCCGCATCCCGGTGCTCACGTGCTTCATGTCCGCCAGGGGGCTGCCCGAGGCCCTCCGCGCGCCGGGGGTTCGTGTCCCCTCCTTCGCGTATCCGGAGCAAGCGGCGATCGCGTTGGCGCATGCCACCCAGCTCGGCGTCTGGCGCGCGAAGCCCGAAGGCACGGCCGTCCCGATCGACGCGCGCGAGGACGAGGCCGCGGCCGTGATCGCGGACGCCCTCACCAGGAAGGACGGCTGGCTCACGCCCGACGAGGTCCGGACCCTGCTCGGGTGCTACGGGGTGCCCACGCCTCGCCAAGCAACCGCGGGCACGCCCGAGGAAGCGGCGTCGGTCGCCGCATCGTTCCCGGGCCCGATCGCCCTCAAGGCGATCGGGCCCCTGCACAAGACCGACGTCGGGGCCGTGAGCCTCGGGCTCGATCCGGCGGAGGTCCAGGCCGAGGCGGGATCCATGTCAGAGCGGGTGCTCGGTGCGGGCCAGCCCCTCGACGGGTTCCTCATCCAGGAGATGATCCCCCGAGGGGTCGAGATGCTCGTGGGCGCCGTGGCCGACCCTTCGTTCGGGCCGGTCATCGCCGTGGGTGCCGGCGGAGCCACGGTGGAGCTCACGCGCGACGTCAGCGTGCGGGTCGCGCCGCTCACCGACCTCGATGCCGACGAGATGATCCGCTCGCTCGCGACGTTCCCGCTGCTCGACGGGTTCCGGGGCGCCCCGAAGGCCGACGTCGCCGCACTCAAGGACGTGGTGCTGCGGATCGGCGCGATGGCGACGACGCACGAGGCGATCGCCGAGCTGGAGGAGATGGACCGCGGCTGGTACGCGGGCC
>Ga0210115_1000310_pt1 | contig 14181 bp, 14 predicted proteins | sample MayberryNW_TuleB_2_FD_185526 | JGI IMG/M metagenome (GOLD analysis project Ga0210115, IMG submission 185526) | Wetland microbial communities from San Francisco Bay, California, USA, that impact long-term carbon sequestration - MayberryNW_TuleB_D2... | ecosystem: Environmental > Aquatic > Marine... | reverse complement strand
CTCCGAGGCGGCGGAGCTGCTGGTCGAGCTGGCCTTGGCGCTGCGCCCTCGGAGGGTGCTCGAGATCGGCACCGGGTCCGGGGCCGTGGCGCTTGCGATCGCCGACGAGCTGCCCGGCTGCGAGGTCGTCGCGACCGATACGTCTGCCGCGGCGCTCGAGGTCGCCCGCGCCAACGCGCAGCGCCTTGGCCTGGCCGATCGGGTCGATCTGGTCGAGGCGATGCTGCCGCCGGCCGCGGTGGGGGAAGGGGACGACGCTTCGGGGCCTCGCGGGGGCTCCTTCGACCTCGTGGTCGCCAACCTTCCCTATGTCGCCGGGTCGGACTGGGCGAGCCTCGAGCCCGAGGTAACCGAATGGGAGCCGCGCGAGGCGCTGCTCGCCGGCCCGGACGGGCTCGATGCGATCCGGGCCGCGATCCCGGCGGCGGCGACGGTCGCGCCGGCGCTGGCGCTCGAGGTCGGCGCCGGCCAGGCGGAGGCCGTGAGCGAGCTGCTCTTCGATGCCGGCTTCGCCACGGTCGAGACGCGTCCCGATCTCGCCGGCATCCCGCGCGTCGTCTGGGGGCGCAGGTGAGCGGATGGGGCATGGCTGGCTCCTTTGTGCCGCATAGCGCGACAAAGGTGCCACCCAGGGGGCCATCGTGATCGTCTCGATAGAGGGCGACGGGTCCGAGGCGGCGCGCTCCGCGCTGGAGCGGACGATTGCCGACGGCGGCGTCGCCGTCTTCCCGGCCGACGGGCTCTACGGCCTCGCCTGCGACCCCCTCGACGCGGCGGCGATCGATCGCGTCCACCGGATCAAGGGCCGCGACGACGGCAAGCCCTCGGCCGTCATGTACCTCTCACCGCTGGCGATGCGCGAGCTGGTCGAGGAGCTGGGGCCGCGCACCCGGCAAGCGGTCGGCGCTCTGCTGCCCGGCCCGGTGACCCTCGTCGTCGCCAACCCGCAACACCGCTATCCGCTCGCCTGTCGCGAGGACCTCGAGCGCCTCGGCATTCGCCTGGTCGACGGTCCCCTGGTCGGCGCGATGTGCCCGCTCTTCCAGACGTCCGCCAACCTCAGCGGCGAGCCGGCGCCGGGTCGCTTCGAGGATGTCCCCACCGAGATAATCGCCGCGGCCGACCTGGCGATCGACGGCGGCGAGCTGAGCGGCCTGCCCTCGACCGTGATCGACCTGGGCAGCTACGACGAGGGCGGCGAGTGGAGCGTCCTGCGCGAGGGCGGCCTGGCGACCGACGACGTAGCCAAGGTCCTCTCCTAGCCGTTCCGGTGCGCCTTTTGCGTCCCAGGCGAGCATAAAGCGCACCGGAAGCTCAGCAGCGCTGTGGGCCGGGGCGGTAGGGGAGGCGGACGACGCGGGCTGAGCGGTTGTTGTGCTCGTTTGACTCGTGGAGGAGGTTGTCGGGGTCGACGCGCATGACGAAGGCGTAGCAGCCGCGCAGGCCGGTTACGTCGACCCACTGGCGGTTGTAGTCGCTGGGGTAGATGTCCGACCAGCCGACTGAGGTGCCCATCCTGGTCCGCCGCAACGAGGGATCCTGGCTGCAGGCGGGGTACGCGCGGTGGCGGGGCGAGCGCCGCCCCGGGCGGGTGCGCTCGAGGTCGCGGAAGCAGTAGAAGACCTTCGGACCCTTGCGCAGCCGCCGCTGCGGGCGGCGCCGTTCATCGAGCGACCAGATCTCCATGCTGAGCGGATCGCGCACTTTCCACCACGAGCCGCCGAAGCGGTAGCCGACGAAGTAGTAGTGCAGTCTGACCTCGGTGCGGAAGATCTCCACGCCGCCGCCGGCGCGGTGGATCGCCTGGTTGGCGCGCATCCAGTTGCGCTTGTAGCGGTGGCCGCGCAGCTCGATCGGGCCGCGGCCGCGCGAGCGGATGTCGTTGGAGGCATGCAGCCGGACCTGCCCACGGCGGCGGTAGTAGCCGCCGCCCGAGTATGGGGCGGCGCCGCGGCGCTCGACGTAGAGATCCTTCGCCGGACCCACCTTGAGGTCGGGGCAGAGCAGATGGCGAGAGCCCGGCCCGGTGCACGGGTTGCCGTCACGGGCGGGATCGAGGTGCGCGCCGCCGGCGCTTCCGCCAACGGGAGCGAGCGCGATCAGGGCAGTTGCGATCACGGCAGTTGGCAGGCGGCGCACCCAGCTCAGGCTATCCATGTGCGTTGGTATCGTCGCTCTCACGAGTGAGCGAGCTACCCGAGAACCTGCAGGCTGCACCCCTGAGCGAGGTCGATCCGGCGATCGCGGGAGTGCTCGATGCCGAGCTGCGGCGCCAGCAGGGGACGCTGGAGATGATCGCTTCGGAGAACTTCGTGCCGCAGGCGGTGCTCGAAGCGGTCGGTTCGGTGCTGACCAACAAGTACGCCGAGGGCTACCCCGGCCGTCGCTACTACGGCGGCTGCGAGGAGGTCGACGTCGCCGAGCAGCTCGCGATCGACCGGGCCAAGGAGCTGTTCGGCGCCGAGCACGCCAACGTGCAGCCGCACGCCGGCGCCCAGGCGAACAACGCCGCTTACATGGCGCTGCTCGAGCCGGGCGACACGATCATGGCGATGGCGCTCGACCACGGCGGTCACCTCAGCCACGGGATGAAGATCAACGTCTCCGGCAAGCTCTACGAGATCGTCGCCTACCACGTCCGCCGCGAGGACATGTGGGTCGACATGGAGGAGATCGAGCGACTCGCCCACGAGCACAAGCCGAAGCTGATCGTCGCCGGCTGGTCGGCCTACTCGCGCCAGCTCGACTTCGCCGCCTTCCGCGCGATTGCCGATGCGGTCGGGGCCAGGTTGATGGTCGACATGGCGCACTTCGCCGGGCTGGTCGCCGCCGGCGAGCACCCCAACCCGGTCGAGCACGCCGACGTCGTCACGACGACGATCCACAAGACGCTCTGCGGTCCGCGCAGCGGCATGATCCTCTGCCGCGAGGAACACGTCAAGGCGATTGACGGGGCGGTCTTCCCGGGTCAGCAGGGCGGGCCGCTGATGCACACGATCGCCGCCAAGGCGGTGGCGCTGCGAATCGCCCAGGGCGAGCAGTTCCGCGCCCGGCAGCGGCAGACGATCGCCAACGCCCAGGCGTTCGCCGCCGGCCTTGAAGCCAACGGCGTTCCCGTGCTCACGGGTGGCACCGATGTCCACCTCGTCCTCGTCGACTTGACGCCGACCGGCCTCGACGGCCAGACGGCGGAGGATCGGCTGGACGAAGTCGGGATCACCGTCAACCGCAACGCGATCCCCTTCGACCCGCGCCCGCCGATGAACCCCTCCGGCCTGCGTATCGGCACCCCAGCCCTCACCACCCGCGGCCTGGTCGAGGACGACCTGACCGAGATCGCCGCCGTGATCGCCACCGCCCTCGGCCCCGACTTCGAGTCCGAGAAGGACGCGCTGGCCGATCGCACCCGGGCCCTGATGGAGCGCTACCCGCTCTACCCCGAGCTGGCCGCCGCAGCTGTCTGACTCGCTGAACATATGGGTGGATATGTCGGCGCCCGCTCACGTGCTCGTGCTGCGGCCGATCATCGCGCGGCTGCGGGGGCGGGGGCACGCGGTCGAGGTGACCTCGCGCGACTACGCACAGACGCAGGCGTTGCTCGACCTGCACGGGATGGCGCACACGCCGATCGGGCGCCACGGCGGCGCCTCGCGAGTGCGCAAGGCGGCGCGGCTGGGGGCGCGCACGGCCGGGATGGTCCGCTTCGGCCGCGGGCGTTCGTTCGACCTCGCCCTTGCCCACGGCTCGAACGACCTGGCGCTCGCAGCGAAGCTGCTCGGCGTGCCGGAGGCAAACATGCACGACTACGAGTACGCGGTAACGCAGCACCGGATTGGTTGCCGGCTGGCGAAGCGGGTGATGTTCCCGGATGCGGTGCCGCTCGAGCGCCTGCGCCGTTTCGGCGTGACCGCCGCGAAGTACTTTCCGTATCCGGGGCTGAAGGAGGAGTACTACCTCTATGACTTCGAACCCGACCCGGAGGCGTTGACGCGGCTCGGCGTCGACAGCAAGCGGGTCGTCGTGATCGTCCGCCCGCCGCCCGATGTCTCGCTCTATCACCGCAAGTCGAACCCGCTCTTCCCCAAGGTGCTGCAGCAGCTGGGCAGCGATGAAGGCGTGCACGCGGTCGTCCTGCCGCGCACCCAGGCGCAACGCGAGCTGGTCGAGAGCCTGGCGCTGCCCTCGCTGATCGTGCCGCCGGGCGCGGTCGAGGCGCAGAGCCTGGTTGCGCTCGCCGACCTGGTCGTCTCCGCCGGCGGCACGATGAACCGCGAGGCGGCGGCGTTGGGCACGCCCGTCTACACGACCTACGGCGGTCGCCTCGGCGGCGTCGATGAAGCGTTGATCCGCTCGGGACGGCTGCGCCCGCTGACCGACCCGCGCGCGATCGAGCTGCGCAAGCGCGGCGCCGAGGCGACTCCGACAAGGCGCGATCCGGAGCTGCTGGTGGAGACGATTCTCGGCACGCTCGGCGATCGCGATTCCGCAAGGAGCCCGATTTCGTCCTGATGGCGAAGACGGGCGCCGGTCACCCCTAATAGCCTCCCGGCCATGTCCGAGCAGGCAGACGCCGCGCTCGAGCAGTTCATCGCGCTAGCAGGCGAGGGCGAACCCCGCCCCGTCGATGCGGTCCTGCGCGGCCTCGACATCCTGATCTCAGCCGCGATCCTGCTCGTCCTCTCGCCGCTCTTGGTACTGACCGCCGCCGCGATCGCGCTGACCTCAGGCCGGCCGGTCTTCTACCACGGAGCCCGCGTCGGCCGCGCCGGGCAGCTCTTTCGCATGTACAAGTTCCGCACGCTGAAGCCCGACGCCGAGGAGCGCTTGGGTCCATACCTGGGCGAGGAGCTCTCGCGGCGCACCGAGCTGGAGGTCACCCGGGTCGGACGGGCGCTGCGCAAGGTCCACCTCGACGAGGTGCCGCAGCTGTGGAACGTGCTGTGCGGCGAGATGGCGGTTGTCGGCCCGCGCCCGGTCCGGCCCGCCTTCTTCACCGAGCTCTGCCAGGAGATCCCGCAGTACTGGCAGCGGCTCGTCGTCCGCCCCGGCGTCACCGGCTTCGCCCAGACGCGGATGACGCGGGAGGAGTCCTGGGCCGACAAGCTCGCCCACGACATGGAGTACATCGCCGACCGCTCGGTCTCTCTCTACCTCAGCGTCCTCCTCGCCACCGTGGTCAAGGTCCTGGGCCGCGGCCCCGCCGCCCCGAGCTGACCCAACCGCCTGTAGACGTGCCGCGACTTGACGGACGCTATGGGTACTCAACTCGCGGCACGTCCGGTGGGAGGCGGTGCGAGACTGCGGGCCATGTGTGGGATCTGTGGAGTGGCTGGGGCTGGCGCGGACGTTGGGGTGGCGCGACGGATGAATGCGCGGCTGGTGCATCGGGGGCCGGACTCGGATGGGGTCTTCGCCGACGATCGGGTGGCGCTGGCTATGCGGCGGCTCTCGATCATCGATCTCGAGGGCGGTGATCAGCCGATCGGCAACGAGGACGGCAGCGTCGTCGTCGTCCAGAACGGCGAGATCTACAACTACCGCGAGCTGCGCCGCGAGCTGGAGGCGGCTGGGCACCGCTTCGCCACCGAGTCCGACACCGAGATCCTCGTCCACCTCTACGAGCAGCACGGCGAGGGCTTCGTCGAGCGCTTGCGGGGGATGTTCGCGCTGGCGCTCTGGGACGGACGCGAGCGGCGCCTGCTGCTCGCCCGCGACCGCTTCGGGATCAAGCCGCTCTACTACCGGCTCGTCGGCGGCACGCTCTCCTTCGCCTCGGAGCTCAAGGCGATGCTCGAGCAGCCCGGTTTCTCGCGTGAGATCGACCCGCGCGCGGTAGCCGCCTACCTCGCCTTCAACTCGATCCCGGCGCCGCTGACGATCTTCGCCGAGGCGCGCAAGCTGCAGCCGGGGACGCTGGCGGTCTGGCGCGACGGCGAGCTGCGCCAGACCCGCTATGCGCGCCCCGCCCCGGTTGAGGCCGGGCAGGCACGGCGCCGGCCCGTCGCCGCACTCGCCGATGAGCTGCGCGAGACGCTGCGCGACTCGGTCCGCGCCCACCTGATCGCCGACGTCCCGGTCGGCGTGCTGCTCTCCGGCGGGGTCGACTCGGCCGGGCTCGTCGCCCTCGCCGCCGGCGCCCAGGCCGAGCCGGTGAAGACCTTCTCGGTCGGTTTCGAGGAGGCGAGCTTCGACGAGCTCGACCGGGCCCGCCTGGTCGCCAAGCGCTACGCCACCGACCACCACGAGATCGTCCTGCGACCCGACGCGGTCGAGCTCTTCCCGAAGCTGGTCGAGGCGTTCGACGAGCCCTTCGGCGATTCCTCGGCGCTGCCGACCTACCTCGTCTCCGAGCTGGCCGCCGGCGAGGTCAAGGTCGCCCTCTCGGGCGAGGGCGGCGACGAGCTGTTCGGCGGCTACTACACCTACGTCGCCGACCTCTTGGCGCCGCGCGTCGGCCGCCTCGCCGCTCTCGCCGCGCCGTTGATCGAGCGCCTGCCCAGCGCCGACGGCAAGGTCAGCTTCGATTACAAGGCGAAGCGCTTCGCCCGCGGCGCCAAGCTGCCGCCGTTGGAGCGCCACCACGCCTGGAAGGAGATCTTCTCGCGGCAGATGCAGGCGGCGCTGCTCGGCGCCCGCGACCCCGGTTGGGACGCGGTCGACCTCTATCGCGCCCGCTACGCCGAGACCGCCGGGGCGGAGCCGCTCGCCCGCCTCCAGGACGTCGACCTCGGCATCTACCTGGTCGATGACCTGCTGGTCAAGACCGACCGCTCGAGCATGGCCCACTCGCTCGAGCTGCGCGTGCCCTTCCTCGACAACGAGGTGGCGGCGACGGCGCTCGGCCTGGCGACGCCGCTGAAGGTGCGCGGCACGGCGAAGAAGCGGTTGCTGCGCCGGGCGCTGGCGCCGCTCCTGCCGAAGCAGGTCCTGCGCGGCCCCAAGCAGGGCTTCTCGATCCCGGTCGCCGCCTGGCTGCGCGGTCCGCTGCAGGGCTTCGCCCGCGAAACGCTCTCGCCCGAGACGCTCACCCGCCAGGGCTGGCTCGACCCGGCCACCGTCGCCGGCCTGCTCGACGACCACTGCGCCGGCCGCGAGGACCTCAGCCGCCAGCTCTGGGGCCTGATCGCGTTCACGCTCTGGTTCGACAGGTACGCGGTCTAGCCTGGATTCGTGACCGCCGGCGTCGAAGCCCTGCTTGCCTTCGTCCTCGCCGGGGTGCTGGCGCTGTTGCTGGTGCCGGTCACCGACCGCCTCGCCCGTCGCGTGGGTGCGATCGACTATCCGGACGACGTGCGTTCGCTGCACGCGCTGCCGACGCCCCGCCTGGGGGGCCTTGCGATCTTCGCCGCGGTCCTCGTCGCGGCGCTGATCTGGCTGCCCTGGGACGCGGAGACGCGGGCGATCCTGATCGGCGCGGCGCTGATCACCGCTGTCGGCATGCTCGACGACGTCTACGAGCTGGGCGCGGGGGCGAAGCTGCTCGGCCAGACGGTGGCGGTGATCGTGCCGGTCTCGGCCGGGGTAACCGTCGACAGCTTCACCGTGCCCTTCCTCGGCCAGCTCAACCCGGGCTCGGTCGAGCTGCTGAGCCTGCCCGGCAGCGGCGCGATCGACCTCGGCGACGTCGGCACCACGGTTGGCATCGTCGCGATGATCAACGTGATCAACCTGATCGACGGCGTGGATGGGCTGGCCGCCGGCGTCTGCCTGATCTCCGGCGTCGTCCTCGCCGTGATCGCGCTCTCGCTCGACCGCACCGCGGCCGGGGTGCTGGCGGCGCTGACCGCGGGCGCCTCGCTCGGCTTCCTCCGCCACGGCTTCCCCCCGGCGCGGACTTTCATGGGCGACAGCGGCTCCAACCTGCTCGGCTTCCTGCTCGGCGTGATCGCCGTCCAGGGCGCGCTGAAGACGAACGCCGTGATCGCCCTCTTCCTGCCGCTGATCGTGCTCACCGTGCCGATCCTCGACACCGGCTTCGTCGTCGCCAAGCGGCTCAAATACGGCCGCCCGGTTTATCGCGCCGACCGCTGGCACTTCCACCACCGGATGGAGAACATCGGCTTCTCCCAGCGCCGCACGCTCGCCTACCTCTACGGCTGGACCCTCGTGATGGCGGCCCTGGCCCTGGCCCTTCGCTTCGTCCCCTACAGCGACAACCACGGCCACTTCAACGCCCTCTGGACCGCAGTAATGATGGCCTTCGGCCTCGCGGCCCTGGCAGCAAGCGTCTACTTGGTCTACGTCCTGGAGATCCTCAAGCTCCGCCGCTTCGGCCGCGTCGACCCAGAGACGGGAGAGTTCGGTGTCATCAACCCCGAAACGGGCGAATTCGAAGCTCTTTCCCCCGACGATGGGAGTCTTTCCCGGTAGGGCCGGAACGTCTTGTACTTTTTTTGCGGCGACATTCTCGGACGGGCGACAACTGTCTTCAAAAAAAGTTAAGTGGAGGCCCTGCCGGGACAGACTCCCACGCCCCACACCACTTTGTGCGAGATTGTGACAAGCCTCACGATCTGGCTCTAGAAAGCCAAACGTCGGCCCTTTCAGGTATAGTCGTTTATCCGCTCATCCGACCCCTAAAGACGGGTGGTTGCGGACTTATGTCTCCTCCCAAGCATGTCGATCTTCTGGTGCTAGCCGCCGCCCTGGCCGTGTTCGCAATCGGGGGGCTGCCCCTGCTCGGCTACGCGGTCGCGGCCGCCGCCTGGCTGGCGCAGCGCGGCATCCAGGTTCTGGCACAGCGCCGCGTCGCCGCCGAGCTCGCCGGCGGCAACCGGCAGCGGGCGATGGGTGCGCTGGCGGCGGCGACGCTCGGCCGCGTCTGGTTGATGGTGACGGCGGCGCTGCTCGCCGGGTTGGTCGAGCGCGAGGCCGGCCTCGCCGCGGCGGTCCTGCTCGTCGTCCTCTTCACGGTCTCGTTTGCCGCGCAGGGCCTCGTCTACCTGCTCGAACCAGAGGGCCAGGCGCCGTGAGCACGAAGGCAAAAGCCCTCATCGGCCTCGGCAGCTATCTGGCGCTGGCGATCCTGATGCTGCTGATCTTCGGCAGCGCCGGCAAGAACGAAGCGTTCCAGCCGCAGAACGAGTTCAAGCTCGAACCGTGGATCTCGATCCACCTCGGCAGCATCGACCTCAGCGTCAACAAGGCCGTCCTCTACCTCGTCCTCGCCAGCGCGCTCACGGTCGGCACGATGACCTGGATCTCGCGCCGCATGGCGCAGAAACCAAACCGGGTGCAGACCGCGGTCGAGGTCGCCTACGACCTGACCAAGAACAACATCACCGGCGGCAACCTCGACCACGCCACCGCGGTGCGCTGGTTCCCCTTCCTCGGCGCGCTCTTCTTCTTCATCTGGTTCTCGAACATGATCGGCTTCCTGCCGCTGCCGATCAACACCGAGCACACCGTCGACATCTTCGGCCTCGCGGTTCCCTCCTTCGCCCTCTACGCGGCGACCGCCAACCTCTCGATCCCGCTGGTCCTGACGCTGGTCGTCTGGATCGCCTACCACGTCGAAGGGATCCGGGCCAAGGGCCTCGTCAAGTACCTGGCGAGCTGGCTGCCGCCCGGCCTCGAGCAGATGAACCCGGTCGCCAAGGGCTTCATCTTCGTGATCGAGGCGATCTCGCACTTCGCCCGCCTGATCTCGCTCTCGGTGCGGCTCTTCGCCAATATCCTCGCCGGCCACCTCTTGCTGCTGTTCATGGGCGGCGGGCTGGCGGTGCTGCTTGGGATCGCGGCGCTCGGCGCGCTGACCTTCCCGCTCGCCTTCTTCTTCTTCATCCTCGAGGTGGGGCTTATCGCCACGCTTCAGGCGTTTATCTTCTCGACCCTCACCGCGATCTACATCGGCGGCGCGACCGCCGCCAGCCACTAGAAAAGCAAAGGAGCGTTGTTCTCAAATGGACCTGTCCCCAGTAGCAGCCGCCATCTCCGACGAAGGGATCGAATCGGCCGGCAAGGCAATCGCCCTCGGCGTTGGCGCCGGGCTCGGCTCGATCGGCGCCGGCATCGGCATCGGCTTCATCTTCGGCAAGGAGATCGAGTCGGTCGCCCGCCAGCCCGAGATGAAAGACGAGCTGCAGAGCATCCGCTGGCTCGGCTTCGCGCTGACCGAGGCGGTCGCCTTCTACACCTTCATCTTCGGCCTGATCGCCTTCTTCCTCTAGGCCGCGCAAGTGGAGATCGTTGGTGACATAGCCAGCTTCGTCGTCCTCGCCGCGGAGTCGGCGGGGGGGGAGGAAGGCGGCAGCTTCCTGGTCTCGCCGGGCCTTGGCCTGATGATCTGGACGCTGATCCTCTTCCTCTTCACGATGTGGGTGCTGAGCAAGGTCGCCTTCCCGAAAATCCAGGAGGCGCTCGACAAGCGGGCGAAGGTGATCGCCGACTCGATCGAGGCCGCCGAACGGCAGAAGCGCGAGTCCGAGGAGCTGCTCGAGGAGTACCGCGGCCGCCTGGCCGAGGCGCGCGAGCAGGCCGACGACATCATGGCCCGCGCGCGCAAAGCGGCGGAGACGGCCGAGGCCGAGGCAACCGCCGCCGGCAAGGAGAAACGCGAGGAGCTGGTCGCGGCGGCGAAGCGCGACATCGAAGCCGAGACGCGCCGCTCGCTCGAGCAGATCCGCAAGGAGGTCGCCGACCTGACCGTGCTCGCGACCGAGAAGGTGACCCGCAAGACGCTCACCGCCGAGGACCAGCGCCGCCTGGTCGAGGAGGCGCTGAGCGAGGTCGACTTCACCAGCCTCTCGGGGGCGGAGAACTAGGCGATGCAGGACCCGGCACGCGTATATGCGGAGTCGCTGTTCGAGGTGGCTAGAGAGAGGGGCAGGCTCGACCCGATCGGCGAGGGCCTGGCCCAGTTCGCCGACGCTGTCGCCGGCAACCACGACCTGCAGGTCTTCCTCTTCAGCCCGCACTTCTCCTCGGCCGAGAAGAGCGAGGGATTGCGGCGGGCGGTCACGGGCGCCGAGCCGGAGCTGCTCAACTTCCTCGAGCTGCTGATCGAGAAGCACCGCATGCCCGAGGTCTTCCGCATCCGCCGCGAGCTCGAGCAGCTGTGGAAGAGGGAGAACCGCCGCATCGACGTGACCGTGACCAGCGCCGCCGAGCTCGACCCGGCGGTGGTCGAGCGGATCGGCGAGGAGATCGGACGCCAGACCGGCCAGCAGGTCGATCTCGCCAGTCGCGTCGACGAGGAGATCCTCGGCGGCATCGTCCTGCAGGTCGGCAACATGGTGCTCGACGCGAGCATCCGCAGTCGCTTGGAGAAACTTCGAAAGAGCGTCGCCCAGGCGGCGTAAGGAGGAATAGAGCAGCCCAATGGAGATCAAGCCCGACGAGATCGCATCGATTCTGCGCGAGCGGATCGAGGGACTGGACACCGGCAGCGCCGACCTCTCGGAGGTGGGCACGGTCCTGTCCGTCGCCGACGGCATCGCCCGCATCCACGGCCTCGACAACTGCATGGCGCTGGAGATGCTCGAGCTGCCGCACGGCGTCACCGGCCTCGCGCTCAACCTCGAGCAGGACAACGTCGGCGCCGTCCTCTTCGGCGAGTGGGACAAGGTCGTCGAGGGCGACACGGTCAAGCGCACCGGCCACCTGCTGCGCATCCCCGTCGGCGAGGAGCTGCTGGGGCGGATGGTCGACCCGCTCGGGCGGCCGCTCGACGACAAGGGCGAGGTCGCGACCTCGCAGACCCGCCCGGCCGAGTTCAAGGCGCCCGGCGTGGTCCAGCGCCAGCCGGTTGTCGAACCGGTCCAGACCGGGCTGATGGCGATCGACGGGATGATCCCGATCGGGCGCGGCCAGCGAGAGCTGATCATCGGCGACCGCCAGACCGGCAAGACGGCGATCGCGGTCGACACGATCATCAACAACCGCGACAAGGACCTGATCTGCATCTACGTCGCGATCGGGCAGAAGATGTCGACGGTCGTGCAGCTGAAGGAGGTGCTCGAGGAGAACGGCGCGATGGAGAACACGATCATCGTCGCCGCGCCCGCCGACGAGGCGGCGCCGATCAAGTTCATCGCGCCCTACGCCGGCTGCGCGATGGGTGAGCACTTCCTCTACAACGGCAAGGCTGCGCTCTGCGTCTACGACGACCTGACCAAGCACGCCTACGCCTACCGCCAGATGTCGCTGCTGCTGCGGCGCCCGCCCGGCCGCGAGGCCTACCCCGGCGATGTCTTCTACCTGCACTCGCGGTTGCTCGAGCGCGCGGTCAAGCTGAACGACGAGCTCGGCGGCGGCTCGCTGACCGCGCTGCCGATCATCGAGACCCAGGCCGGCGACGTCTCCGCCTACATCCCGACCAACGTGATCTCGATCACCGACGGGCAGATCTTCCTCGAGTCCGACCTCTTCTACTCGGGGGTGCGGCCGGCGATCAACGTCGGCATCTCGGTCTCGCGGGTGGGCGGCAACGCGCAGACGAAGGCGATGAAGAAGGTCGCCGGCAAGCTGCGCCTCGACCTCTCCCAGTACCGCGACCTCGAGGCCTTCGCCCAGTTCGGCTCCGAGCTCGATCCCGAGACGCAGAAAGCGCTCGGGCGCGGTGAGCGGCTGGTCGAGATGCTCAAACAGAAGGAGCGCGAACCGCTCGAGGTCGCCGACCAGGTGGCGGCGATCTACTCCGGCACCGGCGGCTTTCTCGACCGGGTGAAAACCGAACGGGTCGGCGAGTTCCTCAAGGACCTGCGCATCCGCCTGCGCGCCGAGAAGGCCGAGCTGCTCGACCGGATCGCCGAGACCGGCAAGCTCGAGCAGGCCGACGAGGAGGAGCTGGCGGCGGCGATCCGCGAGTTCGTCGACGACTTCGGCCCCGACTTCGACGAGCACGGCGACCCGCTCGAGGCGGGCGAATCGGACCGGGTCAAGTCCCAGGAGGAGCGGGCCAAGCCGAGTCGCACGGAGGAAGCCGCCGAGGCCGAGAAGGAGACGGCAGCCGCCTAGCCCATGGCCTCGCAGAAGGACGTCAAGAACCGGATCGCGTCGATCAAGAACATCAACAAGATCACGCGGGCGATGGAGATGGTCGCGGCGGCGCGGCTGCGCCGGGCCGAGCAGCGGATCGAGGTGCTGCGGCCCTACGCGAAGGGGATGCGCAAGCTGACCCGGCGGGCGGCTGAACAGGCGGGCGGGGTGCCGCGGGTGCCTGTGCTGGTCGAGCGCGAGGACGTGAAGCGGGTCGGGGTGGTGCTGATAACCGGCGACCGCGGCCTCGCCGGCGCCTTCAACACGAACGTCCTGCGCGACGGGCTGCGGTTGCGCGACGAGTGGCAGGAGAAGGGCGCCGAGGTGGCGTTCTCGGCGATCGGCCGCAAGGGCGTCTCTGCGCTTACCTTTCGTAAGCAGGACGTGCGAACCTCGTACGTCGGCTTTACCGACCGGCCCGGTTTCGCCAACGCGCGCGAGATCGGCGAGGAGCTGACCGCGCGCTACGTCGACGAGGAGCTGGATCGGGTCGAGCTCGTCTACAACCGCTACGTCTCGCCGCTGACCCAGCACGTCTGGCGGCAGACGCTGCTGCCGCTGCAGCACGCCGACGTGATCGGCGCCGGCGCCGACGACGAGGAAGAGGACGCCGAGGAGACGGCGATCGAGAAGGCGCACAGCGCCGCGCTGTGGGAATACGAGCCCGAGGCGGATGAGCTGCTCGCGCAGCTCATTCCCGAGTACGTGAACATCTCGGTCTACCGGGCGCTGCTCGAGTCGGCCGCCTCCGAGTTGGGGGCGCGGATGACGGCGATGCGCAACGCGGCCGAGAACGCGGAGACGATGATGGACGACCTGACGCTGGAGATGAACCGGGTCAGGCAGGCCGAGATCACGCAGGAGATCCTCGAGGTAGTCGCCGGCGCCGAGGCGCTCGGCTAGCGCCACCAAGCAAGACTTCAAACGGAACGAGCAAAGGAAGAGATGGCTGACACCAACGGAAGCAACGTAGGACGGGTCGAGCAGGTGACCGGCGTCGTCGTCGACGCGGTCTTCCCCGGGAAGCTGCCGGAGATCTACTCGGCGGTCAAGATCGAGCTCGCCGGCGACGAGGACCGCGAGGCGACCGAGCTGGTCTGCGAGGTGCAGCAGCACCTCGGCGACGATCGGGTGCGGACGGTCGCGATGGACGCGACCGACGGCATGCAGCGCGGCGACAAGGTGATCGACACCGGCGGGGCG
>Ga0210115_1000309_pt1 | contig 14186 bp, 13 predicted proteins | sample MayberryNW_TuleB_2_FD_185526 | JGI IMG/M metagenome (GOLD analysis project Ga0210115, IMG submission 185526) | Wetland microbial communities from San Francisco Bay, California, USA, that impact long-term carbon sequestration - MayberryNW_TuleB_D2... | ecosystem: Environmental > Aquatic > Marine... | reverse complement strand
CCCAGCACGCTCCATGCCCCCGGTGTGAATCCAACCGCACCAGCGCCGCGCTCAGCGTGGTCGGCTGGCGGTACTGCGAGAAGTGTGGATACATCTGGCCGGCACATCAGGTCCTCGTTCCCGTCCGCCAGCCGCGCGAAAGTCCCTGAAGCAGGGCGCGTATAATCGCCGCACGTGGTCCCACACAATCCGCACCCGTCGACGGCGACTCGCCAGACGCGCGCGGAGAGCTTTGCCAGGCTGTTCGAAGCCGTCCACGAAGGCGTCTACATCGGACTGCTCGGCCCACGCAGCACCCAGACGCTCGCCGCCAATCCCCACCTGAAATTGATGTTCGGCTACGCCGTCGAAACGCCCGATGCGGACGTGCGGCCGCTCGAGCCGGGGCGCTTCGTCGATCCGTCAGCGCGCGCCGCGTTGATCGATCGCCTTGCGACCGACGGGTCGCTCGTCGATCACCTGGTGCGGCTGAAGCGCGCCGACGGCACGACGGTGTGGGTCGAGATCACGGCGGCCGCCGAGGCCGTCAACGGCGCCGTGCGGATCGACGCGCTCGTCCGCGACGTGAGCGAACGCAAGAAGCTCGACGATCAGTCACGCGACCTCTATCACCAGCTGCTCCAGGCCGAGAAACTGGCTGCGCTCGGCCAGACGATCTCGGGTGTCGCGCACGAGCTGAACAATCCGCTGGCGACAATCCTCACCTGGGCCGAGCGCCTCGCGGAGCGACCCCTGGACGATGCGACGAGGCGCGGGATCAGCACGATCCTGAGCGAGTCGGAGCGCGCGGCGAAGATCGTCCGGAACCTCCTCACGTTTTCCCGCAAGCGCCAGAGCACCCGCACGATGGTGGATCTCAACCACGTCGTGCGCGACACGCTCGCGCTCCGCGCGTACGAACAGCGCGTCACCAACATCACGGTCATCGACGCACTCGCCTCCGGCCTGCCGCAGGTGTTCGCCGACGCGCACCAGCTGCAGCAGGTGCTGCTGAACCTCGTCATCAACGCGGAGCAGGCCATGCTGTCCGCCCACGGCCGCGGCCTGCTCGTCGTCCGTACGTGGCACGAGGCCGAACGCGAGTGCGTCGTCCTCGAGATCAATGACGACGGTCCGGGTGTACCGGGCGACGTGCAGCAGAAGATTTTCGATCCCTTCTTCACGACGAAAGAGGTCGGCAAGGGAACCGGTCTCGGCCTGACCGTCGCGTACGCGATCGTCCAGGAGCACGGCGGCCGCATCCGCGTCGAATCGCGGGGCGCCGGAGCATCCTTCTTCGTGGAGCTGCCGATCACGCCGGGACGCCTCCGCGAGGCGTCGCCGGCCGCCTCGAGCCTGGATCTCGAACGGCTCGCGGGCACGCGCGTGCTGGTGGTCGAAGACGAGCCGGCGCTGGCGGCGGCGGTTGCCGACGCGCTCGGAGACGCGGGGTTCGTGGTCGATCGCGCGGGGGATGGCGAGGAAGCGCTCGCCCGCGTGGGCGAGCGCTCCTACGATCTGATTGTCTGCGACCTGAAGATGCCGAGGCTCGACGGGATGTCGTTCTACCGTGCGATTGCGGCAACGGCGCCCGAGTTGGCGCGCCGCGTGATCTTCGTCACCGGCGACGTCGTCGGCACCGACGCCGAGCGCTTCCTCGAGGAGAGCGGCTGCCGCTGGCTGGCAAAGCCGTTCAGGCTCGGCGACTTGCTGCGGGCCGCGCGCGACGTGCTCGGATAGGGCACGACTACGCCCGGCTGCGCCGGCGCCGCCGCGGGCAGCTGCGCCTTCATCGCAGCCGGCTTCATGAACTGCAGGACCGTGGACCGCAGCGCCGCGGCCGCGTCGGCCGGCGCGAGCGTGTTGCCGAGCGCCTCGCGCAGCCGCCGAATCGCACGCGCGTGGAGCTGCGAGACGCGCGACTCGTTGACCCCGATCTCCTGGCCGATCTGCTTCATCGTGACGTCGCCGTAGTAGTAGAGCGCGATGACCTTGCGCTCGCGCGGCGGCAGCGAGTCGATGGCGGCGCGCACGCGATCCGAAACCTCGGTGCGCTCGTAGGCCGCATCCGGCCGCTCCGGCTCCGAGGGCAGCAGCACTGCGGGCAGCATGCCCTCGTCGGTGTGGTCCGCCGTAGCCAGCGGCGACGTCGACTCGATCGTGTTGATGCGCACGATCGTCCGGCTCAGGCGCTTCTCGTCGGCGCCCATCCGCTGAGCGAGGTCGGCCAGCGACGGCTCGCACCCGAGCTCGCGCCGGAGCTGCTCCCGCGCCGCCTCGAGCTCGCGCCGCTGGCGCCGCACGCCGCGCGGCCACGCGTCCTTGCGCAGCGCATCGATCATCGCCCCGCGCACGCGGCGCTCCGCGAACGTCTCGAACTTGATGCCGCGGTCCTGGTCGAACCGGTTGGCGGCGTCGATGAGCCCGATGACCCCATCCTGCACCAGGTCACCAATATCGATCGAGTGCGGCATCGACGCTGCCATGCGCCGGGCGAGGGCTTCAACGAACGGAAGGCCTGCGACGATGCGGTTGCTGGCCGGGGAGACGGTCTCGGGCTGCATCTCAACTCTCCTTGGGGTCATGACGAGGCTCGTTTTGGGAGCCGGAACGAGGCGAGTAGAGGCAACGGCAGTACCACAGCTGGGCCGGTCCGGGGTGCGAGCACGCGCCAGAGTGCGTTTGTGACCGCAACCCTCTGCAAAACAGGGGATTTACGGAAATGGACGGAGAGGCTGGGCAGCCCTGCGCAGACTGTGAAGACGTGCGCAGATCGTCAAATCTGCGACGTCAAGACAACGGCAGGTGCCAGAAATTTGACGTGCGAAAATTACAATTTTGGCGAGAACTGACGAATCGGAACAGGTTCGCGGCGCGGTCGTTCAGTGGTCGTCCAGCGCGCGTGGCGAGGATCGCAGGAATGCATGCGACGGCCCAAATCTCGGGGGCGTTCGGCCTTGGCGGTTTCACGGCCTCAGGACGTGAAGGTGGTGCTCGCTGTCAATACGCATGACGAGCTGGCCGCGCGGAGCGGGCAACAGATACTGCCGCCTAATCGAGGGCGAACGGGGAATGTAAGGGCAGCGCCCTGGTTAAAGGGCGGAATCGGTCTCGGAGTCGACCCGCAGATGATCGCGGATCTCGCGCGCGGTCGACATGGCGTCGAGGGCACTGGCGACCACCTGGGAGGCGCGCGCCCGACTCGGATCGTCGAGCGCCTTCGCCTCGAGCAGCTCGGCGTGCGCCAGAATCACCCCGAGCTGATTGTTCAACCGGTGAAAGAGCTGCCGCAACTCCGGCGAGTCCGCCACGACATCGCCGGCGCCCTCGAGCGTCATGAGCCGGCTCATGCCGCGTCGCGGGGGCGGGTCTGCTCGACGGCCTTCAGCGAGGGCAGCGACCCCGCCGATTCCGGCGAACGCCACAGCGTGTCCTCGAAGATGCGGACGGCGCCGCCCGCCGTGCGGACGTATTCGACCTTTCCGGCTGCCATCCAGTTGTAGATGGTGCGTCGGCTCACACCCACCGACTCGCACGCCTGCGCAATTGAAATCGCTCTGCGTTCCAACGTGTCCCTCCCGACGCTAGGGGTATCGGTGCCTTCCCGCGGCGTCTGTAGGATGCGCGGGAAGACGGTGGACGCCCCCTGCGGATGTGCCTTGACGTTGGCGTCCGTCGCCGTCAAAATGCTGACGCTCGTAAATGACTGAGACCACGAAGCATGTACTCATCGTCGAAGACGAGGCGCCGCTGCGGGAAGCCGTCGGCGAGCGACTCGTGGATCACGGCTTCGAGGTCGTACAGGCCGACAGCGGCGAGCAGGCGCTCGAGCGGCTCGCCGAGTTCGCCTTCGACATCGTCATCACCGACCTGCGCCTGCCTGGAATCGACGGCGCGCGCGTGATCGAAGCAGCCGTCGAGCGCTACCCTGACATCATCGGCATCGTCGTCACCGGCTATGGCACGGTGCGCGATGCGGTTGACGTGATCAAGCGCGGCGCGACCGACTTCGTCACCAAGCCCTTCCAGTTCGACGAGCTGATGCACGCGCTCGGCGCCGCACTCGAACAGCGCCGGCTCAAGTCCGAGAACGCCTACCTGCGCGCACAGCTCCAGGAGCGCTATCGCTTCGAAGGTATCGTCGGACGCAGCCGCACGATGCGGGATCTGTTCCAACTGCTCGAAACGGTCGCCGCGACCGCGAGCACGATCCTCATCACGGGCGAAACCGGCACGGGCAAGGAAGTGGTCGCGCGCGCGATTCATCACAACAGCCCGCGGCGCGCGCAGCGGTTCGTCGCGCTCAACTGCAGCGCGATTCCCGAGACACTGCTCGAAGCGGAGATCTTCGGCCACGTGCGCGGCGCGTTCACCGGCGCGATCGGCACGCGGCAGGGGCGGCTCGAGCAGGCGCATCGCGGGACGCTCTTCCTCGACGAAGTGGCCACGATGAGCACGGCGCTGCAGATGAAGCTGCTGCGCGTGCTTCAGCAGCGCGAGTTCGAGCGCGTCGGCGATTCGGTGACCATCAAGGTGGACGTCCGGATCATCGCAGCCACGAACGCGGACCTCGGCCGCATGGTGGCCGACGGCACGTTCCGTGAGGATCTCTTTTATCGCCTGAACGTCATCCCGGTGAAACTGCCGCCGCTGCGCGATCGCAAGGAAGATACGCCGCTGCTCGTGCAGCACTTCCTCCAGAAGTACTGCACCGAAGCCAACCGTCCGGCGATGAGCGTGTCGCAGGCAGCCATGCGCGCGCTCATGGGATACGCGTGGCCGGGCAACATCCGCCAGCTCGAGAACGCCGTGGAGCGCGCCGTCGCGCTCTCGGGCGGACGATCGCAGATCGAGGTCACCGATCTGCCTCCGGAGATTCAGGAAGCGAGCGACCCGTCGCCCGTCATGTCGGCGTTCGCCTTGCCCGAGGATGGGCTGGACTTCGAGCAGTTCATCGCGGACATCGAGCGGGAGATGATCCGCCGTTCGCTCGAACGCACCAACGGCAACAAGGGAGCGGCGGCGCGGCTGCTCAATCTGAAGCGGACCACGCTGGTAGAAAAATTGAAACGGCTGGAGCGGAGCTGACCTGATGCCACCGCGCCACACTTACTGGACGATCTTGATCGACAACGCGCCGACGGCATTTCGTTCGGCCACGCGCGAAGAGCTGCAGCCCACTTTCGAACGGCTGCGGCGCAGGCACCCGTCCGCGGTGATGCGATGGTTCGCGCGGGGACGCGTGTGGGCTTCGCCGGACGAAGCCGAGCAGGCGGCGCGTGCGGCGCGGGAGCGCCGCGCACCCTCGTGGCGGCCCGGCGGAAGTCACCGCGATCCGCGGGAGGCGGCCCGGCAGCAGCGGAAGGCGAGGAACGCCGACCGTCGAGCCGAACGGTTCGAGCGGCGTCAGGCGCGCGAGCAGTCACGCGGTGCGGGGACGGATCGCAAGCCTCCGCCGCGCTCCCCTCAACCTCGTGCGGACACCGGCCGCCCGCGCGATCGCGCACCGTACCCGTCGGAACGCTCGCGCACTGGAACGGCGCATCCGTCCGGGCCGAAAGGTCCGCGATTGGATGCCGCGAGAAACAAGAACAAGCCGCCAGCGGCGGCTCGCAGCAGGCAGGCCCCGCTTCGACGCCCGCAGCCGCGGCCACACCAGGTGCCTCGGCCCGCCCGCGAGAAGCCGCCGAAGCCGCCGTTCGGTCCGGATCGTCCTCCACGGCCGGGACAGGAGCCGACACCCGAGCCGGTGCGCCCGGACGAGATCGTCATGCCGCACGATCCCCCCGAGAGAGGGACCGCGGGACCGGACGGATCCCGGCTGATCAAGCGGCGGAAATCCTGACTTGGTCGCGCACGTCGTCCTCTATCAGCCCCGGCCCGATCTCACAGCCGACGAACGCGCGCGGCTCGATGCTGCATTGTCGGCGGCGATCGAGGGCATCCCCTCGATCCGTCGTGTGACGATTGGCGAACGTCTCCGGCTCGGTACGATATACGAGTCGCTGATGAGCGTGGACTATACCTACGCGGCCATCTTCGAGTTCGACGACGAGGCCGGCCTGCGAGCGTATCTCGATCATCCCGCGCACCGCGAGCTCGGCGAGCTGTTCTACAGCTGCAGCACATCCGCGCTTGCGTACGACTACACGGTTGCAACCGACCGACGCACACTGTTCAGGTAGTCGCGGCGGCCAATTGTAGACCTGGCGATCCGGCTTCAGCCGGATTCCCGGTGTCGCGTCGACGCGCGGTGTCGAATCCGGCTAGAGCCGGATGCCAATCGTACGGATCCTTTGATCCGGCAGCACTCGAACTGCCTCCGCACTGCCGGAGTTCCTACGACGAAGCACCTCAGCCGCAACGGTCATCGATCGTTGCGGCGTGTGCCGTTGCTCCGTAAAGTGCTGTGCTCGTGCTCAGAGTACAGCCGCGCCTGCGTACAAACGACGGCGATCCCTCCTCCAGCGCTGGTACATCAATTGATAAGGCGACCGTCGCAGTGGCGTGCCGCCCGCACGCATCGTGTGCATGCGGACACGGACGATCACCGTCAGGCAGCCCGGGGAGGGGAGCATGTGGTGTGGTGCGCGCGCGCGATGGCGAGGTCTTCCTCTGATTGCCGCGTGTGCGCTGCTCACGTTCGCGAGCAGCTCCGCGCACGCCCAATCGATCGCAGCGGCAGGCGATCACCTCGACGCCCGCCCAATCATCGTCCCGTCGTTCATGCCGATTGCGGGAGGGCAAACGCGGGAGTTGCGGCCGGTCATCCAGCCGGTGTATTGGCCGCCGCCGCACGCGCAATCGGATCGGCCGAAGAGCTTGATCCCGCTGTACGTCTCCTTCGCGGTGCTGCAGGCGCTCGATGCGCATTCCACCCTGCAGGCGATCGACAACGGACACGGCGAAGGCAATCCCTTGGTCGGCACGTTCACGACGACGCCGGGAGCGATGGTGGGATTGAAGCTGGCGTCGACGGCGGGAACGATCTATCTGACCGAGCGACTCTGGCGAAAGCACCGCGGCGCAGCGATAGCGCTGATGATCGCGGTCAACGGGGCCTACGCCGCCGTCGTCGCCCACAATTACCGAGTACGGTGAGCGTCTGATTCGTGTCGCTGCCGGGTTCAGTGCGCCAGGTGCGGGTGGTCGTCTGTTTGATCGTCGCAGACGGGTTCAGGGTGCCGGCCGCGGCGTCGAGTGGAGCTCGGATCGGAACCACGCCGCACCAGGACCAGGCAGCAGCACTGACACCGATCAGATCGAGCGGAGCACCCTCGTCAGCGTCTATTCTTCCCGATGCATCCACGCGGTCTCGATGTCGTGCTGATCGGGATCGCCTTCCACGCGATTGCGGCCGCGTGCCTTCGCGCGATAGAGATTGGCGTCGGCGCGGCCGAGCGTAGTCGCCGCGTCCTCGTCGCCGCGCAACTCGGCGATGCCTGCCGAGATCGTGATCTGACCCGCCTCGGCGACGATCATGTTCTGCACGTTCTCCCGCACGCGCTCGGCGAACGTGCGCGCGCCGGCCAGGCCGACGTCCGGCAGCAGCACGAGGAACTCCTCGCCGCCCCAGCGCATCGCGAGGTCCGACCCGCGCTGTGACGCGGCGAGGATCTCGCTGATCCCGCGCAGCACGCGATCGCCCACCGCGTGCCCGCTCTGATCGTTGATGTTCTTGAAGTGATCGATGTCGAAGAGCGCCAGGCTGAGCGGCGCGCCGCTGCGCCGCGCGCGGGCGACCTCGCGCGCCAGCGCCTCTTCGCCCCCGCGGCGGTTCGCGAGCCCGGTGACCGGATCGGTCAGCGCCAGGCGCGACAGCGCCGTGAATCGCTGCTCGATGTGCACGCGTTCGATGCCGGCCTCGAGCTCGAGCGCCAGCCGGTGGGCGGTGTCGGCCAGCGCGTCGACGGCGCGCGCATCGAGCGTGAGCGGCTCGCTGTCGAAAATCCCGAGCGCGCCCGAGATGAGCGCCGACGGAGCGTGCACGGGAACGCCGGCGTACCCGCGCAGCGTGCCGGGCGGCGGAAAGAGGTTCTTCGCGAACACCGGGTGCTGCATCACGTCGGGCACGACCAGCGGCTCGCGCGCCTCGAGCACCTGGCGAATGAAGGACCAGCCGCGCGGCGACGAGCGGCCCGAGAGCGGCCGCTGCGGCAGGTGCACGTGCACCCGGAACCATTCCTGATCGCGCACCTGGAGCGAGACGACCACGAGATCGACCGTGAACCGCCGGGCGACGTCGGCCGTCACGCGATCGATCGTCTCCGCGATCCACCGATCCTGTCCGAATGCCGCGGCCCCCGCGGGCCCGGACTCCCGCGCCGCGTGCCTGAGGGCGGGGAGCAGGCGGGGGAGGACCTCACGAATCTGATCCTCGCTGGCCTGGGCGGTAAGCAGCTCTGTCACGCCGAGCCGCTCCTTCAGGTTCCACGCCGCGCCGCTCAACTCCTTCGAGCTCGAGATGACGAGCACTGGAGGCATCGATCCGGCGGCGCTCGCGACGCGGCGGAGCTCGGCGAGCAGCGCGAACCCGTCGAGCCGCGGCAGCGACAGGTTCACGATCACCAGGACCGGCAGCTCGCGGCGCTTGAGCATCGCCTTCGCTTCGTCGCCGTTGCGCGTGACGAGCGTCTCGATCCCGACGGCCTCGATGAGGTCCCGGTAGACCGAGGCCCGGCGGTGGTCCGGCTCCGCAATGAGCACGTAGGGCCTGCCGCGCCGCCCGGGGCCCTGGTCGCCTGGCGAGGACTGCGATGGAAGTTCAGGCACGTCGGTCATCAGCCGCGTCGTCTTGACGGCTGAGGTAGTGCCGAGTATAGCGGCGGCCTTGACAAGGGCCCGGTGAGGCGGGGCGCTTTGCGTGTCGGGAGTGATACGTCGGAATGGCCCACGAAGACAACACGATGCCGCCGAGGCCGGAACTGCACACGCTGGCTCTCTCAACCCATTCTCGCCGGTTCCAGGGTTCCAGGTCGGTCAGCGTTCAGTTCCAGGGTTCAGCCGCTTGGGGTGCAGGGTTCCAGTCCATCGAGCTCCGGCCCGCGCATTCGTCTGGGCATCGAACACTGGAACCAGAACGATGGAGCTGGATCCTTGGGAGCCCCTCGAGCCGACAAGCTACAGGAACGACCCACCTCGACCGAAAGTCTGTCGGACACCGGAACTGTATCGTTTCGGTAGCACGTCCGTATTTCTGTTGACACAAGCTCTACCGTAAGGCAGGATCGCTGCTGGCTCATCAGTTCCGGCACTTCCACGCCGCTTCCGGCCGATCCTCCACGGCCCGGTTGTGACTGACAGGGCGGAGCCCTATCGGGCATCCGCGCTAATCCTTGAAAAATGGCCACAATCCGCGTGATATCCGGCGGCATGCATGCGCGCGGCGCGATCGCGATTGCCTCGATCGTGCTCGCCGGCGGCTGCGCTGCCGACCCGGCTGCCGCAGGCGGTGATATCACTCCGACATACAACAAGGATACAGGCCGTCTCGAACGCATCACCTACGACCGGAACGCCGACGGACGCATCGACGCGACGGCCTTCATGGACGGCACCCGGATTGTCCGCGCCGAGTTGGACGAGGACTTCGACGGGGTCGTCGACCGCTGGGAATACTACGAGCCGGGAGAGGCCACGACTCGGGTGCGCGGCTCCGTTGCGTTGAAAGGCGCCGGCGTGCTGACGCGCGTCGAGCAGGCCGCGGGCGCTCCCGGCAAGGTGTCCCGCTGGGAGAGCTACGCCGGCGGCGCACTGGCCGAAGCCACCGAGGATGCCGACGGCGACGGGCGCGTCGACAAGTGGGAAACGTGGTCCGACGGTTCGCTGGCCAGCGTCGCGCTCGATACGACGGGCCAGGGTCGACCCGATCGCCGGCTGGTCTACCCCGCGACAGGCGGCGAGCCACGGCTCGAGCTTGCCGATTCGTCCGGCCGGTTCCCGCCGGCCGGACTCGCTCACTGAGGATCCGGTGAATCCCGACGAGTCCGACGATATGCGCCAATCAGCTTCGTTGCCCAGCGCTCCCGTCTCGAGGCCTCGCGTGCGTGCGTCGGCCTTCGGATCGACGCTCGTGTGGCTCGGCGCCGGCCAGATCGATCGTGCGGCAGTCGAGAGCATCACCACGGGCCTCGGACTGCACGTCCGCTGGACCACCGGTGTATCGCAGGCGCTCGCGGAGTTGCGCGACCGTCCGGCAGCCATCTGCCTGCTCGATTGCCGCCGCGGCAACGAAGCGCTCCGCGTCGCGCGCAGCATCCGCGCCGAGCGTCCGAGCGCGCTGTTGATCGGCGTCGTCGACGCGGCTCGGCCCGAGACAACGCTGGATGCGTTCCGGGCGGGGGTGTTCGACGTCCTGCCCTGGCCGCTCGTGCCCTGGGATCTCGGGGCCGTCATCGCCAACGCGCAGGATCTCGCGGAGCTGGTCGAGACCGGCGGCGAACCGGGACCGGTCGAAGTGTCGCCGTATGGTGTCTTCGGCAGCTCGGTCGCGATGCGGAAAATCGTCGAGCTGTTGCCGCGCGTCGCGCCGAGCCGCTGTCCGATTCTCTTGTACGGCGAGCGCGGAACGGGGCGCGAAATGCTCGCGCGCGCCATTCACGGGCATGGCCGGCGCGGGGACGCGCCCTTCGTGGCGGTCGACTGCTCCAGCAGCACGCCGCAGGAGCTCGAAAACGAACTGTTCGGATTGGTGTCGCAGCGGCGCACCGACGGTCAGGACGAGCGGCGCAGCGTCGAACGGCTCACCCGGCAGTCGAAGCTGTTTCAGGCTTCCGGCGGGACGCTGTTCATCATGAACATCGCGGAGATGCCGATGCGGGTGCAGGGCAAGCTGCACCGGCTGCTGCGCGATCGCGAAGCGGTGATGGCGCACGACAAGGAGCGCGAGGAGCTCGACGTGCGGCCAATAGTCGCCGTCGAACCCGGATTCGAATCGGCCGTCGAAGAAGGCCGGCTGCGGCGCGATCTCTACGAGCGGCTGTCCCTCATCCGAATCGAGCTGCCGCCGCTGCGCCACCGCCGCGAGGACGTGCCGTTCCTGGCGAGCCACTTCCTCAAGGAGATCTGCCGGACCAGCGGAACGCCGATCAAGACGCTGACGCGATCGGCCGTCACGCTGCTTGCGGCGCTGCCCTGGCGCGGCAACGCGCCCGAGCTGCGGGCGCTGCTCGAACGCCTGGTGCTGCTCACGCCGCATGGCTCGATCCGGCTCGAAGACGTGCTGGCGCAGGTCCGGCTCGATGGCAGCGAGATCGCCTCGACGGGAGGCACTACGTTACGCGACGCCCGTCTCCGCTTCGAGCGCGACTACATCGCCGCCGTCGTCCGCCAGCATCACGGCCGCATGGGGGATGCCGCGGCAGCGCTCGGGATCCAACGCACGAACCTCTATCGCAAACTGCGGCAGCTGAGCGTAATGCGTCAAGGGCGCAAGGATTAGGAATGAAGAATGAAGCATTAAAAATGAAGAGTGCAAAAGCGTCACGTTACGGGCAACCGGCCGTAGCGCGCCTCTTCATTCTTCATTCTTCATTTCCACCCCCGTCCGCCTGTATCGCTCCGGCCACAATCGCGCGTTCGCGATACAGAAAGGCGTCCGGTCCGATTGCGCACCCTGAATGGTTGAGTCAGGATTGGTGCGGCGGGAGAACCGACAGATCTTTCAAGGAAGGATCGCAATGAGCAATCTGAAGGCAGGCGTCGCGTGGGCGCTGGTGGGCAGCATCCTCATCGCCCCGCTCAGTGCGGCGGGCGAGAGCAAGGGCTACCTCTCCGGTGACGCGCGGACCGAGACCAAGCAACCCTATGCCGATTACTCGGTGCGGGCGCGTTCGGTGACCGACGGGACGGTGCAGGGCACGACGATTCTCGACGCGCAGGGCAACTTCCTGCTCGAAGGATTGGCGTCCGGCAAGTTCATCGTGGAGCTGACGCGCACGGGCCAGAACAAGGTGATCTGCAGCGAGGGTCCGTTCGAGATCAAGCCCGGCGCGACGGCCGAGACGCCGTTTGGCAGGGGCGAGATCAGCATCAAGTGCAATCAGCCCGTCGCCGCGTGGCTGCTCCTTGCGGGGGCGGCTGCCGCGGGCGTCACGGCTGGTGTGGTCGCGACAGGCGATCCGGCAAGCCCGTCGCGGTAGTTCACGCGCTCGCATTGGAACCGCACGAGGTGTCGGCCGGGCTGGAGCCCGGCCGCTCCGAATCCCCGTGAAATCATGGGGGCCGGGTTGTCGCCCGGCCCCCGGCCCGGTAGTCACTGCACGACAGTCCCCTCTCATCCCTGGCGCGACCCCGCATCGCCCGATGCGCGTGCCTGTTGTCCGCCGGTTCGTTCAGTCGTTTCAGAAAGCCAGTCATCATGCGCCGATCCGTGCGTTCAGCCGCCGCGTGCCTGCTGCAGGTCGCCGCGCTCGCGTCCGTTGCGTACGCGCAGGACGCGGTCGACGATCCCGAGCAGGGACGCTTCCGCCTCGGGCCCGTGCGTTACACGCCGTCCATCCAGGTGACGAGTCTTGGCGTGGACACGAACGTGTTCAACGAGCTCGACGATCCGAAGCAGGACACGACCTTCGCGCTCGGACCGAACGTCGATCTCTGGGTGAAGCTCGGACGCGCGCGACTGTCGGGCCGGACGGGGATCGACTACAACTACTTTCAGAAGTACGACTCCCAGCGCTTTTTCGGCACGCGCAACGAGGCTCGCCTGAGCGTGCCGCTCAATCGAGTGACACCGTTTGTCGAAGGTCGATACACCAATACGCGCCAGCGTCCCGGGTATGAGATCGACGTGCGCGCGCGGCGAACGCAGACCTTGGGACGCGCGGGTCTCGACGTGCGGCTCGGCGCGCGCACGACGGTCACCGCCGGCGTTTCGCGCCAGCAATATCGGTTCGCCGCGGAGGAGGAGTTCCTCGGTTCGGATCTGAGCTACGCGCTCGACAACGACGCCAACGCGGTCGACGTCAAGCTCTCGCGTCAGCTGACCCCGCTCACCACCGTCCTCGTGGCCGCCGAGCAGCGCCAGGACCGGTTCCGCTTCTCGCACGTGCGCGACGCGGATGCGTCAAAGGTGGTCGCCGGGTTCGAGTTCAAACCGTTTGCGCTGATCGACGGACAAATCAGTGTCGGGTACCGCCGCTTCCACACGCTGGATCCGCTCGTGCCCGAGTACGACGGGATCGTCGCGTCCGGCGATCTCGGGTACGCCGTGCGTGCGACGCGGTTCACGTTCCGTATCGAGCGGGACATCCAGTACTCGTTCCAGCAATTCGAACCGTTCTACCTGCTGAACGACGCCGAGCTCGGGGTGACGCAGCGCATCACCACCAAGTGGGACGTCGTCGCGCGCATGGCGCGCCAGACGCTCGATTACAGCGTCGTGTCGCTGCCGGGCGATCTCGCGCGGAAGGATCACGGCTGGCGTTACGGCGGCGGGCTCGGCTACCGGCTCGGCGAGTACATCCGCCTCGGTTTCGACGTCGACCGCTTCGAGCGCCAGTCGGACATCACGGCGCGCCGCTACGACAGCTGGCGCGCGGGCGGATCAATCACCTACGGGATCAAACAGCGATGACCAGGCTTCTTGCAATCCTCATCGTGGGCCTGCTCTCGGCGGGCGTCGCCGGCGCACATCAGAGCGCGTACGTGATCGGGGCCCAGGACGTCCTCAACGTCAGCGTCTATGACCAGCCGGAGCTGACCGGCAAGTTCAGCGTCGAGGCCGACGGCTCGGTCACCTTTCCGCTCGTCGGCCGCCTGCGGGTGGGGGGCCTGACGCTGCGCGCCGCCGAGGATCTGCTCCGTCAGAAGCTGGCCGACGGGTACCTCAAGAACCCGCAGGTCTCCTTCTCGATGGACGAGTACAAGAGCCAGCGCGTTTTCGTCATGGGCGAGGTGCGTGCCCCCGGCGCGTACCAGCTCACCGGCGACATGACAATCATCGAAGTGCTCGCGCGCGCCGGCGGAACGACGCAGGGAGCCGCCGACGAAATCCAGATCGTGCGGCCGCGCGACGGGGGCACCGGCGGGCCGGTGACGCCCGACAAGGACACTGACGTGGAGGTCATCCGCATCGACCTGCGCGAGCTGCAGGCCGGCGCGCTCTCGCAGAACGTCACGCTGCGCGACTCCGACACGATCATCGTCCCTCGCGCGCAGGCCGTCTACGTGTTCGGCCAGGTGAAGAGCCCGGGCGCATTCCCGATCGA
>Ga0210115_1000308_pt1 | contig 14290 bp, 14 predicted proteins | sample MayberryNW_TuleB_2_FD_185526 | JGI IMG/M metagenome (GOLD analysis project Ga0210115, IMG submission 185526) | Wetland microbial communities from San Francisco Bay, California, USA, that impact long-term carbon sequestration - MayberryNW_TuleB_D2... | ecosystem: Environmental > Aquatic > Marine... | reverse complement strand
GGTAGACGAGCGCCCAGATCGCGCCACCGAACGCCGCGAGCCCCGCGAAGGCTGCGATCTCCGCGACCACACCGATCGCGCCCTCGTACCGCTGCCCGGTCACCCAAGCAGCGACGGTGGCGAACGTCACGAGCAGCAGCACGACCGGGACCCCCATCAACGCCCCGCTCAGCCGGCCGACGACGAGCCCGGTCGCCCGCGTCCGGAAGATCGACCCCAGGGCGTGGCGGACACGTGCGACGAAGCCCGAGGCCGCGTAGACGATGCCGACGAGCCCGACGGCCCCGGCGCCCACATGCGACGCGGTCGCGAGCTCGAGCTGTGTCGAGACGACCTCCTCGAACCCCGGCACCAGGCCGCCGACCAGGTCGATCAGTTCCTGCTGCGCAGACGCCGCCCGCTGTTGGAACACGATGCCCACGACCGAGAGCGACAACAGCAGGAGTGGGGGGAGCGACAGGAACGCGCCGTAGGTTAGTGAACCGGCCTCGACACCGAGGTCATCGCCCTGCACCCGATCGGCGAGAGCGACTCCAGGCCGCCCGACCCGTCGCGCGAGCACCGTGTCGCGAGCGGCCCACGACTCGGCCCTCGCACGAACGCGTTCCGCGAGCGGCATGCTCAGCCGTCGAGGCCCCAGCTGACGACGCGGTCGACCCGGACCTCGACGATCAGCGTCGAGCCCTCTTCGATCGGCGCCTCCGACTCGTACTGAGGGAACTTCTCGTAGAGCAGCGAGCGATCACGCTCGAACTCGAAACCCACCTCGAGCAGATACGCGCTGCCGTGCACGATGACCTGTTTCAGCTGCGACCAATCCTCGTGATACTCGTCGAAGGAGACCGCGACATCGGGGTTCGCCTCGATGTTCCGGATCTTCTGGGTCTCGATCTCAGATGCGAACACGAGCCGGTCGAGGTCGAGCACGGTCGAGATGGGCACGACGTGCGGCCGGCCGTCGAGATAGGTCGTCGCGAGGGCGCCCGTTCGAGCGCCGGCGACGAACGAGGCCTCGCGGCTCGTGAAGACCCGGCCCTCGATCGACATCGCCGGTGGGCTCACTCGTCGCCGACGGCGGCCTGCTCGCGGATCTGCTCGACGATCTCGGCGTTCGCGAGCGTCGTGACGTCGCCGAGGGTGTTCCCGCGCGCCACATCGCGCAGCAGCCGGCGCATGATCTTGCCGGATCGGGTCTTCGGCAGGTCGGGCGTGAAGATGATGTCGTCCGGCTTCGCGATCGGTCCGATCACCTTCGACACGTGCTCTCGCAGCTCGGAGAGCATCGTGTCGTCGCCCTCGAAGCCCGCCTTCAGCGTCACGAATGCCACGATGCCCTCGCCCTTGATGTCGTGGGGCCTCGAGACCACCGCCGCTTCCGCCACCTTGTCGTCGTCGACGAGCGCCGACTCGATCTCGAAGGTCGAGAGCCGATGGCCGGCGATGTTCATCACGTCGTCGATACGCCCCAGCAACCAGAAGTACCCCTCCTCGTCCCGCCGCGCTCCGTCCCCCGCGACGTAGACATCGGGCCCGTACTGCGAGAAATAGGTCTGCACGTAACGATCGGGATCGCCCCAGATCGTCCGCGCGATCGCCGGCCACGGGTGGCGCAACACGAGGTACCCGCCCCCGCCGAGTTCCACGCTCTCCCCGGCCGTGTCGACCACATCCGCTTCGACGCCAGGGAACGGGAAGGTCGCCGAGCCGGGCTTGAGGCTCGTGATCCCGGGCAACGGCGTGATCAAGATCGCCCCGTTCTCCGTCTGCCACCAGGTGTCGACGATGGGGCATCGTTCGGTGCCGATGACCTTCCAGTACCAGACCCAGGCTTCGGGGTTGATCGGCTCACCCACCGATCCGAGCAACCGGAGGGACGACAGGTCGTGTTTCTCCGGATGCTCCGTTCCCCATCGCATGAACGCCCGGATCGCGGTGGGCGCGGTGTAGAGGATGGTGGCGCCGTATCGCTCGACGATCGCCCACCACCGGTCCTTGTCCGGCCAATCCGGAGCGCCCTCGTACATGATGCCGGTGGTGTGGTTCGCCAGGGGACCGTAGACGATGTACGAGTGCCCGGTGACCCACCCGCAGTCCGCCGCGCACCAGAAGACGTCGTCCTCGTGGATGTCGAAGACCATGCGGTGCGTGGCGGCGACCTGGGTCATGTAGCCCCCTGTCGTGTGGGCGATGCCCTTGGGTTTGCCGGTGGTTCCGCTCGTGTACAGCAGGTACAGCAGGTCCTCGGCATCCATGGGCTCGGGTTCGCACTCGGTCGACTGGCCGGCCACGAGATCGTGGTACCAGAGGTCCCGCCCCTCGGAGAACGAATGCTCGTTGCCGCAGCGCTTCACCGTGATCACGTGCTCGATCGAAGGGCACTCTCGGAGTGCCTCATCCGCGTTGTCCTTCAACGGCACGACGGTGCCTCGACGCCATGCTCCGTCGGCGGTGATCAACACCTTGGCCTCGGCGTCGTTGATGCGATCGCGCAACGACTCCGCGCTGAACCCGCCGAAGACCACGGAGTGGGGAGCCCCGACGCGTGCACACGCGAGCATCGCGATCGGCAGCTCGGGCACCATGCCGAGGTAGATATTGACGCGATCGCCCTTGCCGACCCCGAGCGACCGCAGCGCGTTGGCGAGACGACACACCTCGTCGAGGAGTTGGGCGTAGGTGATCGTTCGGGTGTCGCCCGGCTCCCCTTCCCAGTGGTACGCGACCTTGTCGCCACCGCCGGCCTCGACGTGCCGATCGAGGCAGTTGTACGAGGCGTTGAGTCGGCCACCTTCGAACCACCTCACCCATGGCGGGTCCCAGTTCATGACCGTGTCCCAGCGTCTGAACCAGGTCAGTCGATCGGCTTGCTCAGCCCAGAACGCCTCGTGGTCCGCGTTCGCGCGCTCGTAGACCGAGGCATCGGTGACGATCGCCCGTTCGGCGAAACCGGGGGGCGGCTCGAAGACGCGGTGCTCCGACAGCAGCGCCTCGATGTTCGGCTGGGTATCGCTCACTGGTCCTCCAAGGTGCGCGGGATCGCCTCGACCGGCGAGTCAGCATCGTACGCGTCTCGGCCCCGACAGTGCGACAGGGGAGTGCGGAGTCCCGAACACTCAGCCGCCCGCACCACGGAATGTGCTTGCACAGAGTGCTTCCCGGGGTAACCATCGGGGGCGCGAGGCGCCCCGGAGGGTGCCTGGCGAAAGGAGGCAGGCGATGGCCGACGAAGGCTATTGCATGAAGTGCCGGACCAAGCGGGAGTTCGAAGGTCAGGTGGTGACCCTGAAGAACGGTCGTCCGGCCGCCCAGGGCACGTGCCCGGTCTGCGGGACGAAGCTCACGAAGATCCTCAGCATGGACGCCGCGAAGGCTCGCGGCTGGACCGCCTGATCCGCGGGTCAGTTCAGGCGAGACAGCAGCTGATCCGGCTCGATCAGCGTCGTCCCCGAGGTGACGCCGAGGTGGCGGGCCGCCAGGTCCGCCACCGTCGTCTCCTCGAAGACCTGCTGGACGGCCCTGGCCACGTCGGCCCAGAACCCCTGCAACCCACAGCGTGAATCCTGGAAACACGTGTGATCGGTGGGCTCCAGACAGAACATCGGGAAGATCTGACCCTCGATCGCATCGGCGATCTCGGCCACGGTGATCCGATCCGGTTCGCGCGACAAGCGACATCCCCCGCCGGCCCCTCGGAAGCTCTCGACGAGGCCGGCCTTCGACAGCGCTCCGAGTTGCTGCTCCAGGAACCGAACGGGGATCTGCTGCCGTTCCGCGATGGCACGGGCCGGAACGAGAACGCCCTCGTCACGGCGTTGCGCCAACTCGATCATCGCACGCATCGCGTACTCGAGCTTCTGCGACACCTTCAGCACGACGCAACCTCCTGGCAGCCAGGGTAGGAGCGGGCCCGGAGGCCGTCAACGGGTCGAGCCCTGCTCTCTCAGACGGGATTCCCGTTTCCGGGTATCCAAGATGGACCCGCGGCTTCCGATAGGCACCTCGAGGGGCAACAGCATGCCCCGCAGGGAGAACGAGAAACATCATGCGCCGGGTCCTTGTGATCGAAGATGAAGCCGACGTTCGGCTCCTCTACCGCGTGAACCTGCGTCATGCGGGGTTCGAGGTGCTGGAGTCCGACGACGGTGACCATGGCATCGACGCCGCCCGGATACACCTGCCCGATGCAGTGGTCCTCGATCTCATGATGCCGAGGACCGATGGCTTCGAGGTCCTCGAGGCGCTGCGGTCGGCTCCGGCCACTCGCGACATCCCGGTCATCGTGCTCACGGCCGACGTGCGAACCGAAGATCATCAGCGCTGTTACGAGCTCGGAGCGGACGTCGTCGTTACGAAGCCGTTCTCTCCCGAAACGCTGACCAACGGCCTCCACCGGCTGCTCGATGCGACCTATGAGGATCGCCTCGCTCGACGTGCGGAAGCGGTCGCGAGCACCGGCACGGCGTTCCGCTGATGGCTTACCCGACGGGGTTGGCCGCGGCGTAGTCGTCGCCGAGCAAGACCACCAGCTGCGTTCTCGGCGCCACGCTCGCGTCGAGCGAATCGCCCAACGACTCCACCGCGGCCTCGACACCCTTGATGAAGCGGCCGGCGAGATGCTCCGCATCGACCTCGTTCTGTGCCGAGTCGGGACCGCCGCGGAAGTACACGGTGGTCGACTCGACCGGCTTCGCCGGTGCGTCGGCGGCCTCCTGCGAAGCGACGTATCCCTTGCTCTCCAGGAACTCTTGGACCTCGGCCGCCAGCCCGACCTCGCTGGTCCCGTTCAACACCTGGATCGTCACACCGTTGACCTGCGCTTCGAGCTCTGGAGGCGCGCTCTCGGTGGCCGAGGGCGATGCGGCTCCGGTCGGCCCGGGGCTCCCGGTATCGGTCTCGGTCGGAGCAGCGCTTCCATCATCGCCTGCCAACACGGCGCCGTCGCCGCCGAACCCATTCAGGAGCACGGCGATGCCTGCCACGACGAGGGCGACGAGCACCGCGAGTCGTGCCGGGCTGAGGTTCACGCGGGCCATCCTACCCCAGCCATCGCGGCCCGCCCGGGCTACAGACGCACGCCCAGCTGCCCGGCAACGCGGCGGCGCCGGCGTTCGTCTCGCATGCGACGCAGCCTGCGCACGAGCATCGGATCGTAGGCGAGCGCCTCGGGACGCTCGAGGACGCGCGTGAGCAGCTGGTGATAGCGGGCCGGCGAGAAGCCGAACGCCTCTCGGATCGCCCGCTCCTTGGGGATCTCGAGCTTCCAGCTCTCGCGCTCGAAATCGAGCACTCGGCGAGAACGGTCGTCGAGCGGCACTCCGGATGTGCGAGCGGGGAGATCCATGCTCCTCGAGGGTATCCGTGGAGGCCGACGGTGCAAGCACCTCGCCCCCGGTTCGCTCCCCCGGGTACAGACGACGCCTTCATCGGCCGACACCACAGATGGGAGCCGCGATCGGGTGGCTGAACCGCCCGCCGATGCGACGATGGTCACAGCGAGGAGGGAGGGTTCCCATTGGCGGAAACGGCGCGGACCGGGCGATCGCAGGACGCCTCAGCGGATCGGTTCGGCTTCTCCGCTTCCCTGCTCGGTCTCCCCCAGCGGGCGATCGGAGCACGGACCGTCGGCGACATCCTGCAGGAGACGATCGAGACCATCCCCTCGCTCGTGCCCTGTGCCGCGGCAGGCGTCTACGTCCGTGACGAGGCAACCGGAGACTTCCGACTCGCTCGACTGCGGGTCGTAGACCGAGCCGGCGTGCGGGCCCGGGACGAGATCGAGGACCTTCCGGCAGATGTGGCGGCATCGCTCCTGTTCGTCGACCCCGATACGTTCACGCTCGAGGCCGATGCCCTCGAACGAGTGCCACGCCGTCACTGGATCTCGCTGGATGCGCGATCGGTGCTGGTGGCGCCCTTGCGTTGGGAGCCCGACGGGTTCGGCGCGATGGTGTTCGTCGCGCGCGCGGCCGACGATCGGTTCGACGATCGCACGGTGGACCTCGCTCGCTCCATCGCGAAGATCGTTTCTCTGGCTCTCGGGAACGCTCGGCGGCTCTCGGAGTTGGAGCGGTTCCACGAGCTCGTGGCGAGCCTCGACGCCGTCTTCTGGGAGGCAGACGCCTCGTCGATGGCGTTCACCTTCCTCGGGGGACGTGTCGACGACATGCTGGGGTCCGGCGCGTCGACGTGGCCGGGCCGAGGTCGTAGGTGGGGAGACCACATCGCCGAGGAAGACCGGGAGATGACCCTCGCCGCCTGCATGTCGACGATCGAGCGCGGGCAGGAGCGCTCGCTCGACTATCGGATCGAGCGTTCCGACGGGCGGGCCATGTGGGTGCGTGACGCCGTGCATGTGGTCCGGGACGCTCGCGGGCCGAGGGAGCTGCGTGGGGTGATGGTCGACATCACCGAACGCAAACGTGCGGAGCAGGCGCTGCGCAAGAGCGAACGACAGTACTCCGAGGCATTCCGTCGCGAGCGGGAAGCGACACAGCGGCTCCGCAACCTCGACGAGATGAAGAACACCTTCCTCGAGGCGGTCTCCCACGATCTGCGAACACCGCTGACGTCGATCCTCGGATCCGCCCTGACGCTCGAGAGCTCGGGGCTCGACCTGCCGGCCGACGACGCTCTCGACCTGATCGGCCGCATCGCCGGCAACGCCCGGAAACTGGAGCGGCTCCTCGCCGACCTGCTCGACCTCGACCGGCTGCAGCGGGGGATCGTCGCCCCGCAGCGGCGCCCGACGGACCTCGCCGCGCTCATCGCACGGGCCGTCGACGAGAGCGACGACCCGAACAGGCACGTCATCGTGACCGACGTCGCCTCGGGCACGTATCACCTCGACGCGGCCAAGGTCGAGCGGATCGTGGAGAACCTGCTGTCCAACGCGCTCCGCCACACGCCGGCGAGCACCCGGATCTGGATCCGGACGCTTCCCGCGGAGGGCGGGGTGACGATCATCGCCGAGGACGCGGGGCCCGGCGTGCCCGAGGAACTCCGCGACGCGGTCTTCGAGCCGTTCCGTCAGGCCCCCGGCTCCTCGTCGGAGCATTCCCCCGGCGTCGGCATCGGGCTGTCGCTGGTTCGCCGATTCGCCGAGCTGCACGACGGGAAGGCATGGCTCGAGCCTCGTCCGGGCGGGGGGGCGTCGTTCCGGGTCTTCCTGTCGGAAGGCCGACAGCCCGAGGACTGACTCCCGGCGGGGCGAGGAGGCGCCGGGCGACGGGGGTACGACCGCCGCCCGGCGCACACGCCGCCCGAGCTCCAGACATGGTCGACTCGGACGGCACCACCACCATCATCGGACCCTGCGCGACCACGTGCCCGGACGGTCTGGCCCGCCAGTGCCGGGACGTTGGTCCGTCCCATCGCTCCGAGCCCCCACCACGCGACCCGTCCCCATCGTCCACCATCGCTACGATGGAACTCGTGTTCGACCTGTGGATCCGCTCCGCCACCGTGGTCGACGGCAGCGGCGCCGAGCCCCGCCGAGCGTCGGTGGGGGTGCGGAACGGCCGGATCGACGTGATCGAGCCGGACGGCGACGATCGAGGGCCCTCCTCCTCCTCCGCCGCCATCACCCTGGACGCGACCGGGATGGTGCTGGCTCCGGGATTCATCGACGTTCACAACCACTCCGACGTCGCCCCGTTGATCGAGCCCACGATGCCCTCGACGATCCGCCAAGGCGTGACGACCGTGGTCGTCGGGAACTGCGGGATGTCACCGTTCCCTGCCTCGTCGGCGGCCGAACTCGCGTCGTGGGGCGGTGGAACCGACGGCGATCCGCCGGCCGAAGAGCTCGCCTTCGACTCGTTCGGCGCATACCTCGAACGGATCGCCACGGCCCGGCCCACGGTCCACGTTGCAGCACTGATCGGCCACGGCTCCGTGCGGGAGCTCGCGATGGGGCAGGAGCGCCGTGCTCCCACCCCGGTCGAGCTCGAGACGATGCGGGGGATCGTGGCGGAGGCGATGGACGCGGGGGCCGTGGGTCTGTCGACCGGCCTGATCTACGCGCCCGGCATGTATGCGAGCACCGGCGAGATCGTTGCGCTCGCCGAGGAGGCCGCGAGCGCGGGAGGGATCTATGCCTCGCACATCCGGGGAGAAGGCGCCCACGTGTTCCGAGCCGTCGACGAAGCCATCGAGATCGGGCACCGAGCGAACATCCCCGTGCACATCAGCCACCTCAAGTGCGAGTCGTCACACGCGTGGGGGCGAGCCGAGGAGCTCGTCGCGCGGGTGCATTCGGCAGGAGCGACCGGCGACCAGTACCCGTACGCGGCGTGGTCGTCCGTGTTGCGGTCGCTCCTGCCGCCGTGGGCGCCTGTGGGCGAACTTCGGAGCCTGCTGACGGATCCGGCGATGGAACGTCGCCTCGTCGCGGCCATCGAACAGGGCGAGGATGAGGAGTTTCAATCATCGGTCGACGGCGTGGGGTGGGAGCGGATCGTGATCGAGGGAACCGCAGACCGCTCGAACGACGGCCTCGATGTGGCGGCGATCGCCCGACGACGTGGGATCGAACCGGTCGAAGCGTGCCTCGAGCTGCTCATCGCCGACCCGGAAACGACGTGCACCGGTCACGCGATGCACGAGGACGACGTGCGCGCGATCCGTGCCGATCCGGAGATCATGGTCGCTTCCGACGGCGTCGCGACCTCACCGCGCGGAGGCGAGGCCGCGACCCCCGTGCACCCTCGCACCTACGGCACGTTCCCGCGGGTGTTGGGCCCGTTCGTCCGCGACGGCACGCTCACGCTGCAGGCCGCGGTTCGCGCCATGACGTCTCTCCCGGCCGACCGATTCGGTCTCAGCGGGCGGGGACGCATCTCCGGTGGCGCCTGGGCGGACCTCGTCCTGTTCGACCCCGCGGTGATCACCGACCGCGCGACGTACCAGCAGCCCCACGCCTTCCCCGACGGGATCGAGGCGGTGGTCGTCGAGGGCGATCTCGCCTGGCGCCGGGGGACGGACACGATCGAACGTTCTGGCCGTGTGCTCCGGCGGCGCGGGTGAGGAGCACGGCCCGGCCGGTCGACTCAGGCAGTCGGACATACACCCCACAGGCCGGCTCGCGCATCTCTGGCTCGACGCTGCGCCGCGCGCAGTCGCTGCACGTATCGCACGTTCGGCGGGAACGTCGCCAGCACGGCGTACCCCTCGCGAAGGATGCGCTCGTTGAACAGGGATCCTTCGACCCAGATGTAGGCGAGCGTGCGGTCGAACCGATCAGTCCGTTCGACGTCGAACTCCAGGTCGACCCGGCGCCCACCGAGCGCGTCGGTCGTGAAGCGTGAGGCTCGCGCACCGAAGCATTCCTCGTCGGTGAACGGTCCGTCACGTTCGGGCGTGTCGATGCCGATCAGCCGAACCGGCGTCTCCCGGCCGCCGAGATCGACGCGGATCGTGTCGCCGTCGACCACCTGGACCACTTGCACCGAGGTCCGACCACCGTCGCCCGAGGGCGTGTGACTGAGCTCGGAGCAGGCCGTCGTGGCCGAAAGGGCCGACGCGAGTAGGACGAGCGCGATCGAACGAACGCGACGCACCGACGCGGTCACGTTCGGAACGCTACCGTAGGACCGTGGGCGCAGAGCGATCCCGAGCTTCCCACCTCACGCCGTTCGAGCTCGGCTTCGACCCCGGCGACATGGGGTTCGTCGCGGACCCCTACCCGGTGTACGAACGGTTGAGGGCGCTGGCGCCGATCGTTCACGACCCGAACACCGAGCACTGGCTCGTCACGAGATACGACGACGTGAGCTCACTGCTCCGAGATCGCCGCTTCGGCCGCACGTATCTGCACATCGCGACGCACGAGGAGATGGGGCATGCGCCGCCTCCGCCGCAGCTCGACCCGTTCTGGCATCTGATCAACCACGGGATCCTCGATATGGAGCCACCGGATCACACACGGGTCCGCAGGCTGGTGGCCAAGGCCTTCACTCCACGCATGGTCGAGTCGATGCGCGAGCCCGTGCAACGCCTGACGGACGCGTTGGTCGATGAGGTCGACGGCGCCGGCGAGTTCGACCTGTTGGCCGCGATCGCCGAGCCCCTTCCCGTCGCCGTGATCGCCGAGCTGCTCGGCGTGCCGCGGGCCGACCGGCACCTGCTGCGCCCGTGGTCCGCCGACATCTGCCGGATGTACGAGCTGCACCCCACAGACGACGACATGCGGATCGCCTCGCGGGCGAGCACCGAGTTCTCGGACTACCTGCGCGCCCTGTCGCGCGAGCGCAGGGCTGCGCCGACGGGCGATCTGATGAGCGAGATGGCGCTCGTCGTCGACGAGGGCGAGCGTCTGACCGAGGACGAGCTGATCGGCACCTGCGTGCTCCTGCTGAACGCCGGCCACGAAGCCACCGTGAACGTCACCGGCAATGGGTGGTGGGCGTTGTTCCGCCACCCCGAGGCGCTCGTCCGCCTTCGCACAGACCCGAGCCTGGTGAAGGTCGCGATCGAGGAGCTGATGCGGTGGGACACACCGCTGCAGCTGTTCGAGCGATGGGTCCTGGAGGACACGGAGATCCACGGGGTGCGCGTCCCTCGGGGCGCGGAGCTGGGGCTCGTGTTCGGCTCCGCGAACCGCGACCCTGCGGTGTTCGATGCGCCCGACGAGCTCCGGCTCGACCGCCAACCCAATCCGCACCTCACATTCGGGGCAGGCATCCACTTCTGCCTGGGAGCACCGCTGGCTCGCCTCGAGCTCGAGACCTCGTTCGCGACGGTGCTCCGTCGCCTGCCGACGCTCGAGCCCGCGGACGAACCCCGGTGGAAGCCGGGCTACATCATCCGCGGGCTCGGATCGCTGCGCGTGCGCTGTTAGCTGACGTTCGTCGCGTCGTTCAACGAGACGGGCGCCGGTGCCTTGTCCTTGTCGTCGGGCGCGAGCAGGTTCACCCAGATGGTCGCGGTGTCCTGTGCGAACGCGAACTTCGCAGCGTCCTCGGGAGTGACCGCGAGGGTCAGCATCACGTTCGGAGCCCTCGACTCGGATTCACCCAACGCGACCGCGTCGAGCACGAGCACGTTGGGCAGCAGTGCGACCGTCGTCGAGATTCCGCCGGAGCCGACGCCATGGAACGTGGCGAAGACACGCACGTGGTCGCCGCGGTGCAGGCTGGCCGCGACGCTCTGGGCCGCCGGCAGCTGCATCGAGATCGCGCTGAACCCCTCCGGGATGCCGAGACCGCCACCGGGCACGGTGCCGAGCTCCGCGACGCGATCGGCGGAGATCTGCTCGCCCTCGAGGAGCGGTTGGCCGGCGGTCGTGCCGCGGAGCTCCTCGACATCGGCGATCGCGCCCGGCACGACGTAATCCGTGGGGATCTGCTGGGTCACGAGATCGCCGCCGTCGATCAGCTCGTCGAACTGCGTGCCGGCCGGCACATCGACGGCGGCCACGACGACCGGGGTCGTCGGACCGCCGGCACCGGCCTCGGTGCGGACGTTGCGCGTGTAGAGCAGCACGCCGGCCGCAGACATCAACGCCAGCACGAGTGCCAGCGGCACCACCAGGTTCCTGCTACGCATGGATGGTTCTCCTCTCCAGTCCAGGACGTCGGGTCAACGTCAGAGGTCGTCGACGAGTCGAGAGTGGCCCAGCGCCTGCTCCGCCACTTGGCGGAAGACGGGCTCGAGGTCCGAGCTCCCCGACTCACAGAAGTAGTGATCGCCGTCGGTGTTTTCAGTTGCCGCACAGCCGCCCGGTGCGTTGTCGATGGAATCCGTCGCCATCGCGGCGAAGAACGTCGACGCGTACCTGTCACGCCACGGTGCGATCGTGTCCTGGCCGCACCGCGCACCGGCGACGCCGTACGCGATCGTGAAGATCTCGACGTCGGCGGTCTTCGCTGTCGTCGCACGGGTGTTGGCGTACAAGCAGGGTTGGTTGTTGCGCGGCTGGTTCGCCTCACCGTCGGACAGGAAGATGATCACGTCCGGCACGTCGGGGCGACCCGTCGTCTGCAGCAACCACGATGCGGCCGCCATCGGGTCGCCCAGGTCGGTGTGGCCGCCACTCGGGGTCGGGTTCATGTTGCTCGGGGCCCGCTGCAGGCAGTTGATCCGCTGCACGAGGGTGTTCGCCGGATTCAACGTTCCGTCGGGCCGGTCGTACGTGCTCGACAGGCCGTGCAGGACCCACCTCGAGGGCGTCGCGTTCGGGTAGGTCTGGTTCGGCACGACCCGGCAGGGGTCCGTGAGGTCGTGATAGGGCAGTCCGACGAGACCCACGTGGTGGTTGCTCGAGTCGTAGAAGTCCAACAGGGCGAGGTTGGCGTTGCGAGCGTTCGCCATGTCCGCGGTGGTCATCGACGTCGATCGGTCGAAGACGACCGCGACATCGAGCGGCGCGGGTGCCGCGCCGCACGATCCCTTGCACGACGCGGCGGTCACGCCGCCCGTGTCGCCGGAGTCCACGCCGATGACCGGGGCGAAGATGTAGTCGACCGCGTTGCTCGTCCGCACGGAGATCGTGTTGCATCGATCTCCCGCGAACGGGTTGCACATGTGGATCGAGCGGCCTCGCCGCGTGCGCCATTCCTCGGCGGGCCACGTGCCCGATTCCGGACCACAGGTGGTCGGGATGTCGGTCGCATCGGGGGCACCGTCGCCGTCACGATCGCCCACGATGCATCGGAAGGTGATCGTCACCTGCGCCGGGGTCAGCCATGGCGCGTTGTCGAGCGTGACGCGCAGCGCCTCGGCGGCGGCGACCGACCCTGTGGCAGCGTCGTTCGCCGGCAGCTCCTGGGCGCCTGCGAGCGCACCGAAGTCGACCGCGTTCTGGAGCACCTGCCGTTCGTGCCAGAGACGCGAGAGGTCGATCACGAACGCCACCGCGGCGAACAGCACGATGATGATCAGCGCGGACAGAACCATGACGGCGCCGTCCTCGGATCGCAGGCGCGCTCGAAGATCCCCTCGCAACGTCATACCTACAGCCCTTCGAACCGCGTCTCTGACCGCGAGTGCAGGTCGAGCGTGCTTCCCATGCCGACGAAGCTCGGGAGGGGCGTGATGAAGGGGTAGGAGTAGTCGACATCGACCCGCACGTAGTCGCCTTCTTGCCAGGAGCTACACGCCCCGAAGGCCGCTCCCCCGCTGCTGCACGTGATGGTGACCGTCATGCGCGTCTGATCGAGGAAGCTCGACGCCTCTCGAACCCTGGCCTCGATCTCTCCGACGTCGGGTGTGACGGCGGCCTTCCGGGCGCCTTCACGTGCGGCGTGAGTGGTCCCGTTCCACGTGTAGAAGCCGAACCCGAAGTCGATGATCCCGAAGACCAGCATGAAGAACAGCCCGGCCACGATCGCGAACTCGACCGCAGCAGCGCCGTCCTCTCTGTGCCGAGCCTTCGAGCGATGCATGCCTCGCCTTCCTCTCCCTCGGTACCGGGTGATCGATGCACGATCTGGGGAATCTCGTTCCTTCCTGCGTGAGAGTGTCGGCAGCGGAGCCGAGACCCCGCATCAGCCAGTCGGCGCATCCTCCGATAGGGCGAGTCGTCCCACCCGGTAGGCCGCATCGCCTCGGTCCGATGCCGCACGAGGCGGATCGGCGGGGGATACGGAAGTAGCCCCAGGTGACGGCGAGATCCCCGATCCGATGATCTACCGATCGCAGTTCGAGCCAGGGATCCGCGGCGACGCGGGTCTGGACCGGTGATCACATCCGGTTACTCCGTCGGACGTACGCGAGGTACGCACGAGGGGTGGCGCGGGGGTGCCTCCGTCGAACTACGGTTCGCCCAGGGCCGACCAGCACGCCCGGCCGGGTCACGCCCTGACGGAGTCGTTGAGCGAACCACCGGTCTCGAGGAGGGCGAACACGTGAGGATCTTCAACAAGGCGGCGGCAGGGGTGCTGTGCTCGTTCGCTCTGGCCATCGGGACAACCCTGCCCGCTCATGGTTCGCTGGCGCATGCTGCGGTGGTTTCCGAGGATCCGGCCGACACCACTCCGCACATCGTCCTCAGCGACACGGCGTACGACGTGCGCGCCTATGCGCAGGTCGGTCCCACCATCTATGCCGGCGGCCTGTTCAGTCAGGTGCAGGACCCGGCGAAGACAACGACGTACACACGGCAGAACTTCGTCGCCTTCGACGCCGAGACCGGGGTCATCTCACCGCTCGACCTGTCGTTCGACGGGAGGGTCGGCGCGATCGAGGCCACGCCCGACGGGACCGCGATATTCATCGCGGGCGCGTTCACGAGGGTCAACGGCATCACTCGCCGGGGGATCTTGAAGTACGACCTCGTGAACGACCGGATCGA
>Ga0210115_1000307_pt1 | contig 14304 bp, 13 predicted proteins | sample MayberryNW_TuleB_2_FD_185526 | JGI IMG/M metagenome (GOLD analysis project Ga0210115, IMG submission 185526) | Wetland microbial communities from San Francisco Bay, California, USA, that impact long-term carbon sequestration - MayberryNW_TuleB_D2... | ecosystem: Environmental > Aquatic > Marine... | reverse complement strand
GTCGGGGGGGTTCCTCGCGCGCTTCCGTGAGGTGTACGAGCTCGAACGGTACGAGCTCTCCGAGGCGGTCGTCGCGCGATGGTCGGCGGTCTCCGCCACGCTCGGTCGGCGCGTGGCGGCCGTCGGGACCGACGGCACGCGCCGCGAGGGTGAGGCCGTCGCGATCGACCGGTCGGGCCGGCTGGTGATCGAGACCGGCGAGGGCGAGGCGGTCGTGGCCTCCGACGAGGTCGAGCACCTCCGCTGAGCGCTGATTGCGGGGGGCCTCGGGCTTGGATACGGTTCGCGCATGTTCCCTCGGAAGCTGCTGATCCCCGGCGAGGAGGTCGTGCTCGAGCTGCGGCCCCATCCGGTGGCGCTCGCCGCGCCGGCGGCCGTGTTGATCGTCGCCACCGCGGCGGCGGCGTGGATCGCGACGAAGGTCGACGGCGTCGTGGTCTGGATCGTCTGGGCCGCCTGGCTCGCGACGGTGCTCGGATACGTGGTGCCGAGGTTCATCGCGTGGTTCACCTCGATCTTCGTGGTTTCGACCGATCGCGTGATCAGCCGGGAAGGCTTCATCGCGAAGCGCTCGATGGAGATCCCGCTGGAACAGGTCAACGACGTGCGCTTCGAGCAGGGCATCTTCGATCGCCTCGTGGGGGCGGGCACGCTGCTGATCCAGTCGGCGAGCACGACCGGCACGAACACGTTCGAGGACATCCGCCATCCCGAGGACGTGCAGCGGACGATCTTCCACCAGGGGGAGCTGAACCAACACCGAGGCTCGCACCGCGGGGCGTCTCCCACCGCCGATGCGCCGTCGCGCCCGGACGGGCCGCCGGCTTCCCCCTCGGTCGCGACCGAGCTCGAGCGCCTGGCCGACCTGCACGCCCGGGGCGTGCTCGATGACGAGGAGTTCGAGGCCCAGAAGGCCCGCATCCTGGGACGGGGCTGAGCAAGCACGGCGCCCGCAGTGACGCGGGCACCGGGGCCGTGCGACCATCGCGACGATGATCGGTGAGATCGACCACGTCTACTACTGGGTGAGCGACATGGATGCCGCGGTCGCGTTCTACGGCGACGTGCTCGGGCTGCCGCTCGTGCGTCGGGACGGCGACGAATGGGCCGAGTTCGAGGCGGGTCCGATCCGATTCGCGTTGCACGGCAGCGCGGAGCAGTCGCCCGGCGGCGGCACGGTCGTCATCCGCGTGCACGACCTCGACGAGGCCCGCATGGTGCTGCGCGGCCGAGGAGCCGATCTCGACGAACACGTCGGGGAGGTCGAGGGGTTCGCGCGGTTCGCGACCGCGCGGGATCCCGACGGCAACCCGGTGCAGCTGATCGAGTACGTGGCATGACCACCGAGCGGGCAGGATCGCGCCCACGGACCGAGGGCGCACCGCTCGAGGCGTGCCAGCGATGTGGCGAGCCGGTGCCGAGCGGTGCGAACTTCTGCCCGAACTGCGGCGCGCCGGTGTCGGTGCCCGAGGCGTCCGAGCGCCGCGTGGTCACCGTGGTCTTCGCCGATCTGGCCGGGTCGACCGAGCTGGCGGCGAAGCTCGACCCCGAACGGTTCCGCGATGTGCTCGCCGCCTTCCACGGCATGGTGACCGACGAGATCACCGCGCTCGGCGGCAGGACGGAAGGGTTCATCGGCGACGCGGTGCTCGGCGTGTTCGGCGTGCCCATGCTGCACGACGACGACGCCGAGCGAGGGGTGCGAGCGGGGCTCGCGATCGTGGAGCGGGCCGGCCGCATCGGCGCCCGCCTGGAGCTGCCCGTGCCGGTCGGGGTGCGGGTCGGGGTGAACACCGGGCCGGTGGCGGTCGGCACGCCGACCGACCGCACGATCGTGATCGGGGCCGAGGTCAACATCGGTGCGCGGCTGCAGCAAGCCGCCCGCCCCGGCGAGGTGCTCGTCGGAGAGCGCACGAAGCTGCTGGTCGGCGACGCGATCGAGTTCGGCGAACGTCGCATGATCGAGGCGAAGGGTTTCGACGACGCGATGTCGGCGTGGCCGGCGGTCGACGTGGTCGGCCCGCAGACGCGCCGGACGATCTCGCTCGTGAACCGCCGGCGCGAGCTTGCCCTGCTCAACGACACGTTCGAGCGCGTGCGGGTCCGCGAGCGTGCGCACCTGGTCACGCTCCTCGGCGAGCCGGGCATCGGCAAGACCCGGGTGGTCGAGGAGTTCCTCGCCGGCCTCCCCGAGGGGGTCCGCGTGCTCGTCGGACGCTCGAGCGCCTTCGAGGAGGAGGTCACGTTCTGGCCGCTGGCCCAGATGGTCTACGGGCAGATCGGCGCCGATCGATGGGCGCCCGACGAGGAGGTCGACGAACGGCTGCGCGCGTTCGTGCGGGAGTGGGTGGAGCCCGACGAGGTCGACGAGGCCGCTCGCCGGCTCGCGATGGCGCTCGGCATCGACGAAGGCGGCGAGGAGCAGCGCTACCACGAGGCGGAGGTGCGCCGAGGCTTGTTGAGCGTGCTGGCCGGTCTGGCCTCGCGCGGGCCCGTCGTGCTCGTCTTCGAGGACCTCGAGGATGCCGATCCCCTGCTGCTCGACCTGATCGAGCAGCTCGTGAAGGAAGCCCGCAAGGTGCCGCTGATGGTGATGTGCGTCGCGCGATGGGAGTTCCTGGAGCGGCGCCCGAGCTGGGCCGGCGGCATCGCCGACAACGTGACGCTCTGGGTGGAACCGCTCACGCCGGGGCACGCCGCCGAGCTCGCGATGGAGGCCGGGGGCCTTCGCCACGAGGAAGCGGAGCGCGTGGCGCAGCATGCCGGCGGCAATCCGTTCTTCATCGTGGAGATCGTCGGCATGCTCCGGCGCGAGGAGCGCGACCTGCCGCCCTGGCGGCCGGGTCCCAGCGCGAGACTGCTGCCGCCGACGGTGCAGGCGGTGGTCGCCGCCCGCATCGACCAGCTCTCGGGGGCCGCGCGCGAGCTCGTGCGAAGGGCCTCGGTGTTCCCGCAGGGGCGGTTCGACCTCGACGAGCTCTCCTTGCTGGCCGACCCGCGCACCGAGCTGCTCGACGAGGCCGAGGCCGACGAGCTCCTGGTGCGGGACGAGGAGCGTCCGGGCGTGTGGCGGTTCGGCTCCGACGTGCTGCGAGACGTGGCCTACGACTCGCTCGCCAAGCGCGAGCGGCAACGGTTGCACCTGCGTGTGGCCAACAAGCTCTCGGAGGGCGAGCAAGCCGACCGGTACCCCCGCACGGTCGCGTTCCATCTCGAGCAGGCCGCCCAGGCCGCGCTCGACCTGAACCCGGGGGATCGTACGCTGGCCGAGCGGGCGGTCGACGCGCTCGCACATGCGGGCGACATCGCCCGGCGGCGCATCGAATCGCGGTCGGCGGCCGACCTGTACGAGCGTGCGCTCGTCATGGCCGGCCCCGACGACGGGTGGGGCGACCGCGAGGCCCGGATCCTCGGCCTGCTCGGCGAGGCTCGCTACTGGTTGGGTGAGTTCGACGAGGCGGAGTCGGCGTTGCATCGGGCGCTCGCGCTCGCCGGCGATCCGAACGACCGTGTGCTCGCCCACGCCTCCCGGTTCCTGGCCGACATCACGCTCACGATCCACGGCGACGGCGAGCTCGCGTCGGCGTTGTTCGACCGGGCGCTCGAGGCGGCGAGGCGGCTGGGGGAGCCGCGCGTGCTCGCCCGCACCTTGCTGATGGCCGGATGGGTGCCGTTCTGGGCGAACGACCTGTCGCGGGCGGAGTCGATGTTCCGCGAGGCGCTCGGGGCGGCGCGCTCGGTCGAGGGTGGCGATCCCTGGGCTGAGTCTCGAGCCCTGGTCGGCATCGCGAACGTGATCTCGCCCATCGACGACGAGGAGGAGGCGCTGCGGGTGGGGCTCGAGGCGCTCGACGTCGGTGAGGACGCCGGGCAAGCCTTCACGGCGGCCGTCGCGCACGAGACCGTCGCCGCGTCGCTCCGCCGCCTGATGCGGCTCGACGAGGGCCTCGAGCACGCGGAAGCGGCGATCCGCACGTTCAGGGAGCTGGGCGCGAGGTGGGAGCTCGCGAGCGCGCTCGGCGATCGCGGGTCGATCCACCGCATGGCCGGACGGCTCCAGGAGGCGGAGACCGACCTGCGCGAGGCGTTCGTGCTCTGCAGCGACCTCCACGAGCGCGCGCTCGTCACGTGGACCGCGGCCGAGCTCGCCCGCATCCTCGCGGTTCGCGGCGACCCCTCGTCGGCGCGCCAGGTGCTCTCGGATCCAACCGCCCGGCTCGCCGACGGCGAGCCGGGCTCCGTGACCGTGCTGCTGGCGGCCGAGAGCCTCGTCGCGCTCGCCGAGCGCGACGAGGCCACCGCGCGCGCCAAGGCGGAGGCGGCGGTCGCCGCCGAGGCCGGCCCGGCCGGCGTGCCGAACGTGCGGGCCGCCCAGGTCTGGTGGGCGGGGCGGTTGTTCGGGCCCGAGGCGGCCGGCGGTGAACAGGCGCTCGAGGAGGCCCGCGACATGCTCGAGAGCCGTCATTGGCGCCAGGCCCTCCGTGAGCCTGATCTGGCCGGCGACCTGCGGCGATAGCCGCGGTCCGGGTGCGCGGAAGCTCAAGGCCCCGGCGAGACGCTCCGAGGATGGTTGCATCGGCCCCGATCCCGGGGGAGCCTGTGCAGGCCGTCGGGCCGGTTGTCAGCCCTTCCCTCGGTCCGGTATGGGTACACGCTCACATATGACGAGAACGCACTTCCCCTTCCCCACGGCGTTCCGCGTCGTCGCCGTCGTGACCGCGCTCGCCGCCCTGATCGCGGTCTCGGCCGCGACCGGCTCCGCCGACCCCAAGGACGAGCTGCAGGAGGCCCGCCGGGCGCGGCGTGACGCCCAGTCCCAGCTGGCACACGCTCAAGACGAGCTTTCCTCGATCGGCGTCGATCTGACCGAGGCGCTGCAGAAGCTCGAGGAGGCCACGGGCCGCCTCGAGCAGGTCACGGCGGAGCTGCAGGACACGCGGCAGCAGCGCGATCGCGCCGAGGCCCGCTTCGCCGTCATCGAGGCGCGGTTGAACGAGCGAGCGGCCGAGATGTTCATGGAAGGCCCGGCCTCCGACATCGGCTTCTACCTCGGCGCCACATCGCTCTCGGACCTGTCGGATCGCATCGAATACGTCGACGTCGTGCAGCAGGACGACGCCGACCTCGCCCAGCGGGTGCTGAACCTGCGGAACGAGCTCGCCGCGGCCGAGAAACGGCTCGAGGAGCTCCAGTCGGAGGCACGCCGGCAACAGGCCGCGGCCGAAGCGCTGCACGCGGAGGTGGAAGCCAACCTCGCGGCGCAGCGCGAGCTGCTCGCCGACGTGCAGGACACGCTCGCCGGCGCCAAGGCCGGCGAGAAGGAGGCCGAGAAGGCGTACCAGAGGTGGCTGGCGGCGCAGAGCTTCGGCGGGCATTCCTCGGTCGCCATGCCCGAGGGGTGGGCCAAGGTGTTCGAGGCCTGTCCGGTCGACCAGCCGCGCGGGTTCGGCGACGGGTTCGGCGCGCCCCGCTACGTCGGTGGCTACCACCTACACAAGGGCGTCGACATCGTGGCCCCGCAGGGAACGCCGATCCTGGCGACGTTCGACGGCATGGCGAGCGACGCCACGAACGCCTACGGCGGCACGGCCGTCTACGTCAGCGGCACGTACGGGTCGACGTACAACGCGCACATGACCTCGATCGCGAAGCTCGGGCCGGTGCAGGCGGGGGACGTGATCGGGTACGTGGGCAGCACCGGGCTCGCGGGCGGCGAGACGGACCACAACCACTTCGAGTTCCGGCCCAACGTGATGCCGTCGAACTGGCCGGCGAGCTACTACGGGCAGTCGATCATCGAGGACGCGATCAACCCGTACCCGATGCTCGTGGCCGCCTGCGGCTGACCCCCTGCCTCGTTCCTGCCCCGTTCCTACCTCGCCCGGCTCCTGATCAACAGCCCCACGCCGATCAGCAGCACGACCCCGGCCGCCACCAGCAGCGCGATCGCCACCGGCGGCGTGCCCTCGCCTCCGCCACCTCCCGGGCCGGGCGTGAAGGGAGCCGGCACTCCGGCGACCACCACGAAGCCGAGCCCCGGGACGTCGGCCTGCGCCTGCTGCTGAGCGGGGGAGTCCGTGGTCTCGAGCGCCTCCCAGGTCTCGCCGTCGGGGGAGAACATGATGTCGTGGCTCGTGGCGTGCAGCGTCGAGGTGGCCGGGTAGACGAGGATCACCTGGATCGGGCGATCGAGTCCCGGCACCGGGTCGCCCGATGGCCGGAAGCGCGCATCGAACGAGTAGGCGTTGCCGAACGGTGCGAGGTCGCCGCCCGGCGGAGCGATCTCGGCCGGGTCGACGGGCTCCACGAGCAGCTCGGCGATCCGTTCCCTCGGCGCCGGGCCGATCGAGCCTTCGTCGATCACGACCGTCACCTGGCTGTCCGACGTGAACACGACCTGGGTGCCGACCCCCTGCCTGCCGAGGGGAAGCCGGAAGCGCCCCGAGCTCGGCGGCTGGTTCGTTGCCTCGAGCTCCGGCGGTGGCGCGACCCAGCGGTAGTTCACGGGACCGACGCCGTCGAGCAGTGGTCCACGTGCGAGCGGCGAGAGCGAGCCCGACCACGCGGCGAGCGCGGCATAAGCGGCGACGACCGAGAGGCCGACGATCAGGGCCGGGCGGCGCCGGTCGCGGTGATCGCCCCGGTCCTCGGTCACGGGGCGATGTCCACGGGGCGGACCCGGTGGGTCGCGAGCTCTGGCGGCCACACGACCATGTGCTCGCCGGGCACGAGCCACTCCCAGATCACGGCCGCGGCCGCGACGTTGTCGCCCGCCGTCGCGGTTCCGGGCTCGCCGAACCGCAGCCCGCTGCCGTTGGGCAGGCTTCCCGCGGGAAGGTCCGCGGCGAGGGCGGCCTCGGCGATCGCGTCCGGGGTGAGCTCGCTGGCCGCCGGCATCACGTCGGCGAACAGCGCCCATGCCGCGGAGAACCCGGCGAGCGCAGCGGGGTTCATCTCTCCGCCCCACCGCTCGTCGTAGGCGGCGCGTGCCCGCGCGAGCAGCTCGGCACCCTCGGGGCGCAGCGTCGACGGATCGATCGCGCCGCCGCTCGGCTTGTCGGAGGCGAACAGGCCCACCGCGCCCTCGCCGAGCGCGGCCCCGAACTCCGGCATGCAGTACGACGACGACGTGCCGATGCTCGCGAGCAGGTCGACGTCGTTGCGGACCAGGGCACGCCGAAGCTCGATCGCGTCGACGAGGTAGGCCGAGACGAACAGCACGTCGGCGCCGGACCGATCGATCTTCCGCGCGAGCGCGTCGTAGTCGGCCGTCTGGAAGTCGTATCCGAAGCGCCCCACGACGTCGAGATCCAGATCGGCTGCGGCCTGGAGCGCCCCGGCGGCGACCGCGCGCCCGTACACGTCGTCGACGAACGAGACCGCGTAGCGGAGCCCACGGGGATCGCGGCCGAACGCCTCGGCGAGCGGGCCGTTCACGAACGAGATCGCGTTGCGTCCGAGCACCGCGCCGGTCGGGGGCATGCGGAACGTGCGCTCGCCGGGCCGCGAGCGAGCGGTCAGCATGCCGACCGCCCCCGTCTCCCAGAACACCATGTCGTTGCCGGCCGCCGTCGCCGACGCGGGAGAGGAGATCGTGCTGCCGTAGCTGCCGAGCACGACGTCGACGCCGTCGGCATGGAGGTCCTCGACTGCGCCGGCCGCGGCCTCGGCCGCCGGGACGTCGGTCGAGACGATCTCGATCGCGTGGCCGTCGACGCCGCCGTCGGCGTTCACGAGCTGCGCCGCGAGCAGCACGCCCCGGTGCTCGTCACGGCCGCCCGAGCCCTGGGACCCCGAGAGCGGGTAGACCGCGCCGACGCGCACGGCGTCGTCGTCCCCCCCGGGGCCGGTCGAACACGCGGCGAGCGCGATCGCCGCGGTGGCCAGCGAGGCGAGCAGCCGTCTCATCGCAGCACCGTCATCAGCACGTTGGCCGCGCCGTGGGTCGTCGCCGGAACCGTCCAGCTTCCGGCCGCCCAACGCTGCCAGGACAGCAGCAGGCCGGCGCCGAGGTCGACGGGGAAGACGGCCACCCCGTACATCGGCACGTGGACGAGGGCGAACGCGAGGGCCGTGACACCGATCGCCACGAGGGCCCCGTGCCGCTGCAATGCTCCGTAAGCCGCCCGGCGGAACAGCGCTTCCTCCGCCACGGCCGCGAGCACCGTGAGCGGCAGGGCCCAGGCCACGTACGGAGCGGGCAGGGGCCGTCCGCCCGCGACGAGGGCGAGACCGATCGCGGCGAGACCGATCGCGAGCACGAGCCGGGGCCGCAGCCGGACTCGGTCGGCGGGCACCGGCACGATCAGCGAGCCCACGAGGATCGCGATCAACACCGCGATCAGGCCGACCGTCCGCCCGGTGGTGCCGAGAGCGGGGAGCCAGAGGCGCCCGACCAGCAGCGATCCACCCACGGCGACCATCGCGAGCGTGGCGAGGTCGGGGCGAGCGGTGCTCGGTGCCGTCCGGCTCACTGCGTCACCTCGAACGTCACGGCGGCGAGCACCCTCGGGTCGAACGGAGCGTGGTCGTTCGCGACGAACTCGACCTGCAGCAGGTGCTCGCCCGGGGTCAGGTCCGAGAGCCGCTGAGACGTGCCCGAGGTCATCGAGACGAGCGTGCCGTCGAGCATCACGTGCAGGTGTCCTTCGTCGGGCTCGAGATCCGTGGAGGTCTGATCGACGATCTCGGCGCCCTGCAGGTCGATCTCGAGACGGACCGAGTCGCCGGAGACACGATCGCCGTTCTCGGGGCTCGCGATGCTGAGCTCGGCCGTGCTGGTGGGGCGCTCGACGGCGACGCTCGGGGATGCCGAGGCCGGCGCCGGATCCTCGTTGCCACCGCCACAGGCCGTCAGGGCGACGATGACGATCGCGGCGGATACGACCCTGACGACCCTCACGACGCGACCTCCAGCTCCTGCGTGGCCTGCAGCACGGTACCGCCTTCGCTGGTGGCCACGACCTCGAAGGTCCACCGTCCGGCGTCCGCCTCGACCGGCGCCGCGAAGTGTCCGGGTGTGAGACGGGTCACGTCGAGCGTCTCGGTCAGGCCGTCGGGGTCGACCGCGACGACGACGAGACCCGACAGCGGAAGCTCCCTCCCCTGGGGATCGAACGCGGTCACGTGGTACTCGTTGGTGCCGGGCGTTCCGGGGTCGAGGTAGAGCTGCAGCTGCTCGCCCGTCGACAGCGTGAAGGTCTCGATGTCGGGGAGGTCGCCGGAGCCCTGGGCGACGACGGACGTGGTGGGGGGGGCGCGCGTGACGAGCACGAGCGGCACCTCGGTCGTGCGCGCCCCCGACCGCGCCTGGACCACCAGGTCCCATGCCCCGGCGAGCGACAGCTGCGTGCCCGTGCCCGTCCAGGCCGCCGGGGCCCCTTCACCGCCGACTTCGCCGGGCCGGAGCTCGAGCGTGGTCGGTTCGATCTCGGGCCGGCCGATCGGCGACATCAGCACCGAGACCTCGTCGGCGTCGAGGGGGAGAGCGTCGTCGTACCCGACGATGCGCGCCTCGAACGTGTTGGGGCCCGCGGTGCCGGGCGTGGCCGTGATCGTCACCCGGGTGGTCGTGGCGAAATCGGCCCCCGAGGCGGTCGCCCGGCGCGCCGGCGGTGGGGCGGGCTCCCCGCGCGGGACGTCGGGGTTGAGGCTCGTGAGGATGCCGGTCAGCGCGAAGACCCCGACAGCCGCCGCCACCTCGACCGTCACGACCTTCCGGAGCAGGCCGTCGTCGGTGCCGAGCCGGGGGATCGACCGGCGCCGGTTGAGCGCCCCCAGGCCGATCAACGCGGCGGCGAGCGCGAGCTTCACGATCAGGGCGGTGCCGTAGCTCGTGTCGGTCAGCATCGCGCGCACGTCTCCGAACCCACCGGCCTCGCTCACGGTGCGCGCGACGCCGGTGATCACCACGACGAGCAGGGCCCAGCCCGCCGTGCGAGAGAAGCGTGAGGCTTCGGCCACCGGAGCCGGCCGGCCCGCGGCCCTGCGTTCCCGCAGCAGCAGGGCCAACGGCAGTAGACCGCCGATCCAGACCCCGATCGCGAGGAAGTGGAACCATTGCGCGAGCTCGACGGGCAGCGCCGGCACGAGCGCGGCCGCATGTCCGCTGGTGGCTCGCACCAGCATCGCCGCGGCCGCCGCGACGCCCACGACGACCAGGGAGCCCCGGCCCGAGGACCGGCCCGCGGCCAGGCCGGCGACGAGCGTCGCGACCGTGGTGGCGAGCAGCCAGATGTACGAACGCCCGGACGCCGACGCGAGCAGGTCGCCGATCGACACCCCGATCAGGTCGGCTTCCGCGATCGTCATCGCCACGGCGCCGGCGACCGCCGCCAGCCCGGCGGCGGGCAGCAGCACGCGCCGGGCGGGCACGACTCCGCCGAACGCGAAGAGCGCGGTCGAGGTCGCACCGACCGCGAGGGCCAGGCCCGCGTACAGCAGGGCCTTGCCGACGACGGCCAACGCCGAGGGCGACGGCGTCTGCGGCTCGGAGGTTCCAGGGGCCGCCGAGATCTCGTCGGAGGCCACGCCGACCCCGAACGCGAACGCCCCCGCGGTGAGGTGGCCGTCGGCGGTCGAGACGACGTTCCACGAGACCGTGTAGACGCCCTCGCCGAGGTCGGCGGGCAACGCCAGCTCGAGCGACCGGGGAGGGGCCCCACGCTCGGGCGGTCCGATCTCGACCTCGGCCCCACTCGCATCGACCACCGTCACCGAGGACAGGTCGAGGTCGGGCGGCTCGGTGAACGACATCGTGACCGACGCGGGGGCCTCGGCGAGCAGCTCGCCCGATGCCGGGTCGGAGGACTCGAGCCCCGCGTGTGCCGAAGCCGCCGGCGCGAGCGCGAGCATCGACGCGACCGCGATCGTGCCCGCGAGGAACGCGCGCACGGCGAACGCGCGCGCGAGGGCGGGGCTCGGTCGGTCGCTCACGGGCCCTCCGTTTTGAACCGCACGACCGCCGTGACCCTCGGGTCGAAGGGCGCGTGATCGGCCGCCACGTACTCGGCCTGCAGCGTATGCGACCCCGGCGACACGTCTCGCAGGTCCACGACCTGCACCAGCCCGTAGGTCATCGAGACGAGATCTCCGTCGAGCACGAGGTGCACGTGGCCGGTGTCGGGGGTCAGGGCGGCGCTCGTGTCCTCGATGATGCGCCCACCCTCGAGATCGAGCACCACGTCGACCTCGTCGCCGGTCACCACCTGCCCGACGGCGGGTTGGGCGAACGACAGCGACGCGGTGGATGCCGGCCGGGGACCCGAGGCCACGGCCGGCGCCGGCGATGCGGGGAACAGCGCCCGGGGAACGACGGCGGCCGAGACCGCGAGCGCGCCCGCGGCCACGACCAGCCCGGGCCCCGCCCAGGCGGGCAGGCTCGGGAACGCCTTCCCTCTGAGCCGTGACCAGCCGATCCATCCCACCCAGAGGGCGCCGAACAGCAGCGCCACCGAGAGTGACTCGTCGACCGCCCCAGCGTGGGCCAGCATCGCGGTCGTGGGTCAGGCCTTCCGGCGGGCAGAGGCCAGCGCAGCGATCGCGGCGATGATGCCGACCGCGCCCAGCACGACACCCACGAGGCCGACGGTCCGGGCGCTCGACGCGGCGCTCTCGGCCGATGCGGCCGCCGACTCCGCCCTGGCCACCCCGTCGGCCGTGCGGCCCGACTCCGCATCGATGCGCGTGGCGAGCTCCTCGTTCGTCGGCGCGTTCACCGCCGGGAACGAGGCCGCGGCCACGTCCTCGACCGTCGAGAACGTGTCGGGGCCCGACGACATCTCCTCGTCGACGTCTTCGCCGTCGATCGTGCCCGTGACGTGGAACGTGTACGTGCCGGGCTGCGACGGCACGAACTCGGCGTGGTAGTCGCCGGCCTCGCCGAAGACGAGCTGGCCGCCCTCGAACGCGAACGCCGGCTCGAGGTCCATCGGCTCGCTCGTCTCGTCGCCGAACGTGATCTCGACCTGCACGTCTCCCGTCCGAAGGTCGGTGACCGGCTGCCCGTCGTGCTCGACGATCAGCTGCACGCCGTTGGGCATGCCGGCGAACGCCGGCTCGTTCACGAACCCGATCGTGAGCGCGAGGTCGCCGTGTGTGGCCTCGCCGTGGGCCAGGGCCGGCGTCGCCGACAGCAGCGCGAGACCGGCGGCCGTCGTCGCGACGACGGCTCGCCGAGGCATGGAGAACGACATCAGATGCTCCCTTCCCTTCATCTGGTCGTCGAACGGCGGTCCGAAAGGCGGGCCGCGTCGGACGTGGTGCGGCGGTGATGCTCAGGCCGGGAAGGGAGGAGCCCGGCTGACGGCGGAGGCCGTCGATCGCCTCCGGGGGGGAGCGAAGGTCGCGCTCGGCACGACCGCAACGACCGGGGGAACGAACGGTGCGTCGGAGCCTTCGAGCGCCTCGACGGCCTCGGCGACGCGCTCGGAGATGCGGACGAGGCCGGCGCCGGCGATCGCGACCACCGCCTGCACCCCGAGGCCGATCGCGAGGAGCGGTCCGTGCGCGAGATCGTCGAGCGGTGCGCCCGACAGGAGCCGCTCGCCGACCTCGATCGCGACGTAGGCGCCGGACTGAACGGCGACGAACACGCAGGCGTCGCGAGTGAACGAGCCGCCGCCCCCTCGGCGCGTCAGCCGGGACCAGAAGACGCCGGCGAGCCCGAGCGCTCCGGCGAGCATCGCGACCTGCGTCGCGTAGGGCAGGTAGCCGTGGCCGGTCGCGTCGAGCACGCGATCGGGGGCGACCGCCGGTGTGGCGAGTGCGTACGCGAGCCAGTGCCCGAGCAGCAGGCCGGTGCCGGCGACGCCCAGTGCCGGCACGAGGCGGCGACCATGAGGACCCATCATCCCGTCGATTGTAGGCTGGGCGCCGACATCGAGGGGGTCGGGGATCCGTGGAAGCCGATGACGTGCGCACCGTCGGCGTCGTGGGCTGCGGTCTCATGGGCTCGGGCATCGTCGAGGTGCTCGCCCGCTCGGGCATCGACGCGGTCTACCTGGAGCCCACGGCCGAGCTGGTCGACGCCGGGCGGGGGCGCGTGGAGCGCTCGACCGCGAGGGCGGTCGAGCGCGGCAAGCTCGAGGCCGAGGATCGCGACGCGATCCTCGGCCGGGTCCGCGGCACGGTCGACGCCGGCGACCTCGCCGGCGTCGACCTGGTGATCGAGGCCGCCACCGAAGACCCCGCGGTCAAGCTCGAGACGTTCCGCAGGCTCGACGAGATCGCGCGCGACGAGGTCGTGCTCGCGTCGAACACCTCGTCGATCCCGATCGCGACGCTGGGGGCGGCGACGGGCCGCCCGGATCGGGTGATCGGGATGCACTTCTTCAACCCGCCGCCGGTGATGGCGCTGCTCGAGCTCACGCCGTCGCTGTCGACGGCCGAGGAGACCGTCGCGTTCGTCCGTTCGGTCGGCGAGCGCCTCGGCAAGACCGTCGTCGTCGCGAAGGATCACGCCGGATTCATCGTGAACCGCCTGGTGATCCCGTACCTGTGCGCGGCCATCAACCTGTTCGACGAGGGGTTCGCGAGCCGGGAGGACATCGACGCCGCGATGACGCTGGGCATGAACCACCCGATGGGGCCGCTGCAGCTGGCCGACTTCATCGGGCTCGACACGGTGTTGCAGATCGCCGAGGTGCTGCACGCCGAGTTCCGCGACCCCAGGTACGCCCCACCCGCCAGGCTGCGGCGCATGGTCGTCGCCGGGAACCTCGGCCGCAAGAGCGGGGGCGGCTTCTACGATTACGACTGACGCCCCTGATCCCGCTCACACGTGCCGGAGCATCTCGTCGATCGCATCGCGCTCCGCGTGAAGCCTCCCGAGCATTTCTCTAGCTCGGGAGATCGCACCGAGCTCGCGGGCTATCGGTGCCTGCGCGAGGTCGTCCACATCGCGCCTCCGCCGTTTCGGCCGGGGCTTCTCCTCCCTGATCCGCTGGGTTCGCATTCCGTTCACCTCTCGGACGAGCTTCGCAGCACCCACGGGACCGGATGGTCCGCGACCCGACAGATCCTGTGTCAGGCTGCCGACTCGATCGATCCGAGGTCGGAGCCGGGGTGTTCGACGCGTCCGCTAGCGAGCCTCGGAAGGCGGCCGTCTTCGAACGGATCACCTTTCGGATGTGGTCGCTGATCAGTCTTCGAGCGGAATCGTCGCCAGGTCCTGACATCAGCGAAGGAGGGGTCTCGCGGATCTGGCGGGCCATCGTCAGCCTCCTCGCGGTCAGAGCGCTCGGCGGGGCCGCGTTGACGTTGTTCAGCCCCCTGATGCTGGGGTCGCGCTCGGCAGAGGCGGCC
>Ga0210115_1000306_pt1 | contig 14337 bp, 14 predicted proteins | sample MayberryNW_TuleB_2_FD_185526 | JGI IMG/M metagenome (GOLD analysis project Ga0210115, IMG submission 185526) | Wetland microbial communities from San Francisco Bay, California, USA, that impact long-term carbon sequestration - MayberryNW_TuleB_D2... | ecosystem: Environmental > Aquatic > Marine... | reverse complement strand
GAGGCTCATCGTCTGCTGACCGCGCTCGCCGGCGTCCTCGAGCGCGGCGAAGATCGATTGGGTCGAGGGCGAGAGCTTCGCCTGCTCCTCATCGAAACCGCTGTTCCAGGCGCTCAGCTCCCTGCCCGCGGCAAGCAGCAGCCGGGCGGCAACCGTCTCGCCCGCCAGATCGATGCTGAGCAGACGGAAGCGGCCGCTGTCGAGCAGCTCCTCGCCGACGGCGACGAGCATCCGCTCGACCCGGTCGTCCTTGAGGCTGGTCCCCCCCTGGCCGGCGAGGCGACGCCGATGCAGCCGCATGAACGTGTCGACGTCCCGCTCGAGCGTCTCGGCGGTCGCGTAGCGGAAGCTCCCCCCCGCCTCCTCCAACTTGCGCCGTCGCCGTTTCAGCTCACGGCGAAAACGGGCGCTCCTTGCCTGAAGCCACTGCTCGAAGCCCTCGCCGAAGTCGATCCGGGGAACCGGGTTCTGCCGTCGGGTCCAGAGGCGAGCGGAGCGGCCGCCGTTCCAGTCCGCGCCAAGCAAGCCGGCCCAGTCGGGGGAGCTGCCGTGCGCTTCCACTTCGATCGTCGCCGGCCGCGGCGACGCCTCTGCCAGCACCGTCTGCGCCGCCGCGGCGACCTGCCGCTCCAAGCCGGGCCGGGCCAACGGCTCGACCGGCGCCATCCCACCACCCAGCGGCGCGTAGGCCCGCCTGTAGCAATACAGCGGCACGATCCCCACCAGGTCGCCCGCGTCGAGCGCGACCACCAGCCGCAGCTCCGCGCCGCTCGGCCGCAGCGTCTCCCACCAGCTCAAAGCCCAAGCCGGCACCGAAAACGGCCGCTCGCTTTGCACCGCCAACGCGTCCCATTCCCCCCGCAGTTGCCCAAGCTCGTCGGGGCTCTCGAGGATGCGGGCCTCCAACACGCGGCCTCAGTCTTCCGGGAGCGGCACCGGCATGGTCTGGGACGCAATACGTCCCTCGATCACCCGCGAAAATAGGTTGAAATACTTGGCCCACAGCTGCCAGACCAGGACCCATTGATCGCCAGCGGGGTCGGCGTGGAGGACGGGAAGACCGGCTTGTTCGGCATCACCCCGATCGAACACGGCGCCGTGATCGGCGGGCAAGTCAATGAGTTTCTCCTGCACCGCCGCTGCAATCTGGCTGGCATCGCCGGGGCTGCGGTCGGGATTGCTCCGCAGCGCCTCTCGCACGAGATCACCGCTCCGTTCAAGCGCTGAACGGGCCTGTTGCACCATCACGGCGTTGACATCAGCCAACAGCGAGACGTGAAGCGGATAGCTATCTGGGTTCTCGGCGATGGATTTTTCTGCATGATCGACGGCCGCGATCAGATCCTTGGCCGAGTAGAGACCACGGCCTCCAGGCGCTTCAAATTGCGGATCCACCGGCCCCAGGTCGCTGGTCGGACCCATCGGGATGTGATGCGCTCCCATGGCAAGCAAGGTGCCGGCGCTCTTTGCCTGATTGGGAACGATCACCGTGAATTGCCGACACCGTGCCTGAGCGGACCGCACGAGCCGGATGGCCGACTCTCCATCGCCACCCGGGGTGTCGAGCAACAAATGCAGATCCTGAGCGGGATCGGCATCTGCGATCACCTCCTCAAAAAGCGTGATGCTTGCCGGGAAAATTGCATCGCACATAACGACCAAACGACATCCGAAGAGCCGTTCGTACTCACCGATCAGCTGCTGGCGGTGATAGCGCTCAGAATGCTGAGCGTGGAAAAGCGGGCTCTGCGTCGGGCGCTTTAGCGGCGCCTCAGCCCCGTCGGGAAGCTCATCGGCTTGCCCTTTCTGGCCTGGGCGCTGCTCTCCCTGACTTGAAGCGCTCTCTCGATCTTGACTGCCCACGTGCTCTCCTTGGCTTTGGACGGAGCGCTGATGGGCGGTGAATGTGCACTCTTGGCATGCCTCGGCATTCCCTACGGCTCCTTTCCTCGGTCCGGAATACGACGACTGCGGCTATGAGCCTTTCATAAGCGGCGGCGTTTCAATGTACCCATAGCGGCGAGCAGCAACCGCGCCGCCGGGCCGGGCCGCAGGCGGCGGCTCCAGGCGCGCAGGGCGACGCGGCGGGCGCTCTCGCCGTGGTAGGCGCCGACCCGGGGCCACTCGAACGGCAGCGGCGGCTGCGCGTCGCGCGGGACCGAGACGGCGAAGCGGTAGCCGGCCTCCGCCGCCGCCCGCACGACCCGCTCGTCGTAGTCGCTGTAGGGGTAGGCGAGCGAGGTGCACGGCCGGCCGAGGCGTTCTTCGCAGGCCCGCCGGGACCCGCTCAGCTCGCTCGCGATCTCGGCCTCGCCGAGGCGCGAGAGGTGCGGGTGCGAGCAGGTGTGCGAGCCGACCTCCCAACCGGCGGCGGCGAGCTCGCCGAGCTGCTCCCAGGACATGCAGGCGAGCTCGCCCTCGTGCTCGCCGCCGAGCCACCGGTCGTAGCCATCCCAGGCCATCGGCCGCTTGCCGCTGACGTAATCGGTCGGCGCGTAGACCGTGCCGGGGATGCCGAGCCGCGCCAGCGGCTCGCGCGCCAGCTCCCAGACCGAGCGGTGCGCGTCGTCGAAGGTCACCACCACGGTCCTCGCCGTCGGCGGCGAGGCGAGCGCCGCGGAGAGGGTCGCGCCGCGGTAACCGCGGTCGGCGAAGTACTCGAGCTGGGCCTCGAACTCGGCCGGCCGCACCGAGGTCGAGGCGGGCCAGGTCTCGCTGATCCCGTGGTAGCAGAGGACGACCAGGTCGCCGTAGCCGGAGGGGGAGTCGCGGGCGGGCGACGCCCGCGACCGGGGCTCAGCCACCGGCCCGTCTATCCTGCCGCCGTCGTGTCCAATTCTCCGCCAAAGCTGCTTCTGATCATCAATCATCTCAACATCTTCGGCGGCGCCGAGGTGCAGCTCGGCCACCTCGTGCGGGGCCTGGCGCGACTGGGGTACGAGGTCACCGCCTGCTCGCTCGAGCCCTCCCCGCTCGATCCCGAGACCCTCGCCGCCGAAGGGGTCGAGCTGGTCGCCTTCGAGACCGAGCACCGGCGCGACCGGCTCGCCGCCCTGCCCCACCTGATACGGCTCGCGCGCCGCGCCGACGTGGTCCAGTGCACGATGTGGGACGCCAGCCTCTGGGGCCGGCTCGCCGCGATCGTCGCCCGCCGCCCCGTGATCGTCGCCGACCACGCCACCGACCGCTCCGTCCAGGTCTCGGTGAGCGGCGCGCCGCGGGCGCGCTGGATCGCGCGTCACAACCGCCTGCTCGATCGCTTCACCTACGCGACCGTCGCCTGCGCGACCTCGCAACGCTCGGTGCTGATCGGCGAAGGCGTCGACCCCGCCAAGATCGTCCACATCCCGAACGGAATCCCGATCGAGGAGATCGTCGGCGCCGCCGCGAACGGGCCCAACCGCCGCGAGCTGGGCATACCCGAGGGCGCGCCGGTGGCGATGCAGGTCGCGATCTTCCGCCCGGAGAAGAACCAGCTCGGCGCGTTGCGTGCGTTCAAGCGCGTCCGCGAGCAGATCGAGGACGCCCAACTGGTCTTCGTCGGCGACGGGCAGACGAGGGCCGAGGTCGAAGGTCAGCTCGGCGACGCCGCCGCCGCGGTCCACTTCCTCGGCAAGCGCAAGGACGTGCCGGGGCTGCTCTCGCTTGCCGACGTGATGCTGCTCCCCTCGACCTCGGACGCGATGCCGATGGCCGTGCTCGAGGCGATGGCGGTGGGGGTGCCGGTCATCGCCAGCGACGTCGGCGACGTGCGTGGCGCGCTCGGCGACGAGGCCGGGATCTGCCTCCCCCCCGGCGACGAGGAGGCCCTTGCCCAGACCTGGATCCGGGTGCTGGGCGACGGCGATCTGCGCGCCCGGCTCGGCCAGGCCGGCGTCTCGCGGGCGCGCGAGTTCGACGCCGCGCTGATGGCGCGTCGCTACGCCGCCCTGTTCGACGCCGCCCTGGCCGGCACGCCGCCGCAGGCGGCGGTGTCGGCGGTCGCCTCCCCGGGGCGGGCCGGGTCGGTCACCGCTTTCTCGGCCGTACCCGGCGATAGGCGCGTTTGAGCCGGGGGCGCAGCGCGGTCCGGTAGGCGTAACGGGCGAGGCCAAGCGGTCGCCGCGGGTAAGCGTTGAGGTTGACGTGCTCGCGCTTGCCGGTTGCGAACTTGTTCTTCCACTCGCTCTCGGCGCCGAGCAGCTCGTGCGCGTCGAGGCCGTTCTCGAAGCAGCGTTCGATGATCGCGAGCCGCATCACCAATCCCGGCGCGAGCCGGCGGAACTCTTCGTCGAAGCCGGTCTTCAGCAGGTACAGCCGGTTGCGGTGAAGGATGTCGAAGTCGAACGCCGCGGTCTTCCCGTCGAGGACGATGCGGCTGAGGCGGAGGGCGTCACGAGCGGCGAACTCACGGCCGACCGCCCGGTAGAGGGCCACGGTCTCCGGGCTCGAGAGAATCGCCGTCCCGGCGCTCCCCTTCCAGCCGCTGGCCTCGACCCGGAAGCCGTCCTCGAGCTCGGCCTCGAGATCGCGTGGCGCCTCGACCAGGGCGAGCTCGGCCTCGTAGTCGCGGCCCATCTTGCGCCGGAAACGCTCCAGGGGAGCCCCCCAGCGAGGTTTGCTCGCCTTGCGCCAGGCGTCGAAGTCGCCATCGGTCGCGACGATCGGCGAGGCGTAGGCGGCGGCAACCGAGACCAGCGCCCCCGCCGGGCCGGCTTCGGCCTGCAGTGCCTCGACGCTTGGATCCTGCGCCGGCAGCCGGGGAAGGCTCAGCACGGCGGGCCTCTCACGGAGCACGGCCGCGCTCAACTCGCGCAGCGCGTCCCGGTCACGCGCCAGGGGCCGGAAGACGCTCGCGTGCGAATTCGCCAGCCCGAGCAGGCGGCTTTCCCTGCTCATCAACGGCAGGACAGCCACCAGCTCGCCGGCGCGGCGCACGGTGCAGACCGAGAGTCCGGCGTCATCGCCGAACGCCCGCCACCAGCTCAGGTACCAGCAGTGCAGGTCGAACGGCGTCGAGTTGTCCGGCAGCAGCGCGTCCCACTCTCCCCCCAGCCCTTCGAAGGCGCCCTCCTCGGTGATCCACTCGACCGTCATCGACTCAGCCCCGAGCGCAACCTGTCCGGCGTGCGCAGCTCGGAGTCGGCGACGATCACGCCGGTGAGCATGCCGAGGGCCGCGGTCATGTCCTCGACCGAGAAGTAGATCGCGACGATCGAGCTGACCATGATCATCGCGATGCCGACCCCGCAGGCCGTGATCGCCGGATCGACCGGCTGGCGGCGGAAGGCGCGCATGACGGGGGTGCCGAGGAAGACGAGGAAGGCGAGCAGGCCGGGGATGCCGCAGATCAGCAGCAGGTAGAGGTACTGGTTGTGGAGGAAGAGCTGCGGTTCGACCTTGATGCTGTGCGGCCCGACGAAGTCGAAGTTGAAGACGCCGAATTCGGTGCCGGGGCCGATCCCGAGCAGGGCGTGGCGCTGCGCCACCGGCCACGCGACCCGGTTCTCCCGCTCGCGATCGCTGAGCGAGCTCGAGGCCTCGACCCGGCCCGGGTTGAACAGGGTCGAGCCGCGCTGCACGACCGGCTCCAGCACGCGGCTGTCGGTTGCCGTGCCGACGCTGGCGATCAGGACGATGGCGGCGACCGAGACGGCGAGCGCGGCGAGCAGGCGGTTGCGCACCAGCGGACCGCCGATCACCATCATCAGCGCCATCCCGGCGATCAGGCCGAGCCACATGTTGCGGTTGAAGCTGATCGCGATCGCCACCGCCATCCCGGCCAGGGTCAGCGACCAACCGAGCAGGCGCGCGCCCTTGGCGGTCGCGATCCTCACCGCCACGTACCAGAACAGCGCGTAGGCCATCGAGAGGCCGGCGAGGCGCACGCGCAGGAGGCCCGCCGCCCCTTCCTCCTCCTTGAGGATCGATTCGCTGCCGCCGGAGAGGGTGTCGCCGAGGCCGGAGCCAAGGGCGACGAAGAGCGCCACGACCCCGGCGATCGCGGCAAGCACAGCGGCGCCGGTGAGCAGCTGGCGCCGCTGCTCGGGCTCGGGGAAGAGACGGACGACGACGTAGAAGAGAGTCAGCAGCGCGAACGGCCGACCGAGGCTGAGCACGTCGCTGAACGGCGCCCGCCCATCGCTGACGGCCAGCAACCCGGTGAGGACGAGCACGCCGAGGAAGGCGGCAAGCGCACCGCCCGTCAACCCGCCCCAGGTCTGCCGGCGCGGTCGCACCAGGGCGACGAGCAGCAGCGCCACCAGCGCCAGCTCGTGCGGGCGGACGCTCAGCGGCCCCAGTTCGAAGGCGAAGAAGGTGGGATAGAAGATGAAGTCGGTGAAGCCGAGGAAGACGAGGCTGGTCGCCAGCGGGAAGCGGAAGACGAAGGCCAGCGCGGCAAACCCGACGAGCAGCAGCAACGGCCGCGACAGGCTCGAAGCGGCGAGACCGCGCGCGAGCAGCGCCTCGAGCAGCAGCGCCGCCCCGAGGAAGGCGGCGATCCGCGCCGCGTCAGGTGCTCGTGCCGCTGGCGGCCAGGTCGGAATGGTAGTAGTGCGAGTACTTGCCACGCTCTGGTTCCGTGAAGTTGGCGATCACGCCGATCGGCTTCTTGCCCAGCAGCGAGAACTGCTTGCGCAGTTCGCGGCCGGCGTCGCGGGTGGTCTTGCCGAGCCCGCCGACGATGACCACGGTCGAGACCTCCGAGACCAGCGCCAGCGCGTCGCTGACGGCGGCAAGCGCCGGGCTGTCGATGACGACGATCTCGAACTGCTCCTGGAGCTTGATCAGCAGGTCGCGCATCTGGGCGCTCTCGAGCAGCTCCGACGGGTTGGGCGGGATCGGCCCGCTCGGCAGCACGGTCAACGTGCGCGACTGCAGGCCACCGCCGCCGGGGACGTCGATCCGCATCAGCACCTTCTCGAAGGGCGTGCCGGTGAGAACGTTGGAGAGGCCGCTCGCCGGGCTGCCGGTGACGTCGAGCAAATCGCCGCCTTTGCGCAGGTCGCCTTCGACGAAGACGACGTCGTCGCCCATCTCGGCCATCGTCGTCGCCAGCGTGCGCGCCACGGTCGACTTGCCGTCGCCCGCTTCCGGGCTGGTGACGAGGATCGAGCGCATGTCGCCGTCGACGTTGAAGTAGCGCAGGTTGGTGCGCAGGACCCGGAACGCCTCGCCCTCCGGGGTCTGCGGGCTGATCGCCTCCTGCTGGCGTTTGCTCAGCCGCTGGCTGCGCGGGATGCGGGCGAGGATCGGCACCTCGTAGAGGTCTTCCAGTTCTTCGATGCTGCGCACGCGACGGTCGATCCGATCGAGCAGCGCGGCGAGGCCGAGGCCGAGCAGCGCGCCGAGAATCAGCCCGAGCGCGACGTTGCGCAACGGCTTCGGCGAGGAACGGCCGGACGGCGGGGTCGCCGGCTGGACCAGCTCGGCGCCACCGGTCTGCAGCGCCTGGGTCAGCTTCAGCCGGTCGAGCTGTTCGCTCAGGGCAGCGCCCTCCTTGCCTTCCTGCTCGATGGGCGAGAGTTTTTCCAGGCTCGCTTCGGCGACGTCGATCGCGTCCTGCACCTGCGCGCGGTCGGCCTGGCGGCGGAAGCTGATGTAGGCGTTGCCGTAGGCGTTGGCCATTTCAGCCGAGAGCTCGGCCGAGCCGGTGGTCGCGGCGATCTTCGCCGTGTCGGCTTCCGAGCTCGGTTCGACGCTGACGTCTTCCAGCACTTCTTCGCCGCTGATGCCGTCGAGCGATTCCGCTGCTTTGTCGGAGACGACCGGCAGGGCGACGAGCTGGCCGTTGGTCGCGGCGACGCGGGTCGGGTCGATCACGTCTTCGCCTTCGCTGACGCCGTTGGGCGCCTGGCGGAAGAGCAGGGTCGCGGTCGCCGTGTACTGGTCCTCCTGGGTCAGCGAGAAGATCAAGGCGAGCAGCGGCACGACGACCGTCGCCTGCAGCACGATCCACCTGCGCCGCCGCAGGATGCGCAGCAGCTGCTCGAGTACGCCTTCGGAGTTCACCTGCGGGTTTTTCGACATTCCACGGTCCATGCCTTTAGCGACAGGATGGCGAACCCGGGCCCTCGCCAGGCATCTTGCAGCGGCCCGGGCAAGGTCCTACTCGCCCGGCTCGCGCCGCGGCACCAGGACCAGGCGCTTGAACTCGGCGACGAGAACGCCGTCCTGGTTCAGCACCCGCGTGTGGACCTTGACCACGCCGCGGTCGGGCTTCGACTTGGAGGGCTTGACGTCGAGCACCTCGGTCTCGCAGAACAGCGTGTCGCCGTGGAAGACCGGGTTGGGGTGGCTGAGCTCTTCGGTCGCCAGGTTGGCGATCGCCTTGCCGGAGATGTCGGAGACCGACATGCCGAGCGCCAGCGAGTAGACGAGCGGCCCGACGACGACGTTGCGGCCCTGCTGGGACTCCTTCGCGTAGACGTCGTTCAGGTGCAGCGGGTGGTGGTTCATCGTGACCAGGCAGAAGAGGTGGTCGTCGGCCTCGGTCACGGTCTTCGCCGGCCAGTGCTTGTAGACGGCGCCGACCTCGAACTCCTCGAGGTAGCGGCCGTAGCTGTGCGCGCCGCTCGCCTCGCGCTCGGCCTGGTCGGTGGTCAGCTCGTACCTCTGCTCGCTCATCGGTTTCGGGATCTCCTTGGGGTTGGACGGCGCGGGATGCTACCGGGGGTCGGTAGCGAGCGCCCGAGCCGGGTTGCCGACCACGGTCTCGCCGGGCTCGACGTCGCGGCTGACCACCGCACCGGCTCCGATCGTCGCCCCGGCGCCGATCCTGACGCCGCCGAGGATCGTCGCTCCGGAGCCGATCGAGACGCCGCGCTCGACGGTCGTCCGCAGCAGCTCCCAGTCGGACTCCGTCTGCAGCTCGCCGCTGCCGTCGGTCGCCCGTGGGCGCTTGTCGTTGACGAAGGTTACGCCGTGGCCGACGAATACCTCGTCCCCGATCGCGATCCCGTCGCAGATGAAGCTGTGGCTCTGGACCTTGCAGGCGGCGCCGACCTCGGCTCCGCGCTGGATCTCGACAAAGGTGCCGATCCGACTGCGCGAGCCGATCCGGCAGCCGTAGAGATTGACGAACGAGTGGACGATGACGTCCTCACCGAAGCTGACGTCGTCGATCAGGCGGTAGGGAGCCTCGTTGGCGGGCTGATCAGCCATCCGTCCACTCAACGGCCCGGCCCAGCCGCCGCTTTTGCGGCAGCGAAGACAGCGCGACGCAGAAGCTTGCGGCGGCAACCCCCGTTACATCTATGTGAACACAGAGGCCGAGCGGCCGACCGGCGATCAGCGCTCGCCGGCGGCCACCCCATCCATCATCGCGATCGCCGCCGATAGCGGCACCCACGAGCGCATCGCCGATGCGCTCGCCGAGCAGGACCTAGCCGTGGCTGGTCGCGTCGCGACGGTCGGTGAGGTGGCCCCGCTGGAGCCGAAGGAGTCGGCGGTGATCCTCTTTGCCTGCGACGTCGACACGCCGCGCGAGATGACGAGCCTGCGCCGGCTCTGCCGCGACGCGCCGGAGGCCGCGGTGATCGTGATCTCGCCCCCCGCCGCCGGCCCAGGCGTACGGCGCGCGCTCGACGGCGGCGCGACCGGCGTCGTCTTCGCACCCGAACTCGAGCTCACCCTCGGCGCCAGCGTCCACGCGGTCGCCCGCGGCCAATCGGTCGTGCCGCGCAACCTGCGCGCCGGGGTCGAAAAGCCGGTCCTCTCGCACCGCGAGCACCAGGTCCTGGTGCTGGTCCGCAAGGGGCTGACCAACGCCGAGATCGCCAAGCAGCTCTTCCTCGCCGAGAGCACGATCAAGAGCCATGTCGCCTCGATCTTCACCAAGTTCGGCGTGCGCTCGCGCAAGGAGGTCGCCGCTGCCTCCGTTGACTTCGAGGGAGACACCTTGATCAATGGATCTGGCAACAGCGGCTCGGCCAAGCAGGCTCCGGCGTGAACGCCGGAGCGGGAACGATCGCGCCGGCGCCGGCCGGCGAGCAGCTGGCCGCGCGCGTCCCCTTTACGCGCCTCGACAACGCCGATCCGCAGCTGCGCGCCGAGCTGCTCGAGGTGGTCGACCGGGTCAGCGCCGGCGCCGCTTTCACGCTCGGCGCTGAGGTCGAGGGCTTCGAGCGCGAGCTCGCCGCCTGGTGCGAGAGCAAGCACGCGGTCGGCGTCTCCTCGGGCACGGCGGCGCTGGAGCTTGCGCTGCGCGGCCTCGGGGTCGGCCCGGGCGACGAGGTGATCGTCCCGGCCAACAGCTTCATCGCCACCGCCGAGGCGGTCAGCGCCGCCGGCGCGACGCCGCGCCCGGTCGACGTCGACGCGCGCACCGCGCTGCTCACGGCGCCGATCGTCGAGGCGGCGCTGACGGGGCGGACCAGGTGCGTGATCCCCGTCCACCTCTACGGCCGCACGGTCGAGATGGCGCCGCTGCTGGCGCTCTGCCGCGACCGCGGCATCCTCGTCGTCGAGGACGCCTGCCAGGCGCACGGTGCCCGCTACCGCGACCGCCCCGCCGGCTCGCTCGGCCAGGCCGGCTGCTTCAGCTTCTACCCGACCAAGAACCTCGGCGCCTGGGGCGACGGCGGTGCCGTGGTCACCAACAACCCCGAGCTCGCCGAGCGGGTGCGCCTGCTGCGCTCCCACGGCGAGGGCAGCCGCCACCACCACCAGATGCCGGCCCGGACCGACCGCCTCGACGCCCTGCAGGCGGCGATCCTGCGCGTCAAGCTGGCCCGCCTCGACCGGGCCAACCGGCGGCGGCGCGAAGCAGGCGCCGCGCTGCGCGAGGCTCTGGCCGGGAGCCCGGTGACGACCCCTCCCCCGGCCGCCGCCGACGGCGACCACGTCTTCCACCTCTTCGTCGTCCGCTCGACCCAGCGCGACCGGCTGCGCGACCACCTCGACGCCGACGGCATCGCCAGCGCGATCCACTACCCCACCCCGATCCACCGGCAGCCCGCCTACGTCGACCTCGGCCTCGGCCCCGGCAGCCTGCCGGCCGCCGAGCGCCTCGCCGCCGAGAGCCTCTCCCTGCCGATCTTCCCGACGATCACCGACGCAGAGATCGACCGGATCGCGGTGGCGGTATCGAGCTTCGGCCGAGCGTAAGGGAAACCGATATGCGGTGGTACACCGGTGGTACACTCGATCGGTGCCGACCCGACAGCAGCGAATCCAGGTCACCGAAGACCGCGAGCTGAGCGCAGCTCTGCGCGCCGCAGTCCCCCACCTACCTCCGGGCTTGCCCCGCTCCCAACAGGTGCGCGAATTGGCGCTTGCGGGGGCGCGATATCTCGCCACAGAGCAACCGGACGAGGCCAGGCGCCGCGAGCGCCTTGGCGAGCTGGCTGACCATTTCAGGCAACCCACGACCGCACCTTGGGACTGGGAGACGCTGCGCGACGGAAAGCACCGTGCCTGGCCGATCCGCTGACGGAGAGGCCTGGGGCGAGCTACCACTCGTGGTCGATACGTCAGCCTGGGCACGCGCGGGTCAGCCGGAGGTTCGAGACCGCTGGCTGGCCGTACTGCTCGACGACCGCTTGCGCTTGTCCCCGCTGGTCCGCACCGAGCTCCTGCTGAGTGCCCGCGGCGGCAGCGAGTTCGACCTTCTCGCCGAGCAACTCGACACCCTGCGCGTCGCCCCGCTCGACGCCTTGATCATCAGCGCGGCTGAAGCCGGAATGCGAACCCTGGCTCACAGGTCCGACGGTGCTCAGCGCCTACCCGTGGTCGATTACCTGGTAGCCGCGGCAGCCCAGGAACTGGGGGCAGCGGTTATCCACTACGACCGCGACTACGACACGCTGGCGGAAGTCATGGAGTTCACCTCGATTTGGCTCGCCCCAGCCGGCACGTTGTCGTAGCAGGCCGTCACGCGTCCCGCTCGAGCCGCAGGATCGACCTTCGGCCGGGCTTAGTCGCTACGCGGTAGCGAAAACGACCTCGCACCCGCCGAGGGCGAACGACCCAGCTTCCAGCGCCCGTTTCCTCGGCAGTTTCGCCACCCTCTCCCGTGGACGGATGTCGATCATCAGCTCGATGTCGAGGCCCTTGGCGACTCGAACCAACCGCTCAAGCGTCGGGGTGTGCTCGCCGGTCTCCATCCGGGCCACGTCAGATTGGTGGACCCCAAGGCGTTCGGCAAGTTGCCGCTGCGAGAGTCCGTGCTCTGACCGAAAATGAACGACCTCAACCGCCAGCCAACGCGCCAATGCGGTCCGTTCCCACTCCGCCCGGAACTCCGGGTCATGAAGGTGGTCCGCGAGAACATCCTGATGGGAAACAAGTTGATCAGTCATTGCCAAGCCTCAGCGTCGCCAATTACATGTTTGTAATACCGCCTCCAACTTACTTCCTCCTGGTCCCGACTTCCAGTTGAGCCAGCCTTCTCCTGGCGGCACGGACCGCGCGGTCGTAACCTGCCCGGTCGATTCCAGCCTCTGGAGCAATTGCGAGGATCGCGAACAACCGTCTGCCGGCTCTTTGGGCACATAACGGTTTTTCTTCTAGCATGCAGACAGGACGCAGCGGCGAGATAGGCTTAATGCCAGGTTGCGGGCTCACGCGTCCCGCTCGAGCATCCAGGCGATCAGGTCGCGGAGGAAGTGGCGCTCGGGGGAGTCGGGGACCTCGGCGAAGGCGGCTTCGAAGGCGTCGGTGGCGGCTTCGGCGATTCCTTGGCCGAAGGCCTGGGCGAAGTCGAGGCTGCCGTGGTGGCGCATCAGCTCGACGATCGCGGCGACGTCTGCGGCGGTGCGCTGCGGGCGCTCGAGGGCCAGGAATCGCTCGAGGGCGCGGCGGTCCTTGCCGTTCGTCTCGTTGAGCAGGTGGATGACCATCAGCGTCCGCTTGCCCTCGTAGAGATCGCCGCAGGACTCCTTGCCGTACTTCGCCTCGTCGCCGAGGAGGTTGAGCAGGTCGTCCTGGATCTGGAAGGCGGCGCCGAGGTAGAAGCCGAAGCGGACCAGGGAGTCGAGGTCGACGCGGTCGAAGGAACCGATCAACGCCCCCACCCGCAGCGGGTGGATCGTCGTGTACCAGCAGGTCTTGTGCATGATCAGGTCGAGGTAGTCGTCGGGCTCGAGGTCGCAGGCAACGTCACGGCGCCAGCCCAGCTCGCGCGCCTGGCCCTCGATCGTGCGCCGCGCCATCAGCTCGAACTCATCGCCGATCCGGGTCGCGAGCCGCGTTCCCAGCAGGCGCCGGTTGTCGCGCAGGGCGGCGCCGGCGAGGATCACGAGCGCGTCGCCGGCGTTGACCGCGAGCGGCACGCCGTGCTCGGCGTGCAGGGTCGGCTGCCCCCGGCGCAGCAGGCTGGCGTCCTCGACGTCATCGTGGACGAGAAACGCGTTGTGGAGGAGCTCGAGCGCGGCCGCCGAGGGCAGCGCCTCCTCGACCTCGCCGCCAAAGGCGACGGTGCTCGCCAGGCAGAGCGCCGGCCGGATCGCCTTCCCACCCCGGCCGGGGTACTCGGCGACCAGGCTCCACAGGTGCCGGCGCGGCTCGGCCTCGGGCAGGTAGGCGTGCATCGCATCGCGCGCCATCGCCCCGTAGCGGGCGAGCTCGTCCTCAACCGCGGCGGTGGTCGCGCCCGCCTCGCTCACTCGCGCACCTCGACCCTGATCGCCAACCCGACCTCGGGCAGGCCGGCGGCGAGGACGTGGCCGCGGTAGGTGCCGGGGGCGGTCCCGTCCGGGACCCGGACGGTGACGATGACCTCTTCGCTCGCGCGCAGGGCGAAGGTGTCGAGCAGCGGCGGCTCGAAGCTGATCGCGGCCGGCTCGATCGCGGACCCGTCGTGGGCGGTGAACGCGGTCGCGTGCAGGCGGGCGGGCGATCCCGGCGGACCGTCGAGGACGTGCAACCAGGCGCTGCCGACCGCGGCGTCGCCCGGCGCCGCGGGCCCAAGCACCAGCTCGTCGGCGGCCTTGCCGGCGCCGTTGAGACCCGCCTCGGCCGCGTCGACCGCGACGTCGAAGACGACCCGCATCGACTCGCCGAGCAGCTCGAGCAGCCGCTCGGCGTCGCCCCGCAGGCGCCGCGCCTCGCGCGCCCGCTCCTCGGCCCCATCCGCACCGTCTCCGTCGCTCCCGTTGCGGGGCTCGGCGGGCAGGTAGAAGGAAAACGGCGTCCGGGCGCTCTGCCGGCCGAGCTCGAGCATGCGCTCGACCACGGTCGCGGCCGCCTCGAGGCCGCGACGCTGGGCGTTGACGATCGCCTCGAGCCCCGCCAGCCCGTCGAAGGGCTCCCGCTCAGACATGGGCCAACGCCCCGCGTGGGCGATAGCCACCCGACGTGCCGTCGTCGGCGCGCCTACCTACGATCGCGTTTGCCGCCTGCAAACCACCCAGCACG
>Ga0210115_1000305_pt1 | contig 14357 bp, 15 predicted proteins | sample MayberryNW_TuleB_2_FD_185526 | JGI IMG/M metagenome (GOLD analysis project Ga0210115, IMG submission 185526) | Wetland microbial communities from San Francisco Bay, California, USA, that impact long-term carbon sequestration - MayberryNW_TuleB_D2... | ecosystem: Environmental > Aquatic > Marine... | reverse complement strand
TCCGGTGTTGGATTCAGACCCCGTCCGACGCCTACGGTCCGGAGCGCGGTTCAATCCGGAGGGGGAGGTCGTCCTCGGAGCTTCCCCTCCGGCCCGCTCGCCCCTGCGATCCCGCGCGCCGCGGCCTGGATAGACTCGCCGCCAGGCGACCAGGAGGCGTGATGAGCGTACGGGTAGGCATCAACGGGTTCGGGCGGATCGGGCGCAACTTCTTCCGCGCCGCGCGCAAGCAGGGCGCGGACATCGAGATCGTGGCGGTCAACGACCTCGGCGACGCGGCGACGATGGCGCACCTGCTCAGGTACGACTCCGTCCTCGGTCCCCTCGACGCGGAGGTCGAAGCGATCGACGGCGCGATCCGCGTCGACGGCAAGGAGCTGAAGCTCCTGAACGAGCAGGACCCGGCCGCGCTCCCGTGGGGCGAGCTCGGCGTCCAGGTCGCGCTCGAGTCGACCGGGATCTTCACGAAGCGCGACGGGGCGCAGAAGCACCTGGACGCCGGCGCCGAGAAGGTGCTCATCTCCGCGCCCGCGACCGACCCGGACGTGACGCTCGTCCTCGGCGTGAACGACGACGCGTACGACCGCGAGAACCACCGGATCGTCTCGAATGCCTCCTGCACGACGAACTGCGTCGCCCCGGTTGCGAAGGTGCTCCACGACGCATGGGGCATCGAGAGCGGCTTCATGACCACGATCCACGCCTACACGAACGACCAGCGGATCCTCGACCTGCCGCACAAGGACCTGCGCCGCGCCCGCGCGGCCGCGATCAACCTGATCCCGACCTCGACCGGCGCCGCGAAGGCGATCGGGGTCGTCATCCCCGACCTCCAGGGCAAGGTGGACGGCGTCTCGATCCGGGCGCCCGTCCCGACCGGCTCGATCACCGACCTCGTGGTGCAGGTCGGAAGCGAGGTGACGGCGGACGAGGTGAACGCCCGCTTCCAGGAGGTCGCGGACTCGGGGCCGCTCGCGGGGATTCTCCGCTACTCGACCGACGCGCTCGTCTCCTCCGACATCGTCGGCGACTCGTACTCGTCGATCCTCGACGCCGACCAGACCATGGCGAAGGGATCGATGGTCAAGGTCATGAGCTGGTACGACAACGAGTGGGGCTACAGCTGCCGGCTCGTGGATCTCGTCCAGAGGCTCCTATGAGGACAGGGCCGAAGGAGGGGGCCCACGGGGGAACCATGGGTTCACCCGTGCTGAACGAGTGGGGCTACAGCTGCCGGCTCGTGGATCTCGTCCAGCGGCTCCTCTAGTGCATCGCCCGCGCTCGGTTCGGGACGCGGACGTCGCCGGGAAGCGCGTCCTCGTGCGCGTGGACTTCAACGTCCCGCTCGAGGGCGGGCGCGTCGCCGACGACACCCGTATCCGCGCCGCGCTTCCGACCCTGGCGCTGCTGCTCGACCGCGGCGCGGCGGAGGTCGTCCTCATGTCGCACCTCGGCCGGCCGAAGGGAGAGGATCCGGCGTTCTCGCTGGAGCCGGTTCGCGCCCGGCTGCGGGAGCTGCTCCCGGACGACCGCGTCCGGCTGCTCGAGAACACGCGCTTCGAGCCGGGCGAGACGAAGAACGACCCGGACTTGGCGCGCCGCTTCGCCGCGCACGGCGACCTGTACGTGAACGACGCATTCGGTTCGGCCCACCGGGCGCACGCCTCGACCGAGGGCGTCGCGCACCTCCTGCCCGCGTACGCCGGCTTGCTCCTGGAACGAGAGCTCGAGGAGCTCGGCGCACTGCTCGAATCGCCCGCCCGGCCGTTCGTGGCGGTCGTCGGCGGCGCCAAGGTGGAGGACAAGATCGGCGTTCTTCGCTCGCTCGCCGAGCGGGCCGACCGGATCCTGGTCGGCGGCAAGATGGCGGAGGAGCGCGAGACGCTCGCCGGGCTCGGCGACACGGCCCGTCTCCCGGCCGACGCCGTGGCCGCGGCGGCGTTCGAGGCCGACGCGGAGGCCCGGATCGTGCCGGTGGACGAGGTGCCCGACGGCTGGCTCGCGCTCGACATCGGGCCGCGCACGCGCGAGTCCTTCGCGGAGGAGATCGCCCGGGCGAAGACGGTGTTCTGGAACGGGCCCATGGGCGTCTTCGAGTGGCCGCGCTTCGCGGAGGGCACGAAGGCGGTCGCGCAGGCGGTCGCCGCCTGTGCGGGGCACACGGTCGTCGGCGGCGGCGACTCCGTCCGCGCAGTCGACGAGCTCGGCCTGGCGGACCGGATCGACTGGGTCTCCACGGGCGGCGGCGCCTCCCTCGAGCTGCTCGAGGGCAAGGAGCTTCCCGGCGTCCTCGCGATCCCCGAGGCGTAAGGATGGCGTGACGATGCTCGTCGCAGGCAACTGGAAGATGCACAAGACGCGCGCGGAGGCGGCCGGCTTCTGCCGCTCGCTCCGCGACGCCGTCGCGGGGATCGAAGGGGTCGAGATCGCCGTCTGCCCGCCCTTCACTGCGCTGGAGCCTGCGGTCGAGCCGCTCCACGGCAGCAGCGTGGCCGTCTTCGCCCAGAACGTCCACTGGGCGGACGAGGGCGCGTACACCGGGGAGATCGCGCCGGGCATGCTCCTCGACCTCGGCGTCGAGGGCGCGCTGACCGGGCACTCCGAGCGGCGGCAGCTCTTTGGCGAGACGGACGTTGGGGTGGGCCGGCGCACGGTCGCCGCGCTCGAGGCGGGCCTGCGCGTGATCGCCTGCGTGGGCGAGACCGACGAGGAGCGCGAGACGGGGGAGACCGAGGCGGTGCTCGCCCGTCAGGCGGGGGCGATCCGCGACGCTGTCGGCCCGCACAAGCGCCTGACGCTCGCCTACGAGCCGGTCTGGGCGATCGGCACCGGCAAGACGGCGACGCCGGAGATCGCGCAGGAGGCGCACGCCTTTCTCCGCGGGATCCTCGACGTGCCGATCCTCTACGGGGGCTCGGTCAAGCCGGACAACGCCGCCGAGCTCCTCTCCCGGCCGGACGTGGACGGCGCGCTCGTCGGCGGTGCCTCGCTCGAGGTCGAGTCCTTCGCCGCGATCTGCGTGGCCGCGGCAGCCGCGTGATCGGGGGGCCCGTCGTCCTCGTCATCCTCGACGGCTGGGGCTGCGCGCCACCAGGGCCGGGGAACGCGGTCGAGCTCGCCGACACGCCGGTGTTCGACGCGCTCTGGCGGCGGTATCCGCACGGGACGCTCGAGGCCTCCGGGCTCGCCGTCGGCCTACCGCCCGGCCAGATGGGCAACTCCGAGGTCGGCCACCTGACGATCGGCGCGGGGCGGGTCGTCTACCAGGATCTCGTCCGGGTCAACAACGCGATCGAGGACGGGTCCTTCTTCGAGAACGAGGCGCTCCGCGCGGCGTTCGCCCGCGCCCGCGAGCGCGGCGGGAACGTCCACCTCCTGGGTCTCGTCTCCTACGGCGGCGTCCACTCGCACGTCGACCACCTCCGGGCGCTCTGGGAGCTCGCGGGCCGCGAGGGCATGCAGGAGCGGACGGTCGTCCACGCGTTCACGGACGGGCGCGACGTCTCGCCGCACGCGGCGCGCGACGACGTGGCCGAGCTCGTCGCCGAGGGCGTCCGGATCGTGACCGTCTCCGGCCGCTACTACGCGATGGACCGCGACGGCCGCTGGGAGCGCACCGACCGCGCCGTCGCCGCGCTCCTCGACGGCGAGGGGCGGCAGGCGGACGACCCGGTTGTGGAGCTCGAGCGGAGCTATGCGGAGGGCGTGACGGACGAGTTCGTCGAGCCCGCCGTCCTGCCCGGGCCCCGCATCGGGCCCGACGACGCCGCGATCTTCTTCAACTTCCGACCGGACCGGGCCCGCCAGCTGTCCGAGCGGTTGCACGAGCGCGGCATCGACCTGACCACGATGACGCGCTACCGCGCCGACTTCCCGTTCCCCGTCGCGTTCGACGAGCAGAACGTGCACGAGGCGATGGCCGAGGTGCTCGCCGAGCACGGCGCCCGGCAGCTGCACGTCGCGGAGACGGAGAAGTATGCCCACGTGACGTACTTCTTCAACGGCGGCGACGAGCACGAGTGGGAGGGGGAGACGCGGATCCTCGCGCCCTCTCCGCGGGACGTGCCCACGTACGACCGGAAGCCGGAGATGTCGGCGGCGGAGGTCACCCGGCGCTTCGTCGAGGAGCTCCCGAACGGCTACCGCTTCGCGATCGTGAACTTCGCCAACCCCGACATGGTCGGCCACACCGGGGTGATCCCGGCCGTCGTCCGCGCCGTCGAGGTGGTCGACGAGTGCCTCGGCCGGGTGCTCGAGGCGGTCGAGCGTCTGGACGGTGCGTGCGTCGTGACCGCCGACCACGGCAACGCCGAGCAGCAGCTCGAGGAGGACGGGACGAGCCCGCACACGGCGCACACGACGAACCCGGTCCCGGTGGTCGTGACGGCCGAGGGACGGAGGCTCCGGGAGGGCGGGACGCTCGCCGATCTCGTGCCGACCTGTCTCGACCTGCTGGGGCTCCCTCAGCCGGAGGAAATGAGCGGCGTCTCCCTAATGGAACCGTAACCGGCACGCCGATGGACGCTCCTATACTGCGGCTCACAATCGGAGACCAAGCCTGTCGCTTCCTCAGCCTGATCTAGCACTGCTGCGCAAGGCGCAAAGAGGGGACGAGCGCGCGTACACCGTGATCGTGCGGATGTACGAGGTGCCGGTCTACAACTACGTGCTGCGCACCGTGGGCGACCGCGGGCTGGCCGAGGATCTGACCCAGGACATCTTCCTGCGCGTGTTCCAGGGGCTGCCGCGCTTCTCGCTTCGCTGCCTCTTCACGACGTGGCTCTTCCAGATCGCGAAGAACCGGATGCTCGACGAGCTCCGCGCGCGCGAGCGGAAGCCGCACCTCGCCGTCGCGCTCGAGGACGCGCCCCCGATCGACGTCGTCGATGCGCCGCCGGAGCGGATCGAGACGATCGACGCGATGTGGCGCGCGGTTGCGGCGCTCAACCCGGACCTCAAGATGGCCCTGCTCCTGCGCGACGTGGTCGGGCTCGCGTACACGGAGATCGCCGACTCGCTCGAGATCACGCTCGCGACCGTCAAGTGGCGGATCTACAAGGCGCGCGAAGAGGTGCAGCTCGCCCTCGAGCGGGAGGGAATCACGCTGTACGGCCGCGAGGGCGGCGTCGTCACCCGCGAGGACGCGGTCTCGACCTAGTCGGCCGGCCGCGGCGCGGCGAGACCGCCGGCCGCGCGAGTTTCGACACGCTTCCGGCACAGACACGCGCGAATATCGACGGTAGCGTCTTCAGCGGGGGCGAGGGGCCGAAGGCCCCGGGGGAGGTTCTCGCGCGAGGTTCGGCCCGCCGCGAGGGCCGGGCGTCAGCCGGCGCCCCGGGTGTGGTCTCGGATCCACTGCTCGAGCGCCCGGGCCTGGCCTGCCGCGTCGTCCGCGGAGGGCACCGGCTCCACCTCGACCTGCGCCCCGGCGGGCGAACCGCCGCCCGACGAGGACCCGCCGTCGTCGCGGCCGGAGACGAGTGCCAGCGTGAGCACGACCGCGACGGCCGCCGCCACGAGCGCCGCCGCGAGCAGCACGCCGCCGCGCAGACGTCGGCGGAGACGGCTCGGGACTCCGTCGAGCAGGGCCGTGGGCGCGTCCGGCCCCGGCGTCGCGGCAGGCGCCGCGGCCCGCGAAAGGACGACAGTGGCTCCTGTCTCGCCGTCGCCGCCGAGCTCACGGCGAAACGCCTCGGCGTCCGGGGGTCGGTCGCCCGGGTCGTAGGCGAGCGCCCGCGTGACGGCCGCCTCGAGCGGCGGCGGCGTGCCGGGGGCGAGCGACGCGATCGGCGGGGGCGGCGTCTCGCCGAGCGCCGCGAGCGACGCGAGCCCGTCGACCGGCCACGGCACGCGGCCCGTCAGCGCCTCGTACAGCACGACGCCGAGCGCGAAGACGTCCGCGGGCGGCCCGGCCGCCTCTCCGCGCGCCTGCTCGGGCGCGAGGTACGCCGCCGTCCCGAGGATCGTGCCCGCCTGCGTCAGCTGCGTCGTGTGGTCGGTGGCCGACCGTGCGATGCCGAAGTCGCTCACCTTGAGGACGCCGTCCTCGCGGAGCAGCAGGTTCGCCGGCTTCACGTCCCGGTGGACGACGCCCGCCGAGTGGGCGTACCCGAGTCCCGACGCCGCCTGGTCCGCCAGGCCGAGCACGAGCTGCGGCTCGAGCCGGCCCTCCCGTGCGAGCACCGAGTCGAGGCCCTCGCCCGGGACGCACTCCATGACGATGAAGAGGCGCCCGTCCTCCTCGCCCGCGTCGTAGACGGCCACCACGTTCGGGTGCTGGAGCGACGCGGCCGTGCGGGCCTCGCGCCGGAACCGGCGCCCCGCGTCGGGGTCGTCCTCGTGGCCTCCGTCGAGCACCTTCACGGCGACGTTCCGTCCGAGCTCGGCGTCCTCGGCGAGAAAGACCGTCGCCATCCCGCCGCGGCCGAGCGTCCGCTCGACGCGGTAGCGGCCGCCGGCGAACGTCTGCGCGGTCGTGCCGCTCACGGGGCCGTCCCGGTCGTGTCGGTGGCGTCGGTGGTGTCTGTGGTGTCTGTGGTGTCTGTCGTGTCGGTCGTCCCGGTCGTGTCCGTCCCCTCGCCGGGCTTCGGCTTCGTGCCCTTGTCGTGACCCTTGGCCTTGCCCTTGTCCTTGGCCTTGCCCTTGTCCTTGTCCTTTCCGGGGGGAGCGGCCGGCGCCGCGGTCTCGTCCTCCTCGATCAGCCCGAGCAGGCGCTCGGCCGCGGCGCGCAGCTCGCCGGCCAGCGCGGCCGGGATGTCGCCTGCCTCGACGGCCCCGTCGATCGTCGCCACGAGCTCCTCCGCCTGCATGCGGGCGGCTGCGGTGTCGCCCCCGGCGAGCGCGTCGCTCACCTCGGCGGTCGCGGCCGCGAGCTGCGCTCCCACCGCGGCCGGGAGCGCCGGCGCCGTGGCACCCTGGTCGTCGCCGCCCGATCCGCCGCAGCCCGCGGCGAGGAGGGCCAGCCCGAGGGCGAGGCTAGCTCCCGTTCTCCAGGCGCTCGGCCAGCGCCTCGGGCAGTCCCCGCTCGCGGATCTCCTGCTGTGTCCGCTCGATCGGATACGAAACACGCCGAAACGTTGCCCGCCCGGCGTCGAGATCAAGCACGAGGTACGCGGCCCGCGGATCGCCGTCGCGGGGCTGCCCGACGGAGCCGGGGTTCAGAAGCCGTCGGCCGGCCCGGCCGAGGTCGATCTCCCTCCCGTCCGGGGCCAGGTCGCCGGCCAGCTTGGTGCCCGAGAGCGAGAACGCGAGCGCGAGATGGCTGTGGCCGACGAGCGTCAGCGGCGTGGGGGCGGCGAGCATCCCCGCCGCGGCCGCCTCCGGCGTCAGCACGTACTCCCACACCGGGTCGCGCGGGCTCGCGTGGAAGAGGCCGACACCCTCGCGCTCGCCGGCCGCCTCGAGCGGCTCGAGGAATGCGCGCGCGTCGTCGTCGAGCTCGCGGATCGTCCAGCGGGCGCTCACGGCGGCGTCGTGCGTGAAGTCCTCGAGGCCGATCCGCTCGAGGACGGCGAGGTCGTGGTTGCCCACCAGGCAGAGGTCGGTGCGCTCCCGCGCGATCCGGCAGCACTCGTTCGGGCGCGGCCCGTAGCCTACGAGGTCACCGAGGCACCAGATCTCGTCCGGGGAGTCGGCCGCGATCGCCTCGAGCACCGCGTCGAAGGCGTGGAGGTTCCCGTGGATGTCGGAGAGGACGCAGACGCGCACGGCAGCCGCGCAACGCTAGCGCGGGTCGCGGTCGGGATCGCGCTCGCGGCCGTCTGGACGGCGGCGGCGCTCGTCCTCCTGCGGACCGAGGTTCCGGGCGAACTCGCGCTGCCCGACCTCGATCCGCGGGCGTACTTCACCGCCGCGTTCCTCGAGCGCGCCGACCACGTTCGCACGGTCACGCGCGCGCTCTTCGTCGGCTCCACGCTCGTCCAGCTCGCGGTCGGAGGGCTGATGGTGTGGCAGGCGCGGGGGACCGCCCGGGCGCTCCGCCTGCGCGGCCGCTACCGCACGGGTCTCGGGCTCGGTGTCGCGGTGCTCGCCGCGGTCTGGGTCGCAACCCTCCCGTTCGGGGCGGTCCGCCACTGGTGGGGCCGCCGCTACGGCCTCTCCCACCAGGCGTATGCCGCGTGGCTCTGGGATTCGCTGCTCGGGCTCGCGGTCCGCGCGGTGCTCGTCTCGCTCGCGGTGGCGGGGGTGCTCTGGCTCGCCGGCCGCTTCGGGCGACGCTGGTGGATCGCCGCCGCGCCCGCGCTCGCGGCGCTCGCCGTCGTCGTCATCCTCGTCCAGCCGCTCGTGATCCAGCCGCTCTTCAACCGGTTCGAGCCGCTGCCGGACCGGGCGCTCGCGGCCGAGGTCGAGCGCATCGCCGCGCGCGAGGGGGTCGCCGTCGACCGCGTCGACGTCGCGGACGCGAGCCGGCGGACGACGACCGCGAACGCCTACGTGGCCGGGATCGGGCCGACGAAGCGCGTCGTCTTCTACGACACGGCGCTCGACGGCCGCTTCTCCCGCGCCGAGCTCCTCTCGCTCGCCGCGCACGAGGTCGCGCACGTGGCCCGGAGCCACCTGTGGAAGGGCATCGTCTGGTTCGTCCTCCTCGCCGTTCCGGGGCTCGCGGTCGTCGCGCTCGTGACCGAGCGCCGCGGCGGGCTCCGCGATCCGCTCAACGTCCCGCTCGCGCTCCTCGTCGGCTACCTCTTCTTCCTCGCGACCCTGCCGCTCCAGAACGCCGTGTCGCGCCGCTACGAGGCCGAGGCCGACTGGCTCGCGCTCACCGCGACGCGTGATCCGGAGGCCGCGATCGGGCTCGAGCGGGGCTTCGTCGTGACCGCGATCGGCGATCCCGACCCGCCCGCGTGGGTGCGGGTCGCGCTCGGCACGCATCCGACGGCGATGCAGCGGATCGCCATGGCGGAGGCCTTCCGGCGGACGCGCGGCGGCTAGCCCTCGGAGGCGTGGCAGGCGGCCTCAGACGTCGGGCCGGTCGCATGCCATGCACGCCGGGCGTGGGTGATCCGCCCGAGCGTGGTCCGCGGGCGCAGCCCGGGCGACTCGTACGATGTGCGCCGTGACGACGAACGGCGAATTCGCGGTCGAGCGGGTCGCGAGCGAGCTCGCGCGGGCCGCCGGCGCGCCGGTGGCGCTCGAGCGTCCCCGCGATCCCGCCCACGGCGACTACGCGACGAACGTCGCCCTCCAGACCGCGCCCGGCCGCGGGCGAAGGCCGATGGAGGTCGCCGAGGAGCTCGCCGAGCTCGCATCCGGCCTCGGCGGCGTTCGGCGCGCGACCGCGGCGCCGCCCGGCTTCCTCAATCTGGAGATGGAGCCGGCCTGGTACGGCGAGGCCGTCGACGAGATCCTCGCGAGCGGTCCCTCGTACGGCGCCGGGACGCCGTCGCCGCGGGCGCAGCGGATCCAGGTGGAGCTGGTGTCGGCGAACCCGACGGGCCCCGTGACGGTCGCCTCGGCGCGGAACGGCGCCTACGGCGACGCGGTCGCCAGGCTGCTCGAGTTCGCCGGCCACAAGGTGGAGCGCGAGTTCTACGTGAACGACACGGGCGAGCAGATCGAACGGTTCCGGGCGTCGGTCGAGGCGCGCGCACGCGGCGAGGAGCCGCCCGAGGACGGCTACCACGGCGACTACCTGCTCGAGATCGCCCGGACCGGCAGCGACCCGGTCGAGACGATGCTCGCGAAGATCGAGGACACGCTCGAGCGCTTCCGCATCCACATCGAGAGCTGGGTGCGCCAGAGCCAGGTCGAGCAGGAGCTCGAGCGGACGCTGGCCGACCTGCCGCTCTACGAGGAGGAGGGCGCGCGGTGGTTCCCGTCCACGAGGTGGGGCGACGACAAGGACCGGGTCGTCGTCCGCGCCGACGGGCGGCCGACCTACTTCGCGAGCGACCTCGCGTACATCCGGCACAAGTTCGGTCGCGGCTTCGACCGGCTCGTGTACGTCCTCGGCGCCGACCACCACGGCTACGTCGGCCGGCTCCAGGCCGCCGCCGCAGCGTTCGGCCACGACCCGGACGACGTCGAGGTGCTGATCTACCAGCTCGTCCACCTGGCCGAGGCCGGCGAGGCGCGAAAGGTCTCGAAGCGGCGCGGCGACGTCGTCTTCCTCGACGACCTCCTCGACGAGATCGGCGTCGACGCGGCGCGCTGGTTCCTCGTCTCTCGCGGGCACGAGCAGACGATCGAGATCGACGTCGACCTCGCGCGCGAGCGGTCGGACAAGAACCCCGTCTACTACGTCCAGTACGCGCACGCCCGGATCGCGGGGATCCTGCGCAACGCCGGCGACGCGCAGATCGGCGGGCCGCCCCCCGAGCAGCTCGAGCCGGAGGAGCGCGAGCTCGTCAAGCGCCTGGCCGACTTCCCGCTCGTCGCCGCCGAGGCGACGCACCGGCGCGCGCCGCACGCGATCCCGACGTACGCGATCCGGCTCGCGGACGACTTCCACCGCTTCTACCACCACCACCGCGTGCTCGAGAGCGACGCGCAGGCGTTCCGCCTCGGCCTTTGCCGGGCGACGCAGCTCGTGATCCACCGGAGCCTCGACCTGATCGGCGTCGAGGCCCCCGAGCGGATGTGACGGGTCCGCCGGCTCCGGCCGCGACGTAGGGTTTCCCGCAACCGACAAGGAGGCTTTCGATGGCGCTCGCACGGGTTGTCTCGTTCGACGGGGTCAGCAGCGACCGGATGGCGGAGATGCAGCGCGAGATGCAGGAGGGGGACCGGCCGGAGGAGATCCCCGCGAAGGAGATCATCGTCCTCCACGACCCCGAGGAGGCGAAGTCGCTCGTGATCCTCTTCTTCGAGAACGAGGACGACTACCGGCGGGGGGACGAGGCGCTGAACGCGATGCCGGCGGGCGACACGCCCGGGCGGCGCTCGTCGGTCGCCAGGTATGACGTCGCCGTGCGCATGAGCGACTGACCGGCGGCCGCCGGGGCCGGAGCGAGGCCCGACCTCCTTTAGGATCGGGTGCGTGACCGCCGGCCCCACGCCCGTCGCGCCCGACCGGAACCTCGCGCTCGAGCTCGTCCGCGTCACGGAGTCGGCGGCGCTCGCGGCCGGCCGCTGGGTCGGCCGCGGCGACAAGAACGCCGCCGACCAGGCGGCGGTCGACGGCATGCGCGCCGTGCTCGACACGGTCGCGATGGCCGGCATCGTCGTGATCGGCGAGGGGGAGAAGGACGAGGCGCCGATGCTCTACAACGGCGAGGAGGTCGGAAACGGGGTGCCGCCCGAGGTCGACGTCGCGGTCGACCCGCTCGAGGGGACGCGGCTCACCGCGACCGGCCAGCCGAACGCGATCGCCGTGATCGCCGTCGCCGAGCGCGGGACGATGCTCTTCCCCGGCGCAGCCGTCTACATGGACAAGATCGCATGCGGCGCCGAGATCGCCGGCGCGATCGACCTCGACGCGACGCCGCAGGAGAACGTCCGCTCCGCCGCGCGCGCGAAGGGCGTCAAGCCGACCGAGATCACCGTCGTCGTTCTCGACCGGGAACGCAACGAGGAGCTGATCCACGCGCTGCGCGAGGTCGGCGCGCGCATCGTGCTCATCACGGACGGCGACGTCGCGCCCGCGATCGCCGCCGCGAACCCGCGCCGGCCGGCCGACCTCCTGATGGGGATCGGCGGCACGCCCGAGGGAGTGATCGCGGCCGCGGCCGTGAAGGCGCTCGGCGGCGCGGTGCAGGGCCGGCTCTGGCCGCGAACCGACGAGGAGCGTCAGGCGCTGGTCGACGCCGGCCTCGATCCCGACCGCAAGCTCGGCACCGACGACCTCGTCGGCGGCGACAACCTGTTCGTGGCGGCGACCGGCGTCACCGACGGCGCGCTCCTGGACGGCGTCAAGTACACGAAGGAGGGCGCCGTCACCGACTCGATGGTCATCCGCTCGCGCTCCGGCACCGTCCGCCGCGTCCAGGCCTGGCACGAGCTGGACAAGCTGGCCCGCTTCTCGGGCCGCGAGTACCGCTGACGGAAACCCGCCCGCCGCGGCGCGTCCGGCCGGGCCAGGCGGGTCGCGGGGCGCCATCGGGTCGTCCGTCGTTCCGGGGCGTAGGGGCGAGGCATGGCGCGCCCGCGGGAGGGGGCGGGCATGCCGGGTCGCAGGGCGCGGACGGGGCAGGCCGGTCCCCGCGGATGGTCTGTAGGGGCCGGGCTTGCCCGGCCCGCGCCGATCAGGCCGCGACCGCCTGCTCCATGTCGGCCGTGTAGCTCCCGGTCGTCGCCGCGCCGTTCAGGCGGGCTCGGTGGAGAAACGCCTCCTGGGCGGCGGCGACGTTGTCCGGCGAACCCCGCCACGCCTTGAGTGCCGGCGCCTGGAGCGCCCGGCCGTACGAGAACGAGAGCGCCCATGGATGCGGGCCGCGCGCGTTCATCGCGTTCAGGTGGGCGGTCGCGTCCTCGTCGGTCTGGCCGCCGGAGAGGAACACGATCCCGGGCACCGCGGCCGGAACGTGCTTGTAGAGCACCTCGAGCGTCGCGTCGGCCACCTCGTCCGCGCCGGCGCGATCGGAGGCCTCGTAGCCGGTCAGCACCATGTTCGGCTTGAGGAGCGTCCCCTTGAACTCGACCCGCTGGTCGTGGAGCTCCGTGTAGACCGCCTGGAGCGCACGGCCGGTCGCCTTAGCGCTCTCCTCGATCGTGTGCGTCCCGTCCTGGAGCACCTCCGGCTCGACGATCGGGACGAGCCCCGCCTCCTGGCAGAGGGCCGCGTAGCGGGCCAGCGCGTGCGCGTTCGTCCACACGCAGTACTCGCTGGGTCGCCCGTCGCCGATCGAGTAGGTCGCGCGCCACTTGGCGAAGCGGGCGCCGAGGCCCACGTACTCCTCGAGCCGCTCGCGCAGCCCGTCGAGGCCCTCCGTGACCGTCTCCCCCTCGGCGAGCGCGAGCGGCTTCGCGCCGGTGTCCACCTTGATCCCCGGGATGATCCCCTTGGCCTCGAGGAGCTTCGGGAACGGCGTCCCGTCGCTCGAGCTCTGGCGGATCGTCTCGTCGAAGAGGATCACGCCGCTCACGTGCTGCTCCGCGCCCGCCGCCGTGAAGAGGAGGTCGCGGTACGCGCGGCGGTTCTCCTCGGTCGACTCGACGTCGATCGAGTCGAAGCGCTTCTTGATCGTCCCGGAGCTCTCGTCGGCGGCGAGGATCCCCTTGCCCTCGGCGACGAGCGCCTTCGCAGTCTCGTGGAGCCGTTCGACGTCCATGATCCCTCCCTTAACCCTCGCGGCAGTCGTCTCCCGCGGATTATCCCCGCTCTCGGGCCGCCGATGCCCGGGACCCTGGTCTATTCGCGGGGCCTCGAAGGCGTTACGATCCCGCCAAGACGGGGGGACAGCTTTGCGGCGGCTGTCCTCCCGTTCCTCTTTCGTCCCATGCCAGGCGCTGAGACCTTCCACGGCCCCGCCGACGCGTACGAGCGCCTCATCGGCCGCTACGGCGCAAGCCTCGCCGCCGCGCTGATCGAGTTCGCCGGCGTCGAGCCCGGCATGCGGGCGCTCGACGTCGGCGCCGGACCGGGAGCGCTCGCCGGCGCGCTGGCCGAGCGCCTCGGAGCGGACAAGGTCGCCGCGGCCGAGCCCTCCGAGCCGTTCGCGGAGGGGTTTCGCGCGCGCCTGCCCGACGTGGAGCTGGTCGCGGCTCCGGCGGAGAGCCTGCCTTTCGCAGATGCGACGTTCGACGCCGTCCTCTCCCAGCTCGTCCTCAACTTCGTGACGGATGCCGAGGCGGGTGTCCGCGAGCTCGCCCGGGTGGCGAGGCCGGGCGGCGTGGTCGCCTCGTGCGTGTGGGACTACGCCGACGGCATGACGCTCCTCCGCGCGTACTGGGACGCGGCCCGGGAGGTCGAGCCCGAACGCGGCGTCGCGGCGGACGAGGCCGTGACCATGAGCGGGTTCGACGAGGCGGAGCTCGCCGCCCTCTGGCGGGGCGCCGGCCTCGAGGACGTCCGCACGGGCCGCCTCGTCGCGACGGCGACCTACGACGGGTTCGAGGCGCTCTGGGAGCCGATCACGACCGGCATTGCTCCGGCGGGCGCGTTCTGCGTCTCGCTCGACGAGCCGGGGCGCGCCGCCCTGCACGACGCCTTCCAGCGCCGGCTCGGCGTCGGCGACGAGCCCTTCACGGTCGAGGCCGTCGCGTTTGCGGTGACCGGCCGCCGGCCCTAGAGAAACGCCCGCACGAAATCGAGCCGTGCCATGACTCGTTCCGAGAGGAGCGCGAGGCCGGCAATGATCGCGGGCGTGATGACGGCGAGAACGACGGCGTACTCGCTCATCGTCTGGCCTTCGTCCCGTCTCAGCGTGCGAACCGCTCGCATGCGTCCACCTCCATCGGTCGGCGGCCGCACGCCG
>Ga0210115_1000302_pt1 | contig 14395 bp, 9 predicted proteins | sample MayberryNW_TuleB_2_FD_185526 | JGI IMG/M metagenome (GOLD analysis project Ga0210115, IMG submission 185526) | Wetland microbial communities from San Francisco Bay, California, USA, that impact long-term carbon sequestration - MayberryNW_TuleB_D2... | ecosystem: Environmental > Aquatic > Marine >... | reverse complement strand
CCTACTTCGCCCAGGCCGCCTTCAAGGAGACCGCCGAGGCCCTCTTCGTCCTCGCCGTTGCCGTCGCCCTGCACGCCATCGACGCACGCCGCACCCCAGACGTGCCGGGAGTTGTGGACGTATCTGGACCCTCAACCACCGGCACGTCGTTTGGACGCCTTGGATTCGTGTTGCCCTGGCTGGCGGTGGCCGGGGGGGTGTTCTTCTCCTACAGCTTCGCCGGGCTCGCTTGGCCGGCGTTGACCGTGGCGCTCTGGAGCTTGACGCTGCCCGCTGTGCGGCGGGCGCTGGCGCCGCGGCGACTGCTGCGCTTCCTGCTGCGGCCATTGACGCTGCTCGCGATCCTCATGTTGGCGGCGTTTGCAGTTGCCGCCACCACGGTCGGCCCGTTCGGCTTCGCCGATAGCTTCAACAAAGTCGCGGGTACGAATACCTACGGGCCGGTCTCCCCGGTCGAGGCGCTCGGTGTCTGGCCGGCGGCGAACTATCGTCTCGACGCGCCGGGCGGCGTCCACCTGGCCGGACTCGCCGGGGCGATCGGCGTCATCGCCCTGCTCGCCGGCGGCGCCTGGTGGGTGCGACGGCGGGAACTGGCGGTGCCGCTCGGCCTCGCCGCCTGCATCGTCCTCTACCTCGCCGCGCTGCCGACCAGCGGCGACTACTCGCACGCCAAGGCGCTGATGATCGGCGCCCCGTTGGCGATGCTCGTCATCGTCCGCCCCCTCCTCCTCCCCCACCGCCGACGGGCCTCAAAGCGGCCTATATCTCCGCTTTCAGGCCCATCGGCGGTGTTTGGGGGGGTGGCCTGGGGGGTGCTGGCGGTGGTCTTCATTGGGGGGGCGGTTTATTCCAGCTTTCTGGCGCTGCGCAACGCACCCGTCGCCCCGCCCGGCCACGGCGCCGAGCTGCGCGCCTTTCTGCCGATCGTCCACGGCAAGCCGGTCCTCTACGCCGGCCAGGACCGCTACGCCGCATACGAGCTGCTCGGCGCCGATACCCACGTGCCGCTGGTCGAGTTCCCCGACCCCGCCGTCAGGGAAAACCCGGAGAAGCCCTTCGACACGGGCGACGCCTACAGCCCAATCGACTTCGACTCGTTCTCGCGCGGCACGCTCGACGACTTTCCCTACGTGATCACCGGCCGCGCCACCTGGAACAGCGCCGCCCCGCGGGGATTCAGGCGGATCGCGGCGACGCCCTCCTACATCCTCTGGGAACGGACGGGCGACGTGCCCGAACACCGCCACGTGCTGCTCGAGGGGACCGACGCCGGCGCCCACGCCGGCTGCGCCGCGCCCGAGATCCGCATCCTGCTCGCCAACAGCGGGCGCGCCACGCTCTTCCCCGCGGTCGCGATCGCCCCCAAGGCGGGCTGGAACAACGGCAACACGCTGCGCAACGGCGAGCGCACCGCGCAGACGATCGCGCTTCCACGCGGGCGCTGGCGGCTCTCGCTGCAGTACTTCTCGCCCTTCGCCCTGACCCTCTCCGCGCCGGGCTTCAGGCAGGCGCTGATACCGGCGCTCGACGGCCAGCGGCCAAACACGATCAGCCTCGCCAACGACGGCCAGTTCTGGCCGGCGGGCGTCTACCTCAGCCGCGGTGACCGGACCCGGTTCACGCTGGCCGCGGCCGAGCCGAGCACCCTGCAGCGACTTTCGGGCTATGACGATCTCGCCTACGTCGGCAGCCTGGTCGCGGTAGGAGCGGGCAAGCGCCGGGTGGCACCGCTCGGCGCCGCCTGCAACGCCTGGATCGACTCCTACGAATCTGAGGCGCAGCCCTAAGAAGCCGTTAAACGGCTTTGGCCGCGAGGCGGGCAGGCGTTGGGCGCACGACGTCCCAGACCAGGCCCGTCTTCTCCAGCGCCCGGATCAGCGCCGCCGAGGGATCGAGCTGGCCCTTACCGAGGCCGTGCACGGCCGAAGTCGGGAAGGCGTGGTGGTTGTTGTGCCAGGCCTCGCCCAAGGTGGGCAGCGCGATCAGCCAGAGGTTGCGCGACTCGTCGCCGGTCTCGTATGCGCGCCTGCCGAAGACGTGGCAGAGCGAGTTGATGCTGTAAGTGAAGTGGTGCAGGACGAAGACCCGGACCAGGCCGCCCCAGAGCAAGCCGGTGACCGCGGCGAAGAAGGTGCCGCCGATGAGCCAGCCGAGGGCGAAGGGGATGAAGAGGCCGAGGATCGCCCAGAGCAAGAAGGTGCGGTCGACCCAGCTGACCACCGGGTCCTCGAGCAGATCCGGTGCGAAGCGCTCCTTGTTGCCGCGCTGGGTGTGGATGAAAAGCCAACCCATGTGAGCGTGGAAGAGCCCGCGCAGCGCACCCGACCAGCCGTGACCGTGATCGACGTGGGGGCTGTGCGGGTCACCTTCTTCGTCGGAGAACGCGTGGTGCTTGCGGTGGTCGGCGACCCACGAGATGACCGGACCCTCGATCGCCGCCGAGCCCAGCGCCGCCAGGACGCCACGCAGCCAGTTGTAGGTCTTGAAGCTGCGGTGGGTGAAGAGCCGGTGGAACCCGACCGTGATCCCAAAGCCGGTCAACAGGTAGATGCCGACGAAGAGGAAGACGTCGCTCCAGTGCAGAGCCTTGCCCCAGACCTGCCAGCCGGCGAAGATCAGCGCGACGAAGGGAATCAGCGTGACGAAGCCGGTGATGATCCGATCGCGCGTCTCGTTCGCGACCGGCTGGATGTCTGAAGGTAGGGGTCCCGCGCCTGCCATGTGCGGCGATCATACGCGCCCGCGACGCTGGAAGAAGAGATTGCCGACTCAGGGTCGCACCCGACCGCGAGCGTCGTGTTGGCTCCTAATATGGTGCGGCGATGCCGTTTGCCCGCACCGAGCCGCTGCGCCGCGAGATCGAGGCGCGGATCCCGCAGCGACCGTTCACGATCGAGTTCTGGGACGGCACGCGGCTGCCCTCGACCGAGGGCGACGGCCCGACCTTCTCCGTACGCTCACCGCGCGCCGCCGCGCACGTGCTGCGCGCGCCCGGCCAGCTCGGCCTCGGCCGCGCCTATGTCAGCGGTGAGATCGAGGTCGATGACATGGACGCGGTGATCGAGCTGCTCGACAGCTGGCAGCCGCCGGCGCTCGACCGTGGCGATATGGCGCACCTGCTGCTCGGCACGGTCCGCGCCGCCGGCATCCAGCGCCCGCCACCTCGCCCCGCCGCCGAGCTCGTGCTCAGCGGCCGCCGCCATAGCAAGGAGCGCGACGCCAAGGCGGTCCGCCACCACTACGACGTCTCCAACGAGTTCTTCGCCCTCTTCCTCGACGCCTCGATGACCTACAGCTGCGCCTTCTTTGCCGAGGGCGCGGCGACCCTTGAGCAGGCGCAGGAAGAGAAGCTCGACACGGTCGCGCGCAAGCTGGCGCTGAGCGAGGGTGACCGGGTGCTCGACGTCGGCTGCGGCTGGGGCAGCTTCCCGCTGCGAGCAGCGACGAGGTACGGCGCCAGCGTCGTCGGCATAACGCTCTCGCCGCCGCAGGCCGAACGCGCCCGGCAGCGGGCCGAGGAAGCCGGGGTCGGCGACCGGGTCGAGATCCGCGTCGTGGACTACCGCGACCTGGCTGGCGAGCGCTTCGACGCGATCGCCTCGATCGGCATGGTCGAGCACGTCGGCGAGGAGCAGATCGACGTCTACGCTCGCACGCTCGCCGGCCTGCTCGAGCCGGGTGGGCGCCTGCTCAACCACGGCATCGCCCGCCTCCGCCACACCGATCCCGACGCCGGCGCCTTCTCCGAGCGCTACGTCTTCCCCGACGGCGAACCGATCCACCTCTCGCGCGTCCTGCTCGCGCTCGAACGGGCCGGCTTCGTCACCCGCGGCGTCTCCGAGCACGGCGCCGACTACGCCGAGACCCTGCGCCACTGGGCGCGTCGCCTGGACGAGAGCCTCGATGAGGCGCTCCGCCTCGCCGGCCCCGAACGCGTCCGCGTCTGGCGCCTCTACCTACGCGCCGCCCGCAACGGCTTCGAGAACGGCTTCCTCAGCATCTACCAAGCCCGCTGCACCCTGGCGTAGGAGGACGCGCCGCGACTTGACGGACACTATGGGTACTCAATTCGCGGCACGTCCGACCGGGAAGTCGTGATCGACGGACTCCAACGCCCAGTCGGCACCGGCGTCGCCCAGCTCATGGACGCTGTAGCTGCCGGTGGCTACGCCGACGACTCTGATCCCGGCGCCGTGGCCCGCGGTTACGTCGCGGGGGGTGTCGCCGACCGAGATGCAGGTGCTGGCGTTGACGGTGTCGCCGGAGACCAGGGCGGCGCGGCTGAGAGCTGCTTTCGTCACCTCGGTCCGGTCGGGGGAGTCGGAGCCGTAGCCGCCGAAGCTGAAGAAGCGGTTGAGGTGGGCGCGGGAGAGCTTGATGTGGGCGGCCGCCTCGACGTTGCCGGTGACGAGGCCGAGCAGGACGCCGCGCTCGATCAGCTCCGGCAGCAGGTCCTCGACCCCGGGCATCACGCGGTAGCCGCCGGACTCAGCCACCGTGTCCGGCAGATGCTTGAGATAGGCAGCGATCGCCCTGGCTCGCTCCGCGGCGCTGCCCTCGCGGCCGATCACCTCCTTGAAGATGATCCTGATGATCTCGGGGTCGGTCATCCCGGCGTCGGCGTGTTCGGCGACGTCGGCCTCGACCCCGTAGAGCTCCTCGAAGCCGCGCTGCCAGGCAGCGCCCCCCGCCCCACCCGTGACGAGGAGGGTGCCGTCGATGTCGAACAGGACGGCGTGGGGCACGCCATGCACCCTGCGTCCTTGATCTGCTTTGTCCCCCACGCCGTAACCGCCTAATCACCCAGCAGTTCGCGCTGGCTGAGCCAGTAGAGCAGGCCGAGGGCGGGCAGGACGACGATGGCGGCGATCGCGAAGACGATCAGGACCGAGTCGAGGGTGGGGCCGGGGGCGGCGGCCTGGTCGATGCGCAGCGAGGTCGGCAGCAGGTAGGGGAACTGGGCGACACCCCAGCCCCAGATCACGGCGACGACGGCGCCGGCGGCGAGCGGGCGCAGGCCGCGGCGGACGCCGCGCAGGAGCTGGACCAGGACGCCGAGACCGCAGAAGGCGGAGACGATCGCCAGCGGCAGGCCCTCGGCGGTGAGGCGGTCGAAGACGTAGCGCGCTTCGTCGTGCAGGGCGAAGATGCCGGCGAGGGCGAAGATGCCGGCGACGCCCGCCGCCCAGAGCGCGCGGCGGGCAAAATAGTCCTCCATCGCGATGTCGCCGGCGCGACGCGAGTCGGCGATCAGGAAGACCGCCGCCAGGTAGGCGCCGCTGGCGACGAACAGCGCCCCGGTCAGCAGCGGCAACGGCTGCAACCAGGAGGAGAAGGCATCGCCGTTGCCCTCGGCCGGGGCGTGGCCGGCGGCGATCGCGCCGACGACCGTGCCCATGAAGAAGGGCGTCAACACCGAGGAGAGGGCGAAGGTGGCGCCCATCGCCCGCCGGTAGGCGAGCCGCTGCACCGATTTGCGGAAGGCGAAGCCCGAGCCGCGCAGGACGATCCCGAGCGCCGCCAGCGCGATCGGCACGTACAGCGTCGTCATGATCGCGCCGAAGGCCTCGGGGAAGGCGGTCCAGAGGACAACGAGGATGAAGATCAACCAGACGTGGTTGGCCTCCCAGACGGGCGTCAGCGAGCGCTGGATCCGCGCCCGCGGCGCCGCCCCCTTACGGTCATCGACACCCGCGATCAAGTCCCAGAGCCCGCCGCCGAAGTCGGCCCCCCCGAACAGCGCGTACAGCGTCGCCCCCGTCCAGAGGATCGCCGCGGCGAGGTCGGCGCGGCTCACCGGGGGGCCCCCGGTGGCACCTTTGTCCCGCATAGCGGCATAAAGGGGCCATCCCTCATCGCGCCGCCGCCTCCCGTGGGCTATACGGGACCTCGCCCTCGCCGGCCTCCTCGCCCTCGGCGCGCCAGCGACGGGACATTGCGCGGAGGACGAGGACGGCGCCGGTGCCCAGGGCTGCGTAGAGGACGATTACGCCGGCGAAGGCGAACCAGATGCCCTCGGCCTCGGTCACGGCTTCGCTCGTGCGCATGTAGCCCTGCACGATCCAGGGCTGGCGGCCGACCTCGGTGACGATCCAGCCGGCCCAGAGGGCGAGGATCGCGCCGACGCCGGAGACGGCGACGGCGCGCAGGAACCAGGGCGTGCGCGGGATGTCGCGCCGCCGCCACCAGGCGTAGGCGAGCCAGAGGCCGAGCAACAGCAGTGCCGTGCCGATCCCGACCATCGCGTCGAAGGAGAGGTGCAGCAGGGTGTTGGCCGGCGGCCGTTCGTCGGCGGGGATGTCGTTGAGCCCGGTGACCTCGGTGTCGGTGCTGAAGCCGACGAGGAAGGAGTCGAGGCCGGGGATCGGGATCGCCGCCTTGACCCCGTCGCCGGTGCAGATGCCGCCGATGTACTCGGTCTGATCGGTGCCGGTCTCCTCGATGCACTCCATCGCGGCGAACTTGGCCGGCTGGTGGTCGGCGACGGCGCGCGCCGCGGTATCGCCGACGAAGAGCTGAATCGGGGTGGCGATGCAGGCGACGGTGAGCGGGATCAGGAGGCCGAGCCGGTGCAGGCGGTCGCGCCGCCCGCGCAGCATCCCGACCGCGTAGACCGAGGCGACGAGGAAGCCGACGACCATGTAGGCGGCGAGGATCATGTGCGGCACCTCGTAGCTCCAGGCCGGGTTGAAGAGGACCTTGAACGGCTCGGTCTCGACCACCCTGCCGGCGGCATCGAGGGTGAAGCCCTGGGGCTGGTTCATCCACGAGTTGGCGGTGACGACGGAGAAGGCGCCGCCGATCCCGGTGATCACCATCGGCACGCCCGACCAGAAGTGCGCCCAGCCGCTCAGCCGCCTCCAGCCGTAGATGTAGATCGCGAGGAAGATCGCCTCGGTGAAGAAGAAGATCCCCTCGATCGCGAAGGCGATGCCGAAGGCGTCGCCGAAGCGGGCCATGAACTCGGGCCAGAGCAGGCCGAACTCGAAGCTGAGCACGGTGCCGGTGACGGCGCCGACGGCGAAGGTGACGGCCATCGCCTTCGACCAGCGCCGCGCCAGCCGCAGCGCCTCCCCGTCGCCGCGCCTCAGCCCGAGCCAGTTGGCGGTGAGGATCATCGCGGGGAAGGCGACGCCGAGGCAGGCGAGAACGATGTGGAAGGCGAGCGTGAACGCCATCAGCTCGCGCGCGGCGAGCAGGTTCGACTCCGACGCCGCGAGCGGGAGCGCATCGAGGCCGGGCACGCCCTACCTTTCGGGGCTCCCGGCGCGGGCCTGGCGGTAGCGACGGATCAGCGCGTTGGTCGAGCTGTCGTGCTTCAGCTCGGGCTCCTCGGCCGCCCGCAGCTCGGGGACGATCTGCTTGGCCAGCACCTTGCCCAGCTCGACCCCCCACTGGTCGAAGGAGTCGATCCCCCAGATCGCCCCCTGGGTGAAGACGCTGTGCTCGTAGAGGGCGACGAGGGCGCCGAGCGTGAACGGGTCGAGGCGCTCGGCGAGGATCGTGTTGGAGGGGCGGTTGCCCTCCATCACCCGGTGCGGCACGATCGCCTCCGGCGTCCCCTCGGCCCGCACCTGGTCGGCCGTCTTGCCGAAGGCGAGCGCCTGGGCCTGGGCGAAGACGTTCGACATCAGCAGGTCGTGGTGGTCGCCGAGCGGGTTGTTCGAGCGCATGAAGCCGATGAAGTCGCAGGGGATCAGCCGCGTGCCCTGGTGGATCAGCTGGTAGAAGGAGTGCTGGCCGTTGGTCCCCGGCTCGCCCCAGAAGATCGCCCCGGTGTCGTAGTCGACGCGGGCGCCCTCGAGCGTCACGTGCTTGCCGTTCGACTCCATCGTCAGCTGCTGCAGGTAGGCGGGGAAACGGTGCAGGTACTGGTCGTAGGGGAGGACGGCGCAGGTCTGGGCGCCGAAGAAGCCGCCGTACCAGACGCTGAGCAGCCCCATCAGCATCGGCATGTTGCCCGCCGGCGGCGCCTCGCGGAAGTGCTCGTCCATCGCGTGGAAGCCGGCGAGCATCTCGGCGAACTGGGCCGGGCCGATCGCGAGCATGGTCGAGAGCCCGATCGCCGAGTCCATCGAGTAGCGGCCGCCGACCCAGTCCCAGAAGCCGAACATGTTGTCCGGGTCGATGCCGAACTTCGCGACCTCGTCGCCGTTGGTCGAGACGGCGACGAAGTGCTTGGCGATCGCCTCCTCTTCGCCGCGCAGGCCGGCGAGCACCCACTCGCGCGCGGTGCGGGCGTTGGTCATCGTCTCCAGCGTGGTGAAGGTCTTCGAGGAGATCACGAACAGCGTCTCCGCCGGGTCGAGGTCGCGCGTGGACTCGACGAAGTCGGTGCCGTCGACGTTGGAGATGAAGCGGAAGGTCATGTCGCGCTGGCTGAAGTTGCGCAGCGCCTCGTAAGCCATCACCGGGCCGAGGTCGGAGCCGCCGATGCCGATGTTGACGACGTTGCGGATCAGCTTGCCGCTGTGACCGGTCCAGGCGCCGGAGCGGACCCGCTCGGCGAACTCGCCCATCCGGTCGAGCGTCTCGTGCACCTCGCGCACGACGTCGACGCCGTCGACGATCAGCGAGCGCTCGCGCGGCATCCGCAGCGCCACGTGCAGCACGGCGCGGCCCTCGGAGACGTTGATGTGCTCGCCGGCGAACATCGCTTCGCGGCGCGCCTCGACGCCGCGCTCGCGGGCCAACTGACCCAGCATGATCATCGCCTCGTCAGTAACCCGATTCTTGGAGAAGTCGAGGTGCAGGCCGGCGCCGTCGGCGACCAGCCGCTCGCCGCGGTCTGGGTCGGCGGCAAAGAGGTCGCGCAGGTGGGTGTCGGCGATCTGCGCGTGATGGCGTTCGAGCGCCGGCCAGGCCTCGCCCCAGCGCAGGGTCGGGCTCGCCTCGCCCGCCCCACCGTTCTCGCTCGCGCCGACGTCCGCGCCCACCCCCGCCTCGCCGCTCACGCCCCCGCTCCCAGCTGCGACTCGATCGTCTTCAGCAGCTCGTTCCAGGAGTCGACGAACTTCTGCTTGCCCTCCTCCTGGAGGCGCGCGGCGAGCGCGTCGAGGTCGATCCCGGCGGCGCCGAACTCGGCCAGCGCCCGCTCGGCGGCCCCGCGGTCGGTCGATAACGGCTCTCCCACCTGGCCGTGGTCGGCGAAGGCGTTGAGCGTGTTCTCGGGCATCGTGTTGACCGTGAACGGCGCCGCCAACCCCTCGATGTAGAGGACATCGGAGGCGTCGGGGTCCTTGGTGCCGGTGCTGGCGAAGAGCAGCCGCTGCGGCCGGGCGCCCTCGTTGAGCAGGCGCTGCTGGCGTTGGGAGTCGAGCAGCTCGCGGTAGGCGACATAGGCGTGGGCGCCGACCGCGACCCCGAGCCGGTCGCGCAGCTGGTCGGAGATCTCGTCTGCGACCGCGACGTCCCAGCGGCTGAGGAAGATCGAGGCGACCGAGGCGACGTTGGCGTCGAGCCCGGCTTCGATCCGCCGCTCGATCCCCTTCATGTAGGCGTCGGCCGCCGCCAGGTAGTGCTCGGCCGAGAACAGCAGGGTGACGTTGACCGGGACGCCGGCGAAGATCGTCTCCTCGATCGCCGGCAGGCCGGCAGGGGTGCCGGGGATCTTGATGAAGAGGTTGTCGCGTTCGGCCTGGCCGTGCAGCCTCGCCGCCTGCTCGATCGTCGTCGCCGTGTCGTCGGCGAGCTTCGGCGAGACCTCGAGCGAGCAGAAGCCGTCGACCCCGTCGGTGCGCTCGTGGACCGGGGCGAAGAGGTCGGTCGCGCGGCGCAGGTCGGCGATCGCGAGCTCGAAGAAGATCTCCTCGGCCGAGCCGCCGCGCGGCGCCTGCTCGGCGATCTGCTCGTCGTAGGCGTCGCCGCCCGAGATCGCCTTGTCGAAGATCGTCGGGTTCGAGGTGAGGCCGGTGACCGAGAGTTCGTCGATGTAGCGAGCGAGCGTGCCGTCGTCGAGCATCGTGCGGGTGATGTTGTCGAGCCAGAGACTCTGGCCCAGCTCGTGCAGCTCTGCGTTTGCCTTCACAGCTCCCCCTTTGTGGCTCTTACTTGCTTTCAGCTCACCTTTGCACGATCGAGCGCTTCGCGTGCCGCATCGGCGACTCTATCCGGCGTGAACCCGAACTTGGTTTGCACCTCTTTAAGCGGGGCCGAGGCACCGAACGTGTGCATACCCACCCTTACCCCGTCGGGGCCGACGTAGTGATCCCAGCCGACGGTCGAGGCCTCCTCGACCGAGACGCGGGCGGTGACCGCGGGGGGCAGGACCTCGTCGCGGTAGGCCCGGTCCTGGCGGTCGAACAGCTCCCAGCAGGGCAGGCTGACGACGCGCGAGCTGGTCCCTTCGCCGCTCAGCTCCTCGTGTGCGGCGAGCGCCAGCGCGACCTCGCTGCCGGTCGCGATCAGGATCACCTCGGGCGCGCCCCCAGCGGCGTCGGCGAGCACGTAGCCGCCGCGCCGCAGCCCCGCGGCCGGGGCGTACCTGGAGCGGTCGAGGACCGGCACGCCCTGGCGGGTGAGGACGAGGGCAACCGGCTGGTGGGTGCGGTCGAGCGCCACGCGCCAGGCCTCGGCGACCTCGTTGGCGTCGGCGGGACGGATCACGTCGAGGCCGGGGATCGCTCGCAGCGAGGCGAGCTGCTCGACCGGCTGGTGGGTCGGACCGTCCTCGCCGAGCCCGATCGAGTCGTGGGTGAAGACGTGGACGACCGGCAGCTCCATCAGCGCCGAGAGCCGGATCGCCGGCCGGGCGTAGTCGGAGAAGGTCAGGTAGGTCGACCAGAGCGGCCGCAGCTTCGAGAGCGAGAGGCCGTTGGCGATCGCCGCCGACTCGTGCTCGCGGATGCCGAAATGGAGCTGGCGACCGGCGTAGGCGCCGGGCTCGAAGTCGGCAGCGCCGCCGCATTCAAGCCGGACTGCGGTCGAGTCGGTGAGGTCGGCGGAGCCGGCGAGCATCCAGGGCACGCGGGCGGCGATCGCGTTCTCGACCTGGTGCGAGGCCTTGCGCGTCGCCAGCCCCTCCTCGCTCGGCGCGAAGCTGGGGATGTCGGCGTCCCAATCCTGGGGCAGCGAGCGCTCCTGCGTCGTCGCGATCTCGGCGGCGAGCTCGGGGCGCTCACCGGTGAGGGCCGCCAGCCTCGCCTCCCATTTGGCGCGCAGCTCGGCGCCGCGCCTGCCGATCCCGGCGGCGAAGTGCTCCTTGACCCCGTCGGGGACGAGGAACTGGGCGTCTTCGGGCCAGTCGTAGGCGCGCTTGGTCTCGCGCACCTCCTCCTCGCCCAGCGGCGCCCCGTGCACCGCGGCGGTGTCCTGCTTGTGCGGCGAGCCGTAGCCGATGTGCGAGTCGACGACGATCAGCGTCGGCCGCCCCTGCTCGGCTCGGAACTCCTCGAAGGCGCGGGCGGCGAGCTCGGTGTCGTTGGCGTCGCCGACCCGGGTCACGTTCCAGCCATAGCCGATGAAGCGGGCGGCGACGTCATCGCCGTAGGTGAGGCCGGTTTTGCCGTCGATCGTGATGTGGTTGTTGTCGTAGACCCAGCACAGGTTGTCGAGCTCGAGGTGGCCGGCGATCGAGGCGGCTTCGTTGGAGACGCCCTCCATCAGGCAGCCGTCGCCGGCGATCACGTAGACGTCGAAGTCGAACAGCTCGGCGCCGTAGCGGGCGCCCTGCCATTTCGATGCGATCGCCATCCCGACCGAGGTCGCGATCCCCTGGCCGAGCGGGCCGGTGGTCGTCTCGACGCCCGAGGTCCAGCGGTACTCGGGGTGGCCGGGGCAGCGCGAGTCGAGCTGGCGGAAGCTTTCGATGTCCTCGAGCGAGACCGCCGGCCGGCCGACGACCTCGTAGTCGGGTTCGACCGCCTGCACCTCGGTCAGGTAGAGCAGCGCGTAGAGCAGCATCGAGGCGTGCCCGGCCGAGAGCACGAAGCGGTCGCGGTTGGGCCAGATCGGGTCGGCCGGGTCGAAGCGGAGGAAGCGCTGCCAGAGCGTGTAGGCGACGGGGGCGATCCCCATCGGCGTCCCCGGGTGCCCTGAGTTCGCCTTCTGGATCGCGTCGATCGACAGCGTGCGGATCGTGTTGATGCAGAGCCGGTCTATCGGCGGGACGCTATCGAGTTAGCTCCACGCGGAGCGCCTGTCCGGGTAGGGGCTCCACTTAACTTTTTCCGAAGACAGGTTGCGGCCGTCCGAGAACGTCTGCCCGGAAAAAGTACAAGACGTTCCGCCCCTACCCGGACAGGCGCTCAAAGTTGGACCCGGACGATGGTTCCGCCGCCGGTGTTGGCTGCCGAGATGGCCCATATGTGGCGGCTGCGCCGGGTTCGGCGTTGGCTGGTGTGTCCGGGTACCCCTCCGAATCGTCAAGGCCTAATTCGAGTGACCGTGCCGTTGCCGTTGTTGGCGATCCAGACGGCTTCGCCGCCCACCGCGACCGCGCCAGGCTGGGGGCCTACGGAGATCGGGTCGCCGACGACCTCGCCGCTCTCGATGTCGATGCGGCTGACGGTGCCCTCGGCGGCGTTCGCGACCCACACGGTGTCGGTGCCGGCGTCGATCCCGCCGGGGTGGCCGCCGACGCGGATCGGGTCGCCGAGGATCGAGCGCAGCGACGGGTCGACGCGCGTCACGGTCCTGGAGCGGGTGTTGGCGACCCAGACGAGACCGCCGCCGACGGTGACGCCCGCGGGACCGCGGCCAACTCGGATCGGCGCTCCAGCGGTTCCGGTTCTCGGGTCGATACGCGTGACCGTGCCGGTGCTCGCGCTGCTGACCCAGACCGCGCCGGCGCCGTACGCAAGTCGCAGCGGCGCCGCGTGCGGCGCGATCCCGCGCTTGAACACGCGCCCGCCGGCGGGGTTGATCGCGCTCACCCCCGCCCCGCCCTCGTCCGCGACCCAGACGCGGCCGCCGCCGAAGACGATCGCGCCCGGTCGGCCGCCGACGCCGATCCTGGCCTTCACCGCTTCCGTCGCCGGATCGACGCCGAGAACCTCGCCGTGACGCGGATCGGCGACCCAGACCGAACCGCCGCCGACGGTCACACCCGAGACGCCGCGCACCAGCCGTAGCGGCCTGCCGACGGTCTCGCGGGTGTCCGTGCCGATTTGCGAGAGGGTGCCCTCCGGAGCGCTGGTCGTCCAGACCAGGCCGGCGCCGACGGCAAGCCGGATCGGTGGCCGGCCGACGTCGATCGGCGCGGAGACCGACGGCCCTCCGCGGTCGTAGACGAAGACGACGTAGGCGACAGCGAGGACGCCGACGACCAGCATCCAGGCGAAATACCAGGCGTGCGCCGCGTAGTAGCGGCGCCATACGTGGCGCACCCAGCCCACCGCCCCCGGTTCCCGCTCGGGCGGCGCCCCGGCGCCGAGCGCGACGGTGGGCGCGTCCGCCCGCTCCGACAGCACCTGGGTCGTTGCCGGGGTTGCGCCATGGCACTCGCGCGCGGCGCCGATCAGCTCGCCGGCGGTGGCGAAGCGCTCCGCCGGGTCCTTGGCGACGGCGCGTTCGATCACCGCCTCCATCCCCCGCGGCAACTCGGGCTCCGTGTCGCTCTCTTTGCGTCCGTAGGGGGCGACCCCGGTCAGCGCCTCGTAGAGGACGCAGCCGAGCGAGTAGACGTCGGCGGCCGGGCCGACCTGCTCGCCGCGCCACTGCTCGGGCGACATGTACTCCACCGTGCCGACGACCGATGCCTCGCTGAGCACGCCGCTGTCGCCGAGCGCCTTGGCGAGGCCGAAGTCGGTCAGGTAGGCGCGGTCGCCTTCGAGCATGATGTTGTGCGGCTTGACGTCGCGATGGACGATCCCGGCCGCGTGAGCCGCGTCGAGCGCTGAGGCGACCTGGCCGAGCAGCGCCACCGCCTCGGCCGACGGCAGCGGTCCGCGTGAGGCGATCCGTTTCTTCAGATCGCCACCCTCGATCAGCCGCATCGCGACGATCAGCTCACCCTCCTCCTCGCGCGCGTCGAAGACGGGGACGACTGCGGGGTGATCGAGTTGGGCCGCAAGCCGCGACTCGCGCAGGAAGCGCTTGCGGAATCCCTCGTCACCGGCGTACTGCCGCGCGATCACCTTCAGCGCCACCGGCCGCTCGAGCGCCAGGTGCGTCGCCCGGTAGACGACTCCCATCCCACCCCGCGCGATCAGCACGTCGAGGCGGTAACCGGCAAGCGTCGAGCCAATCCCAGGGTCATCGGTCGCTCCCACCCCCCGGTTATATCGCCGCCGCTGGCGGACGTGCCGCTAGTTGACGGACAACATGGGTACTCAACTAGCGGCACGTCCTTCGGGCGCCTAGATGTAAGACCCAGCAACGTTGTTCAGCTCGGCGAGCCGCGCCCCGGGCGGCTTGTGGCTGAGGGAGCCGTGCGGTCTGCGCCAGTTATAGAAGT
>Ga0210115_1000301_pt1 | contig 14405 bp, 9 predicted proteins | sample MayberryNW_TuleB_2_FD_185526 | JGI IMG/M metagenome (GOLD analysis project Ga0210115, IMG submission 185526) | Wetland microbial communities from San Francisco Bay, California, USA, that impact long-term carbon sequestration - MayberryNW_TuleB_D2... | ecosystem: Environmental > Aquatic > Marine >... | reverse complement strand
CTCCGCATCGCTCACCGCGGCTACTCGGCCAGGACACCTGCCGCGGCTCGCATCGCCCAGTGACGCAACCGTAGCGCGTTCAGGCAACTTCTGCCAGGGGCACTTTCCGACCGTTCCGCGATCGCGGCTCCTATCATCAGGGAGAGCTCACGTGCGCCTTTCTCCCCAGAGCCGGCCAGCTCGACGGTTTCCGCCCGGCGGCGCCGCCTGGCTCGGCGCGCTGCTCGGCCTGGCGGCCGTCTCTCCCGGGGGGCGCGGCGGCGTCCTGCGGCGCCTGCGCGACCGCGGCCGGACCGGCGGCGCCGACACCGAGCCGGCCCCCGAGCTGCCGGACGACGGCGATCCGCTCCCGCGCCTGATCGCCGCGCTCGAGCGGGCGACGACCGCGCACGAGGCCGCCGACGCGCTGCTCGACGAGGTGGCCGGGCGCCGGGGCGCCGAGGTGTCGGGGATCGTCCTCGTCGACGAGCGCGGCGAGCGGGCGCGCGGCCTCCGGGCGCGGGGCGTGGACGAGGCGTGGTGGCGCGGGATCTCGATCGACCTCGCGCACGAGACCGGCGCGGTCGCGAGCGTCGTCCGGGACCGGAGCGCGTTCGCCGTCTACGACGTCGGCACGGCCCCGAACGTGAACGCCCGCCTGGCGCAGGCGGTCGGCGCGAAGAGCGCGGCGTTCGTCCCGCTCCTCTCGGAGAGGTCATGCGTGGCCGTGCTGGTCCTCGCGGCGACGGCGGAGCGGCGGTTCTTCTCGTCGGCCGAGCTAGAAGCGCTCTCCCGGCTGGCCGACGAGGCCGCGCCGGTGATCGAGCGGCTCCGCTCGGAGGTCGCGCTCCGCTCGGCGCTCGAGCGGGAGAAGCTCGTCGCGGAGATCGCCCGCAAGGTGCGGTCCGAGCTCGACATCGACGACGTCCTCCAGGTCGCGGTGGCGGAGACCGGTCGCGCGCTCGACGTGGCCCGCTGCTTCGTGCGGCTCGGGCTCGAGGGCGATCCCTCGCCGCTGCGCGTCGAGTGGCGGCGGCCGGGGGTGGAGCCGATCACCGACCCCAGGCAGCTGCCGGTCGCAAACCTCGCCACGCGCGAGGGGCGGACGGTCGCGGTCGCCGACGTGGAGCACGCGTCCGAGCTGGACGACCCGTCGCTCGGCGACCGCCGGGTGCTCATGGGTCTCGGCTCGAGGTCCGTGCTCGCGACGCCGATCGTCGTGTTCGACCGGACGATCGGCGTCTTCGCCCTGCATCGCACGGAGACCGCAGCCTGGTCGGGGAGCGACATCGCCGTCGCGGAGGCGGTGGCGGGCGAGCTCGGGATCGCGATCCACGCCGCCCGGCTGCTCGAGGAGGACGAGCGCCGGCTCGGTCTCCAGGGCGCGCTGCTCAAGGCGGCGCAGGTGGTGACGAGCGACCTCCGCTTCGAGTCCGTGCTCCGGCGGCTCGTGGACGAGGTCGCGGTGCTCTTCGGCGCCGACGCGGCTGACTGCTGGATGTTCGAGCCGGGGTCCCGGGTTCTCCGCTGCCGCGCCGTCTACGGGCTCGCCGAGGAGCGGGAGCTCGGTCGGAGGATTCCCCCGGAAGGCACCCATGCGCGCGCGATCGAGAGCGGCCGGCCGGTGCTCGCCCGCGACTTCGCGCGCACGGAGAGCCCGGCCCCGAGCCCGAGCTACGAGAGCTTCGAGGAGATCATGGTCGCGCCGATGACCTGGCTCGGCGAGGTCCGCGGCGTCCTGGGCGTGTGCTCGACCGAGGCGGGGCGGTTCGACTCCTCCGAAGTCGAGATCCTCGACGCGTTCGCGCGCTTCGCGTCGCTCGCGTCGCACAACGCGGAGAGCTTCGAGGAGCGGGCCCGCCAGGCCCGGATCCAGCAGGGCTTCTACCGGATCGCCGAGGTGCTCGGCTCCTCGCTCTCGCTGACCGAGACCCGCGACGCCCTCGCGAACGCGGCGGCTGACGCGCTCGGGGCTGACGCGGCCGCCGTGCTCGAGCTGCGCGGCGACCGCCTCGCGTGCGCCGGGTCGTACCGGCTGCCCGAGGAGCTGGTCGGGCCGCTCGCCGAAGGCCTTCCCGTCGACGCGAGCCCGCTCGCCACCGCGGCCGTCGAGGGACGGACGGTCGCCTCACAGGATCTGGCCGGCGACGAGCGCTTCGACGCCGTGGCGAAGGAGCTCCTCGGTGTCCCGCGCCACGCGGCGCTCCTCGCCGCACCAGTCGCCGGCGAGGGGGAAAACTCGATCGTCGCCGTCCTCTTTCACGATCGGCGCTCGTTCTCCGAGGAGGACCTGACGCTCACGCACCAGCTCTCGGGCGCGGCCCGCGGTGCCCTCGAGCGGGCCGAGCACTTCGAATCCGTCAGCCGCGCCCGCCGGCTCTCGGAAGGCCTCGCCGCCCTCGGCGCGCGCCTCGTCGCAAACCTGACCCCCGGCGACGTCCTCGCGGAGGCGTCCCGGGAGGCGCGGGCGCTGATCGGCGCCGACGCCGCCGTCGTGCGGATGCTCGAGCAGGACCAGCTGGTCGTCCGCGCGGCGGCGGGCGACGCGGCGGAGGGACTGCTCGGAAGCGCGTCGAGCTCGGGCCAGGGCCTGCTGGGCGACGTCGCGCAGTCGCGCCGGCTGATCGCCGTCCCGGACCTGCACGCGGCGCCCGACGCCGCCCGGGGGGACGCGCTCGGCGAGGCGATGCAGGCCGCCGTGGCCGTCCCGCTCGTCGGCCGCGGCGGCGGCCTGCGCGGCGTGCTGAGCACGTACGCGGCCGGGCCGCGGACCTGGCGCCCGGACGAGACGCAGGCGCTCGTCGCGCTCGCCGCCCTCGTCTCAGCGGCGCTCTCGAACGCGGAGCTCTACCGCGACGTGGCCGAGGAGAAGGAGCGAAGCGAGGCGATCCTCGCGAACATCGCCGACGGCATCGTCGCCGTCGACCGCGACGGAACGATCGTCCTCTGGAACTCGATGGCGGAGCAGATCACCGGCGTCCCGGCCGTCGAGGCGCTCGGCCGGCGGCTCGCCGACACGCTCCAGCGCGACCTGTCCAGCGGCGAGGAGGCGGTGGGCGAGCGGGAGGTGACCATCTCCCGCGGCGGGAAGGAGGTGTGGCTGGCGCTCACCGAGGCGGCGATGCGCGACGCGTCCGGCAACGTCGGCGGGCGGATCTTCGCCTTCCGGGACGTGTCCAGCGAGCGCGCCGTCGAGGAGATGAAGTCGGACTTCGTCGCCACGGTCTCGCACGAGCTCCGCACGCCGCTCACGTCGATCTACGGCTTCGCCGAGACGCTCCTGCGCGCCGACATCGCCTTCGAAGAGCGCGAGCGCGCGACCTTCCTCTCGACGATCGCCTCGGAGTCGGAGCGGCTCATCCGGATCGTCGACGACCTCCTGAACGTCGCGCGGCTCGAGGCAGGGATGCTCGGACTCGCCGTGCGGGAGACGGATCTCGGCGCGATCGTCCGCGACGAGGTCGAGCGCGTGCGTGCCGGGGTCGACGGCCGCCACACGCTGGCAGTCGACCTGGAGGACGAGCTGGTCGTCGACGCCGACCCTGAACGGATCGTCCAGGTGCTCCATCACCTCGTGGACAACGCGGTCAAGTTCTCGCCGGCGGGCGGGACGATCACGATCGAGGGCCGCCGCCGGCCGGACACGGTCGAGCTGCGGATCCAGGACGAGGGCGTGGGGCTCTCCCCGGTCGAGCGGCAGCGGATCTTCACGAAGTTCTTCCGCGGCGCCACCGGCGAGGAGGTCGCGGCGCACGGGACGGGCCTCGGCCTCTTCCTGGCGCGCGGCCTCGTGGTCGCGATGGGCGGCCGGATGTGGCTCGAGTCCGACGAGGGAGAGGGGTCGACGTTCGCGTTCGAGCTGCCGGTGTCGCGGCGGGGAGGAGAGAGCTGACCATGCCGGTCTCCGTGCTGGTGATCGACGACGAGGCCCCGATCCGGCTGCTCTGCCGGGTGAACCTCGAGGCCGAGGGCATGCAGGTGGCCGAGGCGCCCGACGGTCCGAGCGGGCTCCAGCTGGCGCAGGAGGGCCGGCCCGACGCGATCCTCCTCGACGTGATGATGCCCGGGCTCGACGGCTGGGGGGTTGCCGAGGCGCTCCTCCAGGACGAGCGGACCGATGCGATCCCGATCATCTTCCTGACCGCGCGGGCCGACCTGCGCGACCGCGCGCGGGGGCTCGACCTCGGCGGCCTCGACTACATCACGAAGCCGTTCAATCCGGTCGAGCTCGCCTCGCTCGTCCGCAGGGTGCTGGACGCCGTCGCAAGCGGCGAGCGCGAGCAGCTCCGGGCCGACCGGATTGCGAAGATCCGCGAGCTCTACGAGCGGGCGTAGCTTCCGACCGCCCGCGCCGTCTGGGCGATCCCCACGCCGGCGAGCACGAGCAGGCAGCCCACGATCTGGATGCCGGTCAGCTCCTCGCCGAGCCAGGCGTAGGCGACGAGCGCGGCGAGCGCCGGCTCGAGCATCGCGATCACCGTCACCCGCGTGGCCGGAATCGAGTGGAGCGCCGTGACCATGAGCAGGAACGGAACGATCGTCCCGAGCACGATCAGGTAGCCGAGCAGGATCCAGACCTGGGCGTCCACGTCCGCGAGCCGGCCGAGCAGGGAGACGCTCCCGTCCACCGTGTCCCAGGGGAAGCTCCACCAGGGCTGGACGGCGGCCCAGAAGAGCGCCGAGAACGTGAAGCCCCAGGCGAGGAGCGAGAACTGGTCGCGCCCCTCGCGGAGCGCGCGCTCGGCCATCAGCACGTAGGCGGCGTAGGCGACCGCGGTGACGAGGCAGGCCGCGACGCCCGCGCCGTCGAGCGTCATCCCGCCGGGCAGGTCGACGACGAGCGCGAGGCCGGCGAGCGCGAGCCCGATCGCGACCCAGAGGCGCCGCCGGACGGGTTCCTTGACGACGAAGCGGGCCCAGAGCGCCACGAACACGGGGGCGAGGTACTGGATGACGAGCGCGATGCCGATGTCGAGCCGCTCGATCGCGACGAAGTAGAAGAGCTGGACGAACGCGAGGCCGGCGATCCCGAAGACGGCCAGGAACGCCAGCTCGCGCCACGACCGGACGCGCAGCGAGCCGGGCCGGACGATCGCGACCGCGACCATGAGGATGACCGCCGAGCCCGTCGCCCGCACCTCGGCGAGGCGCATCGCCGAAAGCCCGGCCGAGTCCAGCACGACCTTCGAGACGGTCGCGTTGACCGCCCAGAGGGCGACCGCCGACCAGACGAGCCCGAACCCGAGCAGGGGATGCGCCCCGGTCGGCCTCTCGGCAGGCTGCGGCTGAACTGCGGCGTCGACCACGGGCGCCGGAGCCTACCGAGCGCGGTAAGCCCGGCGTAAAGCCTTTGGCAAGGTCATCCATCCGGCCTCGGCCACGGTGCTACATTCCGACAGCGCCCGGGACACCGGACCGCACTAACCATGCGGGCTCGCGACATCACACATCGGCCAGACGCGCTCACGCGCCTGCTCCTCGTCGGGGCAGCCGCCGGCCTGATGTTCCTCGTGTTCCTCGGCCTCCCGCAGGCCGCGCACGCCCAGCTCGTCTGCCCGCCTCCGGGCCACCCCGAGGGCTGCCGGCCGATCTGCGAGGTCGATGCCCAGCACCCGGCCGCGACCCTGACCGCGACGATCGCGGGCCCGGGGTCGGCGACGTTGGAAGCGCAGGCGAAGAACCCCTACAAGGGCGCCACCGACAACGCGAACAAGGGCACCGACGAGTGCGCCACACCTGTCCTCGCCGGGCCGACCGACTGGAGCTGGACCGTGAAGAGGTGGTGCGGCTTCCACTGCGAGCACTGGCACACGCTCGTCTCGCCCGGGACGCTGGGCGGCGGCACGCCGTACCCGGCGACGGCGATCGTCTCGGTGACGAACGTGGAGGCGGGCCACTACTTCCTCGGCTGGACGACTTCCGGGCCGTGCGCGCCACCGTCAAGTCCGACCCTGTCCCGCACCGACTGCTCCGTGTTCCTGAATACGGAACAGTCCGTCGAGGCGAACCTCGGCGACACGCAGGACGGAACGGCGCCGACGGCGTCCACGGTCAGCAAGGGCGTCGTCAAGCGCTACTCCATCCAGATCAAATGGACGCCGTCGATCGACGAGACCTGGCTCGGCGGCTACGAGATCCTCCGGAACGGGATCCCCTATGCCCGGCGCGGTCCTGCGGCGACCGCGTTCACGGCCACGAGCCTCCTCTGCAACACGAAGTACCGGTGGCGTGTCCGGGCCTTCGACTCGGTGCACCTGATCGACAGCAACTCGATCATCGTCAAGACCGGCGCCTGCGCGAAGGTGCCGCCGAACACCGTGCTGCACGTCAAGCCGCCCGGCGTCACGCGCTCCCGAACCGCGTACTTCCACTGGGGCGCGGTGCGGCGGGGCGTCGACCTGATCCGCTTCAAGTCGCAGTGTCGGCTCGGCAGGTACGGCGTGTGGCGGAAGTGCTTCCCCGGCAAGACGTACCGGAACCTGAAGCCGGGCTACCACACGGTGCGGATCCGGACGGGCGACTCCCAGGGCTGGGACCGCACGCCGGTCAAGTACCGCTGGCTCGTCAGGCGCTAGCCCGTCGCTGGCCCGCCGGCCGGCCGCCCGTCCCGGCCCAGGAGGCGCTCGACGAGGTCGAGCAGGTCCTTCGGGCTGAACGGCTTGCGCACGAACTCGTCCGCGCCCGCCTCGAGGCCGTGCGCGCGGTGCTGCTCCTGGACGCTCGCGGTCAGGAGGATGATCGGCATCCGCTTGCGCAGCGCCCGGAGGTGACGCGTCACGTCCAGGCCGCTGAGGCGCGGCATCATCACGTCGAGGACGACGAGCGCCGGGCGGGTCTCCGTCACGAGCGTGACGGCCTCCTCGCCGTCGCGGGCGCAGAGCACGTCGAAGCCGGCGCGGCGCAGCGTGATCGAGACGAGGGTCAGGATGTCCTCGTCGTCGTCGGCCACGACGGCGAGCGGTGCGGCTGCGAGGGTCATGCGACCTCCTGCATCGGAAGCTCCTCGGGGCTGTCGGCGGCGGGCTCGGCGAGCCGGGCCGGCAGCCGGACGGCGAAGGTCGTGCCGACGCCCTCCGTGCTCTCGAGCGAGACGGTCCCGCCGTGCGCCTCGGCGATCGCGCGCACGATGACCAGGCCGAGCCCGGTTCCGGGCACGGCCGCACGACGCGCGTTCGAGGAGCGGAAGAAGCGCTCGAAGAGCTGCGCCTGCTCGTCGGCCGGGATGCCCATGCCGGAGTCGGCGACCTCGAGCAGGACCTCGTCGCCCTCCCGACGCACGCGCACGGCGACGCGGCCGCCCCCGGCCGTGAACTTGACCGCGTTCGAGACGAGGTTGTCGACGAGCTGCGCGAGGCGCGACCGGTCGCCCGCGAGCGGCGCGGGCTCGGCGTCGAGCGCGACCTCGACGCCCCGGGCCTCCGCGGCCGGGGTCGCGGCCTGGAGGGACTCGGCCGCGAGCTCTCTCACGTCGAGGTCCTCCCGCTCCACGGACAGGCGGCCCGCGTCGATCTGGGCCACGAAGAGCAGGTCGCCGACGAGGCGCAGCAGCCGCTCGGAGTTCCGCTGGACGACCGCCAGATACTGCCGGTGCTCGGCGGGGACGGCCGTCTCCTCGTCCTCGAGCACGAGCTCGAGGTAGCCGCGGATCGAGGTCAGCGGCGTCCGGAGCTCGTGCGAGACGAGCGAGACGAACTCGTCCTTCAGCGCGTCGAGCTGGCGGAGCTGGTCGTTCTGCGCCGCGAGCGCCCGCTCGGCCCGCGTGCGCTCGACCACGCGGCCGAGGACGGTGCCGACGTTCGCCATGACGCGGAGCAGGCCGTCGTCGCGCGCGGCCGGTTCGGCGCCGTAGAACTCGAGCACGGCGACGACCTCCGTGCCGACGAGCACGGGGAACGCGAGGGCCGCGTGGAGTCCGAGCGCGCTCGCCGCGCCGCCGCGCAGGTAGCCCGGCTCGGACGCGATGTCGTCGACCCAGAGCGCCCGGCCCGTCGTGAGCACCCGGCCGGGCAGCCCCTCGCCAGGACCGAAGTGCGCGGTCTCGCTGGCGGCGCGGAAGGCCGTCGCCTCCTCGCTCTCCTCGATCGACCAGAGACCGCTCGAGACGAGCGCTTCCTCGTCCTCCCCGCGCCCGACGACGTGTCCGACGGGCCAGCCCGTGTACGCGCAGACCTCGTCCAGGCAGACCTGCAGCGCCTCGTCCGCCTCGCGGGCCTCGTTCGCGGCCACCGCCACGCGCTGGAGGAGCCAGAGCAGCTCGGTCTGGCGCTCGAAGCGCTCCTCGGTCTGCTTCCGGCCCGTGACGTCCAGGAGCACGCCGTCCAGCCAGAGCACCTCGCCCTGCGGGCCGTACGCGGCCCGGCCCTTGTCGAGCACCCAGCGGATCTCGCCGTCGGCGCGGACGATCCGGTACTCGTGCGCGTACGGCCGGCCGGCGGCCACGTCGCGGCGGATCACGTCCCCGAGGCCGGGCGTGTCCTCGGGATGCTCGATCGTCGAGAAGCCGTTCCCCCGGCCCCCGACGAAGCTCGCGGCCGGGTAGCCGGTCAGCTCCTCGATCGCGTCGCTCATGAAGTCGATCGTCCAGTTCTCGTCGTACGCGCACCGGTAGACCGCGCCCGGGATGTTGCCCACGAGCGTCCGGTGCTTCTCCTCGCTCGCCTCGAGGTTGGTCTGCGCGAGGCGGTTCTCGCGCTGGATGACGAACGCGCGGCCCGTGAAGCACACCACGGCGATCGCGGCGAGCACGACCGGGACGAGCGAGTACCCGGACCCGGCGACCGCCGCCACCGCGAGCAGCCCGACGGTGCCGATCGCGGGCGGGAGGGCGCGGAAGCCGGAGTCGTCCAGGGGGCGGAGCGCGGGCGCCGCGTCCGGATCGCGTGCCCGCATCACCGCAGCGACCCCGGCGGCGAGGAAGCCGACCGCCCAGATCATCTCCCCCGTGAAGCTCGCACCCGGAGATCCGGCGATCACGTCGCTCGGCCAGGTGAGCGCGGCGATCGCGAGCAGGGGCTGGCAGATGCCGAAGCCCCAGAGGTTCGGCGAGCGCAGGCGGTTCCGCTCGAGGGCGAGGGTCTGCAGCCCGACGAGCGCGAGGAGGAGGTAGAGGAGCGGATAACCGAGCAGGAGCAGCTCGGGGGCCCGGCCGGCGTCGAGCGGCTCGGAGGCCGCGAGGCGGGCCAGGAGGGTCACGAGGAGCACGACCGGCAGGGCGTCGAGGAGGAAGAGCCCGAACGACAGGGAGCCGCGGGGCGCGTCCTCGAGGATGGAGGCGCCCGCGAGCACCGGGAACATCCACCAGGTCACGTCGGCGATCGTCGCGAGGTCGCTCCAGCCGGAGGTCTCCGCCACCAGCCGGATGAGCGCGCCGCCGCACCAGAACGCACAGGCAACGCTCCACGCAAGCCAGGCGCGCCGCAGGCGCGGGTTCTGCGAGCGCCGGACGATGTCCAGGCCGGTGACGCAGGCGGCGCCCGCGGCGACCGCCCAGGCGAGCGCCACGAGCGCGTCCTCCGCGTCGGGCAGCGCGTAGGCGGCGGCGAGGACGACCGCGACCGCGGCGGCGGCCGCGCCGAGGACGGCGATCGGGAAGCGCAGGGACCGGGTGCGCGGCGGGTGCACGGTCGTCACGTCGCCACGGCCGCGGTCGCGGGAGCCGCGGTCTGCTCGAGGGCGGAGGGTCCGAGCAGCAGGAGAGACCCGGGAGCCATCGTCCTCTCGCACCGTGCCGCCTGCGCAGCGATCCCCCAATTCCCCTGTCGTTGCATCCTGCGTCCCCGATTCGGATTGGGTGGCCTACGCGATCAGGCCCAGGCGAAGGGCGGTCGCGACGGCCTGCGTTCGCGTCGCTGCGCCCAGCCGCTGGCAGGCCTTCTGGACGTGGGTGCGGACGGTCTCGCCGCTGATCCCGAGCCGCTTGCCGATCTCCTCGTGCGAGAGCCCCTCGGCGAGGTGGACGAGGACGTCCCGCTCGCGGTCGGTCAGGCGGACGCCGCCGTTTCGCGGGTGCATGAGCGCCTGCGCGGCCAGCGCGGGGTCGACGTACGTGCGGCCGGCGACGGTGGACTCGAGCGCGCGGAGGACGTCCACGAGCGGCGCCTCCTTGAGGACGACGCCCGACGCGCCCGCCCGCAGCACGTCGTCGGTCACGTGCCCGTCGGCCTCGGCCGTGTAGACGACGACCGTCGTGCCGGGCGCCGCGTCCCGGAGGCGCTCGACCAGCTCGGCGCCCGCGAGCTTCGGCATCCGGAAGTCGACGAGGGCCGCGTCGGGCGCGTGCTCCGCGGCGAGCGCAACCGCCTCCTCCCCGTTCACGGCGACCGCGACGACCTCGACGCCGTTGGCCTCGAGGAAGTCCGAGATGGCCACCACGAGCGCCGGATGGTCGTCGGCGATGAGGCAGCGAAGGCTCATGCCGAGAGGAGGGCCCTCACCCTCGTGCGGAGCTCCCCGAGGGAATTGTCGCCCTTCACGACGTAGTCGGACGCGCCCCGCCGGAAGGCGTCCACGGCCACCCGTTCCGAGCCCTCGCCGGTCATCATCAGGATCGGGACGTCGGGGTCCGCGCGGCGGATGCTGTCGAGCAGGTCGAGTCCGCTTCCGTCGGGCAGGTTGTGATCGAGGACGGCGAGCGACCAGGCCGAGTCGGCGAGAAGCCGCTGTGCGGTCGCGACGTCCGGCGCGTGGATCACGCGCACGTCGTCCACGGAGCGGCGGATGACCTCGCCCACGAGCTCGGCATGGTCGTGGTCGTCCTCGACGAGCAGGACGGAGAACATCGCGTGGGGCTCCTCGGCCGGCGGCGCGGCGCTCAGGCGGAAGCCGGTCGATTCGAAGACGAGCCTGCCCGTGCGGATCAGGTCGAGCGCGACGTCGACCGGCGCGGGATCCCACTGCGTGGCGCGGCCCTCGGTCAGCTCGCGCACGATCGCGTCGCGGCGGAGCGCCTTGCGGTACGGACGGTTGGCGGACATGGCCTCGACGGCGTCCGCGACGCCCACGATGCGTGCGGCGGCGGGGATCGCCTCCCCCGCGAGGCCGTCGGGGTAGCCGTCGCCGTCCCAGCGCTCGTGGTGGTGCCGGACGATCGCGCGGACATCCTCCGGGAGGTCGAGTGGCTCGAGCAGCCGGTCGCCGATCAGCGGATGGGCGCGGACGAGCGCCGTCTCCTCCTCGGACAGCGGGTCCGGCTTGAGGAGCACCCGGTCGGGGATGCCGATCTTCCCGACGTCGTGGAGGACCGCTCCCAGGCGCACGGCGTCGTGCTGGTCGGACGGAAGCTCCAGCCGCTCGGCGAGCGCGACCGCCAGCAGCGAGAGCCGCTCGCAGTGGCCGCGCGTGGCGACGTCGCGCGCCTCGATCGCGTTCGCGAGCGCGGCGGCGACCGTCGGCGTGACGATGCGCTCGCGGAGGGCGTTCTCGGTCGCGCGGGCCCGGCCGAGGGCGGAGCGCACCGCGGCGACGAGGTCGGCGTGCGTGAAGGGCTTCACGACGATGCCGCTCGCTCCGCCGGCGAGCGCCTGGGTCAGGTTCCCGTACGTCCCGGCCCCGGTCACGAGCACGACCGGGAGGCTCGGGTGGGCGGCGCGGACCGTCTCGAGCAGCTCGAGGCCCGAGAGCCCCGGCATGACGATGTCCGAGATGACGAGCGAGACGGAGTTCTGCGCGAGCAGCTCCAGGCCCGCCTCGGCGCGGTCGGCCTCGACCGTCTCGAAGCCGGCGTCCTGGAGGACCTCGACGATCAGCCCGCGGACGATCGCCTCGTCCTCGATCACGAGCACGCGCTCGCTCACTCCCGGCACCCTTCGAGCGGAATGCGCAGCGTGAACTCGGCGCCGCCGCCGGCGGGCGAGGCGGCCGTGAGCGTTCCTCCGTGCGCGTCGGCGATCGACTGCGACAGCGCCAGGCCGAGGCCGGTGCCCCCGAGCTCGCGCTTCGTCGTGAAGAACGGGTCGAAGATGCGGTCGGCGACCTCCGGCGCGATCCCGGGGCCGGTGTCGCGGACGCGGAGGACCGCGGCATCCTCCTCGCGGGCGAGCTCGATCGCGATCTCGCCCGACTCCGCCATCGCCTGCTGGGCATTCGTGACGAGGTTCAGGAGGATCTGCTTGATCTGGCCTGCGCTCGCGAAGACCGGGACGCGCTCGGCCGGGTAGCGCTCGACGAGCTCGATCTCCTTGTGGAGCGACGTCCGGCGCAGCAGGTCGACGGTCTGCTCGACGACGTCGCGCAGGTCGACCGTCTCGAATTCGTCGGAGCGCTCGCGCGCGAAGTCGAGCAGCGCGCGGACGACGTCCTTGATCTCGAGGCCGGTCTGCTGGATCAGCTCGAGGCGGTCGTGCGGCTTCGTGCCGGGCTCGACCTCCTTGAGCAGGAACTCGACCAGCCCGAGGATCGCGAAGAGGGGGTTGTTGATCTCGTGGGCGACGCCGGCGGCGAGCTCGCCGATCGCGGCCAGCTTCCCGCTCTGCACCATCTGCTGCTCGAAGCGCCGCCGCTCCGAGAGGTCGGTGATGAGGGTCACGGCCGCGGCCGGTTCCCCGCCGGCCTCGTCGACGAGGAGCGGCACGAGCTCGACCGGCACGAGCCGGCCGTCCGCCCGGCGGAAGAGCGCCTCGCACGGCGAGGGCTCCGGGTCGGCGAGATCGGGGACGTCGGCCCACCATGCGTGCGGGGGCGCCGAGCCGATCATCGCCTCGGGCTCGTAGCCGACGAGGTCGCTGAAGGCGCGGTTGACGGAGAGGATCTCCCCGGTGGCGGGATCCGCGACGCCGACGGCGATCGGCAGCGCCTCGAAGAGCAGCTCGAGGAAGCGCTCCGTGAGGAGCGAGCGGTTGTACTCCTCGGTCACGTCCCGGAAGGTCACAACGGTTCCGACCGGTCCGCTCTGGGAGCTCGCGTACACGGGCGCGGCCGAGCCCTGGAAGACGCGCTCCGAGCCGTCGGCCCGTGTCCGCTTGTGCAGGAACGGGACGGTCTCGCCGGTGGCGATCGACCGGGCCCGCGGCCGACGGTTCGGGGCGATCGGGGTCCCGTCGAGCTCGCGGAGCTCGGTGTCGAGGTCGGAGACCGTCTCGTCCTCGCCGAGCCCGAGCAGGTCTCGCGCCGCCCCGTTCAGCTTCGTCCCGTCGCGCGTCTCGATCCACACGGCCTCGCCGACCGACTCGATCACGGCCTCGAGCCTCGCCCGTTCGCGGTCGCGGGCCAGCTCCTGCTCGGCACGGGCGCCGATCTGGGTCAGGCGACCGAGCGTCGCGAGCAGCCGCTCGGCCTCGGCCAGCCGCTCCGGAGGCTGCTCCGAGAACCAGGCCACGTGGAGCGTGACCGCGGCCGCGGACCCGAAGTCGAGCGGAACGACGACGCGCGAGACGATCCGCGCGTACACCTCGGCGAACCGCGCGTTCTCGAAGGACGATCCGGGCGCCGGCGGCCCGCTCGTGGTCGTCTGCGGAAGCTCCCAGGTGCGCCGGATCTGCTCGCCCGCGAAGGGCGCCCCCTCGCCGACCGCGGCCCGGACGGTTCCGACCTCGCCGCCGTCCTCCCACACGATTGCGATGCAGCCCTCGGCGTCGAGGAGCGTCTGGGCCGCCTCGGTCAACACGCCCAGCGCGAGGTCGACGGTCGGCGCCTCGACGACGGCCACCGCAGAATCAACGAGGCGTGCCCCGTCAATGGAGCCGGTGTCGCCTGGAGACACGACCTTCTCCGGCCGTGAGGCAACGGCGGGTCGTCCGGTCACGGGATAGAGTTACGGCGCGCCGATCGGGTTGGAGCATCCCCGGAGAAGCGCGACTTCTGTCACTCGAACGGGGGATGTCGATGCCGCGCGCGGCTGCCCGGAACGAGCCACAGGCCATCACCTGTTTGGTGGCCGACGACCACCCTGCGATGGTCGAAGCGATCTGCGACACGCTCGCCGACGACGGGATCGACGTCGTGGGCCGGGCGGTGGACGGGGAGGAGGCGCTCGCGAAGATCCAGACCCGCAAGCCGAGGGTCGCGGTCGTCGACCTGCGGATGCCAAGGGTGGGCGGCATCGAGACGGCCCGGCACGTCGCGCGCACGACCCCCGAGACCGCGGTGATCCTCTACACCGCATACGGGGACCGGGCGCTCCTCACCGAGGCGATCGACGCCGGCGCCCGCGGCTTCGTGCTCAAGGAGGCGCCGCTCGCCGACCTCGTCCGCGCCGTGCAGGTCGTTGCGGAGGGCGGCACCTACGTCGATCCCGTGCTCGCCGGCGCCCTTGCGACCGCGGACGCGACGGCGAAGCTCCCCGACCTGACCCAGCGCGAGCGGGACGTCCTCCGCCTCCTCGCCGACGGCAGGTCGAACGAGGAGATCGGCAAGGAGCTCTTCATCTCGCCCGAGACCGTCCGGACCCACGTCCGCAAGGCGATGGAGAAGCTCGACGCCGACACGCGCAC
>Ga0210115_1000300_pt1 | contig 14433 bp, 12 predicted proteins | sample MayberryNW_TuleB_2_FD_185526 | JGI IMG/M metagenome (GOLD analysis project Ga0210115, IMG submission 185526) | Wetland microbial communities from San Francisco Bay, California, USA, that impact long-term carbon sequestration - MayberryNW_TuleB_D2... | ecosystem: Environmental > Aquatic > Marine... | reverse complement strand
CGGCAACGCCAACGCGACCCTCGGCGGCTGGGCCAACGTGGATATCGGTCAATACGACGACAGCGACGATTTCAGTCAGAGCGGTGGGGTGTCGAGCTTCAACCTGGCCGAGTTCGATCCTTGGGCGGAGGTGAGCGTCCCGGCCGGCAAGGCGACGCTCACCGGCGGAGTGGTGGGCTATCTCTTCCCCAACGACCTGGGGGCGACGGAGGCTTTGAACACCTGGGAGGTGTACGGCAAGCTGGGTCTCGCGGTGCCGCTCAGCCCGAAGCTGGCGGTGTACTACGACGTCGACAAGGTGAGCGGCGCCTATCTCGAAGGCTCGGTCGCGCATTCGGTGCCACTGGGCAAGGTCGCACTGGCCCTCGGCGCGCTCGCCGGTTTCAGCGCGGGCCAGGCCGAAGCGGAAGACCCGGAGGAGCTGAACAACTTCGCCGAAAACGGCTTCACCCACCTGGATCTCTCGGCCGGTCTGCCGCTCGCCGCGGGCATCTTCGCGATCACGCCCGCACTGCACTTCGTGGTGAACGGCGACGAGGTCACCAAGCTCACCTCGCCCGGCGAGGAGAGTGACGTGAAGCTATGGGGCGGATTCACCCTCAGCTGGTCGCAGGCACTCGGAGCGACGAAGTAAGATCCTGCGAACGCATCCGGCGCGGCGGTCGCGCTGCTTGACCGCCGTGTCGGTGCACGTACATTGGCTCGCAGGCTTCGCTTGCGGCCCGCCCCATCCGCCAACATCCCGAGGAGATCCCATGAAGGCTCAGTACCTGTCGGGGTTGACCGCGCTCGGCATCCTCCTGGCATCGCCGCGGCGTGATGCGGCGGCGCAGGTGGAAATCGGTGCCCAGCTGGACCTCTTCAGCGCGTACGTCTGGCGAGGGGTGACCTACACCAACAAGCCGGTGGCGCAGCCCGACCTGTGGATCAGCTTCCCGGCAGGCAATGCGTCGATCACAGCCGGGGGGTGGGCCAACATCGACCTCGGCCAGTACGACGATCCCGCGGACGACTTCAGCGAGAGCGGCGGACTGTCCTCCTTCAATTTGGCCGAGTTCAATCCGTACGCCGAGGTGAGCTTCTCGAGCGGCAAGACCGCGATCACAGGCGGCGTCGTCGGATACATCTATCCCAACGACCTGGACGAGGCGCCCGTCGAGGGCCTCGACAGTGAATCCAACACTTGGGAAGTGTATGGCACGGTCGGCTTCGACGTGCCCCTGGCCCCCGAGGTGTCGCTCTACTACGACATCGACAAGGTGAGTGGCGCGTACGTGGAGGGCGGGCTGTCCCACTCGCTGCAGCTGGGCGAGTCGCACACGCTGGACCTGGCGGGGCTGGTGGGGTTCAGTCTGAGTCAGGGCTTCAACGAAGACGACGAGTCCTTCAACTTCGATGACAACGGGCTGACGCACGTGGACTTCTCGGCCGGTGTTCCGCTCACGGCCGGCACGTTCTCGATCACGCCGGTCCTGCACCTGCAGGTGAACGGTGATGAGATCACCAAGTTCCACTCACCGAGCAGTGACGGGAGCGACTTCAAGGTCTGGGGCGGGGTGTCGATCGGCTGGTCGAACGCCGCCGAGGAGGTCGAGGTCCAGGAGTAGAGCGCCGGTTCAGATAGGCGGCCGCCTTCGCGAGGTCCTCGAAGAACTCGCGCCGCGCGTCGGCCCGGTATTCCTCCGGTGCACGCAGCACCGAGGAAGGGTGCACGGTCGCGAGAACCGGCCCGGCCCACTCCGATTCCACCACCTCGCCGCGGTGGTGCGTCACCCTGAACGCGTTGCCCAGTAGCGCCTGCGCGGCGGTGCTTCCCAGAGCCACGACCAGCTTCGGCCGAACCAGGCCGATCTCTTCTCTGAGCCACGGGGAGCAGGCTCGCACCTCGGCGGCATTGGGCTTCTTGTGCAGTCTGCGCTTGATCAGCTCCTGCCGCACGAACTTGAAGTGTTTTACGGCGTTGGTGACGTACACCCGGGTCCGTTCGATCCTGGCCGCCTCCAGTCCTTCATCCAGCAGCCGGCCCGCGGGGCCGACGAACGGTCGGCCGACGCGGTCCTCCTGATCGCCCGGCTGTTCGCCGACGAGCATCACGCTGGCGTCCGCGGGTCCCTCGCCGAACACGGTCTGGGTGGCATCGAGCCAGAGATCGCAGCCGCGGCACCCGGCGGCGGCCTCGCGGAGCTTGGGGAGCGTGGGGCGCGGCGGAATGAAGTCGGCGGCTGAGCCGGTGGCGGCGGGGCGCGGCATGCTGGCAATGTCCGGCCGACGTCGGTCGAGCGTCGTGATCCTCGTCACGCATTTGTCACCCTGAACGAAGGAAGGGGACCACACCGAGCATGGTCCCTTCCTGCGCTCAGGGTGACATCCCTGCCCTTCGGTTACTTACCGCCCATTTCTCTGAACGTATCCTCCAATCGCGTGAGCAGCTCCCCGAGCAATTCCATCGAGATGCCGAGCGCCGGCTCGATCCGGATGGTGCGCGCCTTGGAGTAGGTACCCGCCACCAGCACTCCGCGCTTGAACAGGCCGGCGGCGCAGCGGAAGCCGGTCTCGTCGGTGGGGAACTCCATGCCGATGAGCAGGCCCTTCCCATGCACGTCGCTGAGCACCTGCGGGTACCTGGCCCGCAGCGAGCCGAGCTCGCGAAGGAGATAGTCGCCCTTGGTCGCGGCCTGGCCGGGGAGATCCTCCTCCAGCGTCACCTGAATCGCGGCGATCCCCGCCACGCACGCCATCGGGTTGCCGCCGAAGGTGGTGGAGTGGATGATGGGATTGGGGATCAGTACCTCCCAGATGTCGGGCGTGGAGATGAACGCCGAGAGCGGCATGATCCCGCCTCCGATGGACTTACCGAGGCACATGATGTCCGGCACCGTCCCGGTGTGGTCCACTCCCCAGAGCGCACCGGTGCGGCCCATGCCGGTCTGGATCTCGTCGGCGACCAGCAGCGCACCGTGCGCGGTGCACAGCTCGCGCGCCCGCGGGAGATAGTCGTCGGAAGGGACCACGCCCCCTGCCTCGCCCTGCACCGGCTCGACCACGAACCCGGCCACCGGCGTTCCCACCTGCGCGGCCTTGGTCAGCTCGGCCTCGAGCGCGGCCGCATCGCCGTACGGCACGAAGCGCACGTCCTGGAGGCCGCCCGCGAACGGCTCGCGGAACGAGGCCTTGCCCATCAGCGAGAGCGAGCCCATGGATTTGCCGTGGAACCCGCCCAGCGTGGAGATGAAGAGGTTTCGCCCGGTGTAGAGCCGCGCCAGCTTGATGGCGCCTTCGATCGCGTCGGTGCCGTTGTTGATGAAGAACGCGTTGCCCAGCTCACCCGGCGTCACCATCGCGAGCAACCGCGCGAGCGCGGCCCGCCACGGCTCCAGCAGCTCCTGGCTGTTGAGCGCCATGCGCTGCATCTGACAGGCGACCGCACGCAGGATGCGGGGATGGTTCACGCCCGAGCTGAAGATGCCGTACCCGCCCAGGCAGTCGAGGTACTCGCGGCCGAGGAGGTCCCGCAGCACCGACCCCTTCCCGGACCACTCGAGGGCGGCGAACTGCCCCGCTTCGGTCACCGACTTGCGATAGCCGATGAAGCCGCGGTTCACGTGGCGCTCGTAGACCTCCACCGTCTCCGCGATGAAGGCCTGCTTTTCCTCGAGGGACAGCTCGCGGCCCTCGACCAGCTCGAGGTAGCGCCGGGTGAGGGCGAGGACCTCGGCGTTCCCGTAGCGGGTCAAGCCGACTTGATCTCCGTCCAGATCTGGTCCCAGGTCGCGGTGTCGCGGCCCAGGTCCACCTGGTACTCGAGCCGCTTCAGCTCCTCTTCGCTCGGATACGGCACCGGGGTGTCGAGCAACTTCGCCGCCGCGGCGTTCGGCGTGCCGTACCCGGTGGCGTTGGAGAGGGCCGCGCCGACGTCGGGCCGGAGAATGTAGTTCATCCACTCGTGGGCGGCCCGCTTGTTCGGGGCGCTCTTCGGAATGGCCATCGAATCGCCCCAGATGGTGCACCCTTCCTTGGGGATCGCATAGCCGAGGTTGGGTTGCTCCGCCTTGGCCTGGGTGGTATCCCCGTTCCAGAGCTGCGCGATCCACACGTCGCCGGAGATGAGCTGGGCCTTCACCGGCGCGGAGATGTAGGCCTTGAGATGCTTCTTGGCCTCGATCGCGTCGGTCTTGGCGCGGGCGAGCTGCTGCGGATCGATGGAGTTGAGCGAGTGCCCGCGATACCGGAGAAACGCGCCGATCACCTCACGCCCGTCGTCCATCATGGTCATCTTGCCGTGGTACTGCTTGTCGTGGAACACCGCCCAGCTGTCGATGGGACCCTTCACCTTGTCCGTCCGATAGGCGATCCCGCTGGTGCCCCACTGCCAGGGCACGGTGTGGGTGCTGCCGGGATCGGACGGAAGGTTCTGGAAGATGGGCGAGACATTCCCCCAGTTGGTGAGGTACTTCTTGGTGAGGGGCGCGATCATGTCGGTGGCGACCAGCACCGGAATGATGTAGCCCGAGGGGACGACGATGTCGTACCCGGTGGCGCCCGCCTGGAGCTTGGCCACCATCTCCTCGTTGCTCTCGTAGGTGTCGTACGTGACCTTCACGCCGAACTCCTTCTCGAAGTTCGGGACCGTGTCATCGGCGATGTAGTCCGACCAGTTGTAGATGTGCAGCTCCTTCTCCACGGGCCCGAGGTCGGCCTCGGACTGGGCCGCTCCTTCGCCGGCCTGCCCCCCCTTGTCGCCGCCACCCCCACACGCCGATAACAGCGCGCCGACCGAGCTCACGCTGAGGCCCATGGTCATCGCGCGGCGGACGAAGTCGCGGCGGGAGATGCCCCCGCTCTCCAGCTCCCCCACAAGGCGTTCGAGTTCCTTGCGCTTGCTCATGTGGACTCCTCTGTGAGTCGTGGTGTCATCGGATCCAGTCCATCATCCGGTAGTATCCTCCCACCACCGGCAGGAAACAGGGCCTGCCTCCATACAGTGGGATGGAGGGCAGCTCGCCGGCCAGAGCCGGGACGGCTCCGCGCCCGGCGAGGGCGTCTCCCATTCGGGCGCCGAGCCAGGTGGAAAGCGCCACCCCGTGCCCGGCGTAGGCCAGGGCGTAGTGCACGCCCTCCGTTCGACCGGCGTGCGGCATCCGGTCACGGGCGACGCCGAGGCTGCCGGACCAGGTGTACTCCAGCGGCACCGACGCGAGGGGGGGAAACACGGTCCGCATCGCGGTGCCGAGGATCCGGGCGCTTCGCCGCGCATCGGTCGGCGTGAACGAAGCTCGGCCGCCGAACACCATCCGACCGTCCGCCGAGAGCCGGAAGTAGTGTAGCAGGTTCCAGGTGTCGCTCATCACCCGGCCGCGAGGGACCACCTCCCGTGCCAGCTCGTCGCCGAGCGGAGCCGTGGCGACCACATAGCTTCCCACCGGCACCACGCGCCTTCGGAACGTCGGGAACGCCGAGTCCGTATATCCGTTGGTGGCGACGAGGACCTCCGTGGCGGTCAGGGGGCCGGCGGACGTCGAGAGCGTCGCGGCCCCCTGAGCGCGGCTGATTCCCAGGACCTCCGCGCCCTCCACCAGCACCGCCCCCGCACGGACGGCGGCAGTCGCGAGCCCGGCGCAGTACCGTCCCGGATGGAGTGCGCCGGCGAAGGGCTCCAGCAGCCCACCGTGGTATCGCGTCGAGCCGATTTCCTGCCGCAGCTCACCAGGACCGAGCACGACGGTCTCGTGCCCGAAATGCCGGTTGAGCGCCACCGCGTCCCGTTCCAGATCTCGCAGATGGCCCGGCTTGGCGGCCAGGCTGATCCAGCCCTGTCGAGCATAGCAGCAGTCAATGGACTCGTCGGCAATCAGCGTCTCGAGTTGCTCGACCGCCTCGAACGACGCGGCGAGCAGCGCCCTGGTCCGATCCACGCCGTGGCGCCGCAGCAACTGCTCGGTACCCGGCTTGTAACCCGGGAGGACGAACCCGCCGTTCCGTCCGCTGGCTCCCCAGCCGGCGCGGTGCCGCTCCAGCACCACGACCGAGGCCCCGTGCCGCGCCAGGGTGAGCGCGGCGGAAAGTCCGGTGTAGCCCGCTCCCACGACCGCCACATCGGATCGCAGGGGCAGCGCCGGACTCGGCGGCCGAAGAGGGAGGCCCTCGTCCCACAGGCATCGCTCGATCAGGGGCGTCTCGCCGCCTTCCTACTTTTCCCTCGTCAGGCGGTCCGCCAGGTAGATCAGCGCCGTGGTCACCAGCAGGATGATGGTGCTGATGGCGTTGATACTGGGCTCGATGTTCCGGCGCACCATCCCGTAGACGACGATCGGCAGCGTCGAGGACCCGGACCCCGAGACGAACGAGGTGATCACGAAGTCGTCGAATGACATGGTGAATGCCAGCAGGGCGCCCGAGAGGATACCCGGCCACAGCTGGGGCACCGTCACCTTCCAGAAGGTGGTGATCTCGTCGGCGCCCAGGATCATCGCCGCCTCCTCCAGATTCTGATCCATCCCCTCCAGTCGCGCCAGCACCACGATCACCACGAACGACAGGCAGAAGGCCACGTGGGCGATGATGATGGTGGTGAGGCCCAGGGGGATCTTCGCTAGCGCGAAGAGGATGAGGAGCGAGATCCCGACCACGATCTCCGGCGTCACGATGGGCACATAGAGGAAGCCCTCGAGCGCCGTCCGTCCTCTGAATCGGTGCCGCGCCAGGGCCAGGGCCACCAGCGTCCCCAGCACGGCCGACACCACGGTCGACGCCCCGCCGACGATCAGGCTCGCCTTCAGCCCGCGCATGATGTCGGGACGCTGGAACAGCCGGTAGTACCAGTCGAGGGTGAAGCCCACCCAGCTCGCGGAGAACTTGGAGTCGTTGAACGAGAAGGCCACCAACACCAGAAGCGGCAAGTGCAGGAAGGCGTACACCGCCAGGGTGACGCTGATCAGCCAGCGTGGCAGCCGGCTGCTCATCTACGTGGCCTTCGCCTGCTCGCGGTCCTTCACCTTGAGATAGAGCATGACCGCCGCGAGCACCAGCGCCATCACGATGAATGACGCGGCCGAGCCGAAGGGCCAGTTCCGCGCGGCGGAGAACTGGTTCTGTACCAGATTGCCGATCATCATCTGTTTGGCGCCGCCCAGCAGGTCGGAGGTCAGGAACGACCCCAGGGCCGGGATGAAGACCAGCAGGCAGCCGGCGACCACGCCCGGCATGGACAGCGGCAGGGTGACCCGGCGGAAGCGCTCGGTCGGCCTCGCCCCCAGCACCTCGGCTGCCTCCAGCAACGAGAGGTCGAGCTTCTCCAGCGAGGCGTAGATCGGAAGGACCATGAACGGCAGAAAGCCGTACACCAGCCCCGCCATCACGGCGAAGGGGGTATACAGCATGGCGATCGGATCCACTCCCAGCTTCACGAGCCAGTTGTTGATCAGGCCTGTGTCCCGGAGCAGGAAGATCATGGCGAAGGTCCGGACCAGGAAGCTGGTCCAGAACGGAAGCACCACGAGGAAGAGGAGGAAGCTCTTCCAGCGGCCGGCCCGCGCGATCACGTAGGCGACGGGATAGCCCAGTACCAGGCAGATCACCGTGCAGGCCACCGACCACACGAAGGTGCGCTGGAGAATGTCGAGGTACAGCGGGTCGAAGAACCGGCGGTAGTGCTCCAGTGTGAAGCCGGGATCCACCCCGCCGTAGATGCCTCGGGGCATCACGCTGTAGACGAGCATGATCAGGATGGGGACCAGGAAGAACACCAGCAGCCATAGGGTTCCCGGCGCGACCAGCAGCCAGGCCCGCGCCTGCGGCCTCGGGTGCAGCCAGCCCAGGATCCGCTGCCGGGGTGACGCCATCAGTCGTCCTCGAGGATCTGGCAATCCTCGGGCAGCCAGGCCACCGCCGCCTGGTCGCCGCGCTTCCAGGGGAGCGGCTTGATGAGCTGACCTTCGTTCCGGACGGCGACCGTGACGGTGCCGGCGTGCGGCACCCGCACCAGCACGTGCATGGTCTCGCCCAGATAGATCACGTCTTCGATGGTGCCGCCGACCGCGTTCTCCCCGGCCGGCACCTCGTCCGGACGCCACACGTCCATCCACTCGGGACGTACCGCGATCCGGATGGTGTTGCCGTCCCGCAGACCGGGATGCGCCGGCAGCCGCGCGCACCCACCGTACGCCCATTCCAGCTGCCAGTCTTCGCCCGATCGCCGCGCCTGGCCTTCCAAGAAATTCGACTCGCCGATGAACTTCGCCACGAAAGCGGTGCGCGGGTTTTCGTAGATCTCCGCCGGCGTCCCCAGCTGCGCCACCCGCGCGTTATCCATGACCGCGATTCGGTCGGACATGGTGAGCGCCTCTTCCTGGTCGTGGGTCACGTAGACGAAGGTCGTGCCCAGCTGCTTGTTCAGCGCCTTCAGTTCGAGCTGCATCTCCTTGCGGAGCTTGAGGTCGATCGCGCCGAGCGGCTCGTCGAGGAGGAGGATGGCGGGTTCGAGCACCAGCGCGCGGGCCAGCGCCACGCGCTGCCGTTGCCCACCCGATAGCTGCGACGGCATCCGCCTGGCGAAGACGTCCGGGTCGAGCCGGACCATCTGCAGCGCATGGCGCACCCGGTCCGCGATCTGAGCCTTCGGCAGCTTCCGCTGCTCCAACCCGAACGCGACGTTCCGCTCCACCGAGAGATGGGGGAACAGCGCGTAGTTCTGGAACACCATCGCGACCTTCCGCTCGTACGGCCGTCGCCGGTTCACCACCTCGCCCATGAGGCGCACCTCGCCGCCGTCCTCGTCGGGCTGCTCGAACCCCGCCAGCAGTCTGAGCGTGGTGGTCTTCCCGCACCCGGAAGGGCCGAGCATCGAGAAGAACTCGCCCCGCTGAATATCGAGGGAGACGTCGTTCACCGCCTTCACGTCGCCGAATGTCTTGGTGACGTGAGCCAGCTGCACCACGGGCGCGGAGAGAGACGCAGGCGGGGGCGAGGCGACCACGCGGAGGAGATCCTTCCCGGAGGCTCGTTGCAGGTGAGGGCTCGGGGGAACAGTACTGCCCGCTAGGATGGCTGTCGAGAGTCACCGACCGCCTCGGCGAGCGACTCGCCCATCGCGTCGAGACCTTCGTCGAGCAGCGCGTCGTCCACCGTGAGCGGGGCAAGCACCCGCACCACGTTGCCGTAGGTGCCGGCCGAGAGGAGAATGAGCCCACGCCGCAGCGCGGCGGCGAGGAGCCGGCCGGTGAGCACCTTGTCGGGCCGGCGGGACTCGCGGTCGACCACCAGCTCCATTCCCACCATCGCGCCGAGCCCGCGTACGTCGCCGATGCAGGAGTAGCGCTCGGCCCAGACGCGGAAGCGGGTCGCGATCCGCTCTCCGGCACGTCGTGCGCGCTCCGGGATGCGCTCGCGATCCATCGCGTCCAGCACCGCGAGCGCGGCGACGCACGCCAGGGGGTTCCCCCCATAGGTGCCGCCCAGGCCGCCGGGCCCCGCCGCTTCCATGACCTCGGCCCGGCCGGTGACGGCCGCGAGCGGCAGTCCCCCGGCGAGGGACTTCGCGGTCGTGATGATGTCGGGCGCCAGGCCGTAGTGCTCGCAGGCGAACATCGCCCCCGTGCGCCCGAAGCCGGTCTGGATCTCGTCGGCAACGAAGAGAATGCCGTGCGCCTCTGCAAAGGCGGCGAGCGCCCGGACGTACTCCACGGGCGCGGGGACGAACCCGCCCTCCCCCAGCTCCAGCTCCATAACCACCGCAGCCACCGAGCCCGGATCGACAAGGGCGGCGAACTGTCGCTCGAGCCAGTCGATGCTCGCCATGCAGCATCCGTCCGCTGGTCCACCGGTCCGCCGGTCGCGCTTCTCGCAGCGGTAGCAGTAGGGATACGGCAGGCGGTACACCTCGGGCGCGAACGGTCCGAAGCCCTTCTTGTAGGGCACCACCTTCGAGGTCAGCGCCATGGCGAGGTTGGTACGGCCGTGGAAGCCGTGCTCGAAGCAGACGATCGCCTGCCGGCCGGTGAACGCGCGGGCGACCTTCACCGCGTTCTCCACCGCCTCCGCCCCGCTGTTCACGAAGAAGGTGCGCTTCTCGTGGGTTCCCGGCGTCACCCCGTTCAGCCGCTCGGCCAGCTCGACATACGGCTCGTACGTGGAGACCGGAAAGCAGACGTGCGCGAAGCGCTCGAGCTGATCCCGGACCGCATCGACCACGCCGGGGTGACGATGGCCGGTGTTCACGACCCCGATGCCGCCCCCGAAATCGATCAGGCGATTCCCGTCCACGTCCGTGACCACCGCGCCCTCCGCGTGCGCCACCGCGATCGAGGTGACCGCGGGGACGCCACGCGGCACCGCGGCGGCGCGGCGCGCGAGGAGCTCGCGGCTCTTCGGTCCGGGGATGTCGGTCCGGATCTGGATGACGCCGGCCATGCTGGCCTCGAAGGCGTGAGACGTATAGGGGTGGAGCGGAAAGATACTGGACCGCTACATCTCGATGCCGGGCCAGGCCACCTCCTACATGCTCGGCAACCTGGAGATCCGCCCGATCCGGCGGAGGCGGAGCGGAGCTTGCGGGCGCGGTTCGACCTTCGCGAGCTCCACGACCGGGTGCCGGGAAGGGCGGGGTGACCCTGCCCGTGCCGCGGCGCCAGGTCGAGCGGTGGATCGGGACCGCCGGAGGGTTGAATAACTATTCGGCCGGATCGGAAGCGCTCTCGTAACACCCGACAACTCAACAACTTGCCGTGTGAATACAGGCGGCTTCCAGCTCCGGGCCCGCCCCCGAATGCCACCCGGCGCTGGACAGCCGGTGGGGGGCGAGCGCTATGATGCCTATGCGTCGGCTCCACCGGGGCGGGCGTGTTTGCATCCTCCGACCAAGCGGAGGGTCCACTCCTCGCAGCTGACGATCTCCTTGAGCTGCGAGCCCCTATATGCGGGGGGGGCGAGGAGGCCAGGCCTCCAGACCGAGTCCCGCTTCACCCGAAACGAGGAGTTTGTGAAAACCCTGATGTTGGGCGCCGGCGCGGTGGGGACCGTGTCCGCCCTCAAATTCGTGCAGGAGGCGATGCTCGAGCAGCTCGTCATCGCCGACGCGGTGTCCGCCCGCGCCTCCCTTCTGGCGGACCGGCTCAACGATCCACGCGTCTCGGCCATCGGCCTGAATGCCGGAGATCGAGCAGCAGTTGCCCGCGCTATCCGTGAGACCGGCAGCACCATCGTCCTGAACGCCGCCTTGCCCGCCACCAATCTCCAGATGATGCGCGCCTGCCTGGATGCGGGCTGCGACTACATCGACCTGGCGAGCGGCGGCACCGACGCGGACGGGGTCCCCAAATTGGAGGACCAGTTCGCACTCGACGGGGAGTTCAGGGCCGCCGGACGGCTCGCCCTCCTTGGGATGGGGGCCGATCCCGGCACCACCAATGTCTACGCCGCCTACGCCGCGAAGCACCTGCTGGACACGGTCACCGAGATCCGCGTTCGCGACGGCGACAACTCCGTCTGCCAGGGACACGACGGGTTCGTGGCGGCCTTCAGTCCCTGGGTCTTCATCGACGAGTGCCTCTGCAAGGCCGTCAGCTGGCGCGACGGCCGGTATCAGCTGGAGGAGCCGCTCACCGGGCTCGAGCCGTTCGACTTTCCGGAGCTCGGCACCCTCAACTGCTACTACGTGGACCACGAGGAGTCGAAGACCCTGCCGCGCCTCTTCCCGAACGCGCGGGTAGTCGACTTCAAGCTCTGCATGGACGACGTGACGGTCGAGACCTTGCGGGTGATGAAGCGGCTTGGCCTCAGCGCGAAGAATCGCGTGCAGGTGGGGGATGCCTCCATCGCTCCGCGCGACCTGGTAGTCTCGCTGCTTCCCCAGCCCAAGGATCTCGCGGGCCGGATGCGGGGCAAGACCTGCGTCGGGACGCTGGTGCGTGGGTTCAAGAACGGTGAGCCCCGGGCCTACTACATCTACAATGTCTCCGATCACGAGTCGGCCTACGCCGAGCTTGGGGTGCAGGCGACGGCATACCAGACCGGGATCCCGCCGGTGATCGCGGCGCGACTCGTTCATCAAGGGATCTGGCACAGTGTCGGGGTGTTGTCCCCGGAGCAGTTCGATCCGGATCCATTCCTAGAGCGGCTGTCGAAGGAGGGGATGCCGTGGCAAGTCCGGGACGACTCGGCTCGGGCGGGGGTACCACGCGTGCCTCGGCTGTCCCGGCCGGAGACTGCTGCGGCGTAGCGCTAAAGAGTGTCAGCCTGAGCGGAGCGAAGGCGGCGGGGCATGGCCCCCTTCGCTGCGCTCAGGGTGACATTACCGCCTTATGGCCTTACTCCCCTAAATTCCGAAAACCCAGCACATCCTACCAAGCCAGGCTCAGCAGCACCGGAGGAGCCGTATGACAAGCACGGCAACGGCGAAGACCAAGGGCCGCAAGGCCGAGGTCACCAAGTATCAAATGTATATCGACGGAAAATTCGTGGACTCGGCGGACGGCAAGACCTTCGAGGTCTACGATCCCTCCACCGAAGGTGTGGTCGCCACCGCCCCCACGGGCGGCGCGAACGACGTCGACCGCGCCGCCCAGGCGGCGCACCGCGCGTTCTACGACGGGTGGCGCACGGTCAGCGCCCAGGAGCGAGGCCGCATTCTGTTCCGCCTCGCCGAGCGGATCCGGGCCAGACGGGACGAGCTGGCGCAGGTGGAGACGCTCAACTCCGGCAAGCCGATCGTGGAATCCGAGTACGACATGGACGACGCGGCCACCTGTTTCGAGTACTACGGCGGGCTCGCCACCAAGATCCACGGCGAGGTCCTCCCCGTGCCGGCGGAGGCGGTTTCCATGGCGATGCGGGAGCCGGTCGGCGTCGCGGGTCAGATCATCCCCTGGAACTACCCGCTGCTCATGGCGGCGTGGAAGATCGCACCGGCCCTCGCGGCCGGGTGCACCGTCGTGCTCAAGCCGGCGGAGCAGACCCCGCTCAGCATCCTCGAGCTGGCGAAGGACTTCGAGGCCGTAGGGATCCCTGCCGGCGTGGTCAACATCGTGACCGGTGACGGCCCGGGCGCGGGCGCGTCCCTCGTGGCGCACCCGAGGGTCCGGAAGATCGCCTTCACTGGCAGCGCCGAGGTCGGCAAGCTCATCATGCGGAACGCCGCCGACCAGCTCAAGCGGGTGTCCCTGGAGCTGGGCGGCAAGTCGCCCAACATCTTCTTCAGCGACGCCGACTTCGAGAACGCGGTGGACGGGGCGCTGTTCGGCACCTTCATCAACCAGGGCGAGGTGTGCTCCGCTGGCAGCCGGGTCCTGGTGCAGAAGGACATCTACAGGAAGTTCGTGGATGCCGCGGCGGCCAAGGCGAAGACGATCCGGCTGGGGCCGGGCGCGGACCGCGAGACCAAGATGGGCCCCCTGGTGAGTGCCGAGCAGCGGGACCGGGTCGCCGGTTACCTGGAGGTCGGGCGCCGCGAGGCCAAGGTCGCGGCCGGCGGCGGCAGGCCGAAGCAGTTCGAGAAGGGTTGGTACGTCGAGCCGACGATCTTCTACGACGTGGACAACGGCGCGAAGATCGCCCAGGAGGAGATCTTCGGACCGGTGATGAGCGTCATCCCGTTCACGGACGAGGCGGATGCGATCCGGATCGCCAACGAGACACCCTACGGCCTCGCGGCCGCGGTCTGGACCCGCGACATCTTCAAGGCGTTCCGGGTGGTGAAGGCGCTCGAGGCCGGGATCGTGTGGGTGAACCACATGCAGCCGACCTTCGTCGAGGCGCCCTGGGGCGGGTACAAGATGAGCGGCTTCGGGCGGGAGCTGGGGCACTGGGGGGTGGAGGAGTACCTGGAGACGAAGCAGGTGTTCATCAACCTCGACGAGAAGCCGATCGGGTGGTACTGACGGCGGCACCGTCTCATGCACATCCTCGACATCTGGACGCGGCCGCGGAGCGTGGCGCGCCAGGCCGCTTCGCGCGCGTCGTCCACGGCCGGCTCGCGATGGACGAAGAAGTCGACGTTGTACGGCTTCGCGGTCGCCTCCGTGATCGCCGAGAGCTCGGCGCGGATCGCCTGCGGGGTGAGGAGGGCGCACGGCAGGGAGCCGAGACCGCCCGCGTTCGACACGGCGATCGCGAGCGCGCTCCCCTGCGAGCCGGCCATCGGCGCCTGGATGACCGGGATCTCGGTGAGAAAGGTCATGCTCACTCCTGAGCAGCTCCTACGGTGCGGCCGCGCGCCACCCCCGACGGCGTTGAGCCTCCAGCTCCTCGAGCACGTGTCGAAGCTCGGGCCTGGGTGCCAGGTTCACCGTCTCCGTCGGATCGCCCTCCAGGTTGTAGAGCTCACGGGCCGCGATCCGCCGCGTCGCCCAGTTCATCCAGGCGACCTGCCGCGCGGGTTAAGGCCGCGCTGAGAGGAGGCCGCCCTAGCCGGCTCGGGCGAGCACCTGCACTTCGCGCTCCAGC
>Ga0210115_1000299_pt1 | contig 14456 bp, 10 predicted proteins | sample MayberryNW_TuleB_2_FD_185526 | JGI IMG/M metagenome (GOLD analysis project Ga0210115, IMG submission 185526) | Wetland microbial communities from San Francisco Bay, California, USA, that impact long-term carbon sequestration - MayberryNW_TuleB_D2... | ecosystem: Environmental > Aquatic > Marine... | reverse complement strand
GCGAAGCGCCCAGATGCCGGTCTCGCTCGAGAAGCCGGTGGGCGAGGAGGACGACTCCGAGCTCGGCCACTTCATCGCCGACGAATCGATGCTCTCGCCCGAGGACGCCGCCGACACCGTGATCCGCGAGGAGACCCTCTACCGCGTGCTCGGGCTGCTCTCCTACCGCGAGCGGCGGATCCTCGAGATGCGCTACGGGCTCTCCGGCGAGCAGCCGCGCACGCTCGACGAGGTCGGCAAGACGTTCAACGTCACCCGAGAGCGCGTCAGGCAGATCGAGAACCAGAGCCTGAAGAAGCTCCAGGCGATGGCCGAGTCGCAGAAGCTGCGCGAGGTCGCGGCCTGATGCGTCGCCGGCGCCTCGTCCGCTGACGGGACGTGGCGCTCGAGCTCCGAACGACCTGTGAGCGCTGCCGGCGCGCGCTCGCCCCGGGCGACATCGCGTTCATCTGCACGTTCGAGTGCACCTACTGCCCCGGGTGCACGGCGGAGCTGGCCGAGGTCTGCCCGAACTGCGGCGGCGAGCTCGTCCGGCGGCCGCGCCCCGCGGCCGGCTAGTCGGGCGGCGGAGGCTTCGCGACGGCCCGCTCGTCGAAGTCGCGGAGGAGCGAGTCGAGGACGGCCGGTGGGAACGGTTCCTCGAGCCCGGCCGCGACCAGCGTCAGGACGGCCCGGCCGCGTCGGACCCGCACGAAGTCGAAGGTCGCGTCGAGTCGCCGGTCGCCCGCGACGTACGTGCCCGTGACCCGGGCCGCGCGCGCCTCGTCCCCGAGGTCGGGCGGGTCGACGACCGTGGCGCGAAGGTCGATCGCGCCCTCGTCCTCGCTCTCGAACGCCTCCTGCACCTCCTCCTCGAGGCAGTCCTGCCACGCGGCGTCGTCTCCCCGCTCGACCGCCGTGGCGGCGTCGTCGACGGTCGGGAAGACCTGGGTTCCGGCGAGGGCGAGCACGAGCTCGCCGGTCGCGTACGTTCCGACGGCCTCGCCGGTCAGCTCGAGGTCGGACAGTTCGATCGCATCGCAGTCGTCGAGCGCGGCCCCGCGGTCGTCGGCGCCGACGACCCAGCCGTCCGGCACGGCCGCGGCGGTGGGGAGCGCGCCCTCGGCCCAGCGCTGGTCGTCCTCCTTGAGGCCGCGGCCCGGCGCGTTGGCCGGGCTGCCGGTTCCGCAGCCGGCGGCGAGGGCGACCAGGCCCGCGGCGACGAGGGCCCGCGCACGCATGGCGAAACCGTAGCGCCGGCCGGCCGTATGCTTCCGCGCGTGCCGCAGCCCGATGCCGCCCCGCCCGCCGACTGGCTCGCCGAGATCTCGGAAATCATCCGCATCCCGAGCGTGAGCGCCGACCCGGCGCACGCGGCCGACGTGCGCCGCGCGGCCGAGTGGGTGTGCGACTTCGTCCGCGCCGCGGGCGGCGAATGCGAGCTCGTCGAGACCGACGCGCAGCCGCTCGCGGTGGGGGAGATCCGGGCATCGCGCGACGCCGAGAACGCGCCGACCGTGCTCGTGTACGGCCACGTCGACGTCCAGCCGCCCGCGCCGCTCGACCAGTGGGAGTCGCCTCCCTACGAGGCCACGGCGCGCGGCGAGTGGCTCGTCGGTCGCGGCGTCGCGGACGACAAGGGCAACCTCTATCTCCTGCTCAAGGCCGCGGCGCTCCTCGCCGCCGAGGGCGCGCTGCCGGTGAACGTCCGCGTCGCCTGCGACGCCGAGGAGGAGATCGGCGGGCACTCGATCGTCGACTTCCTCGCCGCTGACGAGCGTGGGGCGGACGCGTGTGTGATCTTCGACGGCGGCATGCCGCGCCGCGACGTTCCGGCCCTCATGGTCGGCACACGCGGGCTCGTCTACTTTCACGTCCGCCTGCGGACGGGCGAGCGCGACCTGCACTCGGGCGTCTACGGCGGCGCCGCGCTCAACGCCGTGCAGGGCCTCATGGACACGCTGCGCGCGGTGACCGAGCTCCCCGAGGAGCTGCGACGGGGGATCGTGCCGCCGACCGCGGAGGAGGTCGCAGGGTGGAACGAGCTCGACCCGGGCGAGCACGCGCTCGCCGACCAGGGCGCCCGCCCGAAGGACGCCCGAGCGGCCGACGAGTTCTACGCGCGCACGCTGGCCGGCGCGGCGGTCGACGTGAACGGGATCGTCGGCGGCGAGCCGCTCCTGCAGAAGACCGTGCTGCCCGTCGAGGCCGAGGCGAACGTGTCGATCCGCCTCGCGCCCGGCCAGGATGCCGAGGAGGTTGCGCTCGCGTTCGAGCGGATCCTCCGTGAGGCGGCGCCCACGGAGGCGACCATCGAGGTCGAGCGCTGGTCGATGGCCCCCGCGGGCCTCGTCGACCCCGCGGCCCCGGCGGTCAAGCTCGCGCAGGACGCCTTCGAGGCCGTGCTCGGCGTCCGGCCGCTGCTCGTCCGGACGGGCGGCACCCTGCCGATCGTCCCGGCACTCGCGGACCGTGGCATCCCGACGATCCTCTCCGGGTTCGACCTGCCCGAGGGGAACGTCCACTCGCCGAACGAGCGGCTGCTTCTCCGCTACATCCCGCTCGGCGTCGAGGCTGCACGCGAGCTGTTCACGCGGCTCGGCGACCTGCGCTAGGCGTCAGGCGCTGATCGGCTCGGCCGACGAGTGGTCGTGCTCGTCGACGAGCCATTCGTGACCGAACTGCCGCATCGCCTCGATGATCGGCAGGAGGGCCGACCCCTTCGCGGTGAGCTCGTACTCGACGCGAGGGGGCGACTCGGCGTACGAGCGGCGCTCGAGGACGCCCTCCTCCTCGAGGGCGCGCAGGCGCTCCGACAGCGTGCGGGGGCTGATGCCCGGCAGCGCCCGCTCGAGGTCCGAGAAGCGGCGCGGTCCCTCGGAGAGGTCGTGCACGAGGATGGCGGTCCACTTGCCGCCGATGATCTCCGCGGTGCAGGCGACCGCGCATTCCTCGTCGTGCTTCGGCCGCATGGTGCGCATGTCTCGATTGTACGCCCCCGGCCAGAAGATTCTGGAAATGCCGAGCCGGGCGGAACCTCGAAGGGGCTGCGGCTCACCCTTCGAGGCGCCCGGCTCAGGGTGCTTACAGTAGTAAGCACCTCGGACGATTGCAAGACGGCGGCGTGTGGACCTACGTGAACGGCGGCCCGCCGTGCACCCAGCGCCCGCCGAGCATCGTTGCGACCACGCGAATGTCCGTGAGCTCCTCCGGCGCCGCCTCGACCGGGTCGCGGTCGAGGACGACGAGGTCGGCGAGCATCCCGGGCACGAGCCGGCCGCGCCGCGTCTCGTCGCCGGCGAGCCAGGCCGGGGTCACCGTCGAGGCGACGAGCGCCTCCTCGATCGTGACCGCCTGCTCGGGGTGCCAGGCCTCGCGCCCGTCGATCGAGCGCGCGACGCCTGCCCGGAGGCCGAAGAGGGGATCGAGCTCCTCGACCGGCGCGTCGGAGCCGTTTGCGAGGAGCGCGCCGCCGTCGAGGAGGGAGCGCCACGCGTAGGCGCGCTCGGTCATCCCCGCCCATGTGTCGTCGGCGAGGTCGCGGTCGGACGGTCCGTGCGAGAACTGGACGGACGCCGCGACGCCCAGGTCGCCGAAGCGGCGGAAGTCCTCGGCCGCCACGAGCTGGGCGTGCTCGATCCGGGGCCGAAGGCCACGCGGACGCCACTCCTCGGCGGCCGCCTCGAAGCCGTCGAGCGCGTCGCGGTTCGCCCGGTCGCCGATCGCGTGGACGCCGACCGGGAAGCCCGCCCTCGCCGAGCGCCGCACGATCTCCTCGAAGTGCTCGCGGCTCGTGATCTCGACCCCGGATCCGTCCAGCAACCGGGCCGTCTTCGATCCGAGCGTTCCGTCCATGAAGACCTTGATGTAGCCGATCCGGAGCAGGTCGTCGCCGATCCCCGAGCGCAGGCCGAGCGCCTCGATCTCCGGCAGGTGCTCCCAGGGCAGCGACTGCCAGACGCGCAGGGACAGCGCGCCCTCGTCGCGGAGGGTCTGCCACCAGCGGACGATCCCCATCCAGCCGTCCTTGTCGTGGACGGCGGTCACGCCGCGGGCGTTCGCGAGCCTGATGCCCGCGCGCATCGCGTCGACCCACTCGTCGTCCGGGGTCTGGACGTAGGTCTCGCGGAAGTGCCAGGCGGATTCCTCGCGCAGGACGCCGGTCGGCTCGCCGCGGTCGTCGGTCTCGACGACGCCGCCGGCCACCTCGAGGTCGCCGTTCGCCGCCGCGAGGCCGGCCGAGTTGAGCCAGAGCGAGTGGCCATCCCGGGCCTGGAGGGCAACGGGCACGTCCCCGGTGACCGCGTCGAGCGCCTGGCGCGTCGGCTCGACCTGGGGATGCCACTCGCCGCTCCGCCAGCCCGTGCCCCGTAGCCACCGGCCCCGTGGGGCGTCGCGCGCCTCAACTTCCACCCGCGCGAGGGCCTCGTCGAGCGACGCGGCGCCCTCGAGCCGCACCTGTCGCTGGGCGAGCGACCACTGCGCGAAGTGGACGTGGGAGTCGGTGAAGCCCGGCAGGACGGTCAGCCCCCGGAGGTCCACGACGTCGGGGCTCGCGAGCGCGGTCTCGTGGACTCCGACCCCGCCGACGACCCGGTCGCCCGCGATCGCGAGCGCGCGCGCCGTCGGGAGCGAGGGGTCCATCGTGCGGATGAGGCCGTTCTCGAGGATCACGGTGCGACAGACTCTAGTCCCGTGATTCCCACCGCCGAGATCGAAGCACGCCTGTCCCGCCTCCAGGAGGCGCTGCGCGAGGATGCGCTCGACGCGGCCCTCGTCGTCCAGGAGACCGATCTCGTCTACCTCGCGGGCACGGGGCAGAGCGCGCACCTGGTCGTCCCGGCGGAGGGCGAGGCGGCGCTCTTCGTGCGCAAGACGCTGGAGCGCGCGCAGGAGGAGTCCCCGCTCGCGCGGATCGAGCCGCTTCGCTCGCTCAAGCACCTGCCGGCCGCGCTCGCATCGTGCGGCGTCGAGGGCGGACGGCTCGGGCTCGAGCTGGACGTGCTCCCGGCGGCCGCGTACCTCGGCTACGCGCGGCGCCTGGACGGGTTCGAGCTGGACGACTGCTCGGCCGCGCTCCGGCGCGTGCGGGCGGTGAAGTCCGGCTGGGAGCTCCGCCAGATCGAGCGGGCGGCCGAGATGCTCTCGCACGTCCACGAGTGGATGGCGCGGCATGCGCGCGTGGGCATGACCGAGATGGAGCTGGCGGCCGAGATCGAGCGCGAGCTTCGGCTGGCCGGCCACCAGGGTCCGATCCGCTTCCGGTCGTTCAACAACGAGCTCTTCTACGGCTCGGTGCTGGCGGGGCCGAGCGGCGCGGTGCCCGGCTCGACCGAGACGCCCATCGTCGGCCCCGGGCCGAACGTCGCCGTCTCGAAGGGCGCGTCGCACCGGCCGATCGAGCGGGGCGAGCCGATCCTCGTCGACCTCGCGGGCGCCTGGGAGGGCTACCTGGCCGACCAGACGCGGACGTTCTCGCTCGGCCCGCTCCCGCGACGGCTCCTCGACGCCTACGAGGCGGCCCGCGAGATCCTCCACCGCGTCGCCGACGAGGCGATGCCGGGCGTGACCGGCGCGGCGCTCTACGAACGGGCGGTCGAGCTGGCCGGCGACCTCGAGGGCTTCATGGGCGCGGGCGACGAGCGGGTGACGTTCGTCGGGCACGGCTTCGGGCTCGAGATCGACGAGCTGCCGCTGCTTGCGAAGGGCTGGGAGGAGCCGCTCGAGGCGGGCATGGTCTTCGCGCTCGAGCCGAAGTTCGTCTTCCCGGGCGTCGGCGCCGTCGGGATCGAGAACTCCTATCTCGTCACCGGCGACGGCGCCGAGCGGCTCACCTCCGCCCCCGAGGATCTGCTGGAGCTGTAGCCCCAGGACCGGTCTCGTGCGGTGCCGTCTGCTGGCCGAGGCCGCGGGCCGGCCGCGCCCGGGCCGCCTCTCGGTTCCGACCTCGGGCGTTCCCACCGGACGCGCGCTCTTGGGCGGCCTTGTGTTGCATCAGTCGCGTGCGCGATTCGCGTCGCCGTGGTGCCTGATCTCCTGGCCAGGGTCCGTGATGCAACACAAGCCGGCTCCGGCACGGCGCGAAACCGGCGGCTTCGAGTCGGGAGCGGAGCTCGACGCAGCCTCGCGACCACGCTTGTGTTGCATTGCCGCCTCGGACCGCTCGGGCTGCTGCGTGCCACGTGGCGATGGGTTGACGCAACACAAGCGCTCCCGGAATCGGCGGGCCGACCTCGGCGCCGCCCCGGGGCGCCGGGTGTCTGGTGTGCTAGGCCCCCTGGCGGGCGATCGCGCGGGCTAGCTCGTCCTTCGTCATCTTCGAGCGGCCGCGGATGCCCGCCTTGCGGGCGCGCTCGTAGAGCTCGTCCTTCGTGTGGCCCAAGACGTCCACGCCGCCGTAGCTCTCTCCGCCGCGGCGCGCGGCCGGGCCGCGCTTCGCGTGGTGAGGATCCGACGGGCCCTTCTCCGCCTTCGGCTCCCAGTGGTCGCCGACCTTCTCGAAGCCGTACTTGAGCGCGTCGAACGCCGTTCGGTGGGCCCGTTCGCCCTCGCCGTACTGCTCCACCGCGCTGTCGTGCGCCTTGATCCACGTGCGCTGCGCCTTCGCCGGCGAGCGCCTGAGCGTGTCCGGCAGCTCCTTCGTGCCCGGCATGTCGCTCCTCCTTCCGGTCGATCCTGTCTTTCGGCTGCCCTTTCCCGCTGCGGAGGTGTATGAACACGGTGCGTGGCACGTCTCGGAACCGGCTTCGTCGTCGCCGCGATCGGCCTGCTCGGCCTCGTGGCCGCGATCGACGCGTTCCGAAGCGACGAGGTCGCGGCCCCCGCCGCCGACACGACCGCCCGCACCGAGGCCGAGCGCACGGCGCCCGAGGACACGGACACCGCCGGCCCGCAGGATGAGCTGCGGCGGCTCGCGGCCCGCGTGCTCGCCGAGGAGCACGTCGAGGGCGCGCTCGTCGTCACCGATCTCGACTGCCGCGTGCGACGCCTCGCCCTGCCCTCGCTCGAGGAGGAGGCGCCGCCCATCGCGAACGGATGCCGGCTCGTCGTCTCGCCGGGCTCGCAGGCTGTCGGCGCGGACGGGACGGTTCCCGGCCCGGAGATCACGGCCGAGTGCACGGACACGGGCGTGATCGCCCGTCCTCGTGGAAGGACGGTCTTCGTCCCGGCGGTCTGTCCTCCGGCCTGGACGCCGGACGGGCGCCTCACCGTCGTCGTCCGGGGCGAGCTCCGCCAGGTCCGGCTTGACTGCGCGCCCGGCGAGGCCGGGTGCACCACGCCCCTCATCGGGCGCGCCGACCTCGCGCGCGCGCTCGGCGGCCTCCCCTGGGAGATGGGCCGCCCGTCCGTCCGCGAGGCCGCCTGGCTCAGCAACGACCGGGTCGCCCTCGTCGTCCACGACGGTGCGCAGGAGCTCGATGCGATCGCCGTCTTCCGCGGCCGCGAGCTCCTCGGCTCGCCGCCGTTCCTCTACGAGTCCCTCTCCGACCTCCGCACGAGCCCGCGTGGCGGGTACGCGGCCGCGCTCCTCAACCGCCGTGCGCTCGTCCTGATCGACGGGCGCGGAGAGTACCAGCCGCTCAGCTTCCGCGGGGCCTCGGGGATCGCCTGGTCGCCGGACGAGCGGTGGACGGCGACGGCGACCGGCGACGGTCTCTTCCTGTTCGGGACCGGCACGCGCGGCGTGAACTCCGTCTTCGTCCCGGGCGAGGCGACGGACGTGGCCTGGATCGCGCCCAAATAGAATCGGGCCGTGGCCTGGGACACCCTGACCGACGACGAGCGCGAGCTGCGCGAGCTCGTCCGGACGCTGACCCGCGAGCGGATCGCCCCGCGCGCCGCCGAGATCGATGCGTCGGCGGAGTTCCCGTGGGACCTGGTCGAGCTCTTCCGCGAGAACGACATCCTCGCGCTGCCGTTCGACGAGGCGCACGGCGGCACCGGCACGGGGACGCTCATGCTCCTCGTCGCGATCGAGGAGATCTCCAAGGCATGCGCGACGACGGGGCTCGTCCTGGCCGTGCAGGAGCTTGGCGCGCTCGCGCTCAAGCTCGCGGGGACGGACGAGCAGAAGGCGCGCTGGCTGCCGCGGCTCGCGAGCGGCGAGTGGCTCGCGGCGTACGCGCTCACGGAGCCAGGCTCGGGCTCGGACTCGGCCGCGATGCGGACGACGGCCCGGCGCGAGGACGACGAGTACGTCCTCGACGGCGGCAAGCGCTTCATCACGAACGCGGGTGTCGCGGGGCTCTACACCGTCTTCGCCAAGACCGACCCCGAGGCGGGCCACGACGGGATCTCGTGCTTCGTGGTCGAGGCGGAGACGCCGGGGTTCTCGGTCGGGCGGATCGAGCCGAAGATGGGCATCAAGGGCTCGACGACCGGCGAGGTCTTCTTCGACGGCTGCCGGATCCCCGCGGGAAACCTGATCGGCGCCGAGGGCGAGGGGTTCCGGATCGCGATGCGCGTGCTCGACCGGTCGCGGCCAGGCATCGCCGCGCAGGCGCTCGGGATCGCGCAGGGCGCGACCGACTACGCGCTCGAGTACGCGAAGGGCCGCGAGACGATGGGGAAGCCGATCGCCTCCCACCAGCTCGTGGCGGCCAAGCTCGCCGACATGGAGACGGCGTGCGAGGCGGCCCGCGGGCTCCTCTACCGCTTCGGCCGCATGGCCGACGACGGCGTCGAGGGGCCCGAGCTCACGAAGGCGTCGGCCCAGGCGAAGCTCTTCTGCTCCGACACGGCCATGTGGGTCACGACCGAGGCCGTCCAGATCCTCGGCGGCTACGGCTACGTGAAGGAGTACCCGGTCGAGCGCATGATGCGGGACGCGAAGATCACGCAGATCTACGAGGGCACGAACGAGGTGCAGCGGCTCGTGATCGCCCGCGAGATGGTCCGGGAGACGCGTTCGTCGCTCCTCGCCGGCGTCGCGTAGCCAGCGCCCGGGTCGATCGCTGCCGCCGGTCGCCCCAGGCCATGGCCCGTGCGGGCTTGTCCTTCTTCGGAGCACTCTCTGGTACTTGGGCGGGACGGGCCGCCGCCGGGCAGGGCGAGGGCTTGCAACAGTCTGTTACTAGGTGGGCGTGTCGCCGCCTCGCGCAGCCGGGCCGAGCATGATGGGCCGCGAATGGCTGGACGGCGGGGGAGCGGGCGGGCGGACTACGACGCGGTCGTGGTGGGGGCGGGGCCGAACGGGCTCGCGGCCGCGATCGTGCTCGCGCAGGCCGGGCGGTCGGTGCTCGTGCGCGAGACGGCGCCGACGGTCGGCGGCGGTGCCCGCACCGAGGAGCTGACGCTGCCCGGGTTCCGCCACGACGTCTGCTCCGGCTTCCATCCGCTCGGGGCCGGCTCGCCGCTCTTTCGGCGGCTGCCGCTCGCCGACCACGGGCTCGAGTGGGTGGAGGCGGACGCCGCGCTCGCCCATCCGCTCCGGGACGGCTCGGCCGCACTCCTCCGCCGGAGCCTCGCCGAGACCGCGGACGGGCTCGGCCCCGACGGCGCGGCCTACCTCCGGCTCGTCGGCCCGCTCGTCCGCGACTGGCCGCTGCTCGAGGAGGAGATCCTCGGCCCGCTCCTGCGGGTCCCGCGCCGGCCGCTCGCGCTCGCCCGCTTCGGGCTGCTCGCGCTCCGGTCGGCCCAGGGGCTCGCGCGCACGCGGCTCCGGACCGAGCGGGCCCGCGCGCTCTTCGCCGGCTGTGCGGCCCACTCGACCATGCCGCTCGAGCGCCCGGGAACCGCGGCGTTCGGGCTCGTGCTGCTGACGTTCGCGCACACGGTCGGCTGGCCGTTCCCCCGCGGCGGCGCGCAGGCGATCCCCGATGCGCTCGCGTCCTACCTCCGCTCGCTCGGCGGCGAGATCCGGACGGACGCGCCGGTCGAGTGCCTCGACGACCTTCCGCGAACGCGCGCCGTCCTCTGCGACGTCTCGCCGCGCGCCCTGGTCGGCCTCGCCGGCGACCGCCTTCCGGCACGGTACGTACGGGCCCTCGCCCGGTACCGGTACGGGCCGGGCGCGTTCAAGCTCGACCTGGCGCTCGACGGGCCGATCCCCTGGACGGCGCCGGGGGCCGAGGCCGCGGGCTGCGTCCACGTCGGCGGACCGCTCGCCGAGGTCGCCGCCTCGGAGCGGGCTCCCTCGGCCGGGAGCGCGCCCGAGCGGCCGTTCGTGCTCGTCGGCCAGCATTCGCGCTTCGACGACACGCGCGCGCCGGCCGGGAAGCACACCGCCTGGGCGTACGGCCACGTCCCGAACGGATGGCGCGGCGACGCGACGGAGGCGCTCGAGGCGCAGATCGAGCGCTTCGCGCCGGGCCTCCGGGAGCGGATCCTCGCGCGACACGCGGCCGGGCCGCCCGAGCTCGAGCGGCGCAACCCGAATCTCGTCGGCGGGGACGTCAACGCCGGCCTGCCGGATCTGCGTGGAATCGTCGCCAGGCCGATCGCGCGACCGGTTCCGTACGCGACGCCGGTCCCCGGGCTCTTCCTCTGCTCGGCCTCGACCCCGCCGGGCGGCGGCGTGCACGGGCTCTGCGGGCTCGGCGCGGCCCGCGCGGCGCTCCGCGGCCCGCTGCGCTAGACCTCAGCCGCTCTTGGCGACCCGCATGGCCGCCTTGTGGGCGCGCTTGGCCGCCTGGTAGGCCTCGAGCGCCTCGTCCGAGTCGACGTCGCCGAGCGTCGGGTGCCGCGGCGCGACGTCCTCCCAGCCGGGCGGGCCGGCGCCGAGGCGCTTGCCGACGACCGCGACGAGCGTCTTGGCCTTCATCGGGCCGATCCCCGGGAGCGCCAGGAGCCGCCGCTCGAGGTCGGCGCCGCTCGCCGCCTCCGTCCAGACGCGCTCGGCCCGGCCGTCGTAGTCCTCGGCGAGGGCGGCGCAAAGCTCCTGCACCCGCCGGGCCATCGAGCCGGGGAAGCGGTGGATCGCGGGCCGCGTGCGAAAGACCTCCTCGAGCTCGGCCGGGTCGGCGGCGGCGACCGCGGCGGCGTCGAGGGCGCCCAGCCGGCGGCGCAGCTCGAGCGGCCCGGAGAACGCCTTCTGGACGGTCACCTGCTGGTCGAGGACGAACCCGACGAGCAGCGCGAGCGGATCCTCCGCCAGGTACTCGTCCGCCTCCGGGTCGCCCGTGAAATGGAGGGATTCCGCCATTCCGCGGCGATGCTATCGCTCGCTAGGCTGGCCGGGTGGACCCGCTCGCCCCCTTCAGCCCGTCCGTGCGCGACTGGTTCGCCCGCGCCTTCGACGCGCCCACGCCCGCGCAGGAGCAGGGCTGGCCCGTCATCGCGACCGGCGTGAACACTCTGATCCAGGCGCCGACCGGCTCGGGGAAGACGCTGGCCGCGTTCCTCTGGGCGCTCGACCGCGCGGAGCCGGGCAAGGGCACGCAGGTCCTGTACGTCTCGCCGCTCAAGGCGTTGAACTACGACGTCGAGCGGAACCTGCGCGGGCCGCTCGCCGGGATCGGCTCCGCGCTCGCGGTCGGCGTGCGCACGGGCGACACGCCGGCGAAGGAGCGGGCCCGGATGCTCCGGCACCCGCCGGACATCCTGATCACGACGCCGGAGTCGCTCTTCCTCCTGCTCACCTCACGCGCGCGGGACACGCTGCGCGGCATCCGAACGGTGATCCTCGACGAGGTGCACGCCGTCGCGGGGACGAAGCGGGGCGCCCACATGGCGCTCTCGCTCGAGCGCCTCGCCCGGCTGACGGAGGAGCCCTTCCAGCGGATCGCGCTCTCGGCGACGCAGCGGCCGCTCGAGGAGATCGGCCGGTTCGTCTCGGGCGGGCGCGTGATCGAGCTCGTGGACGCGGGCCGGGCGAAGGAGCTCGATCTCGAGGTGGTCGTCCCGCTCGAGGACCTGCGCGAGCCGGGGACGGACGCGGGCGCCGCTCCTGCGAACACCGACGGCACGCGCTCGATCTGGCCGTCCATCTACCCGCGCCTGCTCGAGCTGGTCGAGGCGCACCGCTCGACGATCGTCTTCGTCAACAACCGCCGCCTGGCCGAGCGGCTCGCCCTGCGCCTGAACGACCTCGCGGAACGCGAGATCGCCAGGGCGCACCACGGCTCGCTCGCCCGCGAGCAAAGGGTCGAGGTCGAGGAGCTCCTGAAGCGCGGCGCCATCCCCTGCCTCGTCGCCACGTCCTCGCTCGAGCTCGGGATCGACATGGGCGCCGTCGACCTGGTCGTCCAGGTCGAGTCGCCGAAGTCGGTCGCGGCCGGGCTCCAGCGCGTGGGCCGCGCGGGCCACCGCCTGGACGAGGCGTCGAAGGGCCGGATCTTCCCCAAGTTCCGCGCCGACCTGCTCGAGTGCGCGGTCGTCGCGCGCCGCATGCAGGACGGCGCGATCGAGGAGACCCGCATCCCGCGCAACCCGCTCGACGTCCTCGCGCAGCAGATCGTCGCCGTCTCCGCGCAGGAGGAGATCACGGTGGACGAGCTGCACGAGCTCGTGCGCGGCGCGTACCCGTTCCGGGATCTCTCGCGGACCCAGCTCGAGAACGTGCTCGACATGCTCGCCGGCCGCTATCCGTCCGAGGAGTTCGCCGAGCTGCGGCCGCGGATCGTCTGGGACCGCACGGCCGGCGTCGTCCGCGGCCGCGAAGGCGCGCGGCGCCTGGCGGTCACGAACGCCGGGACGATCCCGGACCGGGGGCTCTTCGGAGTCTTCCTCGTCGAGGGCGGCGGCCGCGTCGGCGAGCTCGACGAGGAGATGGTCTACGAGGCGCGCGCGGGCCAGACGTTCCTGCTCGGCGCCTCGACCTGGCGGATCGAGGAGATCACGCGCGACCGCGTCCTCGTCTCCCCGGCGCCCGGGATCCCCGGCGCGGTGCCCTTCTGGAAGGGCGAGGGCGTCGGCCGCCCGTACGAGCTCGGCGCCGCGATCGGCCGGACGGCCCGCGAGATCGTCGGACTCGCCGACGACGCGGCGGCCGCGCGGCTGCGCAGCGAGCACGCGCTCGACGAGCTCGCCGCGCGCAACCTCGTCACCTTCCTGCGCGAGCAGGAGGCCGCGACCGGGGTCGTCCCCTCCGACCGCGCCGTCGTGGTCGAACGCTTCCGCGACGAGATCGGCGACTGGCGCGTCTGCATCCTCACGCCCTTCGGGGGCCGGGTGCACGCGCCGTGGTCGCTCGCGCTCTCCGCCCGCCTGCGCGATGCGCTCGGGCTCGAGGTGAACGCGATCTGGTCGGACGACGGCATCGCGCTCCACCTGCCCGACGCGGACACGCCGCCGCCCGTCGAGGACCTGCTCGTCGACCCGGGCGAGCTCGAGGGTCTCGTCGTCGCCGAGCTCGGCGGCAGCGCCCTCTTCGGCGCCCGGTTCCGCGAGAACGCCGCGCGCGCGCTCCTCATCCCGCGCCGCCGGCCCGGCGAGCGCACGCCGCTCTGGCAGCAGCGCCTGAAGGCGCAGGCGCTCCTCCAGGTCGCGCGGCGCTACCCGGACTTCCCGGTCGTGCTGGAAACGGTCCGCGAGTGTCTCCAGGACGTCTTCGACCTGCCCGCGCTGCGCGCGCTGCTCGCCGACCTGCAGGCGCGCCGCGTCGACCTCGTCGCGGTCGAGACCCCGACCGCCTCGCCGTTCGCCTCGTCGCTCGTCTTCGAGTTCGTCGCCACGTCGATGTACGAGGACGACACGCCGCTGGCCGAGCGCCGCGCGCAGGCGCTCGCGCTCGACCGGGATCTCCTGCGCGAGCTGCTCGGGCAGGAGGAGCTGCGCGACCTGCTCGACGCCGACGCGCTCGAGCAGGTGGAGGACGAGCTCCGCGGCGACCCGCGCACTCCCGACGCGCTCCACGACCTGCTCCTGCGCCGCGGCGATCTCGCGGCCGGGGAGTACGACGACGCGCTGGCCGAGCCGCTCCTCGCCGAGCGGCGCGCGGTGACCGTCCGCCTCTCGGGTGGCGAGCGCCTCATCGCCGCCGAGGACGCCGGCCGCTACCGCGACGCCCTCGGCGCGATGCCGCCGGCCGGGCTTCCCGACGCGTTCCTCGAGGCGGGGGAGGAGCCGCTCCGGTTCCTGCTCGTCCGCTTCGCCCGCGGCCGCGGCCCGTTCACGACCGCCGAGGTCGCCGGACGGTTCGGGCTCGACCCCGCGCGCCTGGAGGACGAGCTGGCGGCGCTCGAGGCCGACGACCGGCTCGTGCGCGGCGAGCTCCGCCCGGGCGGAACGGAGCGAGAGTGGTGCGACCCGGACGTCCTCCGGCGGCTGCGCCGCGCCAGCCTCGCGCGCCTGCGCCGGCAGGTCGAGCCGGCCGCGCAGGCCGCGCTCGCGCGCTTCCTCCCCGCCTGGCAGGGAGTCGACCGGCGGGCGTCCCTCCGCGAGGCCCTCGTGCCGCTTCAGGGGCTCTCCCTCCCGGTCGCGCTCTGGGAGTCGGACGTGCTCGCGCGCCGCGTGCCCGGCTACCGCCCGGCGGAGCTGGATCAGCTCTGCGCGTCGGGCGAGGTCGTCTGGGTCGGCGCGGGGCTCGAGCGCGTGGC
>Ga0210115_1000297_pt1 | contig 14496 bp, 12 predicted proteins | sample MayberryNW_TuleB_2_FD_185526 | JGI IMG/M metagenome (GOLD analysis project Ga0210115, IMG submission 185526) | Wetland microbial communities from San Francisco Bay, California, USA, that impact long-term carbon sequestration - MayberryNW_TuleB_D2... | ecosystem: Environmental > Aquatic > Marine... | reverse complement strand
GGCTTGCCTTTGGCACCACCAAAGGCTGCGCCCTGCGTCCTTGAACTGCTTGGCCAGGCACGCCCCCAGTCGCACGCGACCGTGGAATCAACCATCTAGCCACTCAAACCACGACCATGAGGAGATGACAATCACGTGAGTAACCCGGTCAAAGTCACCGTCACCGGCGCCGCCGGCCAGATTGGCTACGCCCTGCTCTTCCGCATCGCCAGCGGCCAGATGCTTGGTCCGGAGACGCAGGTCGAGCTCAGCTTGCTCGAGATCCCCGACGCGGTCAAGGCAGCCGAGGGCACGGCGATGGAGCTCGACGACTGCGCCTTTCCGTTGCTGCGCAAGATCGACATCTTCGACCAACCGGGCCCGGCCTTCGAGGGTTGCAACGTCGGCCTCCTGGTTGGCGCCCGCCCGCGCGGGCCCGGGATGGAGCGTTCCGATCTGCTCGAGGCCAACGGCGGCATCTTCCAGCCACAGGGTGAGGCGATCGCCGCCGGCGCGGCAAGCGACGTGCGCGTGCTGGTCGTCGGCAACCCGGCCAATACCAACTGCCTGATCGCGCTGTCCAACGCCGACGGCGTGCCGAGCGAGCGGTTCACGGCGATGCTGCGCCTCGACCACAACCGTGCGATCGGCCAGCTCGCCAACAAGCTGGGCAAGCCGGTCGACAGCGTCACCGAGATGACCGTCTGGGGTAACCACTCGACCACCCAGTACCCCGACCTCGTCAACGCCAAGGTCGACGGCGTGAGCGCCTGGGATGCTGTCGACGATCAGGCCTGGATCGACGAGGAGTTCATCCCGCGCGTGGCCAAACGCGGCGCCGAGGTCATCGACGCCCGGGGAGCCTCAAGCGCCGCCTCCGCGGCCAACGCCGCGATCGACCATGTGCGCGACTGGGTTCTCGGCACGCCGGACGGCGACTGGGTCTCGATGGGCGTGCCCGCGAACGGCTCCTATGGGATCGAGGAGGGCGTGGTCGCCGGCCACCCGTGCACTTGCGCTGGCGGCGAGTGGCAGGTCGTCGAGGGCCTGGATGTGCCGGAGTTCTCCCGCTCTCGTATAGATGCCAGCGTCGCCGAGCTGCGCGAGGAGCGCGAGGCGGTTGCCGGGCTCGGTTTGATCTAGCGCCCGGGGTGGAGGCGCAAGCAAAGAGGCCGGCCCGTGGGGCCGGCCTCTTTGACAAATAACGAGGGCGCTACTTGGCGGGGAAGTACTGACGCCCTTTCTTCTTGACCCGTCCTTCCTTCTCGAGGTCACCGAGGACCCGATAGAGGTAGTTGGGTTTGATTTTCATCTGCTTGGCGATATCCGAGGCGCTGATACCCGGGCTATCCTCGACCAGCTTGACCGCCTGGTCGGCACGGGTGCCCCTACGGCGGCGGCGTTTTTTAGGAGCTCCGCCTTTTTTCGAGCCCGAGCCACGCGGACGACCTGGCCTGCGGCCGGTCACTTTGCCGCCCAGCTCGGCGAGGGCGCGCTCGAGGCGCTTGCGCTCGTCGTCCAGCTCGGCGAGGCGCCTCTTGACCAGGTCGCGAGCCTCGTCGAGTACGTGAGTGGTGCTTGGCATCTCGTTCCTTTCGTCCGGTCCGCATTCTGCCGGCCGGGGTCAAATAAGGGGGAAGTTAACGTACCGCAGTGTTGCACAGTCACAGTGAGTGTGGGGAAAGGTCTGGCCACATTGGCAGACCCTTACCTGACTAATTGGACGCGTCTCTGATTTGTAGGTGGAAACAGGTACAGCACGGGTTTCCATGTTCGGGGACGAAGCCTAGCGCTGCCGCCTCCTCGGCAAAGTGCGGAAGACAACATCCCACACCGGTGAGGAGACGCCGTAGCCAAAGCGGTGGTCCTGAAAGTGGTGGCGCATGTGTTGCTCGCGCAAACGCTTGCCCAGGTCTGATTTGGGCACGAAATGATGCACGTAGTAGTGCGTGTAGTCGTAGAAGAGGTAGCCGGCGATGAAGCCGCCGAAGAGGGGGTAGGCGGTGGGCGTGCCGAAGATCAGCGTGAAGGCGAGGAAGAAGAGGATCGCCAACGGGATCGAGACAGCGGGCGGCATCACCAGGCGCAGCTTGTCGTTGGGATGGTCGTGGTGGATGCCGTGGATGATGAAGTGCATGCGACGTCCCAGGGCGTTGTCGGGCTCCCAGTGGAAGACAAGCCGGTGCAGCCAGTACTCGGTCAAGGTCCAGATCGCGATCCCGCCGAGGCTGAGCAGCAGGAGCTCCCAGGCGGCCTGACCGCGGTCGGCCCCGAGCCACTCCATCGCGACGATCACGGGCAGGAAGACGATCGCGGGGATCGCCGGGTGCACCCGGGAGAAGAAGTTGAGGAAAGCGCTCTCGAAGAGGGGAGGGGAGGCCGAGAGCTTCTCGGTGCGCTTATGGGTCCCCGCCTGGGCGAGGGTCGGGCTGCGGGAATCCATCCGTCCGTCAATGGTAGCGATGCCTCCCGCGTGTCCGCAAGACGCGGGGAAGTTGTGACGGGGCTGTTTCAAAGAGGCCGTCATTTGCGGGATTGGGTGTCACGGAAGTGCCACGGCGGTGGCAAGATCCGCGCGATGCCGCGCAAAGCCAAAGCCCCGAGCTGCGACGACTGCTACTTCCGCAAGAACATGCTCTGCGCGTTGCAGGTCGATGAGCCCTGCGCGACGTTTCGGGAGAACCGGCCGGAGGGGCTGGTGCCGCCGCGGCAGCCGGTGCTGCTGATGCGGCCGCCGCGCTGGGCTGCTCAGTCGTCGGCGGCGTAGGACGGAGGGGTCGCCTCGTCGAGTGCCCACCACCGCCCTGCGGGCGGTGGAATCCGGGGCCGCTTCGCGGCCCCGGATCACCCTGCCGGGGCCGCTGCGCGAGGCATCGCCGAGGCGACCCCTCCGCCCTACGAGAGGACGTAGCTCGTGGACGCTGAGGAATCTGCCGAGTCCCCCTCTCGTGCCGGGGACGGCTGAGCGAAGTGGCTCAAGCTTGCTGATGGCGAAACCCTCGCGACGCTATGTTTTGCGGCTGATGCCGGAACGGGACGTATTTGCGAACTTTGCGCGGATGCGCAGGGAGATGGATCAGATGCTGGGCGGGGCCTGGGGGCGGACTGCTTATGTGAGCAGGCGGAGCAGCGGGTTTTCGCCGAACGTGGACGTGTATTACTGCGGGGATCCGCAGCGGGCGGTGGTGAAGGTCGATCTGGCCGGGGTCGAGCTGGAGCAGGTGGGGATCGAGGTGAGCGGGCGGCAGCTGGCGATCGTCGGGGAACGGCCGTTGCAGGAGACCGAAGGGCGCGTCTATCAGCAGGTGGAGATTCCGACCGGGCCGTTTCGGCGGGTTGTGGAGCTGCAGGTGGACGTCGATTCCGAGCGGGCCAAGGCGACCTATGAGGACGGCGTTCTGCGGGTCGAACTTCCCCTTCGCGATCCGGGCCAGACGACGCGTCGGGTGCCGATCGGGCGGGAGTGATGGAGGAGTCGGCCGGGCTCGAGGTGGTCGAGGCGCCGTTTGACGCCGAGGACGCGATTCGGGCCAACCAACCGCTGCCCGACGCGCTGCCGGTGCTGCCGTTGCGCGAGACCGTCACCTTCCCCGAGACGCTGACCCCGCTCGCGGTCGGCCAGGAGCGCTCGATCAAGCTGGTCGACGACGTGCTCGGCGCCAACCGGATGCTGGCGATGGTCGCCGCGCGCGATCCCGAGCAGGAGGAGCCCGGGCCCGACGACCTCTACGACGTCGGCGTCGTCGGCGTCGTCGCCCGCATGCTGAAAGTGCCCGACGGGACCCTGCGCGTCCTGGTCCAGGGGACGCAGCGCGTGCGGATCGGCCCCTACGTCGCCGAGGAGCCCTATCTGGTCGCGCGGATCGCCGAGCTGCCCGACGTGGTCGAGGAGGGGCCTGAGTTGGAGGCGCTGAGCCGCAACGTGCAGCGAACCTTTTCGGAGATCGTCGAGCACATTCCCTATCTGCCCGAGGAGTTGCAGATGGCGGTCGCCAACATCGAGGATCCGGCCGCGCTCGGCCACCTGATCGCCGGCGCCCTGCGCATAGAGACCGCCGAAAAGCAGGAGCTGCTCGAGCAGGTCGACGTGGCGGCGCGGTTGCGCCGCCTCTCGCAGATCCTCGCCCGCGAGCTCGAGGTGGTCCAGCTCGGCAGCCAGATCCAGTCCCAGGTCCAGTCCGAAGTCGACAAGGGCCAGCGCGAGTTCTTCCTGCGCCAGCAGCTGAAAGCGATCCAGGACGAGCTCGGCGAGGGTGACGAGCAGCAGGCCGAGGTCAACGAGCTGCGCCAGAAAATCGAGGACGCGGAACTGCCCGAGCACGCGCTGAAAGCGGCCGAGCGCGAGCTCTCGCGGCTGGAGAAACTGCCCCCGGCGGCGGCCGAGCACGGCGTCATCCGCACCTACCTCGAGTGGCTAATCGAGCTGCCGTGGTCGCAGCAGACCGAGGACAACCTCGACATCGAGCACGCGCGCGAGGTGCTCGACGCCGACCACTACGACCTGGAGAAGGTCAAGGACCGCATCCTCGAGTACCTCGCGGTGCGCAAGCTGAACCCGGGCTCGCCCGGGCCGATCCTCTGCTTCGTCGGACCGCCCGGCGTCGGCAAGACCAGCCTCGGTCGATCGATCGCCCGGGCGCTGGGGCGTGAGTTCGAGCGCATCTCGGTCGGCGGCGTCCGCGACGAGGCCGAGATCCGCGGCCACCGCCGCACCTACATCGGGGCGATGCCGGGGACGATCGTGCGCGCCCTGCGCGATGCCGGCTCGCGCAATCCGGTGTTCATGATCGATGAGATCGACAAGATGGGCGCCGACTTCCGCGGCGACCCCTCCTCGGCGATGCTCGAGGTGCTCGACCCGGCCCAGAACGACAGCTTCCGCGACCACTACCTCGACCTCGAGCTCGACCTCTCCGAGGTGATGTTCATCGCCACCGCCAACGTGCTCGACACCGTTCCCGTCCCGCTGCAGGACCGGATGGAGACGATCGAGCTCGCCGGCTACACGCTCGAGGAGAAGCGCCACATCGCCCGTCGCTATCTGGTGCCGCGCCAGATCGAGGCCAATGGGCTGAAGCCTTCCCAGATCGAGTTCGCCGACCCGGCGCTGACCGCGATAGTCGAGGAGTACACGCGCGAGGCGGGTGTGCGCAACCTCGAGCGCCAGATCGGCACCGTCTGCCGCAAAGTCGCCCGCGAGGTTGTCGAAGGGAAGAACAAGCGCAAGATCACCGTTTCGGCGAAGCGGGCGCGCGAGCTGCTCGGCCGCCGCCGCGTCTTCGCCGAGCAGCGGCGGCGCACGAAGGACCCCGGCGTCGCCACCGGTCTTGCCTGGACGCCGACCGGCGGCGATGTCCTCTTCATCGAGGCAACCGCGATGCCGGGCGCGGGCAAGCTGACGATCACCGGCCAGCTCGGCGAGGTGATGAAGGAGTCGGCGCAGGCGGCGCTCTCCTATGTGCGCGGTCACTGGCGCGAGGTCGCACCCGAGCTGGCCGGGGACTGGTTCGGCGAGCACGACATCCACATCCACGTCCCGGCCGGGGCGGTGCCCAAGGACGGGCCATCCGCGGGGGTGGCGATGAGCGTGGCGCTGGCCTCGCTGGTCTCGGGCCGGCAGGTCTGCAACGACGTCGCGATGACCGGCGAGGTCACCCTGACCGGGCAGGTGCTGCCGGTCGGCGGGCTGAAGGAGAAGTCGCTGGCGGCGCAGCGGGCCGGGGTCAAGCGCGTGATCGTGCCCGAGCGCAACGAGGGCGACATCGAGGAGATCCCCGAGCACGAGCGCCGCGAGCTCGAGTTCGTCTACGTCGACGAGGTCGCGAAGGCGATTGACACCGCGCTCGCCTGAGGCGAATTTGACCCGGCGGCCTTCGCATGCCCCGATCGGGCGATTCCTCGAAAGGTCGGTCGGCTGACCGTGGAGACAGTCGGAGCCCTTCGCCGGGGCTTCCTTGCGCCGCTTTACGAAGCGATCCGCGAGGCGGTGCGGGCGCGATCGCAGGTTTTCTGGATCGTCTCCGGACTGACCCTCGTCGCTGCCGGCTTGCGCTTCGCCACGCTCGGCTCCCAGGCCTACCACCACGACGAGATCGTCACCGCGAGCCGCGTCCTGCGCGGCGATTTCGTCCACGCGATGGAAGCGGTCGGCTTCAGCGAGTCGGCGCCGCCGCTGTATTACGCCCTGGCCTGGCTCTGGACACAGGTAACCGGGACCGGCGAGGCCGGCCTGCGCTCGCTCTCGGCGCTGGCCGGAGTGGCGACGGTCCCGGTCGCCTATCTGCTCGGCGCCGAGCTGCGCCGCCGCGCCGGGATCGTCGCCGCCGCACTGGTCGCGGTCAACCCGATGCTGCTCTGGTACTCGCAGGAGGCCCGCGCCTACTCCCTCTTCGTCCTCCTCGCCGCCCTCGCCGCCCTCTACTTCGTCCGCGCCCGCTCCGCCCAAGGGGACGTGCCGCGAGTTGGCGGACAACATGGGTACTCAACTCGCGGCACGTCTACCGGTGGGCGGGACTTGACGCTGTGGGGGGTGTTCTCGGCGCTGGCGCTGGCGACGCACTACTTCGCGGTCTTTCCGATCGCGATCGAGGCAGCATGGCTGGTGTGGCGTCGTGGCCGTGAGGCGCTGCGAGGGATCTGGATCGTCGCCCTCGCCGGCCTGGCGCTGACGCCGCTCGTGCTGCACCAGATGTCGCTTGGCCACGCCGAGTGGATCGGAGGCCGCAGCCTGGGGCATCGCCTCTGGGAGATGGGGGCGACATTCTTCGTCGGTGAGACCGGCGACGTCATCGCCAGGCCGGAGGTTGTCCTGCCGGCCGTCTTGCCACTCCTCGCCGCGGCGGCCGCGCTGGCGCTACTGGCGCTGCGGAGCGACCCGGCCGAGCGCCGCGCAGGCGGCGTGATGCTTGTCCTTGCCGCGGCGACGATCGCGTTGCCGTTGGCGCTTGCAGTTGCCGCTCCCGGCAAGGACTATGTGCTCGCCCGCAACCTGTTGCCAGCGTTGGTGCCGCTGCTCGTGGCCCTGGCGATCGCGATGAGCCTGCGTAGGGCACGCCGCTCCGGTGCCGCCATCGCGGCGGTCCTGGTCGCCTACTCGTTTGCCTTCTGCCTCTGGGCGAGCGCTTCGCCGGCGCTGCAACGCCCCGCCTGGGATGCCGTCGCGGCTCGCTTGGGCGAGCCGCAGGCGCCGCGGGCGATGGTCACCTGGACGCTGGGCGCCGCCTCGCTGCGCTGGTACCTGTCGACCGGTTCCTTCCAGGTGCGGCCGTCCGACGGCTTCTCCTGGAGCGTGCACGAAGTCGCGTTCATCTCCGAGGGCCCGGCGCCGCGAGTACCGCAGAGTCTGCTCGGGCCGCGCTTCCGCCAGGATGGCTACTGGCGTATCGGTCGCCTCGACGTTCGGCGCTACGCCCTCCCCGGCCCGGAGCTCGCCCACCTGCGCCTGCGCCGCATCCGCAGCGCCGACCTCGGCTTCAACTCCAACGGCGCACTGCTGGACGGAATTGGGCCCGGGTAGCAACGGGAATCCTGAATGGAGCTATTCTGAGCCTCCCCAAGCAGACCCCAGCGAGGAGATGGCATGACCAAGACGAAGGCTAACCAGGCGGCGGATATCTACGCGACCGCTCGTGAAAATCCCTATGTGCAGCGGCTGATCGAGGATGAAGAGCTGCGCGACAGCCTCCGCGACGCGTTTGAAGCGGCACGCGGCGCCTACAGCCGCGCGACCGGCAACGGCAAGGGCGCGGTCAAGGCCGTGACCAGCGATAAGAAGGTGCAACGTGACCTGCGCTCCGCGGCGGAAAGCCTGCGCGACGCATCCGAGCAGCTGAAAGCGCCGCGCAAGCGCAAGAAGAGCCGCCTCGGTCGCCTCATCCTGTTCGGCCTGGTCGCCGGCGTGATCGCGCTGATCGTCAGCGAGGACGCCCGCAAGACCGTGCTCGACGCCCTTTTCGGCGCCGAGGAGGAGTTCGAGTACACGAGCACCACGAGCATCAACGGCGCCTGACGAGGCCCAGACGCCGCCATGCGGCGTCCTCGGTCGCTCGCGTGCGGAGCACGCCACGCTCCCTGCGTCCTTGCCTGGCGACGCCTGGGCCTCGTCAACCGGTACTAGACTGACCTAGATGGAGGCAGCGACCAAAGAGCGCGAGCTGAGTGGGGAAAAGGCTCAGCGCATCATCGACGCGATGCGCGAGAGCGTCGCCAAGCGCGGCGCCGCCGGCTCGACCTTCGAGCACGTCGCCCGCGATGCCGGTGTCAGCCGCGGTCTCCTGCACTACTACTTCGGCACCAAGGAGCGGCTGCTGGTCGAGGTCGCCCGCCGGGACTCCGAGATCCGCGTCGCCCGCCTCGATGAGCCGCTGGCCAAGGCGGAGACGGTCGACGACGTCCTCGAGGTCCTCGTCGCCAGCCTCACCGACCTGATCGAGAACGAACCCACTTTCTTCCTCTTGCTGTACGAGCTATTCAGCGCCGGTCGGCGCACTCCCGAGATCCAGCGCGAGGTCGGTCAGCTCTTCGATCGCACCCGCTCGCACGTCGCCGAGATCCTCGAGCAGAAGCAGCGCGAGGGCGTGATCGAGCTGCGCTTCGACGCCGAGGCGATCGTCGCCTACCTCTTCGCGGCCGCCGATGGCTTCGCCCTGCAGGCGCTCTCCGATACCGACCGCGACATCAGCGCGGCACTTGCCGCCGGCGCCGCCTCGGCTCGTTTCCTCCTCGCCGGGGAGTGACCCTCCTCACAGACGGGACGCCGCGGAGGCGAAAAACTGGCTAACCAGCCAATGCACGACGCGATGCTCCGACTGGCCGGGTTCCTGGCGCGCCGACGCCGCCTCGTCGTCGCTGCTTGGGTCCTGGTCGTGATCGCCGCATTGCCGCTCGCCGCGCGGCAGACCGAACACCTGACCGGCGGCGGCTTCGACGTGCCCGGCAGCCAGTCGAAGGCCGTCGGCGAGGCGATGCAAGGGGTGTTTGCGCGCGAGGCGAACGGGATCGCGGTGCTGCTGCGCGCCGCGCCGGGGGCGAGCGAGGCCGAGCGCGCCGCCGCCGTGCGGCGGGTGCGCAGCGAGGTCGCCGCGGTGGATGGCGTTGCCCTGGCGCCGGCGGTCGCCCGGCGCGCCGAGCTGCAGCTGCGACGTGGCGGCAGCGCCCTTCTGCCGCTGGCCAGCCGTGTTTCCGCTGACGACCTGGTCGACCCCGCGGTCGACCTGCGCGAAGGGCTCGACCCCGGCTCGGCGGCGGGCGGCGTGACGCCGTTCCTGGCCGGGCAGGCGACTGTCTGGGCCGGCATGCAGGAGCTCTCCAAGGAAGACCTCGCCAAGGCCGAGACGGGCGGCTTCCCGATCGTCGCGCTGATCCTGCTCGTCGTCTTCGGCTCGCTCGCGGCGGCGGCGCTGCCGCTGACCCTCGGCTTCGTCAGCGTGATCGTCACCGGGGCGCTGATCTACTTCATCTCGCTGCAGATGTCGACCTCGGTCTTCGTCACCAACATGGCCTCGATGATCGGGATCGGCGTCGCCGTCGACTACTCTCTCTTCATCCTCGCCCGCTATCGCGAGGAGCGCCGCGACGGGCGCGACTGCGAGGAGGCGCGGTCCGAGGCGCTCGCCACCTCCGGCCTCGCGGTCGCCTTCTCGGGGATCGCCGTGATCGTCTCGCTCGCCGGCCTCTGGATGGTCGATAACCAGGCGCTGCGCTCGATGGCGCTCGGGGCGATGACCGTCGTCGCCGTCTCGATCCTCACCGCGACGACGCTGCTGCCGGCGCTGATCGCGCTGCTCGGCGACCGGGTGATGCCGGGCGGTGTGGTTGCCCGGGCGCTGCGCTTCGTCAGGCACTCGATCCTGCGCCGCCCGCGCCCGGTCGCCGGGGCCGAAGGGAGCACCGGGGAGGAAGCCGGACCCGGCTTCTGGGACAGGTGGGCACGGCGGGTGATGGCCCGCCCTTGGCTCGCGGTGAGCGGCGCCGCGGGCGCCCTCCTCTTCCTTGCGATCCCGGTCCTCTCGCTGCACACCGGCACCGATGCGATCCAGCAGTTCCCCAAGGGCAGCGACGTGCGCGTCGGCAACGAGCTTGCGGCGGCGCAGAGCGGCGGCGGCGCCGATCCGGTGCAGATCGTCGCCGGCTTCCCGGCCGCGGCCGATCGGGCGGCCGTCACTCGCTTCGCCGCCGAGCTGCGCGAGCAGCGAGGCGTCAGCGCTGTCGCGGCGCCGATCTACGCTGGCGACGAGGCGCTGATCGAGGCGCGCACGGCTGCCGCGTCGGATTCGGAGGCGGCCCGGGCGCTCGTCCACCGCTTGCGCGACTCCTTCGTCCCCGCCAGCGCGCTCGCCGCCGTGGCGACGGTCGATGTGGGCGGCGAAACCGCCCGCACCGAGGACGCCCGGGCGCAGATCTACGGTTCGCTGTGGAAGATCATCGGTTTCGTCCTCGCGCTCAGCTTCATCGTCCTCATGGTGATGTTGCGCTCGCTGCTCTTGCCGCTCAAGGCGGTGTTGATGAACCTGCTCTCGATCGGCGCCGCCTTCGGCATCCTCGTCGCGGTCTTCCAGTGGGGCTGGTTCGACAGCGTGCTCGGCTTCGAAAGCCTCGGTGCGCTCGACACGATCAACGTGCCGTTGATCTTCGCGATCGTCTTCGGCCTCTCGATGGACTACGAGGTCTTCCTGATGTCGCGGATCCGCGAGCGCTACCTCGAGCACGGCGACAACGAGCGCGCCGTCGCCGAGGGCCTCGCTTCCAGCGCCCGCACGATCTCCTCGGCGGCGCTGATCATGAGCTGCGTCTTCGCCGTCTTCGTCCTCACCGGCGTGCCCTCGATCAAGGAGCTCGGCCTGGGGGCCGCGGTCGCGATCGCCCTCGACGCGACCCTGGTCCGCCTGATCCTCGTGCCGGCGGCGATGAAGCTGATGGGCGAGTGGAACTGGTGGATGCCCTCCTGGCTCGACCGCCTGCTCCCCCGCCTCAGCCTCGAGGGCGGTTCCACCGCTTCGGGCACCCCAACCGAGCCCGAACCCGCCAAGGCCTGAGCGGACGTGCCGGTGCTCCGGCGTCCATATGGACCTCCCTGCACCGGCACGTCCGCATAGGCTTAGGATTGGGTTGTGGCTGAGGATCTGGCATTCGTGGGGGCGGCTAGGCAGGCCGAGATGGTGCGGGCGGGGGAGGTCTCGCCGCGCGAGCTGGTGCAGCTCTGCCTCGACCGGATCGGGCGCCTTGACCCGCAGCTGAACTCGTTCCGCGTCGTCTTCGCCGAGAAGGCGCTGCTCGAGGCCGAGCAGGCGGAAGCGCGGCTGCGGGCGGGGGAGGAGCGGCCGCTGCTCGGGGTGCCGGTGGCGATCAAGGACGAAGTCGACGTCATCGGCCAGGTCAAGAGCTTCGGGACCGATGCGTTTGACCAGCCGGCCGCGGAGGACTGCGAGATGGTGCGGCGCCTGCGCGAGGCGGGCGCGATCGTCGTCGGCCTCACCCTGCTGCCGGAGATGGCGATCTGCGGCTTCACCGAGTCCGCCACCTACGGCGTCACGCGCAACCCGTGGAACCCACAGCGGACGCCGGGCGGATCGAGCGGCGGCTCGGCGACCGCGGTCGCCGCCGGGCTTGTCCCGATTGCCTCGGCCGGCGACGGGGCGGGCTCGATTCGCATCCCGGCGTCCTCCTGCGGGCTGTTTGGCCTCAAGCCTTCACGCGGGCGCGTCTCGCTGGCGCCTGAGCTGGAAGGCTGGCGTGGGCTGGCCGTGCTCGGCTGCCTCAGCCGCAACGTGCTCGACACGGCGCTCTGGCTCGATGTCGTCGCCGGCGGCTCGCGCGAGCCGGACGCGCCGCCGCCACCCGAGCGTCCCTTTGTCGAGGCGGCGCGCGCGGCGCCGGGGAAGCTGCGGGTTGCCTACTCGACCGCCGCGCCGCGCGCCGCGGCGCCGCCGACGGTTGACGAGCTCGCCAAGGGTGCGGTCGCCGACACCGCCGAGCTGTTGCGCTCGCTCGGGCACGAGACCGTGCAGCGCGATCCCGACTGGGGCGGGATCGGCAACAACATCACGGCGCGTTTCCTCGGCGGTGTGGCGGAGACGGTTCACGATGTCCCCCATCCCGAGCGGCTCGAACGGCGCACGCGCGGCTTCGGCCGGCTCGGCGGCGTCCTGCCCGGGTCGCTCCACGAGCGAGCGAGGACCAGCGGACGCGCTGCGGACATCGCCCGAGTCAACGCGATCTTCGACGATCACGACGTGCTGATGACGCCGGTGATGGGCGGCACGGCGCTGCCGGTGCGACGCTGGGAGGGCAGGGGCGCGATCCGCACCGTGCTCGGCATGAGCCGCTTCTATCCCTACTGCGTGCCCTGGAACCACCTCGGCAACCCGGCGATGTCGGTGCCGGCCGGCTTCGCCGCCGACGGCATGCCGCTCGCCGTCCAGATCGTCGGCCGCCCGGGCGATGAGCCGACCCTGCTCTCGCTCGCCGCCCAGCTCGAGGCCGAGCGCCCCTGGGCCGAGAGGCGCCCGCCGATCTCCTAGCGGAAGACCTTGCGCATGCGCGCTATCTCGCGCAGCTTGCCGCGCGGGCGGATGCGGCGCTGCAGGAGCATCTTCAGCGGTTTTGCTTCAGGCTTGCTCATCGCGATGAAGTCGCCCCAGGTCGCCTCGATCGTCAGCGTCGGGTTGGGCGCCTCGCCCGGCTCGGCCCGGGTCGAGCCGTTGTCGAGCGTCAGGTGCCAGGGGTCGGCGTCGCTGAAGCGGTACTGGTAGACGAGCGGCGAGCCGTTGGCGGCGGCTGGGTCGGCGACGCGTTTGACCACGTCGAAGTAGAGGCGCTGGGTCTCCGGCGAGGCGTCCGGGGTCGGGCCGTCGGGCGGGCCGAGCACGCCCGCTTCCATCAGCTTTACCTGACGTTCGGCGACCTCCTCCGCCGAGGCCTCCGGGTCGAAGGGGAAGACGCCGGGCGGCATCTCCTCGGTCGGGTAGCCGATCGTGCGCCAGCGCTGGCGGATCAGCTTCAGGCCGAAGCTGAAGATGTCCTCGAGGCTGAAGCCGTAGCACTCGGTGTACTCGCGGTTCATCCCCGGCGGGTAGAAGACCGCGGGCCCGTAGGGCAGGACTTCGCGCAGCAACTCGACCACGGCGGCGCGGCATTCCTCGCCGCTGGGGGTGGCGGGGTCGAGCAGCTCGGAGAGCACCTTGACGCCGAAGCCGATGTGGCGCTGCTCGTCGCGCGAGACGTTGCCCATGCCCTCGCTGAAGCCGGGCATCGTTTCCTTCGAGGCGAAGAAGTCCTCGATGAAGTGTTGGCCCGGCTGGGCGAGGCTGCCCTCGACGATCAGGTGATAGAGCGTGATCGCCTGCGCGTACTTGGGCAGCGAGCGGTCGCGGCGCAGTTCCTCCGCCATCAGGTCGAGCCGGTCGAAGATCCCGCGGTAGCCCCAGTTGAGCTGCGGCAGGGTCGAGGAGAGGGTCTGCTGGACCGAGTCGCCGCCGACCCCGATCACCTCCTTGAAGAAGCGATGGAAGAAGATCGAGTGGCGGACCTCGTCGACCTGCTGGGTGGCGAGGAAGTAGGACTGCTCCTCGGTCGGCGCGGCGGTGACGTAGGGGGCGAGGGTGTCGGCGACCCGGTCCTCGCCGTAATAGAACATCGAGTAGATCCACATCGCCGAGCGCCTCTGGATCTCGCTCAGCGCCTCCCAGCCGGCCCGGTCCTCGGAGAAGTCGAGCTCGTAAGCGCTCCAGTTCCCCTGCTCCCAGCGCTTGTAGAGGTCCACATAGGTGACGTTCTCCATCAGGCTCTGCGACGCGACGCTCATCTCTCTCCTTCGGCTGGGGATGCTTCCCGCGCTGGACAGGTCGCCTCCATTGCGGCTTTAGGTGCAGAGATTAGCGCGAAACTGGCCAGCCAGCCAGTGACCTGATCGATGTGAGTCACGCTTATACAGAGATGGGATAAGCGTGGAGGAACGCCCCCTTCTCGCTGGAAACGACGTTGAGCACGGCGACCGATTCGTCGCCAACTATGATCGGCATCGAGGCCAGAGATCGGTATCGCCGGTTCTCACGGGCCTTTTAGAGCATCCGAAACTCCAACCCGCCAGGGCGACGATGGCGGCACCTATGAGCCCCGCGACGACGTTCTCACTCACGCTCCTTATCGAGAGCATGCAAAGAGGCTAGACGGAGGAAAGGCGTCTTTCGCACCCCCGGCTAGACGGCCCCTGGGATCTCGATCTCGCGCTTGAGGATCTTGCCGGTGGGGCCCTTGGGGAGGTCGTCTAGGAACCAGACGACGCGGGGGTACTTGTAGGCGGCGATGCGGTCCTTGACGTAGGCGCTGACCTCCTCGGGGGTGAGCTCCTCGCCCTCCAGCGTGACCACGGCGGCGCCGATCTCCTCGCCCCACTCGTCGTGGGGGACGCCGACGACGGCGGCTTCGCGGATCTTCGGGTGCTCGTAGAGGACCTCCTCGACCTCGCGCGGGTAGACGTTGTAGCCGCCGCGGATGATCAGGTCCTTCTTGCGGTCGACG
>Ga0210115_1000296_pt1 | contig 14497 bp, 12 predicted proteins | sample MayberryNW_TuleB_2_FD_185526 | JGI IMG/M metagenome (GOLD analysis project Ga0210115, IMG submission 185526) | Wetland microbial communities from San Francisco Bay, California, USA, that impact long-term carbon sequestration - MayberryNW_TuleB_D2... | ecosystem: Environmental > Aquatic > Marine... | reverse complement strand
GGGGCCCGCGCCCCAGCCGGTGCCGCTGGAGGCCGTCAGGTGAGACTGCTGGTCGCGCCGCACGATCTCGGCATCGGCGGCAGCCAGATCAACGCGATCGACCTCGCCGCCGCGGCCGCCGCCGCCGGCCACGACGTGTTCGTCTACGGCAAGCCCGGTCCCCTGGTCGAGCGGATCGAGTCCTACGGGCTCGAGTTCATACCGGCCCGCCGCCTGCGCTACCGGCCGGCGCCCTCGCGCATCGCCCAGCTCGAGCGGCTGGCGCGACGCCGGCGGCTCGACCTGATCCACGCCTACGAGTGGCCGCCCTGCCTCGACGCCTACTTCGGCGCCCACCTGATCGGCGGCGTGCCGCTGCTCTGCACCGTGCTCTCGATGTCGCTCTCTCCGTACGTACCGCGCTCGGTGCCGCTGGTGATGGGCACGGTGGCGCTGGCCGAACGCGCCGCCTGGGATCACCGCGCCCCTGTCTGGGCGCTGGAGCCGCCGGTGGACACGGAGGCCGACTCGCCCGCGATCGACGGTGCACCGCTGCGTCACGAGCTCGGCATCGCCGCCGATGCCCCCCTTGTCGTAACCGTCTCGCGCCTGGCGCTCGCGCTGAAGCTCGACGCGCTCGTCGACGCAATCGATGCGGTCGGCGGGCTCGGCGCCGAATTGCCGTTGACCCTGCTGGTCGTCGGCGACGGGCCGGCCGGCAAGGCACTGCGCGCACGCGCCGCCCAGGTCAACGGAGCGCTCGGCCATGAGGCGATCAGGTTCGCCGGGGCCCTCGCCGACCCCCGTCCGGCCTACGCCACTGCAGATGTCGTGCTCGGCATGGGCGGCTCCTCGCTGCGCGCGATGGCGTTCGGCAAGCCGGTCGTCGTCCAGGGCGAGCGCGGCTTCTCGCGGGTGTTCGAACCGGCAAGCCGCGACTACTTCCTCCGCCACGGGCTCTGGGGCGTCGGCGAAGGGGAGCCCAACGCACAGCGCCTCGCCGCCCAGCTCCGCGGCCTGCTCTGCGACGCAGAGCGCCGCAGGGAGCTTGCCCACTACAGCCGCGAGACCGTGTGCGAGCGCTTCTCGCTCGAGCGCGCCGCCGACGTGCAGCTCGGCATCTACGAGACCGTGCTCGATGAGCGGCCGCGGCCACGCTGGGGCGAGGCGGCGACCGCCGCAGGGCGCGCCCTGCGGCTCGAGCTCGACAATCACGACCCGCGTCGCAAGCGCGAGCTCAGCGCCGCCGAGGCGCAGCGCCTCGCAGCGGCGCGGACGGCGGCGGGACCAACCCGGATCGCGGTGGCGGCATGAACCCCTGGGACGGCCTCGTCGTCCTCTGCGCGGCGAACAACTGGGACGAGGTCAAGCTCGCCGACCGCCACATGGCCGAACAGCTCGCCGCGCACCACGCGCCGGTGCTCTACGTCGATCCGCCGATCTCGCATCTGACCCGCCTCAATGCACCCGCGGTGGCGGCTTCGCTGAAGCGGCCGCGGCTGCGCCACGTCGGCCCGCGGTTGGCCCGTTTTACGCCACTGGTGCCGCCGAAGCCGATGGCGCCGGCGATGCTGCCGGTGAGCAGCCGGCTCGCCCGTCGCCAGCTGCGCGGGACGCTGCGCCGGCTCGGCGCCAACCGCGCCTCGGCGGTGATCTCGACCTGGCTCTTCGTCGACGCCTACGGCGCCTGCGGCGAGCGCGTGCGCGCCTACTGGTGGCGCGACGATCCTGTCGCGGCCGCGCCGCTCTGGCGCCGGCCGGCCGAGCGCCTCGCCGCCGGCGACCGCCGCCTCACGGCCGCCTCCGACCTGGTCGTCTCGGTCAGCGAGGGCGTGGCGACCAAGCTCAGCGCCGCTGGCGTCGAGGCCGCCTACCTGCCGAACGGCTGCGACGCCTCCTTCTACAGGGCGGTCGACGAGGCGGCCGATCCGCCCGATGTCGACCTGCCGTCCCCAGTGGCGGGCTTTGTCGGCCACATCAACAGCCGCACCGACCTCGCGCTGCTCGAGGCCGTCGCCGATGCCGGCGCCTCGCTGCTGCTCGTCGGCCCGCGCGACCCCGCGTTTGAACCGGAGCGCCTCGCCGCGCTGCTGGCGCGGCCGCGCGTCACCCACACCGGGCCGAAGCGCTTCGAGCAGCTGCTGCCCTACCTGAAGGCGATCGATATCGGGCTCGTCCCCTACGCCGACAACCAGTTCAACCGCAACAGCTTCCCGCTGAAGACGCTCGAGTATCTGGCGGCTGGCCGGCCCGTCGTCTCGACCCCGCTACCGGCCGTGCGCTCGCTGCGCACCGACCTCGTCGCGCTCGCCGAGACGCCGCGACAGTTCGCCGCCGCGGTCATGCGCGAAGCGGCGCGTCCGCGCGAGCCGGCGTCGGTCGAGGCGCGACGCGTGTTTGCCGCCACGCATAGCTGGGAGGCGCGCGCCGAGCAGCTCGCCGGCCTGCTCGGCCTGAGCGCCGACTCGAATGGGCATGGGGCCAATGGCCACCGCGGCTGAGCGCGACCCGAACGCCACCGACCCAGAGGGCACCGAGCTCGGCGCGCGGGCGCGCAGGGGGATGGCGTGGAGCCTGCTCAACAGCGGCGCGGCACGCGTGCTCAACGTGGTCGCGGGGATGGTGATTGCCCGCATCGTCACCCCGGGCGAGTTTGGCGCCTACACCGCGGCATTGCTGGTGATGACGATCGTGCTCAGCATGAACGAGGCCGGTCTCAGCGTCGCCGTGATCCGCTGGAAGCAGGGGGTCGAGCGAATCGTCCCCACCGCGATCACCTCGTCCTTCCTCACCAGCGCCTTCTGGTTCGCCCTGATGTTCCTCGGCGCGCCGTTGATCGCCGAACTCCTAGCCGCCCCCGAGGCGGCGACGCCGATTCGCATCCTCGCCTTCGGCGTCCTCCTCGACGGGATCTCGACCACGCCGAACGCGCTGCTGATGCGTGCTTTCAAGCAGCGCAGCCGGGCGGTCGCGCAGCTCACCGGCTTCCTGATCGGCACCCCGATCGGGATCCTGCTCGCGCGTCAGCACGGCGCCGCCGGGCTCGCGCTCGGGCTGACGATCGCCAACGGGGTCGCGACCGCGATCATCCTGCGGCTCGCGCCGCTGCGGGCGCGGCCGGGCTGGGACCGCGAGACCGCGGTCGAGCTCTTCCGCATCGGGTTGCCGCCGGCGCTGACCAGCCTGCTGTTGCTGGCGATCGTCAACGTCGACTCGATCGTCGTCAGCCGCGCGCTCGGCGTCGCCGCGCTCGGCTTCTACGCGCTCGCCTTCAACGTCGCCAACTGGCCCTGGAACCTGCTCTCGATCGCGATCCGCCAGGTCTCGGTGCCGGCCTTCTCGCGCCTCGCCGACGACCGCGCCGGGCTCGAGCGCGCCTTCGCCCACAGCACCACCCTCGCCACCGGCCTCGCCGTGCTCGGCGGCGTCCTGATCGCCGCTCTGGTGACCCCCCTGGTCGCGATCCTCTACGGCGCCAAGTGGCTGCCGGCGGTGGTCGCGCTGCAGTGGCTGGCGCTGCTCGGCGCCCTCCGGGTCCTGCTCGAGCTCTGCTACGACCTCCTGATCGCGGTCGGCCGCGCCGGCGCCCTGGTCAAGGTGCAGCTCGGCTGGCTCGCGGCGCTCGCAGTCGGGCTGCCCGCCGGCGCCCACCTGGGCGGGATCGAGGGCGTCGCGATCGCGCAGGCGGCGATCGCGGCGGCGATCGTGCTGCCGCTCAACGCCCTGCTGCTCGCCGGCTCGGGGGTCCGCGTCGGCACGTTGCTCGGCTCGCTGCAGCCGGTCGCGCTCGCCGCCGCCGCGAGCGGCGCGGTCGCGCTGGTCGCGCTGCAGGTCAACGCGCCGGACTGGACGAAGCTGCTCGGCGGTGGCCTGCTGCTGACCGCCGTCTACGCGGCGGCGTTCCTCGCCTGTCGCCGCGGACGCGAGTCGCTGCGCTGGGCGCGCCCTTCCGCACCGGCGGAGGGCTTGGCGCAGAGGAAGACGTCCTCCTCGCCGAACGCGTCGTCCTCGCGGCGCAAGCCAAAGCGGGCGACCGAGGAGCTGCCACAGGCCTCGACGTAGCGCTCGACGCGCACGGTGAACCCGGCAGCGGCGAGGCGATCGGCGTAGTCGCGCCCGTAGAGGCGGACGTGATCGCCCTGGCCGAAGACGCGGTGACGGTCCTCCGGCGTGACCGCGCGCGGGTCTTCCAGCGTCGTCGCGCGACTGTTGTCGACCGGGCACATCAGGATCGCCCAACCGCCGGGCGCCAGCACGCGCTCGATCTCAGCCAGAGCGCGGCGATCGTCCTCGACGTGCTCGAGCACGTGATTGCAGATCAGGAAGTCGAAGCTGCCGTCGGCAAAGGGGATGTCCATCACGTCGACGATGTGGTCGGCCAGCGGCGAGTCGATATCGCCGCTCACGTAGTGCAACCTGGGCAGCGCGGCGAAGCGACGTTGGAGGGCGTACTCCGGCGCGATGTGGAGCATCGCGCCGGAACGGCGGAAGATGTCTGTCTCGCGTTCGAGGAAAAGCCAGAGGACACGGTGACGCTCGAGCGACCCGCAGCCGGGGCACTTGGCGAACGGCCGGCCGCGGTGCGGCAGGAAGCGCGAGTAGCTGCCGCCGCAGCAAGGGCAGGTAACCGCGTCGCCACGGTGGATCGTGCCGCGCACGGCGCCCAGCAGACGTTGCCGGCTCGGCCCCGGCAGCAGCCGCAGCAGCACCCGCTTGAGCAGCGGGTGCTCGACCTCGCCGTGCTCAACGCCGAAAGCGCGGCGCGGCGCTTCCTCGGTCGCCGGCGTCGTTGCGCGCATACCCACTGAACGGGTCAGGCGCCGCCATGCTTGCGCCGATCGACGCAAGTCCCGCTCCGCGCCGCGCGTTCATCGGGGGCATGGATCGACGCCTGCTCGTCATCTCGCCGGTCCGCAACGAGACCGCCCACCTTGAGCGCGTGGCAAGGGCCATCGCCGCGCAGACCCGCCCGCCCGAGCGCTGGCTGATCGTCGACGACCACTCGACCGACGAGACCTACGCGCTGGCCGAGCGGCTCGCCGCCGAGCTCCCCTTCATCACCCCGCTGCGCGCACCCGAGCACCCGCCGCTGAGCGACCCGCGCGACCGGCTCGCCTCGGCCGCCGCGCCGCGCACCTTCAACTTCGGCTTGCAGAGCGTCGAGTGGCGCGACTTCACCCACCTCGCCAAGCTCGACGGCGACATGGAGCTGCCGCCCGAGTACTTCGAGCGCATCCTCGCCGAGTTCGCCGCCGACCCCCGGCTGGGCATGGCCGGCGGCCTGCGGCGTGAGCTGGTGCGCGGCAGGTGGCGGCTGGAGCGAATCCCGACCGAGCACCACGTAAACGGCGCGCTCAAGTGCTACTCGCGTGAGTGCTTCGAAGCGATCGGCGGCGTCGAGGAGCGCCTCTCCTGGGACATCATCGACGAGACCACCGCGCGCATGCGCGGCTTCCGCACCCGCAGCTTCGAGGACCTGGTGGCGGTCCACCACCGCCCCTGGGCGAGCGCCGACGGCACCCTGCGCGGCCGCGCCCGTTACGGCGCCTCCGCCTACATCGCCCGCTACCCCGCCTACTGGGTGACGATGCGCTCGCTCAAGGTGGCGGCCTCGCGGCCGCTCGGCCTCTCCGGCCTCGCCTTCCTCTACGGCTATGCCCGCGCGGCGCTGCGGCGCACGCCGCGGGTCGAAAGCGAGGAGTTCCGCCGCACCGTACGACGTGAGCTGCGGGCGCGGATCCGCGCCCGCATCCCGCTGGCCTCGCGAGTGGCGACGAGCTGATGTGCGGAATCGCGGGCCAGGCGCGCGCCGGCGGCGCCCCGGTCGAAGAAGGGCTCGTTGGCCGCATGTGCGCCGCCCAGGAGCACCGCGGGCCCGACCAGCGCGGGCTGCACCTCGAGGAGGGCATCGGACTCGGGATCCAGCGGCTGCGGGTGATCGACCTCGACACCGGCGACCAACCCGTTGCCAGCGAGGACGGCTCGGTCGTCGTCGTCCTCAACGGCGAGATCTATAACTACGCCGAGCTGCGCCAGGAGCTGCTGCGTCGCGGTCACCGGCTGGCGACCAAGGGCGACACCGAGGTCATCGCCCACCTCTACGAGGAGCACGGGGTCGAGTGCGTCCAGCGCCTACAGGGGATGTTCGCCTTCGCCCTCTGGGACCGGCGCCGGCGCCGCCTCTTCCTCGCCCGCGACCGGGTCGGCAAGAAGCCGCTCTTCTACAGCCTGCGCGACGGCGTGCTCAGCTTCGCCTCCGAGCTGCAGGCGCTGCTACAGGACCCCGAGGTGCCGCGCGAGGTCGACCCGGCGGCGGTCGACGCCTACCTCGCCTACGGCTACGTCCCCGCCCCGGCCAGCATCTTCCGCGGCGTAGCGAAGCTGCCGCCCGCGCACCGGCTGATCTACGAGCACGGCAGCGTCGCGATCGAGCGCTACTGGCGGCTCGACTACGCGCGCAAGCGCCGCGTCGAGGACGTCGAGGAGCTGCACGAGGAGATCCGGGCGGCGCTGCGGGCCGCGGTGGCGCGGCGGATGACCGCCGACGTGCCGGTCGGCGCCTTCCTCTCCGGCGGGATCGACTCGTCGGCGGTCGTCGCGGCGATGGCCGAGCACTCCTCCCAGCCGGTGAAGACGTTCTCGATCGGGTTCGCCGACGAGGCGCTGAACGAGCTGCCGCGGGCGCGGCTCGTCGCCGAGCGCTTCGCCACCGACCACCACGAGCTCGTGGTCGAGCCAGACGCGGTCGCGATGCTGCCCAGGCTGGTCCGCCACTACGGCGAGCCCTTCGGCGATCACTCGGCGCTGCCCTGCTTCTACCTCTCCCAGCTCGCGCGCGAGCACGTCACCGTCGCACTCAACGGCGACGGTGGCGACGAGGGCTTCGCCGGCTACCAGCGCTACAGCTCGAACCTGCTCGCGGCGCGGCTGGAAGGTCTGCCCAGCGGCCTGCGCCGCGCCCTCGGCGCCGCCGGCACGCTGGCCGGGCCCGGCGCCGACCCACGCGCCCTGCGCAGCCGCGCCCAGCGCTTCGCCGGCCGGCTCGCCGGCGGCCGCGAGCGCCGCTATCTCGACCAGGTGCAGGTCTTCGACGCCGCCGCCCGCGCCACCCTCTACACGCCCGAGCTCGCCGCCCAGGTCGTCCCCTCGGCCGCCGACGAGGTTCTGCTCGGCCCCTGGCGCGAGGCGAGCGGCGCCGAGCTGCTCGACCAGCTGCTCGAGATCGACGCCGGCGTCTACCTGCCCGGCGACCTGCTGCCGAAGATCGACATCTCGACGATGGCCTACGCGCTCGAGGCGCGCTCGCCGCTGCTCGATCACGAGCTGCTCGAACTGGCGGCGTCGATCCCAGCTGCGCACAAGGCGCGCGGCGCGCAACGCAAGATCGCCCTGCGCGGCGCCCTGCGCGGCTGGGTTCCGGACGAGATCCTCGACGGCCGCAAGCAGGGCTTCGAGCTGCCGGTCGCGCGCTGGTTGCGCGGCGAGCTGGCGCCGTTTGCGCGCGAGGTCCTGCTCGACCGCGCGAGCACCGAGCGCGGCTGGCTACGCCCGGAGGGGGTCGAGGCGATGCTCGACGAGCACGCGGGAGGCGGCGCCGACCACGGTCGCAAGCTGTGGGCGCTGCTGACGCTCGAGCTGTGGGCGCAGTCGGAGCTCGCCGCGCCACCGCAACGCGAGGCGGTCGCCGCGTGAACCCGGGCACCGCCGAGCGCGAGCGACGTGGCGAGGTCGAGTTCACCTGGCCCGAACCGGAGATCCGCCCGATCGACCCGGTGGCCGACCCCGAGTGGCTGGCGCTGGTCGAGCGCAGCCCGGCGGCGGAAGCCTTCCACCATCCGCTCTGGCTGGAGCTGCTGCGCGACCAGTACGGCTACGAGCTGCGCGCCTGCTGCGTCGCCGACCGGCGCGGCCTGCAGGCCGGCCTCCCCTTTGCCCGGGTCGAGAGCCGGCTGACCGGGCGGCGCCTGGTCGCGGTCCCCTTCTCCGACGTCTGCACGCCGCTGCTCGGCCGCGACGCCAGCCCCAGCGCCCTCGACGCGCTCGGCCCGGCACTCGCCGCGGAGGCCGCGCGCGAAGGTCTCGAGCTCACCGTGCATGCCCCGTTGCCCAATGTCTCCGGCGCCTTTGTCCAGCCGCGCTTCTTCCGCCACCTGCTATCGCTTGCCGACGACCCGGCCGAGGTCGAAAGCCGCTACTCGAAGTCGCAGGTCAAGCGCGGGATAAAGAAGGCGCGACGGGAAGGGCTGCGGGCGGTACGACGCAGCGACCGCGAGGCGCTCGACGCCTTCTTCGCGCTGCATGTCAAGACTCGTCGCCGGCTCGGCGTCCCGACCCAGCCGAAGCGCTTCATCCGGCGCTTCGAGCGCCTGTTCGCCGCCGGCCTCGGCTTCGTCGAGCTGGTCCTCGACGAGGAGCGACCGATCGCCGCCGCCGTCTTCCTCACCTACAACGGCACCGTCACCTACAAGTACGGCGCCTCCGACGCCGCCACGCTGCCCAAGCGGCCCAACAACCTGCTCTTCGCCGAGGTGATTCGCTGGGCCTGCGAGTCGGGTTACCGCAGGCTCGATTTCGGCCGCACCGACGCCGGCAACGAGGGGCTGCGCAAGTTCAAGCGCTCCTGGGGGGCGGAGGAGGTCGAGCTCGCCTACACCCACCTTGGCAAGGAACCGCCCTCGACCGAGCCGGGCCTGCGCGACAGGGTGCTGGAGACGACGATCCGCCGCTCCCCCGCCTTCGTCGGCCGCCTGATCGGCGCCGCGCTCTACCGCCACGCGGGGTAGCGCGATGGCGTCCCGACCCGACCTCTCGGTGATCACGGTCACTCACAATGGCCGCGAGATGGCGCTGCGCACGCTGCGCTCGGCCCTGGCCGCGGTGGGGACCGCCTCGGTGGAGTGGTTCGTCGTCGACGCCGGCTCGAGCGACGGCACTCCGGAGGCGATCGAAGCCGAGCTCGCCGCGGTGCAGGTCCTGCGGCGCGACAACCGCGGCTTCGCCGCCTCGAACAACGTCGCGTTGGCGCTGGCGCGGGGGCGCTACGTGCTGCTGCTCAACCCCGACGTGGAGGTCCGCTCGGGCTCCCTCGACGATCTGGTTACGGCGATGGACGCACGCCCGGAGCTCGGCATCGCGAGCGTCGTCCAGCGCGACGGCGACGGCGGGCTGCAGCCGTCGATCCGGCGCTTCCCCTCCCCCCTGCGCAGCCTCGGCGAGTCGCTCTTCGCGGCCCACTGGCCGGTACTGCGCAGCTTCCAGGAGCTCGAGACCCGACCCGCTCGGTACGAGCGCGAGCAGACAGTCGACTGGCTTGTGGGCGCCTTCCTGATCGCGCGCTGCGAGGCGGTGCGGGCGGTTGGGCAGATGGATGAGCGCTTCTTTCTGTACTCGGAGGAGATCGACTGGTGCTATCGCTTCTGGCAGGCGGGTTGGCCTGTCGCCCACCTCCCGGCGATGGAGGTGACCCACCACTGCGGCGGCCGTTCGCACGGCGACCTGATGGCCCAGCTCAGCCACTCACGGCTGCTCTTCGCCAAGAAGCACTACGGCCGGGCGCGAGAGCTCGGCATCCGCGCCGCACTGGCGCTCGGGCACGCCGTCCGGATCGCGATCTTCGCCCCGGCCGCGCTGGTGCGCTCAACTCAGCGCGAGCGAGTGCGCGCCGAGTGGCGCGCCCTGCGGGTGATCCTCGGCCGCGCCGCGCCGCCGCTCGGCCCCTACGCGGAGGACCCGTGGCCCCTTTCTGCCGCATAGCGACACAAAGGGGCCACGAGTAGCGCAAGTCCAAGGTCAACACGTTCGTTTATTGCAGGAGGAGCATGGAGCTCACGTCCGCCGACAGGCATTCCCCGCCCACGTCCGCCACCCGAGTTCGCCCGGCGACGGTCGAGCCGATCGAGAACGGGCCGCTGGAGGTCGCCCTACGGGTGATCGACCTCTTCGTCGCCGGTCTGATGCTGATCGTGCTGGCGCCGCTGTTCGCGGCCTTGGCGGTCGCGATCAGGGCCGACTCGCGCGGCTCGCCGATCTTCCACCAGCGCCGCTGCGGCCGGGGCTTCAACGAGTTCACCGTCTACAAGTTCCGCACGATGCGCTGCGACAGCGCCGCCGACCCGCACCGCAGCTACGTGCTCGACGCGATCAGCAGCAACGGCAGCGGCGCGGGTCAGAACGGCAAGCGCGACGACGGCCTGCAGAAGCTCGAGGACGACGACCGCATCACCCGCGTCGGCGCCTTCCTGCGGCGCTTCAGCCTCGACGAGCTGCCGCAGCTGTGGAACGTGATCCGCGGCGAGATGACCCTGGTCGGCCCGCGCCCGCCGATCCCCTACGAGGTCGATTTCTACCCGCCGCACTGGCTGCGCCGTCTCTCGGTCAAGCCCGGCCTCACCGGCCTCTGGCAGGTGAGCGGCCGCAACGAGCTCGACTACACCGAGATGGTCGAGCTCGACCTCGAGTACGTCGACCAACGCTCCCTCTGGCTCAACATCAAAATCCTCGCCCGCACGATCAAGGTGGTCCTCTCAGGCCGCGGCGCCGTCTGAGCGCGCGATCTCGCGGGAGCTGCCGTCGATCGCCGTGCTGAGGAGTTTCGCGCCCGGCTCGGGGTTGGGATTCAGATCGAACGCGGGCGACCCGAGAAAGCGGCAACGCCAGGTCCAGGGCATGAGCCTCGCCGCGGCTGAGGTATGACGAGGCATAGCCGAAGGTCGCCGACTCCGCTTTCTGCCGGCGATGCGACCAGAGACGCCCGGCGATGACGTCCTCGCCGGTGATCTGGATGATGGCGTCAACCTCCCGCTCACTCTGCGTCACGATCGGTCAGGTCGCGGGGGCGGATCCGCTTCGGAAGTTTTTCATTTGCGCGCAGCCGCCCGATGTCCGATTCGTAGGGATCAAGCGCCCGCAGGACGGGCTCGAGCACTCCGAGCGCACGCAGGATCTTGAGCAGGCTGTCGAGGCTGGCGCCGCCGTCACCGCTCTCGAGCCGAGCAACCGTTGCGCGCCCTACGCCCGACCGATCGGCGAGTTGCGCCTGGGTGAGACCTCGCAGTCGGCGCCAAACGGAGATGTACTCGGAGATTCTGTCGCTCGCATACCGAATCGCGCGCGGCGCGCGGCCGCGATCGCCACCCCGGGAGGCCCTTTTTTCACCAGCGTCGAACTTCATGCTGAGATTATAGCTTAATGCTTTATTTTTAAGACAAAAACTAGGTTTAAATCTTGAATTTGAGATATAACTGAAGAGAGGCGACCCCCTTGCATCGCCGGCGGCACAGCCAATTCAGCGCAAGCGCAAGGCCGGCTTGGGCGTTGATTTGGCGTGAGAGCGGACCATGACGACCGCTACTACCTTGAAGAGCGCTACCGGGAGGCGAATGGCAAGCGCTCGCTGCCGCTGAGCGCGTATTACGCGCTCAAGCCGCTGCTGCCCCGGCGTTTGCAGATCGCGATGCGGCGACGTTACGCCAAGCGGCAGATGCGGACCGAGTTTCCGCGCTGGCCGATCGAGCCGTTGCTGGTCGAGCGGCGGCGGCAGGAGCTGCGCGATGAGCTGGAGCGGCGAGGGGTCGAGCGGTTGCCGACGATCGCCAACTGGCCCGCGGGCAGGCGCTTCGCGGCGATCCTCACCCACGACGTCGAGGGCCCGGTGGGGGTGGCCAACGTGCGCCGGATCATCGAGCTCGAGCGCCGCCACGGCTTCGTCTCCTCGTGGAACTTCGTCGCCGAGTGGTATTCGATCCCGGACGACCTACTCGATTACGTCCGGGCCGCCGGCTGCGAGGTAGGCCTGCACGCGATCAAGCACGACTGCAAGCTGTTCGAGAGTCGCGAGCGCTTCGAGTCCGAGCTGCCGGCGATCCATCGCTACCTTGCGGCCTGGGGGGCCGACGGCTTCCGCTCGCCGGCGACCCACCGCAACGCCGACTGGATGCCCGAGCTTGGCGCCCGCTACGACACCTCTTTCCCCGACACCGACCCGTTCGAGCCTCAGGCGGGCGGCTGCTGCTCGATCCTTCCCTTCTTCCTCGGTGAGATGGTCGAGCTGCCGATCACGCTGGTCCAGGACCACACCCTGTGGGAGATCCTGCGTCGGGACTCGATCGACCTCTGGACCGAGAAGTGCGAGTGGATCATCGCCAACGGCGGCCTGATCAACCCGATAGTCCACCCCGACTACCTCGACACGCCGGCCCGTCTGCGCATGTACGAGGAGTTCCTCGAGTACCTCGCCGCGCAGAACGACGGCTGGTTCGCGCTGCCCCGCGAGGTCGCCGATTGGTGGCGGACGCGCGATGCGCTGCGCTGCATCGAGGACGGCGAAGAGGCGCGGATAGAGGGTGATGGCGCCGAGCGCGCTGCCCTTACCTGGGCCGTCCGCGACGGAGACGGCGTGAGCCTCGAACCCGAACCGGTGCTCGCCTGAGATGCCCGGCCAGCGCATCCTCATCCTGCTGCAGAACGAGCCGGTGCCTTCGGACCGCCATGTCTGGAACCAGGCAACCGCGCTGACCCGCGCGGGGTACGAGGTGACCGTGATCTGCCCGACCGGCGAGCGCCGCGACCGCGAGCCGCACGACCGGATCGACGGGGTCGAGATCCACCGCTACGAGCCGCGGCGTGCCGACGAGAGCACGATCGGCTACGCGCTCGAGTACCTCGCCGCGCTGTGGAGCATTCGCCGCCTCGCGCGCCGGTTGGCCCGCGAGCGCCCCTTCGACCTGGTCCATGCCTGCAGCCCACCCGACTTCCTCCTGCTCGCCGCGCTCGGCCTGCGCCGCCGCGGTGCCCGCTTCGTCTTCGACCACCACGACCTCACGCCCGAGCTCTACCTGAGCCGTTTCGGTGGCGGCCTGCTCTACCGCGTCACGCTCGCCGCCGAGCAGGTCGCCTTCCGCAGCGCCGACGTCATCCTCTCGGTCAACGACTCTTACCGCCGCGTCGCGATCGAGCGCGGGCGGCGCGATCCGGCCGACGTCGCCGTCGTCCGCACCGGGCCGGACCTGACGCGGTTCGTACCGACCGAGCCCGACCCGGCGCTGAAGCGCGGCAAGCGCTTCCTGCTCAGCTACGCGGGCGTGATGGGGCCGCAGGACGGGGTCGACCAGGCCCTGCTGGCGCTGGCCGAGCTGCACACCCTGCGCCAGGACTGGCACGCCGTCTTCATGGGCGACGGGGATGTGTACGAGGAAATGCGAGCGCGGACGCGAGAGATGGGGCTTGCCGGGTGCGTCGAGTTCACCGGCTGGGTCGAGCACGAGACGATCGGCCGGGTGCTGTCGAGCTCCGACGTCTGCCTCGCCCCCGAACCGAGCAACCCGCTCAACGAGGTCTCCTCGATGGTCAAGCTCTCCGAGTACATGGCGATGTCGAGGCCGATCGTCTCCTTCGATCTCGCCGAGTCCCGCTTCGGCGCCGGCGAGGCGGCCGTCTTCGTCGCACCCGAGGATCACGCCGGCTTCGCGCAGGCAATCTCCGACCTGCTGGATGACCCGGACCGCCGCGCCGCGATGGGAGCAGCCGGCCGCAAGCGAGCCGAGGACGTGCTTGCCTGGGAGCACCAAAAACGCTCGCTCCTCACCGCCTACGCGCGCGCCCTGAGCATGGGGCCGGTGCGCAGTGGCCGGATGGCGACCCTGCAACGACTGCTGCTGCCAGCCACGAGCTGACATTTGGGATGAGCGCCAATGCTCGGGGCATCCGGCATCGCGAGGATCTTGCAGGCAACGCTTTGCGGCCTGATCGCCGCCGCAATCGCCCTCGCCTGCCTGTCGCCTGACGCAAGAGCTGGGCCCCTACCCCATTTCGCCCTATCTGACCTCTTCGTCGCTCCACTCTTTCCCCGTGGGCCGGTTCGTCACCACAAAGGCTCCAGGCAGGGCAAAGACACCGACCGGGACGGCCTACCCGACCGGGTGGAGATCAGACGCACGCGGACCAATCCACGCCGCCGCGACACCGACCGCGACCGTCTCTCTGACTGGACCGAGGTGCGCCGGACCAGGACCAACCCAAGACGTCGGGACACCGACCGGGACGGGCTATCCGACTGGACCGAGGTGCGCCGGATGGGAACCGACCCCCGCCGGGCCGACACCGACCGCGACGGCATCCGCGACGGTGCAGAGGTACGCGCCGGATCAGACCCCCGCAACCCGGCAAGCACCCCGGGCACTTCGTCAAGCGCACCAAGCGCCACTTCCGATCCGGACCCGACCCCACCGGCACCTCCCGCGGATGAATCCGGAGGCGAAGAAGAAAAAGAAGAACCCCCTCTCCCGCCGCCCCCAGATACCACCCCTCCCGGGACGACGATCACTGCGCATCCCGCGGCGCTGGTCAACGTGGCCACGGCCGAATTCGCCTTCTCGGGCTCAGACCCCGGCGGCTCGGGTGTGGCCTCGTTCGAATGCCGGCTCGACGGCGGCAGCTGGGCCGGTTGCGCCTCGCCCAAGCAATACTCGGGCCTCGGCGAGGGTTCCCACCTCTTCGAGGCGCGGGCCACCGATGGCGCCGG
>Ga0210115_1000295_pt1 | contig 14504 bp, 8 predicted proteins | sample MayberryNW_TuleB_2_FD_185526 | JGI IMG/M metagenome (GOLD analysis project Ga0210115, IMG submission 185526) | Wetland microbial communities from San Francisco Bay, California, USA, that impact long-term carbon sequestration - MayberryNW_TuleB_D2... | ecosystem: Environmental > Aquatic > Marine >... | reverse complement strand
ACGCTGCCGCAGAGCACCCGCGCACTGATCCGCTACCGCAACCTCGTCGGGCAGCGGTACGTCGCCCTGTCGGAGGGCGCGGGGGCCAGCCGGTCGCTGGCCGAGGACGGGACGATCCCGCTCCGGCAGACCACGCCGGCGCTGGACCTCACCGTGCTGTTCAACGGCTTCAAGCCGCTGTTCGCAGCTCTCGACCCCGAGGACGTCAACGCCTTCGCGATGGAGATCATCAAGACCCTCCAGGGCGAGGCCGGCAACGTGAGCTCGCTGCTCTCTCACACCGCGTCGCTCACGTCGACGCTCGCGGACCGCGACGCCGTCATCGGTCGCACCATCGACAACCTCAATGCCGTCCTGGGCACCGTCGACCAGCGGGACCGCCAGCTGTCCACGCTGCTGCTCGAGCTGCAGCGCTTCGTCAGCGGGCTCGCCGAGGACCGGGAGGCCATCGGTGCCTCCCTGACCGACATCGCCGGGCTCGCCGAGTCGAGCGCCGGGCTGGTGAAGGACGCGCGGCCCGCGATCCGCGACGACGTCCGAGAGCTCGGCGAGGTCAGCAAGAACCTCGACGACAGCAAGGAGCTCGTGGCCGCGACCCTCCAGCGGATGCCCGACAAGCTGAACACCATCACGCGCACCGCGACCTACGGCTCGTGGTTCAACTTCTACCTCTGTGACTTCACCGGCCGCGTCATCCTCTCCAACACCGTCACCTACACGCCGAACTACCACTCGGATGCTGCGAGGTGCGACTGATGATGCTGCGCAAGGCGCCCAGGCGGAGACGCGGCAGCAGGTTCGTGCCGTTCCGCGAGCGCAACCCGGTGACGATCGGCGCGGTGGGGATCGCCGTGATCGCGGCAATGCTCCTGCTGGCCTTCAACATCGACGACATCCCGCTGCTCGCCGGACGCTCGCACTCCGCGGCCTTCACCGAGGCCGGTGGGCTCAAGGCGGGGGACGACGTCCGCATCGCCGGCGTGAAGGTCGGCAAGGTCACCGCCGTCGACCTCGAGGGCGACCACGTGCGCGTCGACTTCCGGGTCGGGCGGTCCACGCACCTGGGCTCGGAGACGGCCGCCTCGGTCCGGATCAAGACGATCCTGGGCCAGAAGTTCCTGATGGTCGAGCCGGCCGGCAACGGCGAGCTCGACTCGGAGATCCCCGTCACGCGGACCGTGCCGGCGTACGACGTCGTCGAGGCCTTCAGCGACCTGGCGCGCACCAGCGAGGACATCGACACGGCGCAGCTGGCGACCGCGCTGGACACCGTCGCCGACACCTTCCGGGACTCGCCGGAGGAGGTCCGCGCGGCCGTGGAGGGCCTCGGCCGGCTGTCGCGGACCGTCGCCTCCCGTGACGACCAGCTGCGCGAGCTGCTCGACCACGCCGACGGGGTGACCGGAGTCCTCGCCGACCGCAACCACGAGCTGGTGCGGCTGCTCGAGGACGGCGACGTGCTGCTCCAGGAGCTGCGCAAGCGTCGCGACGACATCCACACCCTGCTCGTCAACACCGTCACGCTGTCCCGGCAGCTCACCGGCCTGGTGCGGGACAACCGCGCACAGATCGGCCCGTCCCTGCAGAACCTGGAGAACGTCCTGGCCACGCTGCGCGCCAACCAGGCGAGCCTGGACCGCAGCATCGAGCTGCTGGCGCCCTTCGTCCGGGTCTTCGCCAACACCACGGGCAACGGTCGCTGGTTCGACACCTACGTGCAGAACCTCGTGCCGGTCCCCGGTGGCCCCGGGAGCGCCGAATGAGCCGGCCCGCCCTGCTGAAGGGCATCGCCGGTGGCCTCGCCCTCGTCGTGGTCGCCGCCCTCGTCGTGCTGCTCTGGCCCGGCGACGGCCGGCGCACCGTCCGGGCGGAGTTCGTCCGGGCGGTCGGGCTCTACCAGGGCTCGGACGTGCGGATCCTGGGCGTCAAGGTCGGGGAGGTCACGGACGTGTCGCCGCACGGCGACCGGGTCCAGGTCGAGATGACCTACGACGACCAGTACCAGGTCCCCGCGGACGCCAAGGCCGTCGTCGTCGCGCCCTCGGTTGTGAGCGACCGCTACGTCCAGCTCACCCCGGTCTACGAGGACGGCCCGGTCCTGGCCGACCGGGCGCGCATCGGGCTCGAACGCACGGCGGTGCCCGTCGAGCTGGACCGCATCTTCTCCAGCCTCGACGACCTCGACGTCGCGCTCGGGCCGAAGGGCGCCAACGAGGACGGCGCGCTGTCCCGGCTGCTCGCCGTCGGCGCCGACAACCTCGACGGCGAGGGCCGCAACATCAACCGGACCGTCCACGACTTCTCCACCGCGGTCTCGACGCTGAGCGACGGCCGGGAGGACCTCTTCGGCACCGTGGCGAACCTGCAGGTGTTCACGACTGCGTTGGCCCGCAGCGACGACCAGGTGAAGGCCTTCAACACCGACCTGGCCAGCGTCGCCGACCAGCTGGCCGCCGAGCGCGAGGAGCTCGCGCTGTCGCTGAAGAACCTCGCGGTCGCGCTCTCCGAGGTGGCCGCCTTCGTGAAGGACAACCGGGCCACCCTGAGCAAGGACATCGAGGGCCTCGCCGACATCACCGGCACTCTCGCAAAGCAGAAGGACGCGCTGACCGAGGTGCTCGAGGCCGGCCCGGTCGCGCTGTCCAACCTCCAGCTCGCCTTCAACCCGTCGTCGGGGACGCTGGACACCCGCAACAACGAGTCGCAGCTCGACGACCCGGCGCTCTACCTGTGCTCGCTGCTGACCGGCCTGGGCGAGCCGGAGAGCTCCTGCGACCAGATCGAGAGGATCCTGGACCGCAAGGAGCTGGTGATCCCCGGGGCGCCCGGTGGCGGCAGTGGCGGTGGCGGCAGCGGGTCCTCCGAGCCCGACCTCACCCTGGGCGGCATCCTCGGGGGGACGTCGTGACGCGTCCCCTCGGCCCCTCGCGGCTGCACCGCGTCGCCACCGTGGCGACGGCCGTGGCCGGCGTCCTGTCCCTGACCGCCTGCGAGGGCGTCTACGACCTGCCCTTGCCCGGCGGCGCGGCGGGCGGCGACGACGTCTACCGGGTCACCGTGGAGTTCCGCGACGTCCTCGACCTGGTGCCGCAGTCGGCCGTCAAGGTCAACGACGTGACCGTGGGCGCCGTCGAGGACGTCACGCTCGACGGCTGGCACGCTCGCGTGCGCCTGCGCCTGGTCGACTCGGTGCGGCTGCCCGACGACGCGGTCGCCGAGCTGCGCCAGACCAGCCTGCTCGGCGAGAAGTTCGTCTCCCTCGAGCGTCCCCCGGGCGGCGGCTCCGGTCGGCTGCGCGACGGCGACACGATCCCGCTGGACCGCTCGGGGCGGAACCCGGAGGTCGAGGAGGTCTTCTCCGCGCTGTCCCTGCTGCTCAACGGCGGCGGTGTCGCCCAGCTCAAGACGATCAACGTCGAGCTGACCAAGGCGATGGAGGGCCACGAGAGCGACATCCAGGGCGCCATCCGCCAGCTGGACACCTTCATCGGCGGGCTCGACGAGCACAGGAGCGAGATCGTCCGAGCGCTCGACGGCCTCGACCGGCTGAGCGCCCGGCTGGCCGCCCAGAAGGAGGACATCGGCGCCGCGATCGAGGACCTGGGCCCCGGCCTGAAGGTGCTCGCGGACCAGCGTGCCGAGCTCACCCGGCTGCTGACCGCGCTCTCGGACCTCGGTCGCGTGGGCACCCGGGTGATCCGCGCCTCCCAGGCCGACACGGTCGCCAACCTGCGCGCCCTGGTCCCGATCCTCACCCGGCTGTCGGAGGCGGGCGACGCGCTCCCCAAGGCGCTGGAGATGCTGGTGACCTATCCCTTCCCGCGGGCCGCGACGGACGCCGTCAAGGGCGACTTCACCAACCTGCGGATCACGGCAGACCTCGACCTCCGGACGGTCCTGAAGAACATCGGCGGCCCTGACCTGCCCGACGTCCCCGCGGTCCCGAACCCCACCGCCAGCGGGCTGCCCACCCAGCTGCCGACCGGAGTCCCGACCGGGCTGCCGACCAGCCTTCCCACCGTGACCGCCACCCTTCCCACGGTGCCCGGCGTCACGAGCACGCCGGTCGTCACACCGACCTGCGTGACCACGATCTGCCTCGGCCAGAGGCGCGGAGCGGGCACCACGTCCGCCGGGGCGTTCGACACCAACCTGGCCGCGCTCATGCTCGGGGGCCTGACGTGATCCGCCGGGGGACCAAGGTGCAGCTGCTCGTCTTCGCCCTCATCACCATGCTCGGGTTGAGCTATGTCAGCGCCCGCTACGTGGGGCTCGGCGACCGGCTGACCGGCGCCGGCTACCTGGTCACGGCAGACTTCGCCCGGGCCGGCGGCATCTTCGAGCACGCCGAGGTCACCTACCGGGGCGTCGCCGTCGGCCGGGTGGACCGCCTGCGGCTCGCCAAGGACGGCGTCCACGTCGACCTGCGCATCGACGACGGCGCCAGGATCCCGGCCGACACGGCCGCCGTGGTCGAGAACCGCTCCGCGGTCGGCGAGCAGTACGTCGACCTGCAGCCCCGCCGGCAGGGCGCCCCGTTCCTCGGCGACGGCGACCGCATCACCGAGGAGGAGACCCGCACCCCGCTCCCGACCGAGGTGCTGCTGCTCAACCTGGACCGGCTGGTGCGGTCAGTCGACAAGCGCGACCTCGCCGTGGTCATCGACGAGCTGGGCACGGCGTTCGGGGGCAGTGGCCGGGACCTCCAGCGACTGCTGGACTCCGGCGACGCGCTGACCAGGGCGGCCGTGGACGCCCTGCCCGAGTCCATCCGGCTGATCGAGGACGGGCAGACGGTCCTGGCCACCCAGCGCGAGTCGGGCTCGGCCATCCAGAGCTTCGCCGCCGACCTGGCCGACCTCAGCGAGACGCTCGCGACCAGCGACGGCGACCTGCGCAAGGTGCTCGACAACGGCATCGTGGCGTCCCGCGAGCTGCGGACCCTGATCGCCGAGAACCGTCCGGAGATCTCCGCGCTGCTCGCCAACCTGCTGACCACCGGCCAGGTCACCGTGGCGCGCCTCGACGGCGTCGAGCAGGTCCTGGTGACCTACCCCGACAACGTCGCCGGCGGCTACACCGTCGTGCCCGGCGACGGGAGCTCGCACTTCGGCCTGGTCCTCAACCCGGACCCGCCGTCCTGCCGCCGGGGCTACGAGGGCACCGACCGGCGCACGCCCGCCGCCACCTCGGACGTCCCGGCCAACACCGAGGCGCGATGCGCCGAGCCTCGCGGCTCCACGACGACGGTGCGCGGGGCGCAGAACGCGCCGGCACCGGGCAACCGCTACGCCCGCCCGGCGCCGGGGCCCGGGGCCGGGACCGGGGGCGTCGGCGACCCGTCGCTCGAGCTCTCCGGCTACGACCCGGTGAGCGGCCTGGCGACGGGCGAGGGGGGCACACCGCTGGTCGTCGGGACCCGCGGCGGACAGCAACGAGCACTCGGAGAGGACTCATGGACCTGGCTGCTGCTCGGACCTCTGGGCCGGTGACTGCCGTGCCGCTGCGTGGGTCGGCGATGGCGGTGCTGGCCGTCGCCGCGGTGGCCGCGCTGGTGCTGGTCGGGATGACCGTCCCGCGGCTCGCCGACGCCGGCGAGCGGGACCAGCGTCGTGCCGAGGTGCTCGAGGCCGCGCGCCGGCACGCGGTGAACTTCACCACGCTGGACCACCGCCACCTCGACCGCGACCTCGGCCGGGTCCTGCGGGGCGCGACCGGCGACTTCCGGACACAGTTCCGCCGGGGCACCGACGACCTGTCCGAGCTGGTCACCGCCAACCAGGCGGTGTCGGAGGGGGAGGTCCTCGAGGCCGGCCTGGTGAGCCTGGACCAGGACTCCGCCCGGGTTCTCGTCGTCGCCGACTCGACCGTCACGAACGCCGCCGGCAGCGACCCGCAGCGCCGTCACTACCGCCTGCAGCTGGACCTGGCGCGCCACGGTCAGCGCTGGCTGGTCTCCGACCTCCAGTTCGTCGGCTGACCGCCGTCCACCGCGCCCGAGCCGACCCGACCCGGAGGTCCCGATGACCCGAGCACCCTCGACCCGCCGCCGCCCGCTGGCCGGCCAGCGCGCCCATGCCCGGGTTGCCGTCCTCGACCGCCCGCACCCCCTCGACCCCCCGGCCGTCGAGCAGCCCCCGGCCGTCGAGCGGTCCGGGCCCGGGCAACGGCCGGCCCGGCGGGGCGGGCTCGTGCTCGTCGTCGCGGCCGCCCTGGTCGTCGCCCTGGTCGCGACCGCGGGCCTCCTCGTGGCGCGGGCCCGCGGCGACGAGCGGGTGGAGGAGGCCCGCACGGCCGCCCTGGCCGCGGGCGAGCGGCACGCGGTGACCCTGCTCTCCTACGACCACCGGCACCTGGACCGGGACTTCGCCCGCGCCGAGGCGGTGCTCACCGGCTCGTTCGCCGACGACTACGCCCAGACCACGGAGAAGGTCGTCCGGCCCACGGCCGAGCAGGTCAAGGCCGTGGTCACCGCCGAGGTGGTCTCCTCGTCGGTGGTCCGGGCCGCGCAGAACCGCGTCGTGCTGCTGCTCTTCGTCGACCAGACCACCACCTCCACCCGGCTGGACGGCCCGAAGGTGGACCTCAACCGGGTCCGGATGACCCTCACCCGGACCGGGGGGCAGTGGCTGGTGAGCGCGGTCGACGCCCTGTGACGACCCGCTGACCCCCGCCCCGGCGGGCCGGATCCCCGGCGCGGCGGGCCGGAAAGCCTTGACGGCGAGGCCGTCCGGGTCCATCCTGCTCGCGCCGTGACAATCAGGCGGGGATACCGCGAGGCCTGCCTCTCGGAGGCCACTTGAGGTCGGCGTGCCCTGAGGGTATGCTGACGCTTTGCGCTGCCATCTGACTCCACCCTGGGCACCTTGCCCTGGGCCGTCCGGCATGCGCTGAAGCAGAGAGTCCGGCAGCCCTCGGAAGGACCCCTCTTGGCCGCCTCGCGCACCGCCAGCAAGCCCGCCACCAGCAGCACGACCAGCTCGACCAGCATCGACAGTCTCAGCAGCACCGCCCCGCGTCGCATCTCCTTCGCGAAGATCCGCGAGCCGCTCGAGGTCCCCGACCTCCTCGCCCTGCAGACCGACAGCTTCGACACCCTCCTCGGCAACGAGAAGTGGAAGGCCCGTGTCGAGGCAGCTGCCGCCGGCGGCCAGGACGACGTCTACTCCAAGTCCGGCCTGGAGGAGATCTTCGAGGAGATCAGCCCGATCGAGGACTTCCAGGGGACCATGTCCCTGTCGTTCCGCGACCACCGGTTCGAGCCTCCGAAGTACTCGATCGAGGACTGCAAGGAGCGCGACATCACCTACTCGGCGCCCCTGTTCGTCACCGCCGAGTTCATGAACAACACCACCGGCGAGATCAAGAGCCAGACGGTCTTCATGGGCGACTTCCCGCTCATGACCGACAAGGGCACCTTCATCATCAACGGAACCGAGCGGGTCGTCGTGTCCCAGCTCGTCCGCTCGCCGGGCGTCTACTTCGACAAGTCGGTCGACAAGACCTCCGACAAGGACGTCTTCGGCGCCAAGATCATCCCGAGCCGGGGCGCCTGGCTCGAGTTCGAGATCGACAAGCGCGACCAGGTCGGCGTCCGCGTCGACCGCAAGCGCAAGCAGTCGGTCACCGTCCTGCTCAAGGCCCTCGGCTGGGACGACGCCAAGATCCTCGAGGAGTTCGGCGACTACGAGTCGATCCGGGCCACGCTCGAGAAGGACCACACCACCGGGCAGGACGACGCCCTGCTCGACATCTACCGCAAGCTGCGGCCGGGCGAGCCGCCCACGCGCGAGGCCGCCCAGACCCTGCTGGACAACCTCTACTTCAACCCGAAGCGCTACGACCTCGCGAAGGTCGGCCGCTACAAGGTGAACAAGAAGCTCGGCCTGGACCTGCCGGTCGGCTCCAACGTGCTGACCATCGACGACATCGTCGAGACCATCCGGTTCATCGTGAAGCTGCACGCCGGCGAGACCGAGATGCCCGCGGTCGGCGACTCGGGCCGGACGGTCCGCGTCGAGGTCGACGACATCGACCACTTCGGCAACCGCCGCCTGCGCACGGTCGGCGAGCTGATCCAGAACCAGGTCCGCACCGGCCTGTCCCGGATGGAGCGGGTGGTCCGCGAGCGGATGACCACCCAGGACGTCGAGGCGATCACGCCGCAGACCCTGATCAACATCCGCCCGGTCGTGGCGAGCATCAAGGAGTTCTTCGGGACCTCCCAGCTCAGCCAGTTCATGGACCAGACCAACCCGCTGGCCGGCCTGACCCACAAGCGGCGCCTCTCGGCGCTCGGCCCCGGTGGCCTGTCCCGTGAGCGCGCCGGCTTCGAGGTCCGCGACGTGCACACCAGCCACTACGGCCGCATGTGCCCGATCGAGACCCCCGAGGGCCCGAACATCGGCCTGATCGGGTCGCTGGCGACGTACGGCCGGATCAACGCGTTCGGGTTCGTCGAGACGCCCTACCGCAAGGTGGTCAAGGGCAAGGTCAGCGACGAGGTCGACTACCTGACCGCCGACGAGGAGGACGAGCACGTCATCGCCCAGGCCAACGCGCCGCTGGCGGCCGACGGCAGCTTCGCCGAGGCCCGGGTGCTCGTACGCCGCAAGGGCGGTGAGGTCGAGTTCATCCCGGCGGCCGAGGTCGACTACATGGACGTGTCGCCGCGCCAGATGGTGTCGGTCGCCACGGCGATGATCCCGTTCCTCGAGCACGACGACGCCAACCGCGCGCTCATGGGCTCCAACATGCAGCGCCAGGCGGTGCCGCTGCTCCGCTCCGAGTCGCCGCTGGTCGGCACCGGCATGGAGTACCGCGCCGCCAAGGACGCCGGCGACGTGATCACCGCGACCAAGGCCGGCGTGGTCGAGGAGGTCTCGGCCGACCTGATCACCGTGATGAACGACGACGGGACGCACTCGACCTACCGGGTCGCCAAGTTCCGTCGCTCCAACCAGGGCACGTCGTTCAACCAGCGGCCGATCGTCGACGAGGGCCAGCGGGTCGAGGTGGGCCAGGTCGTCGCCGACGGGCCGTGCACCGACGACGGCGAGATGGCGCTCGGCCGCAACCTGCTCGTGGCGTTCATGTCGTGGGAGGGGCACAACTACGAGGACGCGATCATCCTCAGCCAGCGGCTGGTGCAGGACGACGTCCTCTCCTCGATCCACATCGAGGAGCACGAGGTCGACGCCCGCGACACCAAGCTCGGCGCCGAGGAGATCACCCGGGACATCCCCAACGTCTCGGAGGAGGTCCTCGCCGACCTCGACGACCGCGGCATCATCCGCATCGGCGCCGACGTGGTCCCCGGCGACATCCTGGTCGGCAAGGTCACGCCCAAGGGCGAGACCGAGCTCACCCCGGAGGAGCGTCTGCTCCGCGCCATCTTCGGCGAGAAGGCGCGCGAGGTGCGCGACACGTCGCTGAAGGTGCCGCACGGCGAGTCCGGCAAGGTCATCGGCGTCAAGGTCTTCGACCGCGACGAGGGCTACGAGCTGCCGCCGGGCGTCAACCAGCTGGTGCGGGTCTACGTCGCCCAGAAGCGCAAGATCACCGACGGCGACAAGCTCGCCGGCCGGCACGGCAACAAGGGCGTCATCTCCAAGATCCTCCCGGTCGAGGACATGCCGTTCCTCGAGGACGGCACCCCGGTCGACATCGTGCTCAACCCGCTCGGCGTGCCGGGCCGGATGAACGTCGGCCAGGTCCTCGAGACCCACCTCGGGTGGGTCGCCAAGACCGGCTGGGACGCCAGCGACCTCGGCAAGAAGGCGCCGGAGTGGCAGCAGAGCCTGCAGTCGATCGGCGCGGACAAGGGCGAGCCCGGCACCAACGTGGCCACCCCGGTCTTCGACGGCGCCAAGGAGGAGGAGATCACCGGCCTCCTGGGCTCCACGCTCCCCAACCGCGACGGCGTCCAGCTGATCGGCGAGTCCGGCAAGGCGAAGCTCTTCGACGGCCGCTCCGGCGAGCCGTTCACCGCGCCGGTGTCGGTCGGCTACATCTACATCCTGAAGCTCCTGCACCTGGTCGACGACAAGATCCACGCCCGGTCGACCGGCCCGTACTCGATGATCACCCAGCAGCCGCTCGGTGGTAAGGCGCAGTTCGGCGGTCAGCGCTTCGGTGAGATGGAGGTGTGGGCCCTCGAGGCCTACGGCGCGTCGTACGCCCTCCAGGAGCTGCTGACGATCAAGTCCGACGACGTGCTCGGCCGGGTGAAGGTCTACGAGGCCATCGTCAAGGGCGAGAACATCCCGGAGCCGGGCATCCCCGAGTCCTTCAAGGTGCTCATCAAGGAGATGCAGTCGCTGTGCCTCAACGTCGAGGTGCTCTCCAGCGACGGCATGTCGATCGAGATGCGCGAGACCGACGAGGACGTCTTCCGGGCGGCCGAGGAGCTGGGCATCGACCTGTCGCGGCGTGAGCCGAGCAGCGTGGAGGAAGTGTGAGCATCCGCGAAGCGGATCCGAACACTCCTCTCCACGCTATCGACGGACAGCCCGGCAGCAGGCCGGTCCGTGCCGTCACCGCATCGCGAGTCAACACGAACTCCTACCCGGAGAGCAGGTAAGCACCAAGTGCTGGACGTGAACTTCTTCGACGAGCTGCGTATCGGCCTGGCCACCGCTGACGACATCCGTCAGTGGTCCCACGGCGAGGTCAAGAAGCCGGAGACCATCAACTACCGCACCCTCAAGCCGGAGAAGGACGGGCTCTTCTGCGAGAAGATCTTCGGTCCGACCCGGGACTGGGAGTGCTACTGCGGCAAGTACAAGCGGGTGCGCTTCAAGGGCATCATCTGCGAGCGCTGCGGCGTCGAGGTCACCCGCGCCAAGGTGCGTCGTGAGCGGATGGGCCACATCGAGCTGGCGGCCCCGGTCACCCACATCTGGTACTTCAAGGGTGTCCCGTCGCGGCTCGGCTACCTGCTCGACCTCGCCCCGAAGGACCTCGAGAAGGTCATCTACTTCGCGGCGTACATGATCACCTCCGTCGACGAGGAGGAGCGGCACAACGACCTGCCGTCGCTCGAGGCCAAGATCGGCGTCGAGCGCAAGCAGATCGAGCAGCGCCGTGACGCCGACGTCGAGGCCCGGCAGAAGGTCCTCGAGACCGACCTCGCCGCGCTCGAGGCCGAGGGCGCCAAGTCCGACGCCAAGCGCAAGGTGCGCGAGTCCGCCGAGCGTGAGATGAACCAGATCCGCAAGCGGGCCGATGCCGAGGTCGAGCGCATCGACACCGTGTGGGACCGGTTCCGCAACCTCAAGGTCCAGGACCTCGAGGGCGACGAGATCCTCTACCGCGAGATGCGGGACCGCTTCGGGATGTACTTCCAGGGCGGCATGGGCGCGGCGGCGCTGCAGAAGCGTCTCGAGTCCTTCGACCTCGAGGCCGAGGCCGAGTCGCTGCGCGAGATCATCCGCACCGGCAAGGGCCAGAAGAAGACCCGCGCCCTGAAGCGGCTCAAGGTCGTGTCGGCGTTCCTCAACACGCGCAACTCCCCGATGGGCATGGTCCTCGACTGCGTCCCGGTCATCCCGCCGGACCTGCGCCCGATGGTGCAGCTCGACGGTGGCCGCTTCGCGACCTCGGACCTCAACGACCTGTACCGCCGGGTCATCAACCGCAACAACCGCCTCAAGAGGCTGCTCGACCTCGGCGCGCCCGAGATCATCGTGAACAACGAGAAGCGCATGCTGCAGGAGGCCGTCGACGCGCTGTTCGACAACGGCCGTCGCGGCCGGCCGGTCACCGGCCCGGGCAACCGCCCGCTGAAGTCGCTGTCGGACATGCTCAAGGGCAAGCAGGGCCGGTTCCGCCAGAACCTCCTCGGCAAGCGCGTCGACTACTCGGGCCGCTCGGTCATCGTGGTCGGCCCGCAGCTCAAGCTGCACCAGTGCGGCCTGCCCAAGCAGATGGCGCTCGAGCTCTTCAAGCCGTTCGTCATGAAGCGGCTGGTCGACCTCAACCACGCCCAGAACATCAAGAGCGCCAAGCGCATGGTGGAGCGGGCGGGCGGCAACAACGCGCGCTACGGCCACGTCTGGGACGTGCTCGAGGAGGTCATCGCGGAGCACCCGGTGCTGCTCAACCGGGCACCCACGCTGCACCGCCTCGGCATCCAGGCCTTCGAGCCGCAGCTGGTCGAGGGCAAGGCGATCCAGATCCACCCGCTGGTCTGCACCGCGTTCAACGCCGACTTCGACGGCGACCAGATGGCGGTGCACCTGCCGCTGTCGGCCGAGGCCCAGGCCGAGGCGCGCATCCTGATGCTGTCGTCCAACAACATCCTGTCCCCGGCGCACGGTCGTCCGATCACCTCGCCGACGCAGGACATGGTGCTGGGCATCTACTTCCTCACCGCGTCCCGCGAGGGCATGGTCGGCGAGGGCCGGGTGTTCGGGTCGGTCGCCGAGGCGATCATGGCCCACGACCAGCACCAGCTCGACCTGCAGGCGCCGATCACCCTTCGTCTCGACGACGTCGTCCCGCCGCGTGACTGGGAGGCGCCGGAGGGCTGGGAGGACGGCCGGCCGATCACCCTGCAGACGACCCTGGGCCGCGCCCTGCTCAACGAGGCGCTGCCGGTCGACTACCCCTTCGTCGACAAGCCGGTCGACAAGAAGGAGCTGTCGGCGATCGTCAACGACCTCGCCGAGCGCTACCCCAAGGTCGCGGTCGCCGCGACCCTGGACGCGCTCAAGGCGGCGGGTTTCCACTGGGCCACCCGGTCCGGCGTCACGATCTCGATCGAGGATGTCGTCACGCCGAAGGCCAAGCAGGGCCTGCTGGAGCGCCACGAGGCGCGCGCGGAGAAGGTGCAGAGCCAGTACGAGCGCGGCCTGATCACCGACGACGAGCGTCGCCAGGAGCTCATCAACATCTGGACCGAGGCGACCAACGAGGTCGCCGACGCGATGCAGGACGCCTTCCCGAAGACCAACCCGGTCTTCATGATGGTCAACTCGGGTGCGCGCGGAAACTGGATGCAGGTCCGCCAGATCGCCGGCATGCGTGGCCTGGTGGCCAACCCGAAGGGCGAGATCATCCCGCGGCCGATCAAGGCCAACTTCCGGGAGGGTCTCACCGTGCTCGAGTACTTCATCTCGACGCACGGCGCCCGCAAGGGCCTGGCCGACACCGCTCTGCGCACCGCCGACTCGGGCTACCTGACCCGGCGCCTGGTCGACGTGTCGCAGGACGTGATCATCCGTGAGGAGGACTGCGGCACCGACCGCGGCATCCTCATGCCGATCGCCAAGCAGGCCGCCAAGGGCGGTCTGGTCCGGCTCGACAACATCGACACCAGCGTCTACTCCCGCAACCTCGCCGAGGACGTGGAGGTCGACGGCGCGACGGTCGGCACCGCGGGCAGCGACGTGGGCGACGTCCTGATCGACGCCCTCATCGGCGCCGGCGTGGACGAGGTCCGGGTGCGCAGCGTGCTCACCTGCGAGAGCAAGGTCGGCACCTGCGCGGCGTGCTACGGCCGCTCGCTCGCGACCGGCAAGGTCGTGGACGTCGGCGAGGCGGTCGGCATCATCGCCGCCCAGTCGATCGGCGAGCCCGGCACCCAGCTCACGATGCGGACCTTCCACACCGGTGGTGTGGCGGGCGACGACATCACCCACGGCCTCCCGCGCGTGGTGGAGCTCTTCGAGGCCCGCCAGCCCAAGGGTGTCGCGCCGATCTCCGAGTCGGCCGGCCGGGTGCGCATCGAGGAGTCGGACAAGAAGCGCGAGATCGTCGTCACCCCCGACGACGGCTCGGAGGAGACGTCGTACGCGATCTCCAAGCGGTCCCGGCTGCTCGTCGCCGACGGCGACCACGTCGAGGTCGGCCAGCAGCTGATCGTCGGCGCCGTCGACCCGAAGCAGGTGCTGCGGATCCTCGGCCCGCGCCGGGTGCAGCAGCACCTGGTCAGCGAGGTCCAGGACGTCTACCGCTCGCAGGGCGTGTCGATCCACGACAAGCACATCGAGGTCATCGTCCGGCAGATGCTCAAGCGGGTCACGATCATCGAGTCGGGCGACGCCGAGCTGCTCCCGGGCGAGCTGGCCGAGCGGGCCCGCTTCGAGGAGGAGAACCGCCGCGTGGTGGCCGAGGGCGGTACCCCCGCCTCCGGGCGCCCGGAGCTCATGGGCATCACCAAGGCCTCGCTGGCCACCGAGTCGTGGCTGTCGGCGGCCTCCTTCCAGGAGACGACGCGGGTGCTCACGGACGCGGCGATCCACGCCAAGTCCGACCCGCTGCTTGGCCTGAAGGAGAACGTCATCATCGGCAAGCTCATCCCGGCCGGCACGGGTCTCCCGCGCTACCGCAACATCCGGGTCGAGCCGACCGAGGAGGCCAAGGCGGCGATGTACACGATGGGTGGCTACGAGGCCGACTCGAGCGCGTTCGACTACGCGCCGTTCGGCTCCGGGTCCGGCCAGGCCGTGCCGCTGGAGGACTTCGACTACGGACCCTTCCGGGGCTAGGACCAGGAAGGG
>Ga0210115_1000292_pt1 | contig 14546 bp, 11 predicted proteins | sample MayberryNW_TuleB_2_FD_185526 | JGI IMG/M metagenome (GOLD analysis project Ga0210115, IMG submission 185526) | Wetland microbial communities from San Francisco Bay, California, USA, that impact long-term carbon sequestration - MayberryNW_TuleB_D2... | ecosystem: Environmental > Aquatic > Marine... | reverse complement strand
GCATACGTGTGCAGGAACACGCGAGGCTCGCTCTCGAGGTCGACCAGGTACCGACGCTGCGCCCGGTCGGCGCGGGCGCCCTCGCTGACGACCACGACGACGTCGAGAGAGGGGTAGTCGGTGTCGTCGAGCAAACTGCGGATGCAGACGTCGAGGAGGCCCGGGTCCCCGGTCGACGGCACGATCACGCTCACGCTCGGGGGCGGGTCGGGCAACGCATGCCTGACGCTCTGATGCGCCCCGACCGGGACGACGTAGCAGCGCTGCCCTCGTCCACGCAGGTGATCGGCGGCGGCGCGTCGGCCGGCGTCGACCGCGTACGGCTTCGCGGCCACGCTGAGCGCGGCCGACCCCGGGATGGCGCGCCAGTGATAGAGGACGTGTGGAACGTGAGCGACTCCCTCGCTTGGCAGCATCGACGTGACGCGCAGCGCGAGGTCCCAGTCCTGGCTGCCGTCGTACTCACTCCGGAATCCGCCGACCTCGCGCACGAGCTCCGTCCTGAACGCCGCGAAGTGGCAGACGTAGTTCTGCGACAGCAGGAGCGTCGGGTCCCAGTCGGGTTTGAAGTTGGGTCCGTACCGTCGCCCGTGCGCGTCGATCTGGTCCTCGTCGGAGTACACGAACCCGACGCGCTCGTCGGCGGCGAACTCCCGTACGACGAGCAGCAAGGCGTGCGGGCGAATGAGGTCGTCGTGGTCGAGCAGGGCGACCAGCTTGCCCTGCGCGATCTCGAGCGCGGAGTTCGAGGCCGCCGAGATGCCCCCGTTCGACGCGCGATACACGACGCGAATCCGGGGGTCCCGCCGCGCGAACTCGTCGAGCACGCCGCGAACGTACGGCTCGGTAGAGGCGTCGTCGGCGATGCAGAGCTCCCAGCTCTCGTAGACCTGGTCGAGCATCGACTGGATCGCCTCGACGAGGGCCCACTCGGGCGGGTCGAACACCGGCATCACGACCGAGACGAGCGGCGCCTCGTCGAGGGCGTCGGCCAGCGAGCGCAGGGCATCCAGGTCGTCGGCAGTGAGCGTGTCGTAGAGCTCGATCCACCGCTCGTAGCTCAGCTCGCGGCGTCGCCGACCCTCACGCCGCGCCGCCTGGCGCGCCGCCCGTAGCGAGCGAAGCCGACGGGTGAGTTTGAGCGTCACGGTCCAGTACGCCAGCCGAAGGGCGGTTCTGAGGACCGCAGCGACGCGTCCGTGGCTCGAGGAGAACCCGCGAAGGGGAGCGGTGATCCGCCAGGAGGTCGATGCGTAGACGGACTCGAGCTCGTGGCGGAGCTCGTCGATCGCGTCCTGTCTCTCGTGGAGCGCGGCCTCACGCCGCCGGATCGCGCGCTGCAGCCAGTCGACGTACCGGTCCCACGGCACACGCGAGCGCGAGCCAGCGCCCGCCTCGTCTCGGTCTCGGCGGTGCTCCGTGCTCATGCACCGCTCCGGCTCGGCGGCCCGGGTGGCAGGACGCGGTAGTCTCGGCGCCGCGCGCTCGTGCGGCCGCGTCCGGCGCACACGGGCGAACTGGTTGGGAGGCGAACGTGCATCTGTTCCGGCGTACGAAGAATGCCGCGAATGACTGGATCTTCGCGGATGAGGTGCTGAGCGCGGTCACCGAGGACGAGTGTCGGCGGCTGGCTGAGCTCGGTCGCGGCCGCTCGGTCCTCGAGATCGGCTCGTACTACGGGCGCTCGACGATCGCCCTCGCCTCGACGGCAGCTGTCGTGCACTCCGTCGACCCGCACGACGGCGGCCCAGTCGAGTCGCCGGGGACGCTGCCCGAGTTTCTCGACGGGCTCAAGCGGTACTCCCTGCGCGAGAAGGTCGTGGTCCACGTCGGCCGCTCGACGCAGATCCTCCCCCTGCTGCAGGACGGATCGTTCGACATGGTCTTTGTCGACGCGATGCACGAGCGGCCCGAGGTCGACGTCGACCTCTTCCTCTCCGCAGGCTGCCTCAAAGCCGGGGGCTGCCTCGCCCTCCACGACTACGGCCGGGACGGAGTCCACGTCGGCGACGTCTGGCATCCCTTCGGCGTCACCGAAGCGGTCGACGAGTTCGTTACCCGGACGGAAGTAGCGCCGCCCGAGGTCGTCGACACGCTCGCGGTCCTCCTCGCCCCCGAGCGGGGCACGCAGGCGTGGGACGCCTGGAGATCAGGTGTCCGCGCGTTCGCGCCTGCCCCACGCTGACTCCTCGCCCTCCTCAGCCGCTGGTTGCTCGGTCGGTTGCGCCTCGAGCTGCGCGACCCGTCGACCGAGCTCCTCCTGCGAGCGATGGAGCGCGCTGAGGCTGTCGAGCACCGACCGCTCGAAGCGCTCCTGATCCTCGAGGTACGGCCAGAGCGCCCGGCGGAGCAGCCGGCGGACGAGCGAGGTCGGCGGTGATCCGGCCCGTTCCACGAGACCCTCGCCGACGCCCTTGGCGAGCTCCTGCGACGCCTCCAGGATCGGCGGCCGCGCGTCGTGCGGGGAGCGACGGACGTCGACGGCGCCGTGTGAGCGCGCCTCGTCGAGGCGACTCGAGACGAACGCGCTCGTGCGCTCGGGCGAGAAGTGCTCGAGAAGCTCGTCCCGCGCTCGCCGGCCGCGCGCTCGCGCCTCGTCCTGGTCCTCCCAGACCCCGCGCAGCAGAGCGGCGGCGCGTCCGACGTCCGGCTCCGCCCAGGTCGCTCCGGAGGCATAGGCCCACCAGTCCGGCGGCACCGGGATGAGGCGATACGGCACGAGGTAGCTGTTGTCCTCGTTCATGAACTCGAGGTTGCCCGAGTAGCCGGTGGCGACGACCGGCTTCGCGTGCGCCATCGCCTCGGCGATCGCCAGCCCGAGCCCCTCGCTCCGGTGGAGCGAGACGAAGCAGTCGCAGGCCGCGGTGATGGCGTGCCTCATCTCGACGCCGACGTACCCGTCCCGGATGCGGATGTCCGGCCGGTCTCCCACCGCGGACTCGAGCTCGGCGAGAAGCGCCGGCTTGCGCTCGCGCCCGTTGATGCTCTTGAGGACGAGCACGGGGCCCTCGGCGGGAGCGAAGGCCCGCGTGAAGGCCTCGACGACGGCCTGCGGGTTCTTGCGAACGGCGCTGACGAAGTCGAAGAGGTAGAGGAAGGTGAAGGCGGCGGGCAGCGCGAGGTCGGAACGCGAGTAGCCCGGCTCGGCAGGCGCCTCGACGGGCACCGGGACGACGTGGACCGGGAGGTCCAGGTGGGGGGCGAACGCGCGCCGGACGTAGTCGCTCGCGACCCAGACCTCGTCGAGATAGCGGGACGCGGCCCGCTCCTCGTCGCGCAGCACGTTCGTCTCCCAGAACCAGACCCCGATCGAGTACCGGTCGGCGAAGAACTCGACGCCCGCGTCAGCGGTGAACTGCTGCAGCTGATCCGCGTTCAGGAAGATGAGATTCGTGTCGTAGGGGACCTTCGCCGACAGCTCCACCCCGGGGGGATGCTGCTGCCGGCTGGGCGTCCGCCGGTACGAGATCGCCGAGAACGGGATGTGTGCGCCCTCGAGGCTCTTCCCGATCCTGCGCGCGACCTCGCCCAGCCCGAGCTCGCCCTCGAGGAAGCCGACGAGGTTCACGCCCGGGCGGGGATCTCGTGCTATCTCGAGCGGTCGGGCGAACGCGGCGCGCGAGCTCACGTGCGGTCGCAGGTCCACTCGAGCAGCGGCCGCACGACGCCCTTCCACTGCCCGCCGAACGCGCCTCGAGCCGAGTCGCCCTCGCCCGGGTCGAGGATCTCGAAGGAGACCGCCTCGTAGACGGCCGCGTGATGCTCGAGCTTTGGGAAGTCGATCGAGCAGATCGCCACTTCCCCGCTCACGGCGCCCTCGTTCAGGAGGTTGCCCGGGATCCATGCGGTCGCCGCGTACTCGCCGGGGGGCGTCGGCTCGTGCCAGCGCTCGTCGGTGTCCATCGCGTTGAACGCGATCGTGGACTCGCGGTCGAGCACCTTGATCTTCGGGAAGACGGGCTTTCCCCACTCGAGGACGCGGAAGACGATCTCGATCCCGATCGGGAGGCGAACGTCCATGATCCCGGGCGGCATCCCCTCGTGCGGCAGGACGCGGACGGACATGATCTTCGCGAGATGGTCGCCGGGAGCGGCCTCCTCCGAGTCCCAGACCCGCTCGACTCCCGCGCTGTGCGTCTGGTGGAGGTAGTTCGCGATCACCTCTGCGGGGGGGCCGTCCTGGACGACGATGCCGCTGTCGATCTGGATCGCGCGATCGCACAGCTGCGCGATGGCCGAGAGGGCGTGAGAGACGAAGAGCACGGTGCGCCCGGCGCTGCCGAGCTCCTCCATGCGCCCCAGGCAGCGGCGCTGGAACTCGGCGTCCCCGACCGAGAGCACCTCGTCGACGAGCATGATCTCGGGCTCCAGGTGCGCGGCGACCGAGAAGGCAAGCCGCACGTACATGCCGCTCGAGTAGCGCTTGACGGGAGTGTCGATGAACTTCTCGACGCCCGAGAACTCCACCATCGCGTCGAACCGCCGCTCGATCTCACGGCGCTTCATGCCCAGGATCGAGCCGTTGAGGTAGATGTTCTCGCGTCCCGTGAGCTCCGGGTGGAAGCCCGTCCCGACCTCGAGCAGGCTGCCGACGCGGCCGCGGATCTCGACGTGCCCGGCGGTCGGGGTCGTGATGCGGGTCAGCACCTTGAGCAGCGTCGACTTCCCCGCGCCGTTGCGCCCGACGACCCCGAGGACCTGGCCCTCGGGGACATCGAAGGAGACGTCCCTGAGCGCCCAGATCTCCTGTTTCGCCGAGTGGTGCTCCTGCCCGGTCATGCGCTTTGCTGCGTGCGAGAGCGACTCGCGCAGCGTCCCGTAGGCGGCCTGCATCTCGCCGAGCCGGTACTTCTTCGAGAGCCCTCGCGCCTCGATCGCGGTCGGCATCAGATCGTGTCCGCGAAGCGCGGCTCGGAGGAGCGGAACACTGCGAGACCGACCACGAAGAGGATGCCGGCCACGGCCACCCCGATCGCGGTCTGACCGAGATTGGGGGTCGCCGCGTCGAGCATCGCCCAGCGCCAGCCGGCGATCACGGCCGTCATCGGGTTGAACGCGAGGACCCACTGCCACTTGGTCGGGATGGCCTCGACGGCGTACATCACGCCGGAGAGCAGGGGGAGAACCTGCAGGAAGACGGGGATCATGTAGCGGACGTCGCGGAAGCGGACGTTGGTGGCGGAGAACAAGAAGCCGAGGCCGAGCACGGTCACGAGCGCCAGCAGGATGAAGAGCGGTGCCAAGAGCACCTGCGCGCCGTTCGGCCAGGTGTCGTAGTACCACATCAGCGCGATCAGCACCGGCAGCCCGACGAGGAAGTCGACCAAGGGCACGATCACGCCGCCGAGCGGCAGCAGCGTGCGCGGGAAGTAGACCTTGGTGACGAGCTGCAGGTTGGAGGCGAGGCTCATGCTCGAGACGGTGAGCGCCGAGGCGAAGTACTGCATTGGCAGCACGCCGGCGAGGACGAGGCTCGGATAGGCCGTGTTCTTCTCGCCCGCGGGGAACTGCGCGAACTTGCCGAAGATGACGACGTACACGACCGCGGTGAAGACCGGCACCAGGATCGCCCAGGCGATGCCGAGGAACGTCTGCTTGTAGCGCACGGCGACGTCCCGCCAGACGAGCGTCCACAGGAGCTCGCGAAAGTGCCACAGCTCGGAGACGTCGAGGTGCGGCCAGCGCCGCGCGGGGCGGATCACCACGAGGCGGTCGTAGCGCTCCTCGGCCTCCGAGACATCCCGGGCCGGAGGAGGTGCGGGCGTCGGGATCTCGAGCTTGCTCTGGCTCACCAGAGCGATGCTAGCCAGCCCCGAGGATCGCGCGTCCCGAGGCCGTCACGTTCCCGGCGGCTGCAGGAGGATCCCCGGCTGCTGATCCGCCAAGCGCATGCCCGCGAGCGTGTCCGTAGAGACGTCCGTGGGGGCGCCGGCTCGATAGCGGTAGAGAGTGAACGTCGGCGTGCGCTCGGAGGCGATGAGCGCGAAGCCCGGCGGAGCGGGCGGCGGGCCGACGTCCGGCGGCCGGACCCGCCCGCCCGAGAAGCCGCCTTCGGTCGCGAGGCCGACGACCGCGATCTCGCCGACGCGCACCGTGCTCCCCGCCGGCTCGTTCAGACCGGGGAGGTACGGGCGCCAGAGCGAGCGACTCAGGTACGGCGTGACGACGATCGCCCGCCCGCGCCTTGGCGCGTCCAACTCCTCCGCGACGCCCCTCCAGTCGGTGCGGCCGTAGCCCTTGTCGAGGGACACGGCCAGCGTGACGGACAGCAGCAGGACGCCGAGGGCGGCTCCGGCGAAGAGGCCGAGTCGGTTCGCGGCGAACCCGGCGCCGACGCAGACCGTTGCCGGCACGACCGCGAGGATGACGTTGCGTGCGGTGAGGTAGTCGCTTCCGGCGAGGGCGCCGCCGATCGGCACCGCGACGACGGCGAGCGCCAGGGTGCCGCCGACGAGCGCCCCGCGCCGCTCATGTGACCGTGCCCGGGTGGCAAGAAGCGCGAGCCCGACCGCGACGAGCGCCGCGGCGAGGACGCTGCCGGCGATCTCCCACGGAAAGCTGTAGCCGATGACGAGTGCCTTGGGCGTGCCGACGACCCGGGAAAGCAGCGACGTATCGCCGACCGTCTCGCCGTTGCCGCGTTGCGCGTCCACGAGCGGCAGGTGCGCGACGAGGACGGCGGCCGGTAGGACAAGAGCCGCGACGGCATCCCGCCGCACCGGGTAGCGGGCGAGAAGCCACGCTGCCGCGCCGACGACGAGGAACACGGCGAAGTAGTGGGTTGCGATCGCGAGCGACGATGCGACGGCCCAGAGCGCGAGGTCCGAACGGCGAGGCGCGCGGAGCGCGCGCCCGAGGAAGAGGACAACGCAGGCCCCGAGGAGGACGAGCAGGCTGTACGAGCGCGCTTCCTGCGCGTACCAGACGAGGAACGGGTGGACCGCGACGAGAGCCGCGACGACGACCCCGACGCGCCGCGAGCAGAGTGCCGCGCCCGCCGCGTACGAGACCGGCACGGCGAGCGTCCCGACGACCGCGGAGAGCGAGCGCAGACCGACCTCCCCGAGCCCGAACACCTGCGCCCAGGGCCAGGCGAGCACGTAGTACAGGTACGGCGTCGCCTCCGTCCCGCGGACGCCCTCCAACATGTCGGCGAAGTCGCGGTCGAGCAGCGACACCGTCACGAGCTCGTCCAGCCAGAAGCTCTGGGTGTCGAGCGTCGCGAAGCGGAGCGCCGCACCGAGCGCGGTGAGCACGACCACGGCGAGCCACGTTGCCCGCACCGCTAGCTGCTCGCCCGGCGCCCTGGCGGCCGGTCTCCCGCGATCGCGACGAGCGCGGTCACGATGAAGACCGGGTACAGCGGGAGCGCGAACTCCGGCGCCACGCCCTGCGAGATCGCGTGCACGAGGAGTACGAGGCCGGCCGCGAGCCAGAGGGCGAGCACCGTCCGCGTGCCGCGCGGCCGCCGGACGAGGAGCGCGACGGCACCGACGAGGAGCCAGAGCGGCGGGCGCGGGAACCGTGGCGTGATCCGGTTCAGGAGCTCCGGCACGACGGACACTCCCTCGCGCGAGGGCAGCTCCGCGTCCCAGGACCGCACCTGCGAGACGATCTCCCGGTACCGCCGCTGGCTCGCGGCATCCGGCCACACGAGCGACGGGTCCTCGACGGTGCAGGAGTCGATGTAGTCGGAGGCGCACCAGACGAAGCCGTAGCGAACGGCCTCGAGGAGCACGTGCGACTGCGGGTTCGGGAGCACGGCGCCCCTGCTCTCGAACGTCCGCGGCGGCGGCTCCGGCTCCGTCTGCTCGCGCGGGGCGACGTCCTCCCGCAAGGGCGCCTGCATGAGGAAGTCCCAGTACGTGTCGGCGACCCCGCGGGTATACGTCCGCGGATGCTCCCGGATCGCCTCGAGCGCGGACTCGAAGAGGACGCCGTAGTTCTCGTCGCGGCCGAGAACGCGGTCCGAGAGCGCGATCAGGCGGACGGTCTCGTAGTTCGAGCCGTTCGCGAAGTAGTCCTCGAGCGTGACCCCGAGCGGCGCGAAGGGCTCCTTCTCGAGCACCTCGCGCTGCACCAGCTCTCCCAGGCGCCGCGAGGCGTCGCCGTTCCCGGGCTCGACCGTGCGGTCGTCGGTGAAGACCCGGAGGAACGGAACCCAGGCGCTCCCGCCGCGCTGGACCGACGTCGAGTCGTAGCGCACGCCGTTGACCGCCGCCCAGGCGGCGAGCGGGAGCACGGCGGCGGCGAGGCACGCCGCCGACCAGGCGACGCGCCTGCGCCACGGAACGGCCGCGACGAGCGGGAGGAGGGCCAGCGGGAGGAGGATCTCGTTGGCCGCCCGGATGAGGACGAGGCCGGCGATGCCCGCACCGAGCGCGACAAACCTCCAGCCGCTCGGACGCTCGAGCGTCCGCGCGAGCAGGAGCGCCCAGCAGGCGAGGCCGGTGGCGAAGATCGCGTCGCTCGAGGCCTGGTGGTAGAGGGTCGCGTACGCTGGATACGCGAGGAGAAGGAGGGCGCTGAACAGCGCGGGGATGCGCCCGAAGGTGAGCGCGAACGCGCTCCAGGCCAGGATCGCGGTCGCGAAGAGGAGGCCGAAGACGGCCTCGAGCAGCAGACTGCCTCCCAGGTCGAGTGGCACTCCGAGCACGAGCGGCGTCACCGGGGTCCGGAAGAGCTGCACCTCCGAGAGCGGCGGGTCGGAGTCGAAGAGCTGGAGGTAGTACGCGAGGTAGTCCCAGGTGTCGCGCCCCTTCGCCATCGGCCACCCGAGCGCCTCGAGCCAGAAGACGGCGAGCGCAAGCACGAAGAGCGCGACGGCCGCGCCGCGCGTCGGGACGAAGGCCAGGAGCCGCTCCCACGCGCGCCTCATGCGCGCCAGGCTCCTACCTTCGCGCGGACGCGCGACCACGGGCGCCGCTCGAGCGCGGAGAGTCGGCGCTCGAGCGCGTCGACGCGGGTGCCGAAGGCGAGCCCGAGGTCGGACTCCTGGAGTGCCGAGAACTCGCCCGCGTACGTCGCTGCCTCTACCGCCCCGGGCGTCTCGAAGGCGATCGGGGTGCCCGTCGCCTTCCCCTCCCCGAACCCGAGCGAGCGGAGCGCGTCGCGGAGGCGCGTGTCGACCGCGAGCGAGCCCTCCGCGAGCCCACGGGCGAGCACCTCGTCGGAGACGACGAGCGGGGCGTAGAACTCGCCGAGCAGGCCCTCGCGGTAGGCGCGGTAGGCCTCCTCCATGTGCCCCGGGATGCCCTTCTCAGCGTTGCGCTCGAGCGCGACGAACTGGGTGACGTACTTCCGCAGGCAGTGCTCGAGCGAGCGCACCGGGAAGTGGAGGATCTCGATCGGGTACCAGCCGCGGACCGGGTCGAGCCCGGTGCCGAACGCCTCGTGGTTGCCGCGGCCGATGCGGACGTCCGGAGCCCCGCGGTGCGCCGACTTCGAGTGCGTGCTCAGAGGATGCGGGTGGAAGGAAGGCGTGCACAGGCGGACGGTCATCCGCTCCGCGAAGAACGGGTGCCCCTGCGGGCGTGGGACGAAGTTCCGCCACGCCGCGCGCACGACGCCGTAGTGCGCCGGGACGCTCGCGAGCAGCTGGCGCAGTCCTGGGCCGCACGGCCACCAGAACTCGTCCGCGTCCGTGTTCAGCACCCAGTCCGCGCCGTGCTCGGTCGCCGCGAGCCGCGCCATCCGCGTCACCCACTCGCTCTGACGGAGGTCGTCCCCGGGCTCGCGGAGCAGGTGCAGACGGCCCTGGCGCTCGTAGCGCTCGAGAACCTCGGTCGTCCCGTCCTCGGAGCGGTTGTCGGTCGCGATCACGAGGTCGACCCCGGCGGCGAGGTGGAACGCGATCTGCGCGTCGACGATGTCGGCCTCGTCGCGGACGAGGAGCGTCATGACGAGCTTCATCGCGGGACGAGACTAGACGGCACCGCGGTCGCGGCCCGGCGCCCAGGCGACGAGCTCGGTGGCGAGCGCGAGGGAGGCCGGCCCGCGGCGCACGCTCCCCTGTAGCGCGAGCAGCGGGAGCTGCGAGGCGTACTGCCGAGTCGCCTCCCACTTCGCCACTCGGTCGCGGAGCCCCGCGCGCAGAGGCTCGAACGCGCCGAGGCCGAGGTCCTCCTCGAGCCAGGACGGCCCGGCCGGGGCGGCCGCGGCCTTTCGCGTGTACGGCTGCTCCGCGTAGAGGCCGAGCACGGGCAGCGGCGTTGCCACGAGGACGCGCGTGAGCCAGACGTGGTCGGGATGGCTCAGCGGGGACCCCGGAAGCAGCACCGCATCCGCACCGACGAGGGCGGCCCCCACCGAGGCGCGCACGTCGTCCTCGTCCCCGTGACGCTCGTAGTCGACGCTCCCGAACGGGAGCCAGGACGGGGTGGCGCCGAGGACGGCGCACGCGCGCCGATCCTCGTCACGGCGGCGCAGCGCCGCCTCGCCCTCGGTCGCGAAGCCCACGCGACCGTCCCAGCCCCCGGCGGCCGCCTCGGACTCGGGGTCGAGCGCGAAGACGGTGAGGAGCTCGACGACGGCCCCGGCGCGGCCCCAGGAGGCGATGGCCGCGCCGAGTGAGAGGACGGCGTCGTCCGAGTGCGGCGAGACCACCACGATCTTGCGGCCAGGGGGGAGCGTCGCCACGAGGCCACTATGATCGCGGCCTTGTCAGCGGGCTGGCGCAGGTTCGTCCCCTCCTCCGCGCGACGCCGGCTCCGCCCGGTCCGCCGCGCGTACGTCGACTGGCGCAGGCGCCGGCCGCCCGACCTCGGCGACCTCCGGCGCACGACGCCGATCGACCCCAACTGGGGCTTCGAGCGGGGAACGCCGATCGACCGCGTGTACGTCGAGCGCTTCGTCGCCGGCCACGCGTCGGACATCCGCGGCCGCGTGCTCGAGATCGCGGCGCCCGACTACGCGAACCGCTTCGGGACCGGTGTCGAGAGGGTGGACGTCCTCATGGCGCGGGAGGGCAACCCGCAGGCGACCATCGTCGCCGACCTCGCGAGCGCGCCGCAGATCCCGGACGACACGTTCGACTGCGCGATCGTCACGCAGACGCTGCAGTTCGTCTGGGATGCGACCGCGGCGTTCTCGACGCTGCACCGCATCCTCGCCCCTGGGGGCGTGCTGCTCGCGACTGTTCCCGGCATCACGAAGATCTCGCCACCGGAGGACGAGGAGTTCGGCGAGTGGTGGCACTTCACCGCGCGCTCCGTCCGCCGCCTGGCCGAGCAGGCATTCGGCGAGGGGGCGGTCGAGGTCGAGGCGTTCGGCAACGTCCTCGCCGCGGCCGGCTTCCTCTACGGCCTCGCGGCCTCCGACCTGCGCGCGGAGGAGCTGGACACCCGCGACCGCCTGTACGAGGTCGTCGTCGGCGTGCGCGCGGTCAAAGCCAGGTGACTGTCACCGCGCGGTGACTGTCACCCCGCGCTCCCGTCGCGGCCGAGGACGCGCTTCGCTGCGGCCGACGCCTTCCGGTAGACCCGGTTCGGGAGGCGGAGCTCGATCGAGGCGAGGCGGCGCTCGAGCATGTCCAGCCGGCGCTGGAGCCTGACGACGTCCGCCTCGCCGAGGACGGCGGCCTCGACGGCGTAGTCGGCGTCCTCGACGAGTGTCGGCGTCGCGAACGCGAGCGCCGGCGCGTCCGCCGGGAAGAGGAATCCTCCGTCGGCGGCACGCAGCAGGCGCAGCGCGTCACGCAGGCGGGTGTCGTCGACGAGACGCCCTTCCGCGCGTCCTGCCTCGAGCTCCTCGTCCGAAACCAGCAGCGAGGCATAGTGCTCGGCCATGCGCCCCTCCCTCATCGCGTCGAACATGCGGGCGTGATAGCCGGTCGGGGGCCGGTCGACGTACTGCTCGAAGGCGTTGCGCTGGAGCTCCGTCTTGTGCTCGAACTGCGCGAACGTGCGGATCGGGAAGTGGAAGACCTCGATCGGGAACCAGCCGCGGAGCGGCGCGAACGGGCTGTCGACGACGGCGTGGTTCCCGCGCGCCAGTCGGATCTCCGGATGCGCCCGGTGCACGACCTTGCGGATGGGCTTGTACAACGAGGCCGGGTCGTTGATCGGCGCGAGCGCGGAGAAGCGGACCGTCATCCGCTCGGCGAAGTCGCCCTCCCCGGTCCTCGGCACGAACGTGCGCAGAAAGCCGCTCACGGTCCCGTAGCGCTCGGGGACCGCGGCGAGCATCTCCGAGAGCGACGCCCCCCTCGGCCACCAGAACTCGTCGGCGTCGGAGTTGATCACCCAGTCTGCCGCGAACTCGGTCGCCGCCAGGCGGGCCATGCGCGTGACCCACTCGTCCTGGCGCAGATCCTCCCCCGGCTCGCGGATCAGATGGACGTGACCCTCGCGCGCGTACCGCTCGAGCACGTCGGTCGTGCCGTCCTCGGAGCGGTTGTCCGTCGCGATCACGAAGTCCGCGCCGGCGTTGAGGTGGAACGCGAGCCACGCCTCGACGATGTCGGCCTCGTCGCGTGCGAGCAGGGTCATGACCAGCTTCATCGCGGGGGGCAGTGTATGTCCGGGCGGCTAGCGCACGAGGTCGCGGAGCCGGCTCAGCGGTCCGCGCTCGAGCGAGGTAAGGCGGTGCTCGAGCGCGGCGACCCGTTCCTCGGCCCGCACGATCCCGTCGATCTGGTCGAGGACGGCAGCCTCGCCGGCGTAGGCGGCGTCCTCGAGTACGCCGGGCCGCGGGAAGCGTAAGCCTGCGTCCTCGCCTTCCGGCAGCGCGAACTCGCCGGTCTCGACGTCGCGGATAATGCGGAGCGCGTCACGGAGACGCGTGTCGATCGCGAGCGTCCCGTCCGCGAGTCCCTGCGCGAGCCGGTGGTCGTCGACCGCCGCCGCCGAGAAGAACTCCTCCACCGTTCCCGCGCGCACCGCCTCGTCCAGGAGGAGCTGGTGGAGGGTCGGCTCGTAGTCGGCATTTCGCAGCCAGCCTCCTGCTGCCTTGCGCTCGATCTGCGTTGCGGAGCGCAGCGAGAAGTGCAGGACCTCGATCGGATGCCACGAGCGCAGGGGGTCGAGACCGGCACCGTCGGCGTCGTGGTTGCCCGCCTCGACCGTGACCGCGGTGCTTCCCCGGTGCGCCACCTTCTGATGCGCGTGAAAGATCGTCTCCTTGTCGCCGGGATGTGCGGGAGCGCAAAGCCGGACCGTCATCCGCTCCGCGAAGAAGGCGTCGCCCGCCGGGCGCGGGACGAAGTGTCGCCAGCTGGCCCGGACGATCCCGTAGCGGTCGGGGACCGCCGCGAGGACGGCCTTCAGCGAGCCTCCGCGCGGCCACCAGAACTCGTCGGCGTCGGCGTTGATGACCCAGTCCGCGCCGTGCTCGGCCGCGGCCAGTCGGGCCATCCCCGTCACCCACTCGTCCTGACGCATGTCCTCGCCGTCCTCGCGCAGGAGACGGAGCACCCCCTCCCGCTCGTAGCGCTCGAGGATCTCGGTCGTCCCGTCGCGGGAGCGGTTGTCGGTCGCGATCACGAAATCGACGCCGGCGTGCAGATGGAACGCGAGCTGCGCGTCGACGACGTCGGCCTCGTCCCGCGCGAGCAGCGTCATGACGAGCTTCATGCGACGCTCGTCCCAACGGCGGTCACGATCGCATCCACGACCCGCTCCGCCGCCTTCCCGTCGACCTCGCCGACGACCTCGCGCACGACCCGGCGCCGGGCGTCGGCGAGCGCGTCGGGGTCTGCCAGCGCACGCTCGATCCCGGCAGCGACGTCCTGGAAGCTCTCGGCGCGGAGGAACGCACCGGAGTCCGCGAGCTCCTTGTAGTGCTCGCCGACGACGTTCTTCGCCGCCCACGACTCGCCCTCGGGCGCGCCCTCGTCGTAGAGCACGCACACGACCGGACGGTCGTTGACCAGGGCGTCGAGCATGATCGTCCCCGCGTTGCACACGACCGCGTCGCCGTGCTGGAGGAGCGCGGCGAGCTCGTCGAGATCCGTGTAGCTCGGCTCCTGGACGTGAACGTCCGCGCGGCCGAGCGCTGCCCCGAACCGCTCGCGCCACTCCTTGTCGCGCGGGTGCGGCCGGAACAGGAGCTGAAAGCGCGACGAGCCTGCGTCTTCCCACCAGGCGAGGAGCCGCTCGACGAACCGGCCCTCGTACGGGGCGTTCGTGGGCGTGTTCCCCATGACCAGGACGAGCGGCTTCTCCGGATCGAGATCGAAGCCGCGTACGAGCGCCTCGTACTCGGCGCGCGGCCGGCGCCGGTCGAACACGTCCGTCTGTGGCCAGCCGGTGACCGTCACCCGCTCCGGGCCGATCCCGTGGTAGCGGCGCAGGTCGTCCTCCATGACGCGGTTCTGCACGAGATAGCGGTCGCAGTACGGGGAGATGACGCCCTTCCCGACCGTGTGGTCCCAGCTCGCGACGTACGCGACCACGGGCAGGTCGAGCCGCCGGGCGCCGACGAGGAAGGGCACGACGCTCCGAGGCTGTACGTTCGCGACGACGAGCGCCGAGCACTCGTGCTCGAGGGCTGCGGCGAGCCGCCGCGGGACGTGACGACGGCTTCCGAGGTGCCAGCGCTCCATCGCC
>Ga0210115_1000291_pt1 | contig 14553 bp, 14 predicted proteins | sample MayberryNW_TuleB_2_FD_185526 | JGI IMG/M metagenome (GOLD analysis project Ga0210115, IMG submission 185526) | Wetland microbial communities from San Francisco Bay, California, USA, that impact long-term carbon sequestration - MayberryNW_TuleB_D2... | ecosystem: Environmental > Aquatic > Marine... | reverse complement strand
CGTTCCCGACGACCTGATCGCCGCGACGGTGCAGGAGCTGGCCGACGCGGGCGCGGTCGCCTCCGGCTGGATCGCTCACCTCTCCGGTGCGACCCCCCTCTCGGCGCTCGACGCCGCTCGCAGCGCGGGCGCGCGCCGTCTGGGGATCCACCCGCTCCAGACCTTCCCCGATGTGGACGCCGCCGTGGAGCGCATCCCGGGGTGCGTCGTCGCGATCGGTGCCGACGACGACGAGGGAGCCGCCCTCGCGGAGCGGCTGGCGCGGGACCTCGGCGGGCGTCCGTTCCGGCTTCCCGAGGAACGGCGCGCGATCTATCACGCAGCAGCCGTCTTCGCCTCGAACTACCTGGTCGCCGCGACGGGCGTCGCCGAGGTCCTCCTCGAGGTGGCCGGCGTGCCGGATCCCATCGGTGCGCTCACCCCGCTCCAGCAGGCGACCCTTGCGAACATCGCCCGATCCGGCCCGGCCGAGGCGCTGACCGGGCCGGCCGTGCGGGGCGACGCCGGCACGATCGAGCTGAACCTCCAGGCCCTGGCCAACTCGTCGCCGTGGGCGGTCGACGCATACGTGGAGATGGCCCGCGTCGCGCTCGATCTGGCGATGCGCGGCGGGCGCCTGTCCCCGGACCACCGCGCCGAGGTCGACGAGGTGCTCGCCCGGTGGAGCTGATCCGCGACGCTGCCGGGCTCCGCGCTCGCACCGACGTGGCGCGGGAGGCCGGTGAGGCCGTGGCGCTCGTTCCGACGATGGGTGCGCTGCACGACGGCCATCGCTCGCTGATCCGCCGAGCGAGGGGGGATCGGCCGACCGTGGCCGTGTCGATCTTCGTGAACCCCGAACAGTTCGGCGACCCCGCCGACCTCGAGGCCTATCCCCGCGACGAGGCGCGCGACATCGCGATCTGCGAGGAGCTGGGCGTCGACGTCGTGTGGGCGCCTCCGGTCGGCGAGGTCTATCCGGCAGGCGTCGAGCTTCCCCGTCCCGATGCCGGCCCGGTCGCGAACCGCTTCGAGGGAGCCTCTCGACCGGGTCACTTCGAGGGCGTGCTCACGGTCGTCCGCCGCCTGTTCGACGTGTTCGGCCCCTGCACGGCGTACTTCGGCGAGAAGGACGCCCAGCAGCTCTTCCTGGTGCGACGCATGATCGATCTCGAGGGCCTGCCGGTCGGCATCGTCGCCTGCCCCACCGTGAGGGAGCCCGACGGCCTCGCGTCGTCGTCGCGGAACGCTCGCCTGTCACCCGAGGAGCGAGAGCAGGCCGGGTGCCTGTTCCTGGCTCTGAGCGAGGCCGCCGAGCTCGCCGGCAGCGGCGAGCGGGACCCGAAGGTGTTGGTGGCGGCGATGGCCCGAGAGGTCGGGGCGACGCCGCTCGCCCGCCTCGACTACGCGGCGGTGATCGACGATCGCACGTTCGCCGTGCCCGACCGCCTCGAGCCGGGCATGCCGGCCCGCGCGCTCGTCGCGGCCGGGTTCCCGTCGGCCCGCCTCATCGACAACCTCAGGTTGCCGGTGCGCGACCGGGTAGGCGACGATGAGCGATCGCTCCGACCGGAGCCCTAGGCAGGGGGGATCGCGCCGTGTTGCTCGCCGCCGACGTCGGCAATACCGAGACCGTCCTCGGGGTCTTCGATGGCACCGAGCTCGAGCACACGTGGCGCCTGTCCACCCAGCCCGAGCGCACCCCCGACGAGCTCGCGCTCACGTTCTCCGGGTTGCTGGCACAACGGGGCCTGGCATTGGAGTCGCAGGTCACCGGCCTGGTCGTGGCCAGTGTGGTTCCGGACGTGACGGCTGCGATCCGTGAGATGTCGGCTCATCACTTCCCGTTCGCCCCGGTGATCGTCGGACCCGGCGTGAAGACCGGGGTCTCGGTCCTGACCGACAACCCCCGAGAGGTGGGTGCCGACCGGGTCGTGAACTCCCTCGCCGCCTTCACCCTCGTCGGAGGGCCCGCCATCGTCGTCGACTTCGGGACCGCGACCAACTTCGACGTCGTGAGCGAACGGGGCGAGTTCGTCGGCGGCGTGATCGCTCCCGGCCTCCAGGCGAGCGCGGCGAGCCTGTTCTCGCGGACCGCTCGGCTCACGCGGGTCGAGCTGGCCCCGCCGGCGAGCGTCGTCGGCACGAGCACCGTCGAGGCGCTGCAGTCGGGATTGATCTACGGCACGGCCGGTCAGGTCGACGCGATCGTCGGGCGCATCCGGGCGGAGCTGCCGCGGGCGACCACGATCGCGACGGGCGGGCTCGCCTCGATCGTGATCCCTCACTGCACGACGATCGACCGGCTCGAGCCGTGGCTCACCCTCATCGGGTTGCGGCTGGTGTTCGAGCGGAACGTGGAAGCCGCCGATGAGTGACCGGCATGCGTGAGCCGATCGTGGCGCCTGTTCGACCCTCCGCCTAGTCGAGCCGATGGATCCCGCAGCGGTCGCGCTGGTGCTCGTGGCCGCCGTGCTGCACGCCACGTGGAACGTCCGCCTGCACGGCGAGGGCGATCGCGTGGCGGCGATGGCCGCCTCGGGCCTGGTCTCTGGCGTCGTGCTGCTGCCGTTCCTCGTGCTCGACCCGCCGAGCGGCCTGTGGTTCCTGGTGTTGATCAGCGGCGTGGCCGAGGCCGTCTACGGGCTGGCCCTCGCCGGCGCCTACCGGCGCGGCGAGCTCACGGTGACCTATCCGGTCGGACGCGGCTCCGCGCCGCTGCTGACGACCCTCGCGGCGGTCGCGGTCGTGGGCCAGCCCGCGACGATCCGCACGCTCGTGGCGGCCTCGCTCGTGGCGGCAGGGCTCGGCCTGCTGGCGTTCCGGTCGCATCGCCACGACACGCTCGCGGCCACGGGCCTGGCGCTCGTGGTCGGCGTCATGATCGCCACGTATTCGGTCGTCGACGCGAGGGCGGTGCGAGACGGCGCAGCGCCGCTGGCCTACCTCGCGGCCACGCTCGGTCTCGAGGGCCTGGTGGTGGCGGCGACCACCGGGTTCGACGTGGGCCGCCTGCGGGCCGCGCTCCGACCCGGGGTCGCCATCGCCCTCGGCAGCGTCGGGGCGTACGCGCTCGTGCTGATCGCGTTCAGGCTGGCACCGGTCGGCCGGGTCGCGACCCTCCGGGAGATCTCGATCGTCTTCGCGGTGCTGCTCGCTCGGGAGCACCCGGGGCCCCTGGGGTGGGCGGGTATCGGCGCCGTCGTGGCCGGGGGTGCGCTCGCGGCGCTCTGACGACGGCGATATGCTCGCCGGACACGGCCACCGAGGGGGACACGGATGTCGGACCAGCAGGTCGTCGAGGCACTGAGGTCGGTGCCGCTCTTCCAGGGCTTCTCCGATAAGGACCTCGCCAAGCTCGCCGGGATCTCGAAGGAGGTTCCCCATCCCGCCGGGAAGACCGTGCTCGAGGAAGACCACTCCGCGATCGGGTTCCACCTGATCCTGTCGGGCGAGGCCGAGGCGCTCCAAGGGGGAACGGCGGTCGGCACGATGCGCCAGGGCGACTACTTCGGCGAGATGTCGCTGATCGACGGGAAGCCTCGCTCGGCCTCCGTCGTGGCCAAGAGCGACCTGGTGACCCTCGCGATCCCCGCGTGGAACTTCGAGCGGCTCCTGCAGGATCACCCGGAGATGATGCGGGCGCTGCTCATCGCCCTCTCCGAGCGCATCCGTCACCTCCGCGACCAGGGCTGACGGCCGGCGGGAGCGCGCTCAGTCCGCCCTCAGGGCACCGATCCCTCGCTCGTCGCCTCGTGCAGGGTGATCACGAGATCCTGCAGCCCAGTGCCTTTGGCGAGGAATCCTCGCGCGCCCGCCTCGCGCGCCTCGCGCTCGACGCCGTCGTCAGCGTGCGCGGTGAGGATGACGACCGGCAGCTCGGGCCTCGACTCGTGGATCCTCTTCATCGCGTCGATCCCCGAGAGGTCGGGCATCGACAGGTCCATCAGCACGACGTCGGGCTCGAGTTCCTCGGCTTGGTCGCAGGCGGCGACGCCGCCCCCCGCCTCACCAGCGATCTCGATGTCGCCGACGAGGCGCAGGGCCGAGGTGAGCGCCTTGCGGAACGCGGGGTGGTCATCGACCACGAGCACCCGCACGTGCATCCCTCCTTCGAGTATCTGGGCGTTCTGCACGTGGATCCCCTCGGTCGTGCTCGCCTTGTCGTTCCTTGACAACAGGGCCGCGGATCGGGCCCTTCCGCCCTCGGGAGACGGCCCGTTCATCGTGGCACCCGCCAGGCACACCAGCAACGGGCCGGAAGGAGGACATTCCATGGTCCGAACGGGGGATTCGGGGCATCCGCCGAAAGGCACCTAATCCTCGGAGCTCGAATGTCCGAACAACACGGTAGGACGACGTGAGGGAGTTCACGGTGCTGTTCCGAGGTTACGAAGGGCCACGGGTATACTTCCTCTCGACGGGCGCTGCGACCGGAGACCGGGGGCGGCGCCCCATGCGGCTCGGGGGTAGGACGGGGTCCGTTGATCTCCGGTCGGAAACCGGAACATGCGACTCGTGGCCCGGAGGGCGCTGAGATGTTCGAACGCTTCACCGATCGAGCGAGACGGGTGGTGGTCCTGGCACAGGAAGAAGCCAGGATGCTCAACCACAATTACATCGGCACCGAGCACATCCTGCTGGGCTTGATCCACGAGGGCGAAGGCGTAGCGGCCAAGGCCCTCGAGTCCCTCAACATCTCGCTCGAAGCCGTCCGGCAGCAGGTGGAGGAGATCATCGGCCAGGGCCAGGCCGCTCCGACCGGACACATCCCGTTCACCCCGCGCGCGAAGAAGGTCCTCGAGCTTTCCCTCCGCGAGGCGCTGCAGCTGGGCCACAACTACATCGGCACCGAGCACATCCTGCTCGGGTTGATCCGCGAGGGCGAAGGCGTCGCCGCGCAGGTGCTGCAGAAGCTCGGCGCCGACCTCAACCGCGTGCGTCAGACCGTGATCCAGCTGCTGTCGGGCTACACCGGCGGCAAAGGCGACACCACGCCGGGCGGCGGCCCGGGCGAGGGTCAGCAGAGCGGCTCGATGGTGCTCGACCAGTTCGGCCGCAACCTCACGCAGCTCGCCCGCGACGGCAAGCTCGATCCGGTGATCGGACGTGAGAAGGAGATCGAGCGCGTGATGCAGGTGCTCAGCCGCCGCACCAAGAACAACCCGGTGCTGATCGGCGAGCCGGGTGTGGGCAAGACCGCCGTCGTCGAGGGGCTCAGCCAGGACATCATCCGAGGCGAGGTGCCCGAGACGTTGAAGGACAAGCAGATCTACACCCTCGACCTCGGCGCGCTCGTGGCCGGGTCGCGGTATCGCGGCGACTTCGAGGAACGCCTCAAGAAGGTGCTGAAGGAGATCAAGACCCGCGGCGACATCGTGCTGTTCATCGACGAGTTGCACACGCTCGTCGGCGCCGGCGCCGCCGAGGGCGCGATCGACGCCGCGTCGATCCTCAAGCCGATGCTCGCCCGCGGCGAGCTGCAGACGATCGGCGCGACGACCCGCGACGAGTACCGCAAGCACCTCGAGAAGGACGCCGCGCTCGAGCGCCGCTTCCAGCCGATCGAGGTGCAGGAGCCGAACGTCGCGCACACGATCGAGATCCTGAAGGGACTGCGCGATCGGTACGAAGCCCACCACCGCGTGAACTTCACCGACGACGCGTTGGTCGCCGCGGCGAACCTGGCCGACCGCTACATCAGCGACCGCTTCCTGCCCGACAAGGCGATCGACCTGATCGACGAGGCCGGCTCGCGCATGCGGATCAGGCGCATGACCGCACCGCCCGACGTGCGAGAGGTCGACGAGAAGATCGCCGACGTGCGCCTGCGCAAGGAGAGCGCGATCGACGGCCAGGACTTCGAGAAGGCCGCGTCGCTGCGCGACGAGGAACGCCAGCTGCAGGAGGAGCGCGGCCGTCGCGAGCAGGCGTGGAAATCCGGCGAGATGGACATCCTCAGCGAGGTCGACGAGGAGGAGATCGCCGAGGTCCTGAGCATCTGGACCGGCATCCCCGTCTTCAAGCTCACCGAGGAAGAGACCGAGAAGCTGCTCCGCATGGAGGACGAGCTCCACAAGCGCATCGTCACGCAGAACGAGGCGATCTCGGCCGTCTCACGGGCGATGCGCCGCACGCGCTCGGGCCTGAAGGATCCGCGCCGCCCTGCAGGGTCGTTCATCTTCCTGGGCCCGTCTGGCGTCGGGAAGACCGAGCTCTCCAAGGCGCTCGCCGAGTTCCTGTTCGGCGACGAGGACGCGCTGATCCAGCTCGACATGTCGGAGTACATGGAGAAGCACACGGTCAGCCGGCTGATCGGCTCGCCTCCGGGCTACGTCGGCTACGAGGAAGGCGGACAGCTCACCGAGGCCGTGCGCCGCAAGCCCTTCTCGGTCGTGCTCTTCGACGAGATCGAGAAGGCGCACCCAGACGTGTTCAACACGCTGCTGCAGATCCTCGAGGACGGCCACCTGACCGATTCCCAGGGCCACAAGGTGGACTTCAAGAACACGATCATCATCATGACCTCGAACCTGGGCACCCGTGACATCCAGAAGGGCCCGGGCATCGGGTTCGCCGCCGCGGGCGACGCCGAGGTCACCTACGAGAAGATGAAGGACCGCGTCACCGAGGAGCTGAAGAAGAGCTTCCGGCCGGAGTTCATCAACCGCATCGACGAGGTCATCGTGTTCCGCTCGCTCACCCAGGAAGACGTGAAGAACATCGTCGACCTGATGATGAAGCGCGTCACCGAGCAGCTGAAGGCCAAGGATCTCGAGATCGAGCTGACCGAGGCCGCGAAGGTGCTCCTCGCGAAGGAAGGCTACGACCAGTCCCTCGGCGCGAGACCGCTGCGGCGCACGATCCAGCGCCTCGTCGAGGACCCGCTCGCCGAGAAGCTCCTCTACAAGGAGTTCCGGGCCGGCGAGACCATCATCGTCAACGCGGTCGACGACGAGATCGTCTTCGAGGCGACCGGCGGCATGATGCCGCCCGACGTGCCACCGGTCGAGCTCGCCGGCTCACCCGAGTAGGACATGAGCCGGGGCGAGGCCCCGGCTCACCGCTGTCGTCGTGCCTCAAGCGCCGAGGGGTCGCGCGCGAAACGCACGGGTGGCCCCAACGAGCTCGTCCGCCTGGTCTCGGAGGGGTATCGACCTGACACCTCCGGAGACCACCCCAGGGACACCCTAGGGTCGGGCTCGGCAACCGTAGGGCAACCCCGCTCGTGTCCGGGCTCCGTTCACCGATACCGTCGCCAGGTCATCGATCCCACGGCGAACGGAAGGAGACCCACGATGTTCACCCCGGCAGCAGCGGTCTACGTCGCAGAGGCCATCGCAGGCGGCTCTCGGAAGCAGCCGGCCGTCCTGCTTCCTCGTTCGGCATCGCGGTCCCGGGGCCGCGGAACGCTCCGCCTTCGGGCCGCGATCCGGCGCCGGTCGCTGCCTGTCACGCCGGCGGCCACGTTGCGCCCGCGATCTGCCTGAGTAGCGGGTTCGGTGGGCACGGTCGTCACATCGTCAGGCCCCGCAGCTCCCCGGGCACGAGGTCGGCGAGCTCCCAGCTGGTCCACAGGTCGGCCGAGATCCGATCGGCGGGACGATCCGCACCGTGGCGGGAGGCCCACTCGCACACGCGCTCGACGTCTCGGCGCAGGAACGCCTCGGCATGACGATTCTTCCTCGGGTCGACCGCCTGCGGAAGATCGATCACCGTGACATCGCCGTTCCACACGAGCAAGTTGTAGGGCGACAGATCCCCGTGCACGACGTTCAGGAACAGCATGCGTTCGATCGAGCGCAGCACCTGGTCGATCAGCGACGTGGTCTCGGCGGGGTCCTCCGACCGGTAGGCGCGGAGCTGGGGGGCGGCGAGTGACTCGTCGCCCACGTAGCTCATCAGGATCGCATCTCCCGTGCGCTCGATCGGACGGGGCACGGCGGCTCCTCCCGCGGACAGGGCGCTGAGCGTCTCCCATTCGCGATCGACCCAGATCATGCCCTGCACCTCCCGGCCGAAGCGGGTCTTCTTCTCGAGCGCCACCCGCACGCGGCGTTCCTTGATCCATTCGCCGTCTCGATACACGGATTCGTCGCGGAAGTCGCGTCGATCCAGCGGGTGGTAGGCCTTCAGGGCGACGAGCTCCTCGCCGGTCGTTCGAGGGTTCGCGCGGCACAGATGCACCGAGGCTTCCTTGCCGCTCTTGATCGGTCTCAGCACCGCTTCGATGAGTCCCTCGGTGAAGAAGTGCTCGAACTGGTTCGCGTCGGACAACGCGGTCTCCTTCCGGGATGGTTCGTGGCATGGGCCGACCACGTCCCGAAGGGAGCGGTGCGTGGGCGCCGACCGAGAGGGTGGCGCTTACGCGAGGGCGAACCGGAAGGGACGCGGCGTACGCGCGACATCGAGCACCGAGATCGCGGCCATGCTCATCGCCTCCTTCCGCCGACCTCCGACGCGCCGACCGCGTCGGAGTGCCCGGCCAGCCTAGCAGCGTCGTCGGTCCCGTCCAGCGGGGATCCGGACTTCGCGATCAAGACCAGCGCGACGATCAGCGCGAAGGCGCTCAGCGCCATGAATGGGATCGAGATGAAGTGGAACTTCCAGATCCACACCACGGTGCACGGTGCGTCGGCGCTGCACGACGCTGACGCCTGGTCCGGGAAGCGCTCGAGTTGGTAATGGTAGATCGAGATCGCGGCACCGATCGCGGCCACCGGCACGACGTACCGCCACACACCGGGGTCACGCCGGTATGCGGCCACGAACAGGATCGGCGCCAGGGGATACATCGCGATCCGCTGGTACCAGCAGAGCTCGCACGGCACGAAGTGGGCGACCTCGGAGAGATAGAGGCTCCCCAGCGTGGCGGTGAGCGCGACCAGGAAGGCCAGCCACAGGGCCGACGGCCCGAGGGTCTCGATCAGCGCCGGCCTCATGCCCCGTGAGCCGTGGCGGTCGACGATCGCGACCAGGGCGATGCCCACGACCGCGAGGTCGGCGGCCACGGTGAGCAGCGCGAACAGGCTGGCCATCGTGTCGACGTCCATGGGCGAAGCGTACCCACGATCCGCTCGCGATCGGAGGACCTTCGTCCCTGGGATCGGATCCGCGAGGTCGTGTCGGTGCGAGGCGGTAGGGTCGGCGCCCGATGGCGAAGACACGCGTGACGCTCTCGTGCCGTGAGTGCCACCAGCAGGTGTCGCAGTGGGTCGGTCGATGCCCCGGCTGCGGCGCCTGGGGCACCATCGACGAGCAGGCGCCGGGGCGGCCCGGCTCGGCGTTGGCCGCTGAGGCGGCTCCCCTGATGGGTGAGGGCGACGCGGCCACGCAGGCATCACGCATCGTCACCGGGGTCCCCGGGGTCGATCGAGTGCTGGGAGGTGGCCTCGTCCCGGCGTCGGTCTCGCTGCTCGCGGGCGAGCCGGGCATCGGCAAGTCGACGTTGTTGCTGCACCTGGTCGCCTCACTCGCATCGCGCGGGCACGACTGTCTCCTCGTGAGCGGTGAGGAATCGCGCGCCCAGATCGCCGACCGGGCGCGCCGCCTCGGCGTCCCCGCCCGCGGTGTTCGCTTCGCACCCGGCCGCGATCTCGAACACGTGCTGCAGACCGCTCGCACCGAGGGGCCGGCGCTGCTGGCCGTCGATTCGATCCAGACGATCCGCGATACCGCCGCGACGCAGGTTCCCGGCGGTGTCTCCCAGGTGCGCACGTGCGCCGATGCGCTGACCGGGCTCGCCAAGACCGACGGCATGGCCGTGCTGTTGACGGGGCACGTCACGAAGGACGGCGAGCTCGCCGGTCCCCGCGCCCTCGAACACTCGGTCGACGTCGTGCTCACGTTCGACGGAGACCCACGCTCCGGCATGCGGGTGCTGACCGCGGGGAAGAATCGCTTCGGTGCCGAGGGCGAGAGCGCATGGTTCGAGATGAACGCCGACGGGCTTCGCGAGGTCGATCCGACGAACCTGTTCGCGAGCGGCGAACAGGTCCCCGGGGCGGCGACCGCCCTGGTCAGATCGGGGCGCCGGGCGCTCGCCGTCGAGGTTCAGGCGCTCGTGGGCACCTCCGAGGGTGGTGCTCGGCGCCAGGCCACAGGGATCGATGCCCGCCGGTTCCAGCTGGTCGCCGCGGTGCTCGACCGGGTTGCGGGGCTATCGCTCGGCCGGTCGGAGCTGTTCGGGGCCTCGTCGGGAGGTGTGAGGATCGACGACCCTGCGTGTGATCTCGCGATCGCCGCCGCGCTGGCCTCTGCGGCCACGGGAGCGATGCCGCCCGATCGATCCGCGTTCGTCGGCGAGATCTCTCTCACCGGCTTGGTTCGTGCGGCGCCCGCCATTCCTCAGCGGCTCGCCGCGGCCCGCGCGGCGGGTTCGACGAGGGTTTTCGCTGCTCCCGACGATGTTGTCGTCGACGGCATCGAGGTGGTTCCGGTCCGCCATGTCGCGCAGGCACTCTCGTGGGCGATGGTGAACGCCCCGCACGCGTCCGGCGAGCTGAACAGACGTTCAGCCTAGGCGTACCGGCGCCCTCGAGGCGCCGAATCAGCCCTCTGACCTGCGGATTTAGGTTGCGCCGCAAGCCGCTCCCGTGCTACCCTTCCGAACGGATCGTTGACATCCCAGTCCCGACTTCGTGGAGGTTCCGTGTTCCGTAAGGGCGATACCGTGGTGCATCCGGAGCATGGAGCAGCAGTCATCGAGGAACTACGGGAGAAGGAGTTCCTGGGAGAGACCCGCACCTATCTGGTGCTCCGCGTTGCCTACGGCGATCTGACCTTGATGATCCCGACCGATTCGACCGAGCAGGTCGGTTTGCGTTCGGTCGTAAGCAAGAACGAGGTCAAGAAGGTCCTCAAGGTCCTCACCGAGGAAGAGTCCTCGATGGCAGCCAACTGGAGCCGCCGATTCAAGAACAACATGGAGAAGCTCCACTCAGGAGATCCGTACCAGGTGGCGGAGGTCTTGCGGAACCTCTCGATCCGCGATCGGGAGAAGGGCCTGTCGGCCGGGGAGAAGCGCATGATCACCAAGGCTCGCCAGATCCTGATCTCCGAGTTGTCGCATGCCACGGGCAAGACCGAGGAAGCCGCCGAGAACATGATCGACGACGTCCTCGACGAGGCTCACGGCGAGAAGATCGCCGCCGTCTGACGTTCCTCGCCGGGCCATCCGGTCTCTCCACGACACCCGCGCCGTCTACAGGCGCCCTCGGTTCGCGCCGATGCTGTCCTCGAGCAACTGGTTCGTTCAGTCTGCCGCCGGCCGAGCGACCCGTCGGATGCACGAAGGAGGTGGACCGGCCGTGAGCGAGCGCGAGCGCGAAACCCGCGACGGCGCCATGCGTGGCCACCTCGTCGAAGGTGTCCGCTTGATCTTCATCGCCTTGCTCGCGACGGGCGGATTCATCGTCGGCGGTGCGGTCGCCGGCGAGAGCACGACCCGTGCCCTGGGCTTCATCTTCCTCGGGGCGGCCGTCGGGTTCGTGATCGGCGGCGTCGCGGGGCGGCTCACCCTCCGCGCTGTGGGCGGCATGGAGCGCGAGCTTCGTCGCCGTCCGGCGCCGCAGCTCGCGGGCGGCGTGGTGGGGCTCATCATCGGGCTCATCGTGTCGGGCCTGCTCATGATCCCCCTGCTGCTCGCGCCGAGCGGCGCCGCATGGCCGGCGATCATCTTCGTCTACCTCGTGTTCGGCTCGCTCGGCTTCCGTGTCGGAGAGGCGAGGTACGAGGACATCTTCGGGCTGCTCGGCATGAAGCCGCGTGCCTCGGTGGTCGCGCACGGAGACCTGCACGTGCTCGACACGAGCGCGTTGATCGACGGTCGCGTACTCGACCTTGTGGCGACCGGGTTCGTGGGCGGCACGGTGCTCCTGCACGACGGGGTGCTTCGAGAGCTGCAGGCGATCAGCGATTCCAGCGACCCGCGCCGGCGCCAGCGCGGGCGCCGCGGGCTCGACGTGCTCGTCGAGCTCCAGAAGGCGCCGACCGTGCAGTTCCAGCTCGTCGAGGAAGCCGGCGTCCTCGATGTCGACGCGGCCCTCGTCAGGCTCGCTCGCGAGCGGGGCGGAACGCTGATCACCGTCGACCACAACCTGGCGAAGGTCGCGGAAGCGCTCCGGGTGCCCGTGGCGCAGATCAACGCACTCGCCTCCAAGTTCCGTGTGCCCTACACGGCCGGCGACGAGATCTCGGTCCGGCTCGTCAAGGAGGGCCGTGAGCACGGCCAGGCCGTCGGCTATCTCGACGACGGCACGATGGTCGTGGTCGAGAAGGCGTCCGAGCTGATCGGGTCGACGCCGGACATCAGGGTCACGAACGTGATCCAGACGACGACAGGGCGCATGGTCTTCGCCGCTCTGGTGTCCGAATCGTCCGCCGAGATCTCGGGCTGAGCCACCCGCCCTCGCGGGTCCGAGGGATCGCTCGCGCCCGACCGGGGGGTTCGTGTCGCGCGGCGCGTCTGGCATGCTTCGGGTCATGGCCCCCACTCACGGCTCGGCCGTCGCGATCGTCCTGGCCGCCGGGGCGGGTCGCCGCGTCGGCGCCGATGAGCCCAAGGCGTTCCTGCCCATCGGCAGGCGGCCGATGCTCACGGTGGCGGCCGGGGCCGCGGCGGCATCGCCGGCGGTTGGCTCGATCGTGGTCGCCGCCCCCGAAGGGTGGACCGAGCGGGCCCTCGCCTGCGTTCGAGGATGCGGTGTTCCCGTCGACGTGGTGACCGGGGGAGCGACGCGCCAGGCCTCGGTTCGCGAGGCGCTCGCTGCGGTCCCCGCGGAGGCGCGGGTGGTGGCGATCCACGACGCGGCACGTCCGTTCGCTCCGCCCGACCTGTTCACGGCCGTGATCGAAGCCGTGAGTGGCGACGCGCCCGGGGTCGTCCCGGTCGTGCAGGTGAACGACACCGTGAAGGAGGTGGTCCATGGTCGCATCGTCGGCACGCTCGATCGTGACCGCCTGGCGCTCGCGCAGACCCCTCAGGCGTTCGACGTCGCCGTGTTGCGGCTCGCTCACCGCCATGCGATGGATGCCGGCCTCGAGCTCACCGACGATGCATCGGTGTTGGAGCACGACCGGCTGGTGGTTGCCGCGATCCCCGGTGACCCGAGCAACGTCAAGATCACGACCTTGTTCGACCTCGCGAACGCCGATGCACGTATGGGAGGAAGCGGTGACTGACGGGGCGCCGCGTGTCGGCATCGGGTTCGACACGCATCCCTGGGCTCAGGAGGCTCGGCCGTTGTGGCTGGGAGGCGTCAGGTTCGATGACGATCCCGGGCTCGCGGGGCACTCCGACGGTGACGTCGTCTGCCATGCGATCGCCGACGCCGTGTTGGGGGCCGCCGCCCAAGGTGACCTGGGCCGCCACTTCCCCGACGATGATCCTGCCCACGCCGGCATCACGGGCACTGAGCTGCTGGAACGCACGCTGGAGATCGCGGGGCGGTCCGGCTTCGCCGTCAGCTCGTGCGACACCACCGTGATCTGCGGCCGCCCGTCGATCGTCCCGCGGAGCGAGGACATGAGATCGTCCCTCGCGAACGCCCTCGGGATCTCGCTCGATGCCGTCTCGGTGAAGGCGACGAGGCCCGAGGGCCTGGGGCTCACGGGCGACGGCGTCGGGTGCATGGCGGTCGTGGTCCTGACGTGAGCCGGGAGCGAGCGCGCTCTCGAAGGTCCGGATCACGGGTGTCCGAGGGTCACCAGGTGGTGTCGGGTCGTCGGGCCGTGGCCGAGGCGGTGCGAGCCGGCATCGCCTCGGAGGTCCTCATCGGCTCAGCGGCGAAGCGAACGCAAGGCCTCCGGGCGGTGCTCGATGCCGCCGCGGATCGCGGCCTCCCGGTACGCACCGTGCCCCGAGAGACGTTGGATGCCCTCGCCGATGAGCACCAGGACGTGGTGGCTCGGCTGAGGAACCTTCCGGAGGACCTCTCCGAACGCGAACTCGCGATGTTCCCGTTCGCACCCGACGCCGTGGTGGTGATGCTCGACGGCATCACCGATCCGCAGAACCTGGGTGCGGCGGCGCGGTCGGCCGAGGCGGCGGGCGCCGCGATGCTCGTCACCCGCACGCGTCGCGCGGCCGACGTCACTCCCGCCGCGATCCGCGCCTCGGCAGGCGCGCTCGCCCATCTCCCGCATGCGCGCGTCGCGAACATCGCCCGCGCGATCGAACGGCTGCAGGGGACGGGCTTCTGGGTGGTCGGGCTCGACGAGACCGCCGACATGACCGTCTACGACGACCACTGTCCACCGGGACGAGTCGCGGTCGTGATCGGCGCCGAGGGCGAGGGCATGGCCAGGCTCACCAGAGAGCGCTGTGACCACGTGCTCTCCCTGCCGATGCACGGCCGCGTCGGTTCCCTGAATGCATCAGCCTCGCTCGCCGCGGTGCTCTACGCCTACGTCGTGCCATCGCGAGGTTGAGCGCCCGGTCGCTCGACGCGCCGGTCGACGCAAGCCGCCGACGCTCGAGGCGTAGAATCCCTACCGGCCGGCGTGGCGCAGTCCGGTAGCGCAACCGACTTGTAATCGGTAGGTCGTCGGTTCGAATCCGACCGCCGGCTCCAT
>Ga0210115_1000290_pt1 | contig 14559 bp, 12 predicted proteins | sample MayberryNW_TuleB_2_FD_185526 | JGI IMG/M metagenome (GOLD analysis project Ga0210115, IMG submission 185526) | Wetland microbial communities from San Francisco Bay, California, USA, that impact long-term carbon sequestration - MayberryNW_TuleB_D2... | ecosystem: Environmental > Aquatic > Marine... | reverse complement strand
ACTTCCCAAGTGGGTCGCCATGCTCGCGCTCGTCGGGATCCGGAGCCGCCTCCGCCGCGAGAACCTCTACGACACGGAGACCGTCCACCCGCTGCCGCCGGCCGGCGATCCGCCCGAGCGGGCCCTTCGCGCGCGGACGCTCGACGGCAGCTTCAACGACCTCTCCTCTCCGCGGATGGGCGCGGTCGGCGCGCGCTTCGGCCGCAACGTCCCCGTCGACCGGACGTTCCCCGAGGAGCCGCCCGCACTGCTCGAGCCGAGCCCGCGCGTCGTCTCCCGTGAGCTCCTCACCCGGCACGAGTTCGTCCCGGCCACGACCCTCAACCTGCTCGCCGGGGCCTGGCTCCAGTTCGAGGTGCACGACTGGTTCAGCCACGGCCAGAACGAGACCGAGACCCCGTGGGAGGCCGCGCTCGCGGAGGGCGACGACTGGGCCGACGACCCGATGCGGATCCCCCGCACGCGGCGCGACCCGACCTCCGACGACGACCCGACCACGCCGCCCACCTACGTCACCGCCGACAGCCACTGGTGGGATGCGTCGCAGATCTACGGCAGCGAGCAGGGCTTCGCCAATGCGATTCGCTCCGGGGAGAAGGGCACGCTCCGCCTCGACGAGCGCGGCCTCCTCCCGGCCGACCTCGAGCAGCACGTCGACCTCGAGGGGGTCGCGGCGAACTTCTGGGTCGGCCTCGGGATCCTGCACACGCTCTTCACCCGCGAGCACAACGCGATCTGCCAGGCGCTCGCGCGGGACAACCCTGGCTGGGACGACGAGCGCCTCTACGACACCGCACGGCTCGTCAACTCCGCGCTCATGGCGAAGATCCACACGGTCGAGTGGACGCCGGCGATCATCGCGCACCCGACGACGAAGCTCGCGATGAACGCCAACTGGTGGGGTGTCGCCGGCGAGCGCATCACCCGGCGGTTCGGCCGGATCGGGCGCGGCGAGGTGCTGAGCGGCATCCCGGGCTCGCCGACGAACCACCACGCGGCCCCGTACTCGCTGACGGAGGAGTTCGTCGCCGTCTACCGCATGCACCCGCTCCTGCCGGACGACTTCACGTTCCGCTCGCTCGCCGACGACGCCGTCCTGCAGGAGCGCACGTTCCCCGAGATCGGCGCGCTGCACACCCGCGCCCGCCTGGAGGAGCTCGGGGTCGCAAACGCGCTGTACTCGTTCGGGCGCTCTCACCCGGGAGCGATCACGCTGCACAACTACCCGCGCTTCCTCCAGCGGCTCGAGCGGCCGAACGGCGAGGTGATGGATCTCGCCGCCGTCGACGTCATGCGAGTCCGCGAGCGCGGCGTGCCGCGCTACAACGACTTCCGCGAGCTCTTCCACAAGGACCGCGTGAGCTCGTTCGAGGAGCTCACCGGCGGGGACCGGGAGAAGGCGGACGCGCTGCGGCAGGTGTACGACGACGTCGACCGGGTCGACCTGATGGTCGGGCTCTACTCGGAGCCGCTTCCGGCGGGATTCGGCTTCAGCGACACGGCCTTCCGCGTCTTCGTGCTCATGGCCTCGCGCCGGCTGAAGAGCGACCGCTTCTTCACCCACGACTACCGGCCCGAGGTCTACTCGCCGACCGGCTTCCGCTGGGTGACGGAGACGACCATGCGCGACGTTCTCCTGCGCCATTTCCCCGAGCTCGAGCCGGCCCTTCGCGGGGTCGAGAACCCGTTCGCGCCCTGGCGCGCGGTCGCGTGAGCGACGAGGTCACGCAGCTCGCGCCCGGACTCTGGTGCATCGGCCAGAAGAAGGGCGGGCGCGTCCACTCGTTCCTCTGCGAGGAGGGCGGCGAGCTCACGCTCGTCGACACGCTCTTCGACACGGACGGCGCGCGGATCCTGCGGGAGATCGAGCGGATCGACCGGCAGCCGTCGGACCTGACGCGGATCGTCCTCACGCATGCGCACCGGTCGCACCTCGGCGGGCTGGCCGCCCTCAAGGAGGCGACCGGCGCGACGGTCTACGCGCACCCCTGGGAAGCGGACATCATCGCCGGCGAGCGAAAGGCGCAGGCGGTCGGCATCGTGCCGAGGCGACCGCTGCGCGTCTACTTCCCGTTCCAGTTCGCGGCCTCTTTGGGGCTGGGGGCGCATCCCGCGTGTCCGGTGGACGAGGTCGTCGCCGCAGGCGACCACGTCGGGCCGCTCGAGGTCCTGGACGCGGCCGGCCACTCGGTCGGCCACCTCGCCTTCCTCTGGCCCGAGCGCCGCACCCTGATCGCGGGCGATTCCATCTCGACGTGGCCCGGCGGCCTGGCCGGGGGCTGGGGTTCGTTCACCCTGAACGAGCGCAAGCACCGCGCGACCCTCCGGCGGCTGGCCGAGACCGAACCGGAGGCCGTCGGCGTCGGTCACGGGCCGCCGATCCCGCACGGCGCCGCCGGGCGGCTCCGCGGGCTCGTCGACGCGCTCGACCGCTAGTCGCGCGACGCCGGACGCGGTGCGTATGCTCACGCCGTGCTCGCCGTCGTCCCCGTCAAGGGCCTCGAGGGCGCCAAGTCGCGCCTCGCGCCGGCCCTCTCGCCGGCCGCCCGGGCCGACCTGGTCGCGCGAATGCTCGAGCGCGTGCTCGCCGCGTGTGACGAGGCCGCGTCCGTGGACGATCTCCTCGTCGTGACGCCGCAGCCGGAGCTCGCCCCTGGCCGCGACGTCGTCGTGGACGAGGGCCTGGGCCAGGGTCCGGCGGTCGCGCTGGGACTCCGTGACCCCCGCGCGCGCGACGGCGTGCTGGTCGTCATGGCCGATTGCCCGCTCGTCACCGCAGCCGCGCTCGACCGGCTCGTGGCGGCGGCGCGGCCCCTGGCGCTCGTACCGGCGGCCGACGGGGGCACGAACGCGCTCGCCCTCTCGGATCCGGGGCTCCTCGAGCCTGCCTTCGGCGTCGCCGGGAGCGCCACCGTGACGGTCGCGCGTGCGCACGCCGCCGGGATCGAGCCCGCGGTGCTTGCCGAGGCGACCCTTGCCTTCGACCTGGACCGCCCGGCCGACCTCGTCCGGGCCCGCGAGCTGCTCGCCGCGTGACCGAGGCCGCGGAGCTCCTCGAGCGACCGCTCGACGACCTGCTGGCCGACGCGAGGGCGCTCCGCGAGGAGGGTCACGGCACGCTCGTCACGTACTCCCCCAAGGTCTTCATCCCGCTGACGACGCTCTGCCGCGACGTCTGCCACTACTGCACGTTCGCGCGGCCGCCGCGGCGCGGCGAGCGGGCGTACATGACCGCCGACGAGGTGCTCGCCCTGGCGCGCGCGGGCGCGGATGCCGGCTGCCACGAGGCGCTCTTCACGCTCGGGGACAAGCCCGAGCTCCGCTACCGGGCGGCCCGCGATGAGCTCGCGCAGCTCGGCTGCGAGACGACGCTCGAGTACCTCGCACGGATGTGTGACCTCGTGGTCGCCGAGACCGGCCTGCTCCCGCACGCGAACCCCGGGGTGATGGACGAGGCCGGCCTCCGCATGCTGCGGGAGGTCTCGGTCTCGCAGGGGATCATGCTCGAGACCCTCTCGGAGCGGCTCGCCAGGCGGGGCGGCCCCCACTTCGGCTCGCCGGACAAGCATCCCGCCGCCCGGCTCGCGACGCTCGAGTCCGCGGGCCGCGCGGCCGTGCCGTTCACGAGCGGGATCCTGATCGGCATCGGCGAGACGCGCGCAGAGCGGCTCGAGGCCCTCGTCGCCCTGCGCGACCTCCACGCCCGGCACGAGCACGTCCAGGAGGTGATCGTCCAGAACTTCCGGGCGAAGCCGGGCACGAAGATGGCGAACGCGCCCGAGCCGGTCCTCGACGAGCTGCTCTGGACGGCCGCGGCCGCGCGCGTCGTCCTCGGCCCGGCCGCGAACGTCCAGGTGCCGCCGAACCTCTCGTACGACGACTTCCCGCGGCTGCTCGACGCGGGCATCAACGACTGGGGCGGCATCTCGCCGGTCACGCTCGACCACGTGAACCCGGAGGCTCCCTGGCCGGCGGTGGAGCGGCTGCGGGCGGCGACCGAGGCGCGCGGGCTGACGCTTGCCCCCCGCCTCGCGCTCTACCCGGAGTACGCGGCCGACCTCGACCGCTGGACGAGCGCCCGCATCGCCACCGCCGCGCGCCGCCGCGCCGACGCCGGCGGCCTCGCCCGCGAGGACGGCTGGGCCGCGGGAGCCGCCTCACCCGCCGCGCCCGGCTCCACGCCCGCCCCCGCCAGGGACGCCCCTTCGGCCGAGCCGGTCGCGGGTAACGGGAGGAAGCCCCCGCCCCTGCTTCAAACGCTATCCGGGAAGCGCGCACGCGTGGGGAACGGAACCGCGCCGAACGTGCGCCGATCCGTCCACACGCGGGTCCCCCGCACGCCGGCCGTCGCGGAGGCGCTCGCGAAGGTCGCGGCGGAGACGCCGCTCGACGAGGACGACGTCACGACGCTCTTCGCGGCGCGCGGCGCGGACCTCGACGCGGTCACGACGGCGGCGGACGCGCTCCGCCGGGAGGTCGTGGGCGACACCGTCACGTACGTCGTCACGCGCAACGTGAACTACACGAACGTCTGCTACTTCCGGTGCGGGTTCTGCGCGTTCTCGAAGGGGCGGCTCGCCGCGAACCTGCGTGGCGCGCCGTACCTCGTACCGCTTGGCGAGATCGTCCGCCGCGCACGCGAGGCCTGGGACCGCGGGGCGGTGGAGATCTGCCTCCAGGGCGGCATCCACCCCGCGTTCACCGGCGAGACGTACGCGGAGATCTGCGCCGCCGTGAGGGACGCCGTTCCCGATCTCCACGTGCACGCGTTCTCGGCGCTCGAGATCTGGCAGGGCGCCGCCACGCTCGGGGTCCCCCTGCCGGACTACCTCGAGCGGTTGCGCGACCTCGGCCTCGCCTCGCTCCCCGGAACCGCGGCGGAGATCCTCGACGACGACGTCCGCCGCACGCTCTGCCCGGACAAGGTCACGACGGCCCAGTGGCTCGAGGTGCACGACGCGGCGCACCGGGCCGGGCTGCGCTCGACGACGACGATCATGTTCGGATCCGTCGAGGGACCGCGCTCGTGGGCGCGCCACCTGCTCGCGCTGCGCGACCAGCAGCGCGCGACGGGCGGCTTCACGGAGTTCGTCCCGCTTCCGTTCGTGCACATGGAGGCGCCGATCTACCTGAAGGGACGCGCCAGGCCGGGGCCGACGCTCCGCGAGGCGATCCTCATGCATGCGGTCGGCCGGCTCGCGCTCCACCCGTGGATCACGAACGTCCAGGCGTCCTGGGTGAAGCTCGGCGTGATGGGCGCCCAGGCCGCGCTCCGGGCAGGCGCGAACGACCTCGGCGGCACGCTCATGAACGAATCGATCTCACGCGCGGCCGGCGCCGAGCACGGCCAGGAGTTCCCTCCGGAGGCGATGGAGGCGGCGATCCGGGCGATCGGCCGCGTGCCCCGCCAGCGGACGACGCTCTACGGCGCGCCGCCGTCGGCGCAGACCGCCCGTTCGTTCGGGGCCGCGCCGCTCGCGGAGCCGCGCAACCCGAGCGTGAACGACTCGGGCCTGCGACGACCAGCGCGGCTCGTCCGCCCGGGCCTCGCGCTCCGGTGAGGGACGGGCCGGCCGTCGTCCGGCCGGCCCGGCGCCTCCAAGCGGTCAGTACCAGCGCCCGCGGGCGAACCCGCCGAAGGCGATGAGCCCGATCAGCGCGATGATCAGGCCGATCCAGAAGCTCCACACGATCATGAGCACGATCCCGACGATCACGAGGATCCCGCCGAGTCCGATTCCTCCCACGGTGCTCCTTCCCGCCGCCGAGGCGGCTCCGCATTGACGACTGCCTAGGCCGTACCCAGTCGAGGCAACGGCCTAATCCTCACTCACGCGCCTGCCGTCTGCGGGAGCAGCTGCTCGCCGAACCGCGCGCGCTCCACGAACCGGCCGCTGCCGGGCGCCGCGACGAGCTCGTCGCCGTCGACGAGCACCGAGCCGCGGAGGAGCACGAGCTCGGGGGCACCCGTCACCTCGGTGCCCTCGTAGAGGTTGTAGTCGCACTTCGAGTGGTGGGTCGCCGCCGAGATGGTGTGGCGCCGCTCCGGGTCGAAGACGACAAGGTCGGCGTCGGAGCCGACCGCGACGGTGCCCTTGCGCGGGTAGAGGCCGAAGAGCTTCGCCGGGTTCGTCGCGAGGAGCTCGACCATCCGGTTGAGCGTGATCCGCCCGGCGCGGACGCCGAACTCGTGGATCATGTGCAGCCGGTTCTCGATCCCGGGGCCCCCGTTCGGGATCTTCGAGAAGTCGTCTCGCCCGAGCGTCTTCTGGCCGTCCCAGAGGAAGGCGCAGTGGTCGGTCGAGATCGCCGACAGCGCGTCGGTGCGGACGGCGTTCCAGAGCACGTCCCAGTTCGCCTGGTCGCGCACCGGCGGCGAGTAGACGTACTTCGCGCCCTCGAAGTCCGGCTTCGCGATGTCGTCGAGCGAGTTGAAGAAGTACTGCGTGCATGTCTCGCCCCAGACGTCCCAGCCCTTGTCCCGCGCCCGCTGGATCGGCTCGACCGCCTCCCGGCACGTGACGTGGACGACGTAGAGCGGCGCGCCGGCGAGGCGCGCGAGCTGGATCGCGCGGTTCGTCGCCTCGCCCTCGGCCTCGGGCGGGCGCGTGAGCGCGTGGTAGAGGGGCTCGGTGTTCCCGGCCTCGAGCGCCTGCTTGACGAGGACGTCGATCACGTCGCCGTTCTCGGCGTGGACCATCACGAGCGCGCCGGTCTCGGCCGCAACCTCCATCGTCCGGAAGAGCGTCTCGTCGTCGACCATGAGCGCCCCCTTGTAGGCCATGAAGAGCTTGTAGGAGGTGACGCCCTGATCGGGCAGCGACGCGAGCTCCTCGAGGGTGCCGCCGTCCGTGAGGTCGGTGACGGCCATGTGGTAGCCCATGTCGATCACCTGCCTGCCGTCGGCCTTCGCCTTCCACTCGTCGAGCGCCTGGCCGAAGGTCGCGCCCTGCGGCTGGATGACGAAGTCGACGTGGCACGTCGTGCCCCCGAACGCGGCGGCGGTCTGGCCCGACTCGACGTCGTCGATCGTGACCGTGCCGCCGAACGGCATGTCCAGGTGCGTGTGCGGGTCGACGCACCCCGGCAGGACATACTTCCCCGCGGCGTCGATCACCCGGTCCGCCTCGACGTCGAGCGACGCGCCGACGAGCGCGACGCGCTCGCCCTCGACGTAGACGTCCCCGACGTAGTCATCGGCCGCCGTGACGATCCGGCCGCCCTTGATCAGCACCGACATTGCGCGCTCCTCCCCGAGACGACGTGGCCGCCGGAAGTATTCCTCCGGCGGCCGCGTCTCGCGACGGGGATCGGCCTCGCGCTAGGTGCTCTGCGCGTAGACGGGCTCACGCTCAGCGGCCGTCATGCGCATGAGGACGTAGTAGAGGACGGACGCGACGAGGAACGTGAAGCCGAACCCGTAGGTGTAGAAGCGGTCGAGCAGGTTGGGGTTCGCGACGACGCCGCCCTCCGTGGTCGCCGCCTCGATGAAGCCGGGGACGACCGGGACCACGGCGACGACCACCGCGACGATCGCCCGCCAGTTGAAGCCGCTCGAGTACCAGTAGCGGCCGCGCGGGTCGTTCGAGTAGAGGTCGACGAGGTGGAGCTTCTCGCGCCGGATCAGCCAGTAGTCGACGATCATCACGCCGGCGATCGCGCCGAGCAGGCTCCCGTAGCCGATGAGCCAGGTGAAGATGTACGCGGCCGCGTCCTCGTAGATCTTCCACGGGAACATCGCGATCCCGATCAGGGCCGTGATGACGCCGCCCAGCTTGAACGAGATCCTCCGCGGCCACAGGTTGGAGAAGTCGTTCGACGGCGCGACGACGTTCGCCGCCATGTTCGTGGTCACCTGGGCGGCCACGATCACGATCATCGCGAGGATCAGGACGGCCGCGCTGTCGAAGCGGGAGATCAGCGCGATCGGATCCCAGATCGCTTCGCCGTAGATGAGCACCGTCGAGGCGGTGACGGCGATCCCGATGAAGCTGAACACCGCCATCGAGAGCGGCAGCCCGATCGCCTGCCCGGTGAACTGCGACTTCTGGCTCCGGGCGAAGCGCGTGAAGTCCGGGATGTTCAGGCTGAGGGTCGCCCAGTAGCCGACCGACGCCGCGAGAGCCGGCCAGAAGAGCGTCCAGAAGTCGCCCTGGCCGGTCAGGAGCACGGTCTGGGCCGAGGACCGGAACGGCTCCGTGACCGAGCCCACCTCGATGAGCGCCCAGATGAGGACCGCGATCCCGCCGCCGAGCAGGAGCGGCGCGGCGTAGGTCTCGAGGTGCTTGATCGCCTCCATGCCGCGCAGGATGATCGCGACCTGGAAGAGCCAGAAGATGAGGAACGCGATCGCGCGGTGCCACCCGATGTCGAACCAGCCGCTCCAGAGCTGCCCGATGAGCGCGTTCAGGGCGAGCCCGCCGAGCCAGGTCTGGATGCCGAACCAGCCGCACGCCACGATCGCGCGTGCCATGGCCGCGATGTTCGCGCCCCGGATCCCGAACGAGGCCCGGACGAAGACCGGGAAGGGGATCCCGTAGCGAACGCCTGCGTGGGCGTTCAGGACCATCGGGATCAGCACGATCAGGTTGCCGAGCGTGATCGTCAGCAGCGCCTGCCACCACTTCATCCCGCTCGCCATGAGGCCGGACGCGAGGGTGTAGGTCGTGATCACGACCGACATGCCGATCCACATCGCCGCGATGTTCCAGGTCGACCACGTGCGGCGGGACGGCCCGGCCGGCGCGAGGTCGCGGTTGAAGTAGGGCGAGTCGGCGACTTGGCGGTCGATCTCCTCGACCTCGGCATCGCTCTTCACCGCCAGGTCGTCGAGGTTCACCACACTGAGGTCGCTCAGCCTCGCCTCGTCGGTCACGCTTGGCATCGATCCCCCTCTCCTGGTCGCTCGTGCGTGAATGATTCCGCGCGTATGTAGCAGATGTCCAGGACGGTTCTCGGCCTTGCGCGAGGTCGTCTAACCTCTCGACCGATGCCGCTCGAGCCGAGCAGGACCGTCGACGAGCTCCGTGAGCTCCGCGAGCTGACCGGCGACGAGGACGGCGCCCAGCGCGTCGCCTGGACGGAGACGTGGGAGACGGCCCGCGAATGGCTGCGCGGCAAGCTGGACGGCCTCCCCCTCGAGCACGAGATCGACGCCGCCGGCAATCAGTGGTGGACGCTCCCGGGAGCGGCCGAGCGCGCGGTGCTGATCGGCGGCCACATCGACTCGGTTCCGAACGGCGGCTGGCTGGACGGGGCGCTGAACGTCGTCGCCGGCGTCGAGGTCGTGCGGCGCCTCGCGGAGGACGGCGAGCCCGCGGCGACCGTGCGCCTCGTCGAGTGGGCCGACGAGGAGGGCGCACGCTTCGGCCGCTCCCTCTTCGGGTCGAGCGCGGCCTCGGGGACGATGGACGACCAGGACGAGTTGCGGGCCCGGAAGGACGCCGAGGGCGTCGCGCTGCCGGACGCGCTCGGCGAGCACGGTGTCGACCTGGACGGCGCGCTCGAGGCGCGTGCCCAGCTCGAAGGGGCGGCCGCCTACCTCGAGCTCCACATCGAGCAGGGCCCCGTGCTCGAGTCGCTGGACCTCCCCCTGGGCGTCGTCCTCGGGACGTTCGGCGTCGAGCGCCACCTCGTCACCTGGACGGGCCAGGCCGCCCACGCCGGCTCGACGCCGATGGACAAGCGGCGTGACGCGCTCGCCGGCGCCGCGAAGCTCGCGCTCGAGATCCGGCCGATCGCGGCGCGGGCCGGGAGCGGCGCCGTCTGCACGTCGGGGAACGTCGTCTGCAGGCCGGGGATCGTGACGTCGGTCGTCGAGACGGCCGAGCAGCTCCTCGACCAGCGCCACCTCGACGCAGACGCGCTCGCGACGATGCTTCGCGAGGCGAAGGAGGCGAGCGAGCGCTTCGCGGCCGAGGAGGACGTCGAGGTCGCCTGGGACCGCATCTGGCGGATCGACCCGATCCTCTTCGACGAGACCCTGATCGGCTTCGCGGACGAGGCGATCCGGGAGGTCGCGGGAGCGTCGCACCGCCTGCCGAGCGGACCGCTCCACGACGCCGCCGAGGTCGCCCGGGCCGGCGTGCCCACCGTCATGCTCTTCGTCCAGTCGCTGCGCGGCCTCTCGCACACGAAGCTCGAGGACACGAGGCCCGAGCACCTCGAGCTCTCCGTCGCGGCCCTCGACCGCCTCGCCGCGAAGACGATCGAGCACGTAGCCGCCGCGGGCTAGCCGCCCGAGCCGGGCCCCACGCCGCTGTGCGACCATGGGCGGCGTGACCCGCGCGGCCGCCATCGCGCTCGCGGTCGCGCTCGCCGGGGCGTGCGGCGCCTCCACGGCCGGCGACGCCGCGGCGGCCCCCACGCTCGCGCAGCTCGTCGGGCAGAAGCTCGTCGTCAGCATGGACGGCACCAGGCCCTCGGAGTCGCTGCTCGCGCGGGCGCGACACGGTCGGATCGCGGGCGTCCTGGTCCACCGCTCCAACTTCGGCTCGGCCGCGCGGCTTCGCGCGATCGCCCGGCAGCTCCGCCGGGCTGCCGCGCAGGGCGGCCAACCGCGGCTGCTCGTCGCGGTCGACCAGGAAGGCGGGTCCGTGAAGACGGTCTCGTGGATCCCGCCCACGCTCTCGCCCCCGGAGATGGGCCGGCTGGGGTCGAGCCGGACCGCACGACGGCAGGGGCAGCGGACGGGCGCCGCGCTCCGCGACCTCGGGATCGACACCGACTTCGCACCCGTCGCCGACGTCCCGGCCTCGACCGCCTCGTTCATGTACCGCCAGGGCCGCACCTGGTCGTTCGGCGCCGCGCGGACCACCCGCCTCGCGAACGCCTTCGCCGCCGGGCTCGGCGACCGAGGGGCGCTCGCGACGATGAAGCACTTCCCCGGCCTCGGCCTCGCGACGCGCAACACGGACACGAACGTCGTCAGGATCGCGGCGTCGCGGAGCAGGCTCGCTCCCGGGCTCGAGCCGTACCGTCATGCGGTCACGGCCGGCGTCCCGCTCGTCATGCTCTCGAACGCGCTCTACGACGCCTACGACCGGTGGGCGGCCGCCGGCTGGTCGCGGTCGATCGCGACCACGCTCCTGCGCGGCGACGTCGGATTCACGGGCGTCTCGATCACCGACTCGCTCGACGGCGCCGCCCACGCACGCGGCATCGCGCCGGACTCCCTGGCGATTCGCGCGACTAGGGCGGGAACGGATCTGATCCTGCTCACCGGGTCCGAGGCGGCGTCGCGACGGGTCTATGCGTCCCTGCTCCGCTCCGCCTCGGACGGCGGGATCCGGCGCGCGCGGCTGCTCCGCTCCTACGAGCGGATCCTGGCCCTGAAGCGGTCGTTCTAGGCGAGGCGGACGAGCGCGAGGCCGGCCGCGAGGAGCAGGATCCCGACGACGCGGCCCGGGGAGATCGCGTGCTCGGGAAACCCGACCCAGCCGTAGTGGTCGATCGCGAGGGAGGCGATCGCCTGGCCGGCGAAGACGGCCGCGATCAGCGAGACGGCGCCGAGCCGCGGCGCGCTCACGATCGAGCCGAAGACGTAGAAGGCTCCGAGCAGGCCGCCGACCCAGATCCACCACGGTCCTTCCCAGGCGCGGCCGAGGTTCGGCAGCCCTCGCGTCGCGACGACCGAGACGGCGAGCAGCGCGACCGTCCCGACCGCGAACGAGATGAACGCCGCGGGCGACGGGCCGCCGACGAAACGGGCCAGCACCGCGTTGACGCCGGCCTGGAGCGGCAGCATCGCCCCGGCCACGAGGGCGAGCCCGAGTGCACCCCAGATTGCCACGGGAGGGATTTCGCGCCAAGATTCGTCCTTCCTTGCCGTAGCGACCAGGGGGAAGCACATGCTCACCTTCGGCGTCACCGTCCTCCCCGATCCGCCGTACACCCGTTTGCTCGAGCTGATGGAGAAGGCCGAGGAGGCCGGCTTCGACAACGGCTGGACCTACGACTCGCACATCCTCTGGCACGAGTCGTACCCCCTGCTCGCGCTCGCGGCCGACCGGACGCAGCGGCTCAAGCTCGGCCACTGCGTGACGAACCCGGGCATCCGCGAGCCGACGATCACGGCGAGCTACTACGCGACGCTGCACGAGATCTCGAACGGCCGGGCCGTCCTGGGGATCGGCCGCGGCGACTCGTCCCGCCGCGTCGTCGGCCTGAAGCCGGTGAAGGTCGCGGAGTTCGAGCAGGCGCTCCGGATGATGAAGGACCTGATGAACGGCCGGCCCGTCGTCTGGAACGAGAAGGAGCTCCAGCTCGAGTGGGTGCGGAAGGAGCTGCCGCCGATCGAGATGTACGTCGCCGGCTACGGGCCGAAGGCGCTCGCGGTCGCGGGGCGCGTCGGCGACGGCGTGATCATCCAGCTCGCCGACCCCGAGATCATCGGCTGGATCATGGACACGGCCCGCCGGGCGGCCGAGGAGGAGGGCCGCGACCCGGCCGCGCTCAAATGCCACGTCTGCGCGCCGAGCCACGTGTCCGACGACATCGCCGATGCGCGCAATCAGGTGCGCTGGTTCCCGGCCATGGTCTCGAACCACGTGATGGACCTGATCGAGCGCTACGGGTTCGAGTCGGAGATCCCCGCGGCCCTCACCGAGTACGTGAAGGCGCGGAAGTTCTACGACTACAAGGACCACTCCCGCGTCGGCGCCGCGCACGGCGAGTTCGTGACCGACGAGATCTGCGACCGCTTCTGCGTGCTCGGCACGCCCGAGCAGGTGACCCAGAAGCTCAAGGACCTCGAGGGCATCGGGGTCGACCACTTCAACATCTACCTCATGACCCACGGGCAGGAGGAGACGCTCGCGGCGTACCGAGACGACATCCTCCCGCGGTTCGAGCGCGTCGCCGCCTAGGGCAGCGTCACCGGCCGGCGGAGATCGTGCCCGCGCCGGACGGCGAGCGCGAGCACGGCGAGCGGCACGAGGACGAGACCGCCGGCGAGCGCGGCCACGTCGGCGAGGTTGAACGCGACGCCGAGACCGTTCGAGAAGAGCGGGTCCGGCACGCCCGCCCACAGGGCGAGCGAGGTCGCGTTGGCGAGCGCGCCGCCCGCGACCACGCCCCCGGCCGCCGCGAGCACCGGCGAGCGAGCGGCGAGGAGCGCCGCCGCCCACACGACCGCGGCCGCGAGGACGAGCGCGTAGCCCGCCGAGCGCTCGTGGAGCGGCACAGCGTCCGGCCCGTGCAGCGCGACCGCCTTGTGGAGCAGGTCGCCGCCCGAAACGAGCGCTGCGACCGCGACGAGGACGAGGGCGGCCCGCCGCACCGCGGCTAGCTCGGGTACCGCCGCCGGGGCGGGCGCCCGCGCCCCTGGAACGCCGGGCGGCGCAGCGCGTAGAGCGCGTGCGCGGTCAGGAGGACGCCCCAGGCGAGCATCGCCCAGAACGGCCAGAAGAGTCCGGCCGACTCGTCGCTCGGCTCGGCGGTCGTGTCGCGCGTGAGCGCCCACACGACGAGCATGATCGCGCTGACGGCCAGGAAGAGCGCCACGTGCAGGCGCAGCGGGATCCGGTCGGCGAGACGCGCGATGAGCGGCGCACGGACGTGCGGCGTCAGGCCCCGCGTCGCGTCGGCGAGCTCGCCCGGGGAGCGCGCCTCGAGCGCGAGCCTCGTACGGGCCGCACGCTCCTCCTCGGAGATGTCGCCGGCGACGGTGTGACCCGCGAGCGACTCGACCGCCTGCTCGCGTTGTGCATCCGACACGGGCGGTCGTTCCCTCATCCGCTTGACCCTACCGCGCGGTGGCGACTGCAACACGCATTGCGCGCACCCAACCGGAGCGGCCAAGATGGCGCGCATGGGCGCCGAGCACCCGTTTCCGCTGGACGCGCGCGTCATGCCCCGCTTCTCCGGCGTGCGGACGTTCGCGCGGCTCCCCCACCGCACGGACCTGGCCGGCATCGACGTCGCGGTGCTCGGGATTCCGTTCGACACGGGGACGAGCTTCCGGCCGGGTGCGCGGTTCGGCCCCGAGGCGATCCGCTCCGCGTCGGCGCTCCTGCGCCCCTACAGCCCCGCATGGGACGTGAACGTCGTCGAGGAGCTCGCGATCGTGGACTACGGCGACCTGCCCGTCGCCCCGGGCGACACGATCGAGACGTACCGGCGGGTCGAGGCGGCGCTCGCGCCGGTGGTCGAGTCGGGCGCCCTGCCCCTCGGCCTGGGCGGCGACCATTCGATCACGCTCGCGGAGCTCCGGGTGCTGGCGCGACGCCACGGGCCGCTCGCGCTCGTCCAGCTCGACTCGCACGGGGACACCTGGGACGAGTACTTCGGCCAGAAGTACTTTCACGGGACGACGTTCCTGCGCGCGTGCGAGGAGGGCCTGGTCGATGCGACCGCTTCGATCCAGGCCGGCCTGCGGGGAACCGTCTACGGCCCGGGAGATCTCGACGAGTCGCGGACGCTCGGCTTCATCGTGCTCTCGGCCGAGGAGCTCCGGGAGCTCGGACCGGTCGGCTTCGGCGAGCTCGTACGCGACCGCGTCGGCGGCCGGCCGGCGTTCCTCACCTTCGACGTCGACTTCCTCGACCCGGCGGTCGCGCC
>Ga0210115_1000289_pt1 | contig 14585 bp, 16 predicted proteins | sample MayberryNW_TuleB_2_FD_185526 | JGI IMG/M metagenome (GOLD analysis project Ga0210115, IMG submission 185526) | Wetland microbial communities from San Francisco Bay, California, USA, that impact long-term carbon sequestration - MayberryNW_TuleB_D2... | ecosystem: Environmental > Aquatic > Marine... | reverse complement strand
GGACGCGCTTCGCGAGACGGTAGGGAACGCGCTCGTCGCCCATGCAGGGACGATTCTCCGCCCTCGCCGTCCGGCCTGCACTAGGGTCCTCGCGTGAGCGACGAGAGCACGGGGCGGCCCCCTCCCGGCATCGGGCGGGAGCGCCAGTTCGAGGTCTACGTCGCGGGCGCGCGGGGCACCTATCCGACCGTGCCGGTCGCAGACGACCGGCTCGAGGCCCGGGCGCGGAAGGCGATGTCGCCGGAGGGCTTCGCGTACGTCGCGGGCGGCGCCGGCGCCGAGGAGACGATCCGCGAGAACCGCGCTGCGTTCGAGCGCTGGCGGATCGTGCCCCGCATGCTGCGCGACGTCTCGCGGCGCGACACCAGCGTCGAGCTGCTCGGGACGCCGTTCTCCTCCCCCTTCGCCCTCTGCCCGATCGGCGTGCTCGAGATGGCCCACCGCGACGCCGACCTCGCGGTCGCGCGGGCGGCCGCGGCCGAGGGGATCCCGCTCATCATCTCCAACCAGGCCTCGCGGCCGATGGAGGAGTGCGCGCGCGCGGCCGGTGACGCGCCGCGCTGGTTCCAGCTCTACTGGTCGACTCACGACGCGCTCGTCGAGAGCCTCGTCGCGCGCGCTGAGGCGTGCGGCTGCAGCGCGATCGTGCTCACGCTGGACACGACGATGCTCGGGTGGCGCATCCGCGACCTCGACCTCGCCTACCTGCCGTTCCTGCGTGGCAAGGGGATCGCGCAGTACACGAGCGACCCTGTGTTCCTCGAGGCGCTGCAGCAGACGCTCCGCGAGGAGGCGCCGCCGACGGGGCGGATCTCGCTCGCGGCACTCGGGACGCTGTGGGAGCTCGCGGGGGCGTTCCCCGGTTCGCGCGTCCGGGGCCTGCGCTCAGGCCTCGCGCGCGCAGCGGTCCGGCGCTTCGTGGAGACGTACTCGCGCCCGTCGCTCTCGTGGGAAGACCTCGTCTTCCTCCGCGAGCGGACACGGCTGCCCATCCTGCTGAAGGGGATCCTCCACCCGGCAGACGCCGCTGCCGCCATCGCGCACGGCATGGACGGGATCGTCGTCTCCAACCACGGCGGACGCCAGGTGGACGGCGCGGTCGGGACGATGGACGTGCTGCCTGCGATCGTCGAGGCGGTGCGCGGCCGTGTCCCGGTGCTGCTCGACAGCGGCGTGCGCTCGGGAGCGGACGTCTTCAGGGCGCTCGCGCTCGGCGCGGACGCGGTCGGGCTCGGCAGGCCCTACGTCTGGGGGCTCGCGGCCGGGGGCGAGGACGGCGTGCGCGAGGTGATCCGCAACCTGCGGGCCGACTTCGACCTCACGCTCGGCCTCGCCGGCTGCACGTCGCTCGCGGACATCGCGCGCGACTCCGTGCAGCACGTCTAGATGACGGACGAGGACCTGCGGGCGCTCTTCGGCCGCTATCCGTCCGGCGTCTGCGTCGTGACGGTCGACGCGGGAGGGCAGAAGCTCGGGCTCACCGTCGGCTCGCTCGTGTCGCTGTCGCTCGAGCCGCCGCTCGTCGGCTTCGCGGTCTCGCGCGACGCGGCGCTGCACGAGCTCCTGCGCGAGGCGGGCGGCTGCGCGATCTCGCTGCTCGCGGCGGGACAGGAGTGGCTCGCCCAGCACTTCGCCCGCGGCGTGCCGCCGATCGCGATGTGGCACGGGGTCGCGACTTCCGAGGGTGCGAGCGGCGCGCCGCTCCTCGTCGGCGGCCTCGGGTGGCTCGAATGCTCGCTCGAGCAGGAGGTCGCCGCCGGCACGCACACGTTCTTCGTGTGCGCCGTGCAGAAGTCCGAGCTCGGCGAGGACGTCCCGCCGCTCGTCCGGGTCCGCGGCGAGTACCGAGACGGATGAGAATCGAAGCCGTCATCTTCGACCTCGACGGCGTGATCGTCGACTCCGAGCACGTCTGGGACGAGGTGCGCGAGGAGCTCGCGCGCGAGCGCGGCGGACGCTGGCACGAGCGCGCGCAGGCCGACATGATGGGTATGAGCTCGCCCGAGTGGTCGCGCTACATGCACGAGGTCATCGGCCTCGCCGAGCCGCCCGAGGAGATCGACGCCGAAGTCGTGCGGCGCATGCGCGCGCGCTATGCCGTGGAGCTGCCGCTCGTCGACGGTGCGGTCGAGGCGGTGCGGCGGCTCGCAGCCGACTTCAGGCTCGGGCTCGCCTCGTCCTCGAACCGGCCGATCATCGACGCGGTGCTCGACGCGGCAGGCATCGCCGGGCTCTTCGAGACGACGGTCTCCTCGGAGGAGGTCGAGCGCGGGAAACCGGCGCCGGACGTCTATCTCGAGACGGCGCGCCGGCTCTCGGTCCAGCCCGAGCGCTGTACGGCGATCGAGGACTCGGCGAACGGCATCCGCTCGGCACACGCGGCCGGGATGCGCGTCGTCGCGGTCCCCAACCGCCGCTACCCTCCACCTGCCGACGCGCTGACCCGCGCCGACGTGGTCGTCGGCTCGCTCGACGAGCTCACGTCGGACGTGATGGAGGACGGGTAGACCCGCCGGCTAACTCGACGGCTCGGCGAGACCGAGGAGGACGCACGCGTTGTGGCCGCCGAGACCCATGGCATTCGAGAGCGCGACCTCGACCTGCGCGCGGCGCGCCTCGTTCGGCACGTAGTCGAGGTCGCACTCGGGGTCGGGCGTGCGGTAATTCACAGTCGGGGGGAGCACGCCTTCGTGGAGAGCGAGGGCGCACATCATCGCCTCGACCGCCCCCGCCGCCCCGAAGAGATGCCCCGACACCGACTTCGTCGACGACACGGCGAGGTCGTACGCGTGCGGCCCGAACACCGCCTTGATCGCCTTCGTCTCGGCGAGGTCGCCCTGCGGCGTGGAGGTGCCGTGCGCGTTGATGTACCCGACGCGCTCCGGCTCGACTCCCGCACGGATCAGCGCCGCGCGCATCATCTCCTCGACCCCGACCGACTCCGGGTCGGGCTGCGCCATGTGGTGGGCGTCGTTGGACGTGCCGTAGCCGAGCACCTCGGCGTACACACGCGCGCCGCGCGCCTGCGCCCGCTCGAGATCCTCGAGCAGGAGGACGCACGCTCCTTCGCCCATGACGAAGCCGGCGCGGGTCGCGTCGAACGGCCGCGAGGCCCGGGTCGGGTCCTCCTCCTCGGCGACGAGGCCGCGCATCGCGCAGAACCCCGCCAGGATCACCGGGTGCATGCAGGCTTCGGTGCCGCCCGCGAGGACGACGTCCGCGTCCCCGCGCCGGATCAGCTCGGCGCCCTCCCCGACCGCGTGCGAGCCCGTGGCGCAGGCGGAGACGGGCGCGTAGTTCGGGCCGCGCAGGCCGAGGTCGATCGCGATCTGCCCGCTCGCCGAGTCGACGAGCACGTTGGGGATGAACCACGGGGACACGCGCGCGTGCCCGCGCTCACGGAGGACGTCCTGCTGAGCGAGGACTCCCATCACACCGCCGATCGCCGAGCCGACGAGGATCCCGGCCCGGGCGGGATCGATCTCGCCGACGCCCGCGTCGGACCACGCTTCGCGTGCGGCCGCCACGGCGAGCACCACGTTCCGCTCGAGCCGTCGCGCCTCCTTCGGCCCGACGACGCTCTCGGGCTCGAAGCCCTTCACCTCGGACGCGATCCGCACCGGGTACTCGCTCGCGTCGAAGGAGCGGATGAAGTCGACGCCGCTTCGCCCTGCGACCGCCGACTCCCACGTCGCGCGTGCGTCGTGGCCGAGCGGCGTGACGGCTCCGAGACCGGTGACGGCGATGCGACGCATTGGAGCGAGAGCGTAGTAGCTTGCGCCCGTGGCTCGATCCCGCATCGGCCCGCGGGAGCCCGTCGAGCGGCCCGCCGACCTCGATCCCGCGATCCCGTTCCCGCCCATGGAGGCGGAGCTCGTGCGCGAGCTCCCGGACGGCGACGGCTGGCAGTACGAGCCGAAGTGGGACGGGTTCCGCGGCCTGCTCGAGAACGCCTCCGGCGAGCTCCGGCTGTGGTCCCGCAACGCGAGGCCGCTGTTGCGCTACTTCCCGGAGCTGGGGGAGCTCGGCTCGCTCCTCCCGCCGCGCTCCGCCCTCGACGGCGAGATCGTGATCGAGCGCGGCGGCGTCCTCGACTTCGACTCGATGCAGATGCGCCTCCATCCGGCCGAGAGCCGCGTCCGCAAGCTCTCGGCGGAGATCCCCGCCCGCTTCGTCGCGTTCGACGTCCTCACCTGGAAGGGCGAGGAAGTGTGGCACGAGCCGCTGTCGAAGCGGCGGACCACGCTCCAGCGGAGCGCGAAGCGCTTCGGCCTCTCCCCCGCCACCCGCGATCGCGACGAGGCGCTCGCGTGGCTCGCCCGCTTCGACGCGCTCGGGCTCGACGGCGTCGTCGCGAAGCGGCGCGACGCCACGTACCTGCCCGGCTCGCGCGAGGCCGTCGTCAAGGTGAAGCCTGAGAAGACTGCCGACTGCGTCGTCGTCGGCGTCCGCTGGAAGTCGAAGCCGGACCGCATCGCGACGCTCCTGCTCGGCCTCTACCGGGACGACGGCGAGATCGACTACGTCGGTTCCGCGGCGGTCGCTCCCGCCCGCCACGAGGAGATCGCGCGGCGCGTGGTCCCGTTGCTCGAGGATGCACCCGAACGCCGCTTTTCGGAGCCGAACCGCTGGGGCGGCGGCGAGCTCGAGGAGTCGCCGGTGCGCCCCGAGCTCGTCGTCGAGGTGCGCTACGACAAGGTGCAGTCGAACCGCTTCCGCCACGGGACGAAGCTCATCCGCTTCCGCGAGGACAAGGAGCCCGCGCAGTGCACCTGGCGCGAGCTGCGCCCGCCGCGACCGCGCGGGCTCACGGTGGCCTCGCTCCTCGAGTAGCTCTCGCCCCGGCGGAGGAGTAAGCTCGCGCCATGCCGCCGCGCGGATGGGTCGCCGCTTCCGTCGTCGCCGTCCTCGTCCTCGCAGCGTCCTCCTCGGCCGGGCCGCCGGGCCAATGGACCCGGCTTCCCGGGACGGTGATCAACTTCGCCGAACCAGGCCTCGCGCGCACGTCCGACGGCGCCCTGCACGTGCTCTACACGCGACGGAACGGCTCGAGAGAGGATCTCATCCACGTGTCCGTCGCGGCGAACGGCCGGGTCGGCGGCGAGTCGGTCGCCCTCGGCGGGTGGTCGGCGATGTCGCATCCCGACCTGCTGCGGATGCCAGACGGGACGCTGCGGGCCTTCTTCGGCGGGATCCGCTCGACGTCCCCGGGCGAGACGAACAACTCGCTGAACACGGCCACGGCCCCCGCGAGCGGCACCCCGTGGACGCTGAAGCCGGGCAAGGCGGCCCAGGCGACCTACGCGTACGCGACGGGCGTCGCGGGCGCGGGCCTCGCCCGGGACGGGACCCCCATCTCGACGTGGTCGGGCTCTCCGGGGCTCGGGTTCCACTACGGGGTCGACCCGGGGCAGCCCGACGGCACGATCCCGCAGACCGGCTGCTGCCTGTACACGCCCGACGTCGCCGTCGACTCCGCGAGCGGGCAGGGCTGGGTCGGCTTCCACTCGAACGAGAACGCAGGGCCGGGGTTGTACGTGAACGCGATCGGCCCGGCCGGCCCGCAGGGCGGCCGCAGGCTCGCGCCCGGCTCGGTCGTCGGCAGCAGCTCGATCTACCCGGGCAACCGCACGTCGCTCACGGGGCGGATCGGCGCCCCCGGCGTCTACCTCTTCTACGGCCAGGGCTACCCGACGTTCTCGACTCTGGCGCTCTGGAAGGTCGACACGGAGCGCCCGCACCTCGTGATCCGCGCGGCGCGCAACGAGCATGCAAACGTCGCGGCTGCGCCCGAGGGCCGGCTGTGGCTCATGTGGGAGGTGAACGGCACGATCTTCGCCGCCCGCACGAACAGGCAGGCGACCCGGGTCGGCGGAGTGAATGCCCTCCGGGCGCCCGGGAGCCGGACGGTGTACCGACTGAACGGCGAAGGCTCGGCCGGCCCGCTCGACCTGCTCGTGAACGACGGCTCGGCACTCTGGCACCAGCAGGTCCAGCCGAAGCTCCAGCTCACGGCGACGAGCAGAAAGGCGGGCAAGGGCCGCGTCGTCACCTTCAGGGTCGTCGACGCGGGCGACCCGGTGGCGGGAGCGGCGGTAAAGGCCGGAAGGCGGACGCTCCGCACCTCCGCGAAGGGCACGGCGACGCTGAAGCAGGCCAGGGCGGTCCGGCTGAGGGCGACGGCCTCGAAGGCCGGCTACGCCGCCTCGGCGCCGCTCGTCGTGCGCTGAGTCAGTCGCCCTTCCGCGCCCGTGACGGCTGCACACGCGCGGGCTCGCCGGGCATCTTCGGGAAGTTCGGCGGGTACGGGGCCTCGCCGACGCCCTCCCTCTCCTCGCGCTCGACCCACTCGAGGAGGACGCGGAGGTCGCAGACGGCGTCGTCGATCCCCGCGTGCAGGTCCCCGAGCTTCGCGAACCGCTTCGGCATCGTCGCCATCGTGAAGTCCTCGGTCTCGACGTCGGGGAGCTCGTCCCAGGTCACGGGCGCCGAGACGGTCGCGTCCGACCTGCCGCGCACGGAGTAGGCAGAGGCGACCGTGCGGTCGCGGGCGTTCTGGTTGTAGTCGATGAACACGCGCTTCCCACGCTCCTCCTTCCACCACGCGGTCGTGACCTTCCGCGGCAGCCGCCGCTCGACCTCACGCGCGAAGGCGAGCGCTGCCCGGCGGACGACGGGGAACTCCCACTGCGGCTCGATCCGGCAGAAGACGTGGATTCCCCGGTTGCCCGAGGTCTTCGGCCAGCCGGTGTACCCGATCTCGTCCAGCACCTCGCGCACGAGCGCCGCGACCCGCTTGGCGTCCCTGAACGACGTCCCCGGCTGCGGGTCGATGTCGATCCGCAGCTCGTCGGGATGCTCGGTGTCGCGCCGGCGCGACGGCCACGGGTGGAAGTCGACGACGGCGAGGTTCGCCGCCCAGACCACCTGCGCGAGCTCCGTGACGCAGAGCTCGTCGGCATGCCGCCCCGAGGGGAACGTGACGCGCGCCGTCTCCACCCACTCGGGATGGTGCTTCGGGACGCGCTTCTGGTAGATGACCTCGCCCGTCACGCCGTCGGGGAAGCGGCGGAGCTGCGTCGGGCGCTCGTACAGCGCGCGGACGATCCCCTCCCCGACCGCGAGGTAGTACTCGGCGAGGTCGCGCTTCGTCTTGCGCGCCTTCGGGAAGAGCATCTTGTCGGGGTTCGTCAGCTTGACGACGCGCTCCCCCACGTCGAGCTCGATGAACGGGCTCGCCACGCCGGGGACGCTAGCCGCTCCACCGACAGCAGGCGCAGCGTCCGCGAAGCGGACTCCCTCACGGATCTTCCCGCGAGCGGGATCCGCGCGCGAGCGGATTCCGGTCTTGCGGACGGGTGGTACGCTCGCGGCGCCCCGCGACCCGAGGAGTGGATCGATGCGCGCTGCGTTCTTCGCCCTGGCCCTGACGACCTTCGCTCTCGCGCTCGCCGCGACGGCCATCGGCAGCACGGCCGAACCTGCCGCGCAATCCCAGATCCCCGGCTGCACGAGGGCGAGCGTCAACCTCGTCGAGGAGGGGCGGCTCTCGCTGGCGACCGACAATCCGGCGTTCGAGCCCTGGTGGTTCGGCGGCTCGAAGTCGAAGGCCTGGGAGATCAACGACCCGCGCACGGGCAAGGGGTACGAGTCGGCGGTCGCGTACGGGATCGCGAAGCGGCTCGGCTTCACGAAGGCGCAGGTCACCTGGCAGGCGGTGCCGTTCCTGAAGTCCTTCGCGCCCGGGAAGAAGTCGTTCGACTTCTACATCGCCCAGGTCTCGAACAGGCCGGAGCGCCGCAAGGCGGTGACGTTCAGCGCCTCGTACTACGTCGTCAACCAGGCGGTCGCGGCCCTGAAGACGAACCCGATCGCGAAGGTGCGTTCGCTCGCGGGGCTGAAGAAGTACCGGCTCGGCGCCTCGGTCGGGACGACGAGCTACGACTACATCGTCCGCTACATCAAGCCGAACCAGTCGCCACGCGTGTACGACACCGTCAACGACGTCGTCACGGCCGTGAAGACGAGGCAGATCGACGGCATGGTGCACGACTTCCCGAGCATGGGCTACGTGACGAACGTCCAGATCCCGGGGTCGACCGTGGTCGGGCGCCTCCCGACGCTCGGCCCGAAAGAGCATTTCGGCCTCGTCTTTCAGAAGGGGAACCCGCTCGTCCGCTGCGTGAACAAGGCGATCAACGCGATGCGCCGGGACGGGACGCTGAAGAAGCTCGAGGTTCGCTGGCTGGGGAAGACCGGCGCCCCGATCCTGAAGTAGCCGCTCCCTGGACGAGAACCGCGGCTCGAGGATCCTCGGCGGCCTGACGACGGGCGGCGGCGGCCGGAGCGTCGCGGTCGCCCTCGTCTCGACGGCGGTCTTCGTCGCCGTCATCGTGCTCGTCGTCGTCCGGTCCGCGGGCTGGGACGACGTCAAGGAGGCGTTCTTCAGCCGGCAGGAGTTCGCGGAGGCGTTCCCCGACATCCTCTCGGCGTTCTGGACGAACGTGAAGATCTTCCTGATCGCCGAGGTCTTCATCCTCGTCTTCGCGCTCGCGATCGCGGTGCTCCGGAGCCTCCCGGGCCCCGTCTTCTTCCCGATCCGAGCGCTCGCCGTCGTCTACGTCGACCTCTTCCGCGGCATCCCGACGATCCTCGTCATCTACATCCTCGGGTTCGGCATCCCGGCGCTGCAGCTGCCCCACGTCCCGATCGACCCGCTCTTCTGGGGAGTCGTCTCGCTCGTTCTCGTCTACTCCGCATACGTCTCCGAGGTCTACCGCGCCGGAATCGAGTCGGTGCACCCGAGCCAGGCCGCCGCCGCCCGCTCCCTCGGCCTGACGCACGGCCAGTCGCTGCGCTTCGTCGTCGTCCCCCAGGCCGTACGGCGCGTGATCCCTCCGCTCCTGAACGACTTCATCGGCCTGCAGAAGGACACCGCGCTCGTCGGCCTGCTCGGCGTCGTCGAGGCGTTCCGGCAGTCGCAGATCGAGGTCGCGGCCTCGTTCAACTACACGCCGTACATCGCGACCGCGATCATCTTCGTCGCGCTCACGGTCCCGATGGCGCGCTTCACGGACTGGCTCGTCGCCCGGGACAAGCGTCGGCAGCAGGCGGGGAGGCTCGCGTGAGCGGTGCGACCGACGGGCCGGCCCTCGTCGTCGAGGCGCTGCGCAAGTCGTTCGGCGGCCTCGAGGTGCTGCGGGGCGTCGACCTCTCCCTCGCGGAGCACGAGGTCGTCTGCCTGATCGGCGCCTCGGGCTCGGGGAAGTCGACGCTGCTGCGCTGTGTGAACCTGCTCGAGCCGGTGGACAGCGGGCGGATCGTGCTCCACGGAGAAGAGGTCACCGCGCGCGGCGTGGACGTGAACCGCGTGCGTCGCGGGATCGGGATCGTCTTCCAGGCCTTCAACCTCTTCCCGCACATGTCCGTGCTCCGGAACATCACGCTCGGGCCGACCAAGGCGCTCGGGCTGTCGCGGACGGAGGCGGAGGCTCACGCGGACGAGCTACTCGCGCGGTTCGGTCTCCGGGACAAGCGCGACGAGTACCCGGACCGCCTCTCGGGCGGCCAGCAGCAGCGAGTGGCGATCGTGCGCGCCCTTGCCATGCGCCCGCGGCTCCTGCTCCTCGACGAGGTGACGAGCGCGCTCGACCCCGAGCTCGTCGCGGAGGTGCTGGCCGCGATCCGCGAGCTCGCGGCCGAGGGGATGACGATGCTGATCGCGACCCACGAGATGAGCTTCGCCCGCGACGTCGCGCACCGCGTCTGTTTCCTCGACGCAGGAGTCATCCTCGAGCAGGGGCCGCCGGAGGAGATCTTCGGGGCGCCCCGGGAGCCGCGGACGCAGCAGTTCCTGCAGCGAATCGTCGAGGCAGGCCGGCTCTAGCGGACGTGTGCCCTCCGCTTCGGCGTATCGTTCGAGCATGATCGAGGAGTCGCGCAGCGTGGACGTCAGCATCGAGCCGCTCGACGAGTTCGTCGTCGTGCAGCCCGTCGCCGACGAGGCCGAGACGCGCGCCGGGCTCATCCTCCCCGCCTCGGCGACGGAGGCGGCGCCATGCCGCACGGGGATCGTGACCGCCGTGGGCGCCGACGCGAACGGCGTCGAGGCCGGCGACAAGGTGCTGTATCCCCGCGACGTCGGCTATGACGTCCGGCTCGGCGGCATCGAGGTCAAGGTGCTCCGCCGCGAGGACCTGATCGCCCGCATCCACGACTAGCCGCGCGCGCTCGCTCCGCTGTAGGTTCTCCAGGTGCTCGCCACCGCGCTCGCTTACACGTTCGGCATGGGCCTCGCGACCGCGGCCCTCGTCGTCTGGATCTTCGTCTGGATCCTCGTCGCGGTCCGCGTGCTGCGCCGTACCGACCTCGGTGCCGGCGGGAAGATCGTGTGGCTCCTCGTGATCCTTCTGCTGCCCGTCGTCGGCCTCTTCGTCTACTTCCTCTGGGACGCGGCGCGACCGCGCGCGGCCTGACGGGAGGACTCGGTCCCCGAGGCGACCGGGTGCACCAGGCGGAGAAGGAGGGATGAACCAGGCGCGAAGCGCCTTGTCCGCGAAAGCGGACCAGTGGAGGGGTCCGGGGAACCGGGAGGTTCCCCGGCAACCTGAGGCGGAGAAGGAGGGATTCGAACCCTCGAGGCAGGGATTTTCCCCACCTAACGCCTTAGCAGGGCGCCGCCTTCAGCCACTCGGCCACTTCTCCGGGAACGCTCAGGATATCGGACTCCCCGGCGCGCCTCTGAAGGCGACGGGTACCGCACGCGGCTACGCTGTGCCGCTCGGAGGGGTGCCGGAGCGGTCGAACGGGGCGGTCTCGAAAACCGTTAGGGGTGCAAGCCTCTCGAGGGTTCAAATCCCTCCCCCTCCGCTTTCTCGCTCCGCCTGGAGCACCCCACGGCGCCGCGTTGTCAGCGTCGACAGTTACCCTCAGCAGCACCTCCGTGGCGGTCGGCACGGGCGGCGCGGGTGGCGCGCCCGGTGCCGGAGGCACGCCGGCAACATCGACTCAGGCAGGCATCAGCCGCGCCAGCTATCCGTGACCTGCGGGCGCACCGGAGTGGCCCGTCGGGCGGTCTCCTGGCAGTGCGGGCACCAATACGCGGTCCGGTTCGCGTCTCCCAGGCCGCGCGACTCGATGGGCGTGCCGCAGCGACGGCACGGCCTGCCGGCGCGCCTGTACACGGCACGCGACGGCCGGGCTCCGGCGACGGCCGACCTGCGCGAGCGGCTGCTCGCGCTCGAGCACCTCGTGCCCGTCTTCGAGGCCGTGCAGGCCGTCTCGGCCGGCTACGAGGGCGCGTACCTCGTGGGCGGCGCCGTCCGGGACGTGCTGATGGACGAGCCGAACTTCGACGTCGACGTGGCCGTCGAGGGCGACGGGATCGCGTTCGGCGAGGCGCTCGCGGCCGCGCTCGGCGGGCGGGCCGTGCCGCACGAGAAATTCGGCACGGCCGTCGTGATCGCCGGCGACGGGACGCGGATCGACGTGGCGACGACCCGCACCGAGTTCTACGACGCCCCCGGGGCGCTGCCGCGCGTCGAGCGGGCGACGCTCCGGCAGGACCTGTTCCGGCGCGACTTCACGATCAACGCGATGGCCGTGTCGCTGCGGGGTGAGGACTTCGGGCGCCTGATCGACTTCTTCGGCGGCCGGGGCGACCTGGAGGCCGGCGTCGTCCGCGTGCTGCACGCGCTCTCCTTCATCGACGACCCGACGCGCATCTTCCGCGCGATCCGCTACGAGAACCGCCACGGCTTCCGCATGGACGGCCACACCGCCTCGCTCGCGCGGGCCTGCGTCGAGATGGATCTGGTCGGAGAGCTCTCCTCCGCCCGCCTGCGGGACGAGCTCCAGGCGCTCCTCTCCGAGCACGACGTGGAGGCGGCGGTCGCTCGGCTCGACGACCTTGGCGTGGCGGAGGCCATCCATCCGCATCTCGACGCCGGTTCCGACGCACGACGGCTGATCGCCGAAACCGACGCGCTCCGGGAGCGGTTCGCACCCGGGGTGCCGGCGTGGCGCACGCGGCTCGCCGTGCTGGCGCGCCGCCTCGCCCCGGGCGAGCTCTTCGAGTGGTTCGAGCGGCTGCGGCTGCGGCGCCGCGACGCGGAGCGGATCGCCGACGCGGTGACCGTGGGCCCGCGTCTCGTCGACCTCGTGGCCGCAGCCGACGAGCCGGCCGAGATCCGCCGGCTCATCCAGCCGCACGATCCGGACGGCGCGGTCCTGGCGCTCGCGCTGGCCGGCGAGCCGGCGGAGGGCCGCCTGGTGCGGTACTTCGACGAGCTGCGCGACGTCCGGCTCGAGATCGGCGGCGGCGACCTCGCCGGCCTCGGGCTCGACGAGTCGCCCCGCGTCGGCGAGATCCTGGACGAGCTCCTCCGCCGGAAGCTGAACGGCGAGCTCGACGGCCGCGCGGCCGAGCTGGACGCGGCCCGGGAGCTCGTCGCGACGTGAGCGGTCGCCGACGTGCCAACACGCTCCGCATGTTCCTCGGGCGAGCGTCGTCAGGCGCCGGCGTGGCCGGCCCCGGCCCGGCGGAAGCCGTCGCCGGCCAGGGGCGGGCGTGAGCGAGCTCGAGCTCTTCCTCTGGCTCGTCCCGCTGCTCGTGGGGAGCATGGTGCTCCACGAGCTCGCGCACGCCCTCGTCGCGACGCGGCTCGGCGACCCGACGCCGCGCGAGCACGGGCGGCTGACGCTCAACCCGATTCGCCATCTCGACCCGATCGGCACGGCCATGTTCGGGGTGACCTACTGGCTCTCGAGCTTCGTGTTCGGCTGGGCGAAGCCGGTGATCGTCCAGCCCCACTACTTCCGCCGGCCGAAGGAGGGCATGGCGCTCGTGGCCGTGGCCGGACCGGTGACGAACTTCGTGATCGCGCTCGTCACCGTCGCCGTGATCGTCCACGGGCCGATCGGCGTCGACACGTTCCAGGTGCTCGTCCTGCTCTTCCAGGTGAACGTCGTGCTCGGCGTCTTCAACCTCTTTCCGATCCCTCCGCTCGACGGGTCGCGCATCGTCGGCGCCGCGATGGACGACGCGACCTACGCCCGCTGGAGCGCGCTCGACCAGTACGGCATCCTCTTCCTGTTCGCGCTGCTCTTCCTTTTCCGGCGCCAGTTCACAGAGCTGATCGACTCGGCGTACGTGCACATCGCCGACTTCATGGTCAAGGTGGTCGGGGGATGAGGCTCCTTCGCTGGGAGACGGCGCCGGCCGGCGTCAACGCGGCGTTCTCGACGCGCGAGGGCGGCGTGAGCGAGGGCCCGTACCGGTCTCTCAACCTCGGCGTTCTCACGGGCGACGAGCCCGCTCGCGTGGTCGAGAACCGCCGTCGGCTGTGCGAGGCCGCCGGGGTCGACCCCGGGCGCGCCACGATGGCGTTCCAGGAGCACGGAACGACAGTGGCCGAGGCGACGTCCACCGGCGTCGTCACGCCCGGAACGGACTACACGCGCTCGGACGGGCTCTGGACCGACCGCAGCGGCCAGGGCATGCTGCTCGTGACGGCCGACTGCCTGCCGATCGCGCTCGCCCGCGCGGACGGCTCGCGGCTCGTCGTGCTGCACGCCGGCTGGCGCGGGCTGCTCGCGGGGATCGCGCAGGCCGGGACGGACGCCGCCGGCGGGGAGGCCGTCGCCGCGATCGGCCCCGGGATCGGACCGTGCTGCTACGAGGTCGGGGAGGAGGTCGCCGGCCCGTTCCGGACGCGGTTCGGGCCGGACGTGACTCCGGGTGGGCGGCTCGATCTCGCCCTGGCCGCGGAGCGCGCGCTGGTCGCCGCGGGGGTGGCGCGGGTCGACCGGGTCGGCGGCTGCACGGCGTGCGATCCGGCGAGGTACTTCTCGCACCGACGCGACCGCGGCGTGACCGGCCGCCAGGGAATCGTTGCCGCTCTCGCCTGAGCGCATCCGTGAGAACCTCGCGCGCGTTCGCGAGGAGATCGGCCCGGACGTCCGCGTGGTGGTCGCGACGAAGTACGTGCCCGTCGACGACCTCGGGGCGCTGGCCGAGGCCGGCGTCGAGACGCTCGGCGAGAATCGGCTCCAGGACCTGCAGGCGAAGCACGCCCGGTGGGGCGGCGCCTTCACGTGGCACTTCATCGGCCATCTCCAGTCGCGCAAGGCGAGGGACGTGTCCGGCCTGGTCGAGCTCGTCCACTCGCTCGACTCGCGCTCGGCCGCCCGGCGCCTGACCGTGCCCGCGCTCGTCGAGGTCAATCTCTCGGGCGAGGCCACGAAGTCCGGGGTCGCGCCCGAGGAGCTCGACGCGTTCCTGGCCGCCGTCCGCGACGACGGCGTCGAGGTGCGCGGGCTCATGACGATGCCGCCGCCCACGGCCGACCCCGAGGACTCGCGCCCGTACTTCAGGCGGCTGCGCGAGCTGGCCGAGGCGCGGGAGCTCTCGGAGCTCTCGATGGGGACGTCCCAGGACTACCGGGTCGCGGCCGCCGAGGGAGCGACGATCGTGCGCATCGGGTCGATCCTGTTCGGCCGGTAAGCTGTCGCGCCGTGGGAGTGGGAGACGTCTGGAACCGCGCCCTCGTCTACTTCGGCATCGTCGAAGAGGAGGAGTACTGGGA
>Ga0210115_1000288_pt1 | contig 14602 bp, 18 predicted proteins | sample MayberryNW_TuleB_2_FD_185526 | JGI IMG/M metagenome (GOLD analysis project Ga0210115, IMG submission 185526) | Wetland microbial communities from San Francisco Bay, California, USA, that impact long-term carbon sequestration - MayberryNW_TuleB_D2... | ecosystem: Environmental > Aquatic > Marine... | reverse complement strand
CGGCAGCCGTTCTGACGCGTCCGGGCCGCTTCCGCCCGACGCCAGGCCGCGCAGCGGCCTGGCGTCGGGCGTGCGCTTCGCGACGGGGAAGCGGCGCCGAGGCGTCCAGCCGCGGCACCGCTTCCCCGTCGCGCCCCGGAACGGCCAGCTCGCGCCCCGGAGCTGGGGATCTCGTGGCACCAACCATCTAGCCTGCCGGCGATGGTCGACGCCCCCACGCTGCTCCCGGAGGGGCGCACCGACGATCGAACGCGGCTCGGGTACGCGATGGTCGCGACGGCGGCGACGCTCTTCGCGGTCAACGGGAGCGTGTCGAAGGTCGTCCTCGACTCGGGGCTCTCCTCGCTCGAGCTCGCCCAGATCCGCGCCACGTGCGCCGCGCTCGGGCTACTCGCCTTCCTGCTCGCGTTCTCGGTGGGGAGCCTCCGCGTCGGCCGCCGCGAGCTCGCCTTCCTCGCCGCCTTCGGGGTCGTCGGGGTGGCGCTCGTCCAGTGGCTCTACTTCGTCGCCATCCACAACCTGCCCGTCGGCGTCGCGCTGCTGATCGAGTTCACCGCGCCGCTCTTCGTCGCCCTCTTCGCGCGCTTCGTCTACCACGAGCACATTCGCCGGCGCATCTGGGTCGCCGTCGTGCTCTGCATCGCCGGGCTCGCGGTCGTCGTCGAGATCTGGACCGGTGTCGCCTTCAGCACCGTCGGCGTCACCGCCGCGCTCGGCGGCGCGCTCGGGCTGACCGCGTACCTGCTGATGGCCGAGCGCGAGCGCCGACACCGCGATCCCGTCTCGCTCTCGTTCTACGGCTTCCTCTTCGCCGCGGCGCTCTGGGCGGTCGTGCAGCCGCTGTGGGAGTTCCCCTGGGACGTCCTCGACGACTCGGTCTCGTTGCAGGGGAACCTGTCCGAGCATTCCGCGCCGGTCTGGGCGCTCGTCGGCTTCATCGTCGTGGTGGGGACGATGGTCACCTTCTCGCTGCTGACGGGCGCCTTGCGGCACCTGAGCGCGACGCGCGCCTCGATCGTCGCGACGCTCGAGCCCGTCGTCGCCACCGCGGTCGCCTGGGCGTGGCTCGGCGAGAGCTTCGGCCCCGCGCAGCTCGTCGGCGGCGCCGTCGTCATCGCCGGAATCCTCCTCGCGCAGTCGGCGCGCTGAGGGGCGCGACGTCGAACGTCCGGGGCTACGCTTCGACCCATGGTGAAGCGCGTCCTCCTCGCCTCTCCGCGCGGGTACTGCGCGGGGGTCGAGCGCGCCGTCGAGACCGTCGAGCGCGCGCTCGAGCACTACGGCGCGCCCGTGTACGTACGCAAGCAGATCGTCCACAACATCCACGTCGTCCGCGACCTCGAGGCGCGCGGGGCGATCTTCGTCGAGGAGGAGACCGAGGTCCCGGCCGGCGCGACGGTCGTGTACTCGGCGCACGGCGTCGCTCCGACCGTGTTCGAGAACTCCGCCCGGCTCGGACACAACGTCATCGACGCGGTCTGTCCGCTCGTGACGAAGGTGCACGTCCAGGCACGCCGTTACGCGGACGAGGGGTACACGGTCGTGCTCATCGGCCACGCGGGCCACGAGGAGGTCGTCGGGACGATGGGCGAGGCGCCCGACGCCACCGTCCTCGTCCAGACGGTCGCGGAGGCCGAGGCGCTCGAGCTCCCGCCCGACGCGAAGCTCGCGTACGTCACGCAGACGACGCTCTCCGTCGACGAGACCGGCTCGATCATCACCGCGCTCCGCCGCCGCTTTCCGGACATCCGCGCGCCGCGCAAGGAGGACATCTGCTATGCGACGTCCAACCGGCAGTGGGCGGTGAAGGAGATGCTCCCCGAGATCGACGTCCTGCTCGTCATCGGCTCGCGCAACTCCTCGAACTCGAACCGCCTCGTCGAGACCGCTCGGGCCGCCGGGACGGACGCGCACCTGATCGACGACGAGGGCGAAATCGAGGAGGCCTGGGTCGACGGTGCCGAGACGGTCGGCATCACCTCGGGCGCGTCGGCCCCCGAGAAGCTCGTCAACCGCGTGTGCGACTGGTTCCGCGAGCGCGGTGTCGACGACATCGAGGCATACCGCCTCGTCGAGGAGGACGTGACCTTCCGCCTCCCGGTCGAGCTCCGCCGCGAGCTCGAGCTCGCGGCCCGAAGCTGACGCACGAGAAGCAGGTGACAGTCACCTTCGGGTGACGATCACCGGGGAACACGTGCACGCAGTGCCACCGCGATCGTCCAGCCCATGACGAGAAACGCAACGGTGTTGGGAACGACGAGCGGCAGATCCGAGCGAGCGACGCCGTACGAGACCCAGAGCCCGAAGCCGACGAGCAGGACGACGAAGTAGACGATCGAGATCCCCTCGGACGTGCCTCGCTGCACGATCTCGCGCACCTGTAGCAGCGGCGAAAGTGCCATGAGGAGCGCCCAAGACGCGGCCGCGATTCCAAGCGCAGTGGTGACCATCGGGGTCCTTCCTGATGGTGATGCGCTCGGCGACCGGTCGCGCTCGCTCCCGCGCGCGGGAGGAGGAGCGCTCGCGCAACCTCAGGTCAGGCTAGCGCACCGGCGCCGACGCTCGAATCAGGCCTTTCTCAGAAAGGTGACAGTCACCCGCTCTTCTCGATCCGGAGCTCCGCGCCACCCGCCTCGACCGAGACGGCGAGCGTCTCGCGCGCGATCCACTGCTCGTGCTCGAGCAGGTCGCCGTCGGCCTCCGGGATGGTGAGCCGAATGCGGTCGCTGAGCTCGAGGCCCGCCTCCTTGCGCATCGTGTTGACGGCGTGCACGAGCTCGTAGACACGCCCCTCGCGAGCCAAGTCGTCGTCGAGGTGCAGGTCGAGCGCCACTGTCAGACCGTCCGAGGCCGCGAGCGACCAGCCCTCCTTGCCATGTCGCTCCACGAGCACCTCGTCCGGGGCGAGCTCGTGGCCGGCCGCGCGGAAGCTCCCGCCCGGGAGCTCCTCGAACTCACCGGCCTCGAGCGCTGCCTTGACCGTGGAGAGCTCGGCCCCGAGCTTCGGCCCCAGCACTCGGAGGTTCGGCTTCACGCGCAGCTCGCTCGCTTCGACGTCGCCGAAGGTGACGTCCTTGACACGGAGCTCCTCCGCGATCTCACCGGCGTGCCCTTCCGCAAGCGGTGCGCCGGCGACGACGAGCGCGCGGAGCGGCTGGCGCAGCTTCACGCCCGCCGAGGACCGTGCCTGGCGCCCGAGCTCGACGACCCGGCGGAGCTCGGCGACCTCGTCGAGAAGAGCCGCGTCCGCCGTGGGACCTTCGGGCCACCGGGCCAGGTGCACGGACTCCGGGGCACCGTCGACCGGCGCCGTGAGCACGCGCCAGAGGTGGTCGGTGAGGAACGGCATCAGTGGCGAGACCACCCGCAGCCCCTGCGCGAGCGCGTACCAGAGCACGCGGAAGGCCGTCTCGTCTCCGTCCCAGAACCGACGCCGGGAGCGGCGGATGTACCAGTTGGAGACGTCGTCGACGAAGGACTCGTACGCACGGACCACGCTGGGGCTGCTCCAGCTCTCGTAGCCCGCCTCCGCCTCCGCGACGAGGGCATGCGTGCGCTCGAGGAGCCAGCGATCGAGGGCCTGCAGATCTCCGCCTGGGCCGCCCGCGAGATCGGCCCAGGCCGGCTGCCAGGACTCGAGCGAGGCGTAGTCGACCAGGAACTTCGCGGAGTTCCAGAGGGTGAGCAGCCAGCGCTGGATCTCGTGCGCCGGCCCGAAGCCGAACAGCATGTTGCGGTCGGAAGGCTGCGAGACGCACTGCCAGCGGATGACATCCGCGCCCATGCGCGTGAACGCATCCTGCGCGTCGATCATGTTGCCCCACGAGCCGTGCATCTCCCGGCCCTGCTCGTCGAGCATCTTCTCGTAGCCGAGAACCTTCCTGAAGGGAGCGCGGCCGACGAGCGCGACGGACATGAAGAGCTGGGAGTAGAACCAGAGCCGGATCTGCTCCCGCATTTCGGAGACCCAGTCCGCGGGGAACCAGTCCTCCCAGTACGCGTGATCCGGGAGGTCGGCGGTCGTCAGCCCCCTGGCCGCGCCGGTCGCGTAGCCCTGCGGCACGCGCTCGGGATTCTCCCAGCCAAGCGTCGAGAACGGGACGATCCCGGCATCGAGCCATACGTCGCCGACCTCGGGGATCCGGCGCACAGTCTCGCCACACGTGGCGCAGCGGATCGGCACCTCGTCGATCCACGGCCGCCGCAGCTCCTCGAGCTGGTCGAGGCCCGAGTGCGCGAGCTCCTCGAGCTCCGCCCTCGACCCGATGACCGTGACGTGTCCGCTGCCGCACTCGTAGATCGGCAGCGGGAGCCCGTAGTAGCGCCGGCGCGAGATGTTCCAGTCGCCCATGTTGCGGAGCCAGTCGTCCATGCGCTTGCCCATGTACTCGGGCGTCCACTCCACCGTGGCGTTCGCGTCGAGCAGCGGCTGGCGGAGCTCGTCCACGGAGATCATCCAGTCGTCCGTCACGCGCCAGATGAGCGGCGTGTCGCAGCGCCAGCAGTGCGGGTAGCGGTGCAGATAGGTGCCTGCCTCGAGCAGCACGCCCTTCTCGGCCAGCCAGCCGACGATCTGGTCGGCCGCCTCGGTGGTAGAGAGCCCGTGCAGCCACCCGTACGCGTCGTAGAACCGGCCCGACTCGTCGACGGGGCTCAGCACGGGAAGGTCGTGGAGCCGGCCGAGCTCGAAGTCCTCCTGCCCCGCGCCCGGCGCGATGTGGACGATGCCCGAGCCCTCCTCGAGCGAGACCTCGTCCCACGGGATCACGCGGTGCTCGACCTCGGTCGCGGGTGCGAGATCGTCGAACGGCGCGCGGTAGCGGAGGCCGACCAGCTCGGAGCCCTCGACCCGCTGCACGAATCGCTCGTCCGGGTACCGGGCCACCGCGACCCACTCGCCGTTCTCCCGACGCCCGTACTCGGCATCGGGCCGCACTGCCGCAGCGACGTTCGCCGGGAGCGTCCACGGCGTCGTCGTCCAGACGACTAGCGACTCGCCGGCACGGCTCTCGAGCGGAAGCCGCACGAACAGCGACGGATCCGTCTTGTCCTGGTACACGCCGGCCTGCGAGAGCTCGTGCTGAGAGATCGAGGTGCCACAGCGGGGGCACCACTCGGTCGAGCGGTGGCCCTTGTACAGGAAGCCGCGCTCGTGCATCAGCTTCAGGAAGCGCCAGATGTACTCGATGTTCGTGTCCGAGAACGTGAAGTAGTCGGCGCCCCAGTCCATCCACTGCCCGAGGCGCTTCGATCCCTTCGTGAGCTCGGTCGCAGACCAGATCACCTTCTCGCGGCAGCGGCGGGCGAACTCCGCCAGCCCGTACTCCTCGATCTCGCGCTTCGAGTTGAGGCCGAGCTCGCGCTCGACGCCGACCTCGATCCAGAGCCCCTGGCAGTCGAAGCCGTTCTGGTAGCGCTGCTCGAACCCGCGCAGCGCCTTGTAGCGCTGGAAGACGTCCTTCAGCGTGCGCCCCCAGGCGGTGTGCACGGCGAGCGCCTTGTTCGCCGTGACGGGCCCGTCGACGAAGCCGAAGCGCGGCCCCCCGCGGTTCAGGTCTCGGAGCTTCTCGAACGTCCCCTCGCGCTCCCAGACCTCGAGGAGCTCGCGCTCGAGCGCATCGTGATCCGGCTTGTCCGGCAGCGATGGGAAGATGCGCGCCACGTCGGTCAGTGTAGGAGGTCGCCGTTCCGGGAAGGATCGAGAGTGACGGAGCGTTAGCCTCTGAGCAACGCTCATACCTCGTAGAAAGGATCGAAAGGTTCAGATGGCAATCGACGTGACAGAGACGACGTTCGAGCAGGAGGTCCTGCAGAGCGACACCCCGGTGCTCGTGGACTTCTGGGCTGAGTGGTGCGGCCCGTGCCATGCGGTCGCTCCCGTGCTCGACAAGATCGTCGAGGAGCAGAACGGCGAGCTCAAGCTCGTCAAGGTCAACATCGACGAGGAGCAGGCTCTCTCGCTCCGGTACGGGGTCATGTCGATCCCCACGATGATCCTCTTCAGGGACGGGGAGCCGGCTTCCGCGGTCGTCGGCGCCCAGCCGAAGGGCGCGATCGAGCGCTCGCTCGGCCTCGCAGCCGAAGCCGCCGCCTGACGGCATCGTCGCCCGGGAAGTCGGGCTGCGGCACTTCCACTGCGGGGAGTATCCTGGTATGAGTCCGTTTTCCAGGAGTTTCGTTCGAGGCTTCCCCCTCCCCCTCCCCTAGCCGAAGGGCCGGAATCCCGGCCCTTCGGTGCGTCAGGAGACGGTGCTCGCCCACGCTCGCAGGCTCGGTGCCAGCCAGCGAAAGGCGATCTCGTCGTCGGGAGGCAGCTCGTCCCGCGGAAACCAGCGCAGCTCGGTGACGTCGTCGGCGGGCGTCGGCTCGCCCGGCTCGAGCGTCACCTCCCAGACGAGGTTGAGGATCGGCGGTGCGTCGTCGCCGAGGCCGTAGGTGTCGATGAACGCGCCGACGAAGGCGCCGGGCTCAGCCGCGAGCCCGCTCTCCTCGCGCAACTCGCGCCGCAGGCCCGCCAGCGGGTCCTCCCCCTCTTCGAGGAAGCCGCCGGGCGAGTCCCAGAGACCCGCGTCGGGCTCCACCGCACGGCGGCCGAGCAGGACGCGGCCGTGGTCGTCGCCGACGAAGGCCGAGACGGCCGGCGACGAATGCGCCCACTGCTCGAAGCCACACGCGGCGCACATCACCTTGCCGTCGGCGTGCTCGAGCGGCGACGCGCATCGCGGGCAATGTCGCCAGCCGTCGAGGACGCCCACCGGGGTACCGTACCCCCGATGTCACGAACGCCTGCCTGCGTCCGATGAGCCCTCGTCACGTTCCCGCCAGCGTCACCGAGCTCGCGCGCGTGGGCCTCTTCGCCTCGCTTCCCGGGGAGACGCTCGGGAAGCTCGCCGAGCGGATGCAGCGCGAGGAGGTGGCCGCCGGCACGGTGCTGATCCACGAGGGTCACCCGGGCAACCGCTTCTACGTCCTCCTCTCCGGCATCGCCGGCGTCTCCCAGGCGTCACTCGGCGAGCGGGGGATCATCCGCGCGGGCGAGTTCTTCGGCGAGGTGGCCCTGGCGATGAACATCCCTCGCACCGCGACCGTCACGACGATGACGCCGTGCGTCGTCGCGAGCTGCGACGCGAAGGCGTTCAACGAGCTCGTGCGGCCGATCTTCGCCGACGACGGCGACCGTCTCTAGCTGCGCGAAGCCTCCTCGACGACCGCGTCGGACAGCGCCGGCCATGCCGTCTTGGCCCAGTCCCCGAAGTCGCGGTCCGCCAGCGCGCCGCACGCGACCCCGAGCTCGGGGTCGACCCAGAGGAAGGTCCCCGAGCCACCGAAGTGGCCGAAGGCGCGCCGGGACACGCGGGCGCCCATCCACGTCGGCGGGGAGGTCGCGAGCTGGACGCCGAGACCCCAGTCGAGCGGCTCGAACCGGCCCCAGTCCGGGAGCACGCCCGCGAGCCCGGGGAACTGAACGGCCGTCAGCTCGTCGAGCGTCTCGGGCGCGACGACGGTCGGCTGCAGGAGCTCGCGCGCGAGCGCGAGGACGTCCGCGACGGACGCGTGCATGCCGGACCCGGGGTCGCCGGTGGGATCCAGCCCGATGCCGAGCGGCTCGACGACGGCCGCCCGCACGTACTCCGCGAACGGCATCTCCGCCCGCTGCTCGAGATGGGCGCCGAGCAGGCGGAAGCCCTCGTTCGAGTACACGCGCCGCGTCCCCGGAGCGGCGATCGGAGCCGTGCCCTCGAACGGCAGCCCGGACGCGTGCGCCAGCAGGTGCCGAACGGTCGAGCCCGGCGGCCCAGCGGGCTCGTCCAGGTCGACGACGCCCTCCTCCGCGGCCACGAGCAGCGCGAGCGCCGTGACGGGCTTCGACACCGACGCCAGCCGGAACCGCCGCCCGGAGTCTCCCTCCGTCTCGACCCGTCCGTCGACGAGCACACCGGCGGCTGCGAGCGGCACCGGCCAGTCCGCGATCTGGCGGAGCGCCTCCACGCCGCGCGATACTAGCCTCCTGATGGAGCGCCGCCTGATCTCGGGCCACTCGCCGTACGAGCCGGCCGTCGGGTTCTCGCGCGCGGTCGTCGCCGACGGCCACGTCTACGTGGCCGGGACGGCCCCGATCCCGCCGGACGGCTCTCCGCCACCGGACGACGCCTACGAGCAGGCTCGCCTGTGCCTGCGGATCATCGGCGGCGCGCTCGAGCAGGCGGGCAGCGGGCTCGAGCAGGTGGTGCGCACGCGCGTCTACGTCACCGATCCCGCGCACGCGGACCCGGTCGGTCGCGCGCACGGCGAGGTCTTCTCGGAGATCCGCCCCGCGAACACGATGGTCGTGACGAGGCTGCTCGACCCGGCCTGGAAGGTCGAGATCGACGCGGACGCGATGCTCGAATGACGCCGAAGCAGGCGATCCCGCCGTCGATCACGGGGCTCGCGGGAGCGCCTGCGGAGAGCGTGCTCGAGCACGCCTTCGGGACGGGCGACCCGTACACGCTCGGAGTCGAGGAGGAGTACCAGCTCCTCGACTCGACGACGTTCGACCTCGTGCAGCACATCGACACGATCCTCGCGGCCGTCAGCGGCCACGAGCTCGAGGAGCAGATCAACGCAGAGCTCATGCAGTCGGTCCTCGAGATCGCGACGCCCGTCTGCCGAACGGCAGGAGACGTGATGGCGGCCCTCACGACGCTGCGGGCGTACGTCACCGAAGTGGCCCAGGACAAGGGCCTCCGTGTGGGCTCGGCCGGCACGCACCCGTTCAGCCTCTTCGAGCGCCAGCGGATCACCGCGAAGGACCGCTACCGCGCGCTGATCGACCAGCTCCAGTACGTCGCCAGGCGGGAGCTCATCTTCGGCATGCACGTCCACGTCGCCGTGGACGACCCGGAGAAGGCCATCCAGGTCGTCAACGGGCTGCTGCCGCACCTCTCGCCGCTCCTCGCTTTGTCGGCGAGCTCGCCGTTCTGGCGCGGCGAGGCGACAGGGCTGTCGTCGAGCCGGCAGATGGTCTTCTCCGCCTTCCCGCGTTCGGGGCCCCCGCCGCGCTTCCGCGACTACGCCGACTACGCCGAGGTCGTCGGCCGCCTCGAGCGCTCGGGCTGCATCGCCGACTACACGCACATCTGGTGGGACATCCGGCTGCATCCCCGCCTGGGGACGGTCGAGGTCCGCATCTGCGACGCCGTCTCCCGGATCGAGGACGCGGTCGCGATCGCGGCCTACTGCCAGGCGCTCGTGAAGCAGCTCAGCGAGCGCTACGACGCCGGCGAGGAGATCCCCTCCTACCATCGCATCCTCACGAGCGAGAACAAGTGGCTCGCCGCCCGCTACGGGCTCCACGCGCCGGTGATGGACCTCGCAACCGGTCGCCGGAACCGCGTCCCGGTCTCGCGCTTGATCCGGCGCACGGTCTCGGAGCTAGCCCCGCATGCACGAGAACTCGGCTCCGAGCGTGAGCTCGAGGGCGTCCTCGAGCTGGTCTCGCGCGGGAACGGCGCCGACCGTCAGCTGCGCGTCTACAACACGAACCGCGACATCGTCGAGGTCGCCCGTGAGATCGCGGAGACGACCGAGGCGCTGCCGGCCGCTGCCTAGGCCGGTCCATCGTCCACGCCGTCGAACCGCGACGGCCCCGGTGGCGAATGACCTGCGTCACCAGCAAGTCGTTCGACTCGAAGGAGCCCACATGCGCTTCATCCCCACGCGGCTGCACGCTCCGCTCGACTACATCGTCGGCGTGGCCCTCATCGCCGCACCCTGGATCTTCCAGTACTCGGACATCCCCGCCGCGACGGCGATCTCCGTCGTGCTGGGGATCGGGCTGGTCGCGTACAGCCTGTTCACGGACTACGAGCTCGGCGTCTGGCGCACGTTTCCGATGAGCGTCCACAACCTCTTCGACATCGCGGCGGGCGCGCTCCTCGCCGTCTCGCCCTGGCTCTTCGGCTTCGCGGACGAGGGCGCGAACGCCTGGGCGCCGTTCCTCGTCGTGGGTCTCGCGGCGGTCTTCCTCGGGCTGACGACGAAGCAGCGCGGCGGGTACAGCTACCGCAAGACCCCTGCGGCCACGTAGAGGCAGCCGCGAGCGCGGCAGACTCGTGCCTGCCGCGCTCGCCGCTTCGTGCGTTACCGTCCTCGCGTGCTCGCTGCCGGCGACCGCGTCCCCGACGTCGAGGTCTAGACCGCCCCGCGCGAAGAGGGCTCCGAAGCGAAAGTGCATCGAGCTCGGAGGGTGTCGGCCAGAGCGGCACGCGACGCGCAGCGCGGACGCTCACGCCCCTGTTCCGCCGTTAGACCTATGTCGTCGCGAGACCTGGGCCGAAACACGAAAACCCTCGACCGAGTTAGTTTCACGCCACCTGGGCGCGGGGTATCTCTCATCGTCCTCAGAGGGGAGGAAGGAGAAGCGAACAAATGGGTATCAGCTTGAGCATCCTCCTGATCGCGGTCGGAGCGGTCCTCGCATGGGCGGTGAACGCGGAAGCCTCAGGGATCGACCTTCAGGTCGCGGGCGTGATCATGGTCGTCATCGGGATCATCGGCTTCATCGCCTCGCTCGTGTTCTGGTCGAGCTGGGGCGGATTCGGTCGCAGAGATGACGGCGGCTCGCCACAGACGAACATCGTCAAGGACTAAGTCGGACGGTGAACGAGGGACGACACGCGAAGCGGCCGCGCGATGCCGTGTGGCCGCTTCTGCGTCAGGGAGCCGTGGTGCCTGACAAGAAGACCGAAGCAGCGGTGCTGGTCGCGGGGTTCGTGCTGATCGCCTGCTTGATCGGCCTCATCATCCTCGCAGCCGCCGGCTGAGGACCTGCCGTGCAGAACGGGAGTAGGTCGCCGCGACCGTCCGACCAGCGTCAACCGTCGCGAGGTGTCGGCGTATGTGCGGCGCGTACGAAGAGCAAGTCAGTCTTCGCCGGCGACGTGCCACACGAATTCGACCTCTCCTGCGCTCGCGCCCTCGGGCACCTGAAACTCGACTTGCTCGCCGGACGCCAAGCTCTCGAACGGGATTCTGAGCACGAGCCTGTCGTCCTCGCGCTTGCTCTCGTGCTTCACGGGAACGAGAGGATCGGCGACGTCGACCTGGTGGAGCTGTAGGCGGTAGCGAGTGCTGGACACGAGAACCGACCCTAAACGATTCGGGACGCCGAGGCTACCCGGGCGGCTCAAACACCTCCGTACTTCTGGGTCGCGATCCACCAGCGATTGGCATGCGGGTCGTAGAAGCCGGCGACGCGATCGCCCCAGGTCTGGTCCTCCGGACTCAGTATCGGCGATGCGCCCGCGTCAATGGCACACTCGAACACACGATCCACGTCAGCGACGTACGCGAACAGGACGCTCGGACGTGACGGGTACTTGCTCGAGGACTCGCTGAGCATCAGGACCGAGTCGCCGATTACGACCTCTGCATGGGCGATCGTCGCGTCGGCCGCAATCTCGCGGTTTCCGCGCTCCTTGGCGTCAAACACCTGCTCGAGAAAGGCGACGAGGCGTTCGACGCCCTCGACGACGAGGTACGCGTTGACGCTGTGGTAGCCGTCTCGGACGCCACCAACGTCCCGCGTCGTCACCGCGCGCTTACAGCGAGACGCACGGGCCGAACCCTCACGAGCGCCGCGATGGGGAATATGCGCCAGGTCTCCACGACGTCGACGACCCGGTACTCGCCGTGCTGGAGCGCCACCAGGTCACCGACCTCGAGCAGGCCCGAAGATGGCACACGCCGGGGTCGTCGCCGTCAAGCGAGTGCAGGCGCACGGGGAGTCCGAGCATGCTGGAATCGTGCCACTTGCTCCGGTTCGAATACAGGGGCGAAAACAGACGCGTCAGGGAGGGCCGCTGTCGCGAACACCCACTGCACGGAGCCCGGAACCGGCTCCGACTTCGCCCGGATGACCCCTTGACGCATGGTCACGGCGTCACGCTCGAGCTCGCTCCAGTCGTTGCGATGCGGTAGCAGGGAGACGCGCTTCATCCCGGACCCCCGAGCCGTATACGGTTTCCCCGTGCTCGGTCCCGGCGACCGCGTTCCCGTGGTGCAGGTGTGGACGGCTCCTCGAGAACCTGCTCGTGCCCTGAGCGAGGTTCTCGGCGCCGGTCACGCTCTGCTGTGTTTTTACCTCTGGGACTGGTCCCCGACGTGAACGAACGAGATCCTGCTCCTGCGGGACAGGGGCGACGACCTGGCTGCCGCGGGCGTCCGCGCGCTCGCGATCTCGCGGGACTCGGTCTGGTGCCACGCGGCTTGGGCGCAGAGCCTCGGCGTCGAGGGCATCTCCCTCCTCTCGGACTGGAACGGCGAGGCGGCGCGCGCATTCGGGGTCGCGGTGGAGCTCGGCGGGATGCAGGACGTCGCGGCGCGCTCGGCCTTCCTGATCGAGGACGGCGAGACGATCGTCGAGGCGTGGACGCTCGGGCGTGAGCTGCCCGACGTCGACGCGGTGATCGCGGCGGCTACCCGCGAGTAGGCTCGCCGGCGTGGCTCGCTTCCAGCGGAACCGCGACGCGGACGAGGAGCAGCGCGCGACGACGCTCGAGCTCTTCTACGACCTCGTGTTCGTGTTCGCGATCACACAGGTCTCGCACATCCTGCTCGACGACGTGAGCTGGACGGGAGCCGGCAAGGCTGCCCTCTGCCTCCTCGTCGTCTGGTGGGCGTGGAACTACACGACCTGGGTCACGAACGAGCTCGACCCCGACTCCATCCTCGTCCGCCTGCTGCTGATCGGGATCATGCTCGGGAGCCTGCTGATGGCGGTCGCGATCCCGCAGGCCTTCGGCGCGCACGGCCTTCTGTTCGCGGCCGCCTACGTCGCGATCCAGGTCGGGCGCCACACGTTCCTCACGTTCGCGTCGGCGAGCGCGGGGACGATCGAGCGTGAGCGCGCGGGCCGGATCCTCGCCTGGTTCGTCGTCGCGGGCGTGTTCTGGATCGCGGGAGGCCTCGCCGACGACTCGGCGCGGACCGCCCTCTGGCTCGTGGCCCTCGCGATCGACTACACGGCGCCGGTCGTGACCTACTGGATTCCCGGCCGGCAACGGCTTTCTCCGAGCGCCTGGGAGGTCGAGACCTCCCACTTCGCCGAGCGCTTCCAGCTGTTCGTCATCATCGCGCTCGGCGAGACGATCGTCATCACCGGCGCCACGACGTCGGGGCTCGACCTCGACCTCGCCAGGGCAACGGCGTTCGGGCTCGCATTCCTCTCGACCGCCGCGCTCTGGTGGCTCTACTTCGGCTACGTCGCCACGATCGCGGAGCGGCGGCTCGAGCTCGAGCAGGCGCACCGGACCGAGCTCGCCCGCGACGCGTACACGTACCTGCACGCGGGGATCGTCGCCGGCATCGTGCTGGCAGCGGTCGGCGACGAGCTCGTCATCGCTCACCCGACCGAGGAGCTGCCACACGACGAGCTGGCCGTAGTCGTCTCCGGCCCGGCGCTCTACCTGCTCGCACACGTCGCCATGCGCCTGCGCATGGCGGGGACGGTCAGTGCGCGACGCCTCGGCGGCGCCGTCGCGTGTCTCGCGGTCGGGCTCGTCGGCCTCGTCGTCCCCGCCCTCGTCGTCGCGGCGCTCCTCGTGGCGGTCCTCGTCGGAGTGATCGCGCTCGAGCGCATCGCCGAGGCGAGACGCGAGGCGCGCGGTGCGCCGTCTCCGCTCGAGCGGGTAGAGGCCTCGGCCGCGTCGAGCGAGCCGTAGCGCGCCCGCAGCGCCGCGCTACATGCCCATCGAGTGGTAGCCGGCGTCGACGTAGAGCGTCGTGCCGGTCACGTTCGCGGCCTCCTCCGAGAGGAGGTAGGCCGCGGCCGAGCCGCAGTCGTCCGCGTCGATCTGCCGGTGTAACGGGGCGCGCTGCTCGAACATCTCCTCCATCGTCGTGAAGCCGGAGATGGACCGCGCGGCGAGCGTGCGCACGGGCCCGGCCGAGATCGCGTTGATGCGCACGTTCTTGAAGCCGAGGTCCCAGGAGAGGTAGCGAACGGTCGAGTCGAGCGCCGACTTGGCGACGCCCATGACGTTGTAGTGCGGAACTGCGCGCACGCCGCCGAGGTAGGTCATCGTCAGGATCGAGCCACCGCCGCGCGCCTCCATCAGCGGCTCCGCGGCGCGCGCGCAGGCGACGAGCGAATAGGCGCTGATGTCGAGCGCCATCCAGAAGCGGTCGCGTGGGGTGTCCACGAATCGGCCCTCGAGGTCCTCGGCAGCCGCGAAGGCGACCGAGTGCACGAGGACGTCGAGGCCTCCTCCGAACGCCTCGGCGACCTCGGCAAAAACGCGGCCGACGTCGTCGTCGGAGCGGACGTCGCATTCCGTGACCAGCGGGCTCTCGACGGTCGCCGCGAGATCGCGGACGCTCTTCTCGATGCGCTCGCCCTGGTAGGTGAACGCGACCTGGGCGCCCTCCTCGGCCAGGCGGCGGGCGATCGCCCATGCGATCGAGCGCCGGTTGGCGACGCCGAGCACGAGCGCCTGCTTGCCTTCGAAGCGATTCGGCATCGGGCGATCCTATGTGAACCGCGCCGCGCGTTCACTAGATTCCCCCCGTGCCCGGCGAGAGGATCGCGGTCGTCACGGGGGCCTCGTCCGGAATCGGCGAG
>Ga0210115_1000287_pt1 | contig 14614 bp, 8 predicted proteins | sample MayberryNW_TuleB_2_FD_185526 | JGI IMG/M metagenome (GOLD analysis project Ga0210115, IMG submission 185526) | Wetland microbial communities from San Francisco Bay, California, USA, that impact long-term carbon sequestration - MayberryNW_TuleB_D2... | ecosystem: Environmental > Aquatic > Marine >... | reverse complement strand
GGGAAGTCGGGCACGATACGTGGCCCGACGCCGGGTGGCAGCGGCGAACGGGGGTGAACGTGTGGTCGTCGATGAGCGTTGACGAGGCCCGCGGGCTCGTGTTCCTGCCGATCGGCTCGCCGTCGTACGACTTCTATGGTGCGGACCGTGCGGGGGACGACCTGTTCGGCAGCTCGCTCGTCGCGCTCGATGCGAAGACCGGCCGCCGCGTGTGGCACTTCCAGGTCGTGCACCATGATCTGTGGGATTACGATCCGCCGGCGCAGCCGGTGCTCGTGGACATCCGTCGCGGCGATCGTGTGATCCCCGCCATCGTCCAGGTCACGAAAATGGGTCTCGTCTTCGTCCTGGATCGCACGACCGGCGAGCCGGTGTTCGGCGTCGACGAGCGGCCGGTGCCGGCCAGCGACGTGCCGGGAGAGCAGACCTCGAAGACGCAGCCGTTTCCGCGCAAACCCGCACCGCTGGTGCGCCACGATCCGATCACCGCAGGCGATCTGGACCGGCTCACGCCGAGGTCCACCGCCGAATGCGAGGCGCTGTTCGCGTCGGTGCAGAGCGGCGGCGTGTTCACGCCGCCCGGCTTGAAGCTGACGCTCTGGTTTCCCGGCACGCTCGGCGGCGCGACATGGTCGGGCGCAGCGGCCGATCCGGTCACCGGCCGTTTGTACGTGAACACGAACGAGATCGGCGCGGTCGGGCGCATGGCGCCGCAGCCTGCCGGGCCGGACGTGCCGCTGGCGCCAGGGTCGGAGGAGAAGCCGACCACGTATCGGCGCACGAGCCCGGCGGGCGCATACGCACGCTTCTGGGATCGCGACGAGCTGCCGTGCCAGCGGCCGCCGTGGGGGCGTCTGCACGCGATCGACCTCGCGACCGGCGACATCGCGTGGCAGGTGCCGCTCGGCGACGCACCGGCCCTTGCCGCGCGGGGCATCACCGGCACCGGCACGAGCAATCTCGGCGGCGCGATCTCGACCGCAGGCGGCGTGGTATTCATCGGCGGCGCCAACGACGCGCAGTTCCGCGCCTTCGACGCACAGACCGGCCGGGAGCTCTGGAAAGCGCCGCTGCCCGCAAGCGGGCATGCGACCCCGTTCGCCTACCGCAGCCGCGGCGGGCGCCAGATGATCGTCATTGCCGCGGGCGGCGGCGGCAAGTTCTCGCACGCCATCTCGGACGCGGTAGTCGCCTTCGCGCTGCGGCAGTAAGCGGGAGTTGTGAGTTCGCTCAAGTGTGGGATCCGGCTTCCGCCGGATTCGAGGAGTCATGAGCTGTGTCGAACGCGAAGCCTGCCTGCTGCGCCACTGGTAACTGATAACTGATAACTGATAACTGATAACTGACTGCTGATCACAACCAACACCGATCATGCTCCGCCTCTTCCACACCTCCGAAGGCCCGGTGCTCGAGCGCGAGGATGCGCTCTTTCCGATCGCCGCAACGTGGGACGAGCTCGTGAACGCGGCGGATCTGACGTCGCGGCTCGTCGAGGAAGCACGGCGCGGTCAGCCGATCGAGCGCGCGGTGTTCGATCGTTTTACGCGGCAGGCGCCGATTGGCAACCAGGAAGTCTGGGCCGCCGGCGTCACGTATCGCCGCAGTCGGACCGCGCGCATGGAAGAATCGAAAGCGGCCGGCGGAGGAGACTTCTACGATCGGGTCTACAGCGCGGAACGGCCCGAGCTGTTCTTCAAGGCGACGCCGCGCCGCGTGGTCGCACCCGAAGCGAAGGTCAGCATCCGCGGCGACTCGCGCTGGAGCGTTCCCGAGCCCGAGCTGGCGCTCGTCGTCGATCGCGACGGCCGCATCGTCGGCTACACGATCGGCAACGACATGAGCGCGCGCGATATCGAGGGCGAGAACCCGCTGTATCTGCCGCAGGCGAAGGTCTATCGCGAGAGCTGCGCGCTCGGCCCGTGCGTGCTCGTCAGCAGGGACGGGCTGCCGTCGGATACCTCGATCGAGCTGAAGGTGACGCGCAACGAGGGTGAGGCATTCGCCGGGACGACGACGCTGCAGTCCCTCAAGCGCGACCCGGACGAGCTCGTGGGCTTTTTGTATCGCGACAACGACTTCCCCGATGGCTGCGTGCTGTTGACCGGCACGGGCGTCGTGCCGCCTGACGACTTCACGCTGCGGAGCGGAGACGTCATCGAAATCACGATCCCGCCGATTGGCACGCTGCGCAATGTCGTGCGGTGAGGCGGCGTGATGAACGGCGTGCAGGCGTTGTCACTGCGCGTGCTGCAGTCGCGGCTGGCGATCTGCCGGCTGGCGGCGGACGCGCCCGTACCGTCGTGGGCCGGCGGGTCGTTCGTGTCGATCACGCGGACATCCGCGGAGCTCTCGGTTGTGTGTGACGAAAGCGGCGTGCCCGACGATGTGATTGCTGCGCGAGGGTATGGAGCGATCGAGGTGATTGGTCCCATTCCGCTGGACGTGGTGGGCGTCATGGCGAAACTGTCCGGCGCGCTGGCCCGCGCAGGCATCAGCCTGTGTGCGATCGCGACCTACGATACCGATTACGTGCTAATGCAGGAGCGTGATCTGGAGCAGGCGGTCGAAGCGCTGCGCGAAGCGGGGTGTTCGGTAGGCTGGACGCACTGTGACTGACATCGAAGCCACCCTCGGCGATATCACACGCGAGCAGGTCGATGCGATCGTCAACGCGGCCAACGAGTCGCTGCGTGGCGGCGGCGGTGTGGATGGCGCAATCCATCGCGCTGCGGGTCCCCGGCTGCTCGAGGAGTGCCGCGCGATTGGCCGCTGCCCGACCGGCGAAGCGCGGGTGACCTCCGGCTATCGATTGCCTGCGCGTTATGTAATTCACACCGTCGGCCCGTTCTGGCGAGGCGGGCGCGCGGGTGAACCGGAGCTGCTCGCGTCGTGCTACGAGTCGGTACTCGCTCACGCGCTCGCGCTCGGAATCCGATCGCTCGCGTTCCCGTCGATCAGCACGGGGGCGTACGGATATCCGATTGCGGACGCCGCGCGGATCGCGGTGAGGACCGTGCGCCATCGTGTACGCGATCTGCCGAAGCTGGAGACCGTGCGGTTCGTCTGCTTCAGCGACGGCGACCTCCGCGAGTACGAACGTGCGCTCGCCAGCAACTGAACTTGGGTTTGATGCGAATGTGAAGCAGTGTGCACCCCGAAAAAGGGGACAGTCCCCATTTCACGGGTGAGCTCCGCGTGAAATGGGGACTGTCCCCTTTTTCGGGGGCGACGACGGGCTGTTAATGCTGACACGTCGTGAGTTCATGGCCGCCGGGATTGCTGCGGCCGCCGCGGTCCGCGCGAAGGCGGCCGATGTCATTCACACCGTGCGCGGCCCGATTGCACGCGCATCGCTCGGGACGACGCTCGTCCACGAGCACGTGCTCGTGGACTTCATCGGCGCCGAGAGGGTGAGCCGCGACCGCTACGATCGAGACGAGGTGGTCGTGCGTGTCCTGCCGTACCTGCGGCAGCTCCGTGAGGCGGGCTGCCGGACGCTCGTCGAGTGCACGCCCGCGTTCATCGGTCGCGATCCGCTGCTGCTGCGCCGGCTGGCGGAGGCGGCAGATCTCAACATCCTGACGAATACCGGCTACTACGGCGCGGCCGCTGACAAGTTCGTGCCGCGGCATGCCTGGACCGAATCGCCGCGGCAGCTGGCCGATCGCTGGACGCGCGAGGCGCGTGACGGGATCGAGGGCACCGGAATCCGGCCGGCATTCATGAAGATTGGCGTCGATGCGGGGCCGCTCTCGCCGATTGACGCGAAGCTGGTGACCGCGGCGGCGTTGACGCATCGTGAGACCGGACTGATCATCGGATCACATACCGGCGACGGCGAGGCGGCGCTCGCTCAGCTGGATTTGCTCGACCGGCATGGCGTGAGTCCTTCCACGTTCATCTGGATCCACGCGCAGAACGAGCAGGACCCGTCGGTGCACGCGAAGGCTGCGCATCGCGGGGCCTGGGTGTCGTTTGACGGCGTGGGGGAGTCGCCGCTCGAACGGCACGTCGATCTCGTGCGGCGGATGCACGAGCGAGGGCTCCTGGATCGCGTGCTCGTGTCGCAGGATGCCGGCTGGTATCACGTGGGTGAGGCCAACGGCGGCGAGTTTCGTCCGTATACGTTCCTCTTCGAGCGCTTCCTGCCAGCAATGGCTGAGGCAGGGATCCCCAACGCCGCACAAACCTTGCTCGTCGACAACCCGCAGCGCGCCTTCGCGACCCGATAAAAAGGGGACAGTCCCCATTTCACGTAGAGCTCACGCGTGAAATGGGGACTGTCCCCTTTTTTTCGAGCGCGAGGAGTATTTCGCCTCTTGATCGCCCAGTGGACCTGCGTTAGGCTAGGCGAAGATAAAGCGAATATCGGCGAGCCGGTATCGCCCTTCCCAGCGGGCCTCACGTGTCTCCCTACATCGAGCTCCATGCCGCCTCGGCCTTCAGCTTCCTGCAGGGAGCGGCCCTCCCCGAAACGCTCGTCGACCGCGCCGCCGCGCTCGGCTACCCCGCGCTCGCGCTGCTCGATCGCGATGGCGTCTACGGCGCCCCGCGCTTTCACCGCGCGGCCACGATTGCCGGCATCAAGCCGATCATCGGCGCCGAGCTGACAATTCAGGCGACAGACTACAGGCTGCAGGCTGCAGGCGTTGTCAGGCCGGAGGCTGGTCGACGCCTGCAGCCTTGTTGGTCGCTCCCCGTCCTGGTCGAGACCGCCGAGGGCTACCGCAATCTCTGCCGCCTGGTGACCACGATGAAGATGCGCGCCCCCAAGGGGGAAGGGGCGCTGACGTTGGCCGATCTCGACGGCCGCGTCGGCGGCCTCGTCGCGCTCGCCGGACGCGCCGTGCTCGACGGACGGCGGCACGGCGTCGCCGGGCTCCTCGATCGCCTCGTCGGCATCTTCGGCCGCGACTGCGTGTACGTCGAGCTGCAGCGCCACCTCGATCGCGACGAAGAATCCGCCAACGAATCGCTCTGCGATCTCGCCGCCGCCTATCACGTGCCCCTCATCGCGACCAACGGCGTGCGCTGCGCGATGGCCGACGAGCGTCCCCTCTTCGACGTGCTCACGTGCATGCACCACGGCGTCACGCTCGACACCGCGGGCCGCCGGCTCGCGGGCAACGCGGAAGCGTATCTCAAGCCGCCGGCCGACATGGCCGCGCTCTTTCACGATCTCCCGCACGCGATCGCGGCTACGCGCGATCTCGCCGATCGCCTGCAGTACACGATGGCCGATCTCGGCTACCGCTTTCCCGAGTATCCCGTGCCGCCGGGGGAGACGATGACGTCGTTCCTGCGGCGGATCACGCAGGTCGGCGCGCGCGAGCGGTACCGGCCGTATCACGATCGCGCGCGCGCGCAGGTCGCCCGCGAGCTCGATCTGATCGAGAAGCTCGATCTCGCCGGCTACTTCCTGATCGTCTGGGACGTCGTCAACTTCTGCCGCCAGCACGACATCCTCGTGCAGGGGCGCGGATCGGCCGCCAACAGCGCCGTCTGCTACAGCCTCGGAATCACGGCGGTCGATCCGGTCGGGATGGACCTGCTCTTCGAGCGCTTCCTCTCCGAAGAGCGCGGCGAGTGGCCCGACATCGATCTCGATCTGCCGAGCGGCGATCGGCGCGAGCGCGCCATTCAGTACGTCTACCAGCGCTACGGCGCGCTCGGCGCCGGCATGACCGCCAACGTGATCACGTATCGCGGCCGGAGCGCCGCGCGCGAGGTCGGCAAGGCGCTCTCGCTCCCCGCCGATCAGATCGACCTCCTCGCGAAGACGATGAACAACTTCGAGTTCATCGATCCGTCGGACTCTATCGCGCGGCACCTGCGCGAGGCGGGACTCGATCCCGGCAACCGGCGCATCGCGCTCTTCGCGGATCTCTGGGGGCGCATGCAGGACCTGCCGCGGCACCTCGGCCAGCACTCCGGCGGCATGGTGATCTGCCAGGGGCGTCTCGACAGCGTCGTCCCGCTCGAGAACGCGAGCATGCCCGGCCGCGTGGTGATCCAGTGGGACAAGGACGACTGCGCCGAGATGGGGATCATCAAGGTCGATCTGCTCGGCCTCGGCATGATGGCGGCGCTGCAGGACGCCATTGCGATCGTCAATACGCGGGAAGGGGGCGACGGGCATGACAGGGCTGCCGGCCGGAAGCCCGAACACGGCCCGAGGCCGGACGCCGGCGGCCCGCAGCCCGATCCAGTGATCGATCTCGCCCATCTTCCCCAGGACGATCCCGCCGTCTACCGCCTGCTGCAGACGGCCGACACGATCGGGCTCTTCCAGGTCGAATCCCGCGCGCAGATGGCAATCCTGCCGCGCATGCACCCCGAGCACTTCTACGACATCGTCGTGCAGGTCGCCATCATCCGGCCGGGGCCGATCGTCGGGAACATGGTGCATCCGTACTTGAACCGGCGCGCAGGCCGCGAGGCGGTCGATTATCCGCATCCGTCGCTCGAACCGATCCTGAAGCGCACGCTCGGCGTGCCGCTGTTCCAGGAGCAGTTGCTGCGCATGGCGATGACGGCCGCTGGCTTTACAGGCGGACAGGCCGAGGAACTGCGGCGGGCGATGGGCTTCAAGCGATCGGAGCGGCGGATGCGTGCGATCGAAGTGCAGTTGCGCGAGGGTATGGCGCGGCAGGGCATCACCGGCGAGCAGGCCGAGAAGATCATCACGTCGATCACGTCGTTTGCGCTCTACGGGTTTCCCGAGTCGCACGCGGCGAGCTTCGCGCTGCTCGCATACGCGAGCGGGTTTCTCAAGGCACGGTATCCCGCCGCGTTCTACGCGGCGCTGCTCAACAACCAGCCGATGGGCTTCTATCATCCGGCGACGCTCGTGAAGGACGCGCAGCGGCGCGGCGTGCACTTCACGCCCGTCGACGTGCAGCTGTCGAACTGGCACTGCCGCGTGGATCCGGACGGGACCATTCGCCTCGGGCTGATGTTCGTCAACGGTTTGCGCGAGGCGGTCGGCCGCGCGATCGCGGATGTGCGCCCTCCGTCCCTCGAATCGCAGGTGCGGCGGCCGGACCGCTGTCCGAAGTGCGGCTGCGACGATCAGGCCATGCTCGAAGCGATGCCGCAGCCTCATGTGCCCAATCCGGCTGCAGCCGGATCCCACAGCGGGTCGTCAGGCGGCTGCCGCAAGGCGTCGCCGGACGCGTCCGTCGTCGAGTGCTTCTGCAACATCTGCGCGCACGACTGGCGCGAGGCGTTGGCGATGCCGCAGCGTTTCGCGTCCATCGAGGATCTGATCCGCCGCACCGGCGTGCGCCGCGACGAGTTGAGCGTGCTGGCGGAGATCGGCGCGCTGAACGGGTTCGGCTACGACCGGCGCGCGGCGCTCTGGCAGATCGAGCGCGCCGTGCGGCCGAGCGGCGCGCTTTTCGAGGAGGATGCGGTGAACGGCGAGCGCCGGCGGGATGTCGAAGAAGACGATGCGCCGGCGAGCCCGCTGGCGGCGATGTCCACGATCGAGCGATTGACGGCGGATTACGCGGGCACGAGCCTGACGATCGGGCCGCACCCCATGGCGCTGCAGCGGTCGGCGCTCGCCACGCGCGGCGTCCGCCGCGCGATCGATCTGCCGCGCGGGCTGAACGGGCAGCGCGTGCGGACCGCCGGGATGGTCATCACGCGCCAGCGCCCCGGCACCGCGAAAGGCTTCGTGTTCCTGACGCTCGAGGACGAGACCGGCGTCGCCAACATCATCGTGCGCCCCGATCTGTTCGCCGCCGAGCACCAGGCCATCGTGACGGCGCCGTGCCTGTTCGTCGAGGGCATCCTGCAGAACGTCGACGGCGTGACGTCGGTCAAGGCAGAGCGCATGGAACCGATCGGCGGCCTGCCCGCCGGCGAATCACACGATTTCTATTGATCGCACCGCTGCAACGACGTGGGCACCGACCGCGTAGGGCACCGACCGCGTAAGGCACCGACCGCGTAAGGCACCGACCGCGTAGGGCACCGACGGCGTAGGGTATCGACGGCGTAGGGCACCGACGGCGTAGGGCACCGACGGCGTAGGGCACGACCTTCAGGTCGTGCCTTGCCCTGTCCCGCACCCACCCCGGGCTCGATAGATTGCACAGACGTGTCGAATCGCCGTTCGTCCGCCTCGTTGCCCTCCGACGCCGATCGCCGCCTCCGCCTCGAGCGCATGCTGGCACTGATGCGCCTCAACCTCGCAGCGCTGGCCATCGTCGTCTACACCGTCGCCCCGCCGGTGCTCACGGCGGATCGACGCGTCGTGCTCGCCCTGCTGGTGGCCTACGCCGCATATGCCGGCGCGGCGGCGCTGTTCGTCGTCGCCGTTCCCGCACGCGTGCTCGTCATCGGCGTCGTGCTCCAGTGCGCCGACATCCTGTGGGCCCTTGTGATCACGGCGGTGTCGGAAGGGCCTGCGAGCGCCTTCTTCGTCTTCTTCGTCTTTGCCCTGATCGCGCCGGCGTACCGATGGGGCCTTGCCGCCACGCTCTGGACGGGGCTCCTCATCGCGGCGCTGCTGCTCGTCGAGGCGGCGATGCCGGCAGTGGGCATGCCGCCGCTGCCCGCCGTCCCTGAAGCGCGATATCTCATCGTGCGGTGCGGCTACGCGATCGGCCTCGCGTTTCTCATCGGGTACCTCGCCGAGGATCAGAAACGCGCACGGCAGCAGGCGGGCACGACCGCGCGCGTGCTCGGCGCCATCACCCTTGGCGGCGGCCTGCGCGCCACGATCCATGCGGTGCTCCGGGAGCTCGTCGACATCCTGCAGCTCACCGAGGCGCGCTTCGTCTTCCACGATCACGCGACCGACCGGCTGTACGTGTGGTCGCTTCCCAGGGCCGCCGCGTCCGTGCGGCTGGAGGAGGTCCCCGCCGCCGGGCGCGAGCGCTGGCTGCTGCCGGTAGGGCCCGCGCGGGTCGTCGCGATCGAGCGCCGCAAGATGGGTCTCGAATGCCGCGACGATCGCAGCCGCCGCGTGCTGACGCCCGACGAGGCCAGGCCGTTCGAGGCCGCGATGGGCGGCGCGCGGCGGCTCCTGGCCGGCGACCTCTGGGTGGGCCGCGAATGGACGGGACGTGCACTGCTCGTCGACGCCGCCGGTCCCCTCGACGATCGGCTGCGGCCCTGGCTCGCAAGCCTGCTCGCGCAGATCGGGCCGTCGCTTGCCACCGTGTATCTGGTCGGACGGCTCAGGAGCCGCGCCACCGCGATGGAGCGATCGCGCGTCGCCCGCGAGCTGCACGACGGCGTCATTCAGTCGCTTGTCGGCTTCGAGATGCAGCTGGATGTCCTCCGCCGGACGCTCGCGCACGACCGGCAAGATGCGGCCGCCGACCTCGAACGCTTGCAGCACATGCTGCGGTCCGAAGTCCAGAACGTCCGCGAGCTCATTCATCAGCTCCGGCCGATGGACGTGGACACGCGTCACGTGCCCGATGCGCTGGCCGAGATCGTGGAGCGCTTCCGGCGCGAAACGGGCATCGACGCGCAGTTCGTGTGCAGTCTCGAGCAGGCGCGCCTCCCCATGCGCACCGCTCGCGAGCTCGTGCGCATCGTCCAGGAGGCGCTCGTGAACGTGCGGCGCCACAGCGGTGCCCGGCATGTCGTCGTCACGTTCGGCTCGACTGCCGACGGCTGGACGATCTCGCTCGACGATGACGGTAGCGGGTTCGATTTTTCCGGCCGATATTCCATGGAAGAGCTCGATGCCGCCCGTCGCGGACCGCTCGTCGTGAAAGAACGGGTCCGGCTCATCGGCGGGACGCTGCAGCTCGACACGTCCTCCGGGGGCACGCGGCTTGAAATCACGCTTCCCCGGTCGAGCCATGAATGACACCGAGCGCACCTTGCGCATCGTGATCGCCGACGATCATCCGATCTTCCGCGAGGGCCTGCGGCGGCTTCTGCAGGCGGAGCCTGGCTTCGAGCTGATCGGGGAAGCCGTCGACGCGACGACCGCGGTAACGCTCGTCCGGGAGCGCCGGCCGGACGTGCTGCTGCTCGATCTGCTGATGCCGAACGGCGGCGGGTTGGCGGTGCTGCGCGATCTCGCGCTGCAGCCGACCGACACGCGCATCGTCCTCCTCACGGCCGCGATCGAGCGCGACGAGATCCTGGCCGCGGTGCAGCTGGGCGTTCGGGGCGTGGTCACGAAGGAAACGGCCACGGCGCTCCTGTTCAAGGCGATCCGACGCGTGGTTGCGGGCGAGTACTGGCTGGGGCGTGAGAGCGTGGGCGATCTCGTGCAGGCACTCTTGCGCCGGCCAGCCACCGATCGGCCCGTTGCCGCCCCGTCGTTGACCGCGCGCGAGCTGGAGATCGTGGCGGCAATCGTCGAGGGCGCCAGCAACCGTGACATCGCGTCACAGTTCGGGCTCAGCCCGCAGACCGTCAAGAATCACCTCACGAGCATCTTCGACAAGCTCGGGGTGTCCAATCGCCTGGAGCTCGCGCTGTACGCCGTGAACCGGCAGCTGCTGTCGCAGCGTCCGGTCCTGGAGCGCTGATCGCGCGATTCGCTGCTTCAGATCGTACTCGTCGCGATGGTCGTTCATCCGTGGGATCCGGCTTCAGCCGGATTCGTCCGGTCGCCTGAACATGCTGGACCTTCAAGCGCCGGGCTCTGCATATCGGTCATACTCCGCACCCGCCGCTCAGACCCAGCACCGACACGAATCGAATCCAACTTCCCGTTCGACGTCATCTCGTATCAGACCTGACACGTCCCGGTACTAGCCCGAGGTCCATCGAGTACCGGGACCTTCTTGCCATTGTCGGGCTTCACTCCGGAGCTCGATACTGCCGTTGCTGCGCAGCATCGCGGACGCGTCTCCGCTGGCCTGCGTGTCCCCGATGCCCAAATGCAGAACGTCGGTCACGTGCCAAGGGCGCCGCGGTTCGCGGTGCGTGCTCCCGTGCGATATCGCCGGCCGGGCGAACCGGCGTGGAGCGAGGGCCAGACCGTGAACATCAGCCGGTCTGGCGTGCTGATGTCGGGCAGCGGGAGCTTCGATCCCGGTGACGCGATCCAGGTGCGGGTGGCGCTGTCGGCGGCCGATCCGAATGTCGCCGACGTGTGGGTCCTCGGGTTCGTGACGCGCGTGGACCGTGCCGCTTCGGGGGATCCGCTGATCGCGGCGGCGATCGACACCTATCGATTTCACGGCGAGGGCCGGCTCCCCGGCGCCCTCAGGACTGATGAGGACATATGAGACTGCGAAGCTTCGTCGCGCCGTTCCTGGTGCTCCTGGCGGTGGCGTCGTTCGGTATGTGGCTGCAGGGCGCGGTGCCCGACGTGCCCACGGGCACGTGGCTGCCAGGACCGGCGCTGGCGCAGCCGCGCGCGGGCGCCGTGTCGGCGACGCTTGCCGACGACAGCGTGCTGGTTATTGGCGGCCGCACGCCTGAAGGTCCGGTCCGCACCGTGGACGTCTATGGGGCCGACGGTGTGCTGCGAGCCGGCCGTCCGCTTGCCGTAGCACGCGCGGGCCACACGGCCGCCGTGCTGCCCGACGGTAGTGTCCTCGTGATCGGTGGCACGACGACCGTCATCGGAGAAGACGGCGCGACACGCGAGGCGCCGACCTCTTCGGCGGAGCTGTACGTCGGCGGCGTGTGGACGACGGTCGGCTCCCTCTCGTTCGCACGTTCGGGTCACACGGCAACCGCGCTGGCGGACGGCCGCGTGCTCGTGGCCGGCGGCACCGGCGAGATGGGCGCGCTCGACTCGATGGAAGTCTACGACCCGGAGCACGGGACGTTTTCGTTCCTCACCGTCCTGCCGAACCCCGTGAGCGAGCAGGCCGCGGCCGTCGCGGGTGAGAACCAGGTGCTCATCGTCGGCGGCCGGAGCGGCGGGGGAGTGCTGGCATCGGCCAGCCTCGTCAACGTCGACACCGCGAGCGTGGTGCCGGTGACGCTCGGCACGCCTAGGGCCGCCGCGAGCGCGACGACGCTCCTGAATGGACACAGGATCCTGATCGCTGGCGGCTACACCATCGAGCCGAATGCGGAGGGCGTGTCCGTCGAGCGAGATCTGGTGTCCACCGAGATCGTGAACGTCGCCGTCATGCCAGCCACCGTGTCCGCCGGCGCGTCGATGGCCCAACCGCGACGCAACCCGCAGGCGCTGCTGCTGCCGTACAACGCGACGGTCCTCGTCACCGGCGGCACGAACAACGGCGCCGTGGTGCCCGGGGCCGACCAGTATGTGCCCTGGGCGAGGGCGTTCAACCCGACCGGCTCCCCAACCATTCCCCGCGCCGGCGGATCGCTGGCCGGCCTGAAGAAGGAAGGCATTGCACTGCTGGCGGGCGGCGCCGTCGAAAGCGAGCTCTATGGGTTCGCGACGATCACGACCGACAAGGACGACTACTCGCCGGGCATGGTGGTGTACGTGTCGGGCAGCGGGTGGCAGCCGGGAGAGACGGTCACGTTCAAGCTGCGCGAGGTGGCGGCATCGGACGACACGTCGCCGACGGCGTGCACGCTGAGAACGTTCAGCATCGTTGCTGATGATGCAGGCCGAATCACCAACGCGAAGCTGTTCGACGTCGAGGAACATCACCTTGGCGTGCGGTTCTACCTCACGGCAATTGGCGCGGCCTCGCAGGCACAGGTGACGTTTACCGATGGAAATGTCAACGTCAGGACCGTCGGCTCGTCGACCGCGGCGACGATTACCTGGGTTCGCTATGGCACCGGCGATTGCACCGGCGCCCCGAACGCGTCCGGCGCGATCAGCGCCGTGACGAACGGAAATGGCACCTCGGTACCCGGCGGTGCGGCGCAAGGACAATCGCTCCTGTTCACAGCACTCCCCGTGACCGGACGCTCCTTCTTGACCTGGACGGGTGACGTTCCCACCGACCCGGACTCCGCAAACCCGATCTGTGTACCTGGGCGCAACAGCACTCGCCAGATTCAGGCGAACTTCGGTGCGGCGAAGACGACGTCACTCACGGTTGCTGCCGCGAGCGGTCCCTATGGTGGCAACACCGTGCTGTCGGCCACGCTCGCGGCGGATAGTCCGGCTGCTGGCGTGCCTGGCAAGGTCGTGACGTTCAGCCTCAATGGCGTCCCGGCGTGTGGCGGGTCTACGGGCGTGTCTTGTCCGACAACGAATGCTGCCGGCGTGGCGAACCTGTCAGATGTCAGCCTTGCGGGGATTGACGCAGGTATGTATTCGACGGCCATTGGCGCAGTCTTCGCCGGCGACGCCGATTACCTGACCAGCAGCGGAAATGGTTTGCTGATCGTAAACAAGGTCTCACCGGTGATCACCTGGACCGATCCGGCTGCCGTCACATACGGTACTCTTCTTGGCAGCACACAACTGAACGCCAGCGCAACTGTGCCGGGCACTTTCAGCTACACCCCCGCGTCGGGCGACCTTCTCGGCGCTGGTGTACATGCGCTCTCGGTACTGTTCACGCCGACCGACACCACCAACTACAACGCTGCCAGTACGACGGTGTCCATCAGCGTTCTGAAGGCGACACCGCTCATTGCATGGAGCAATCCTGCCGACATCGTCTACGGGACCCTGCTCGGCGCGCCCCAGTTGAATGCGACCGCGGACGTTGTCGGCGCTTTCGCCTACACGCCCGCAGCTGGCACGAAGCTCAGCGCCGGCAGCGGGCACACGCTCATGGCGACGTTTACGCCGACCGACACCGCTAATTACAACAACGCGAGCAAGACTGTCGCGATCAACGTTCTGAAAGCGACGCCGGTGATCACGTGGACGAATCCGGCGGACATCGTCTACGGCACGCTGCTGAGCGATACCCAGTTGAACGCGGTGGCGGACGTGCCTGGCACGTTCGTCTACGCACCGGCCGCGGGAACGAAGCTCAGTGCCGGCGCCGGCCAGACGCTCACAGCGATCTTTACGCCAACCGACGCGGCCAACTATAACGACGCGAGCAAGACGGTTTCGATCAACGTGCTGAAGGCCACGCCGGTGATCACGTGGGCGGATCCGGTGCATATCGTCTACGGCACACTGCTGAGCGCAACCGAGCTGAACGCGACCGCGGATGTGCCCGGCACGTTTGTCTACACACCGGCAGCTGGCACGCGGCTCGATGCCGGCGACGGTCAGACGCTCACAGCGAACTTTACGCCAACCGACACGGCGAACTATAACGACGCCAGCAAGGCTGTCTCGCTCGACGTGCTCAGGAGACCCGCTTCCGTGACGCCCACGGGTAGCGACAAGACGTATGGCGATCCGGATCCGGTGTTGAGTGGTGCGCTCCAGGGATTCCTGCCGGCTGACAACGTAACCGCGGTTTACAGCCGCAACCCGGGCGAGACTGCCGGCCTCTACACGATTACTGCGGTGCTGTCGCCGCAAGCAGTGCTCGGAAACTACGAGATAACTCAGAATACGGCACCGTTTGTGATTCACAAGCGGTCGCTCACGGTGACGGCCCAGAGCTTCACGATTACGCTTGGTGCCAGCACCCCGCCGTTCGACGTCGACTACAGCGGGTTCGTCTTCGAAGAAAGCGCCGAAACGGCGCTTCTGGGCACGCCAGAGTTCACATTCACCGGCATCGCACCGACGAGCTACGAGTCGTCAAACATTGCACCGACGGAACCTGGT
>Ga0210115_1000286_pt1 | contig 14615 bp, 8 predicted proteins | sample MayberryNW_TuleB_2_FD_185526 | JGI IMG/M metagenome (GOLD analysis project Ga0210115, IMG submission 185526) | Wetland microbial communities from San Francisco Bay, California, USA, that impact long-term carbon sequestration - MayberryNW_TuleB_D2... | ecosystem: Environmental > Aquatic > Marine >... | reverse complement strand
CCGGCGGTTGAAAACCGGCCGGCGATGGGCTGAGATCGCCGCCGCATGAGCGCCTCGTCCTCCGGGAGCCTGCTGCACGATCGCCCCGAGCGCCCGGACGCCGCGGGCGGCAAGGTGCTCGTCGTCGACGATCAGAAGAACATGCGGGCGACCACCGCGATGCTGCTCCGCGAGGCGGGGCACGTCGTGGCCGAGGCGGAGGACGGCGCCGCGGCGGTGCAGCGCGTGCGGCAGGAGGCGTTCGACGTCGTCCTCACCGACCTGCGCATGCCCGGGCTCGACGGCATGGAGGTGCTGCGGCACGTGCGCGCGGCCTCGCCGGAGACGCAGGTCATCGTGATGACCGCGTACGGCACGATCGAGTCGGCGGTCGAGGCGGTGCGGCAGGGGGCGCACGACTACGTCTCGAAGCCCTTCCAGTCCGAGGAGCTGCTGCTGCGGGTCGCCCGGGCGCTCGAGACCCGGCGGCTGCGCGGCACCGTCACGCTGCTCGCCGGCGAGCTGCGCCGCCAGACCGGCCTGGACCGGATCATCGGCCGCTCCGCGGCGGTCAAGGACGTGATCGAGCGGGTCGTCCGCGTCGCCCCCACCGACGCGAGCGTCCTCATCACCGGCGAGTCCGGCACCGGGAAGGAGCTCGTCGCCCGCGCGCTCCACCTCGCGAGCCGCCGCGGCGAGGAGCCGTTCGTGCCGGTGAACTGCGCCGCGATCACCGAGACGCTGCTCGAGTCCGAGCTGTTCGGCCATGAAAAGGGCGCGTTCACCGGGGCCACCGCGCGCAAGCCGGGCCGCTTCGAGCTCGCGCACCACGGCACGCTGTTCCTCGACGAGATCGGAGACCTCCCGCTCGGCCTCCAGGCGAAGATTCTCCGCGCGCTCGAGACGCGGCGCTTCGAGCGCGTCGGGGGCACGGTGTCGCTGCACGTGGACGTGCGCGTCGTGGCCGCCACCAACCGCCGGCTGAAGACGGCGGTGATGCAGCGGCAGTTCCGCGAGGACCTGTACTTCCGCCTGAGCGTGTTTCCGGTCGAGATCCCGGCGCTTCGCGAGCGGACGGGCGACATCGAGATCCTCGCGCGCCACTTCATCGACCGCTACTGCCGCGAGATGCGCAAGAAGCCGCTCGCGCTCTCGTCGGACGCGCTGTCGGAGCTGCAGGCGTACACGTGGCCCGGCAACGTGCGTGAGCTGCAGAACTGCATCGAGCGCGCCGTGATCCTCGCCGACGGCGACGTGCTGCACGCGCGCCAGTTGAACCTCTCGTTCCGCGAAGTCGCCGGCGCGCCGCCGCCCTCACCCTGGGAGCAGATCGATCTCTCGGGCACGCTCGCCGACGCGTCCCGCCGGGTGCTGAACGAGGTCGAACGCCGCAAGATCGCGCAGGCGATTCGCGAGGCGGCCGGCAACAAGCCGAAGGCCGCCGAGGTGCTGCAGGTCAGCTACAAGACGCTCCTGATGAAGATGAAGGAGCAGGGGATCGAGAATTGATCCGTGTCGAACTCGGAATGCGGAATCAGGCCCGAATGCGGAGTGCGGCATGCGAAATTCGTGCGGAAGGGGGAATTCTCCACGTAACTGCGGCATTCCGGCCGTCCCCATTACTTCGAGATTCCGCGATACTTCCGAATTCCGCCTTCCGCATTCGAAGTTAATTCCAGATTCCGCCTTCCACAGTCCGAATTCCCGTCACGCCCTCGTTCCCGTCCGCACGAGTGCGCCCCGCAGTTCCTCCTCGCTCACATCGTCGACGACCGCCGCCGACCCGAGACCGGTTGCGACGACGAAGTGAAGCGTCCCCCCGACGACCTTCTTGTCGCGGCGGATGGCGTCGAGCGCCTCGCCGGTCGAGAGGTCCGAGATGGGGGGCAGTGGCCCGAGCGCGCGAATGAGCGAGGCGAGCGCGTCGCGATCCTCCGCGCGCAGGATGCCGCGCGCCGCCGAGAGGTCGGCCGCGACGAGCATCCCCCACGCGATCGCTTCGCCGTGCCGGAAGCGGCGATATGCGGTGAGCGCTTCGAAGGCGTGGCCGGCGGTGTGGCCGAAGTTGAGCAGCCGCCGCGGGCCGCGCTCGCGTTCGTCTTCCATGACGATTTTCGCCTTGATCGCGCAGCTCCGCGCGATGATGGGCGTGATGACCGCGACATCGCGATCGACGATCGACCGCGTGTCGGCCGCAAGCGTCTGGAAGAGCGCCGCGTCGAACGCGATCCCGTACTTCACGACCTCGTAGAGCCCCGCGCGGAACTCGCGCCGCGGCAGCGTGCCGAGCACGCGCGGATCCGCGATCACCATCCGCGGCTGGTGAAACGCGCCGATCAGGTTCTTGCCGAGGGGATGGTTCACCCCGACCTTGCCGCCGATGGCGCTGTCCACCTGCGCCAGCAGCGTCGTCGGCACCTGCGCCACCGCAATGCCTCGGAGGTAGGTCGCCGCCGCGAACCCTGCCGTGTCGCCGACGACTCCGCCGCCGACCGCGATCAGCCCGGCGCCGCGATCCGCGCGCGATCGGATCAGCGCGTCGTAGATGCGGCCGACCGTCTGCAGCGTCTTCGCGCGTTCACCGTCTGGTATCAGCACGGGCTCGGTACCCGGCAGCGCGCGGCGCAGCTCTTCCCCGTGGAGGCGCCACACGACCGGGCTGGTGACGAGCGCGCGCGCCGACGGGAACCCTGCCGCGTCCAGCAGCGCCCCCAGGCGCCCGAACGCACCGGGTTCGATGTGGACGGGATACCGGGCCGCGTCGGTCGCGACATCCACTCGAATAGCGTTCACGTGTAATCGACCCTGACCAAAATGCGGATCCGGCTCCTGCAGATTGCTGAAATCCGGCTGAAGCCGGATCCCACGGTAGAAGCGATGGACCAGACGTCCAGTGGAATCCCGCTTCAGCCGGATTGCACGCGTCAAGTGCGCCGGAAGCCCTGCAGAACGCGATGGTAGGATACATCGGGTGACCGACCAGGCCGATTTCGTCGTGATCGGTGGAGGAATCGCCGGGCTGCGCGCGATGGCGACGCTGGCCGGCGCGGGGCCGACCGTCCTGCTCACGAAAGCGGGGCCCGCCGAGAGCAACACCGGCTACGCCCAGGGCGGCATCGCCGCGGCCATCGGTCCCGATGACTCGCCCGAGCTGCACCTGGCTGACACGCTGAAGGCCGGCGCGGGGTTGTGCGATCGCGCGGCCGTCGAAGTCCTCGTCAACCAGGGGCCCGATTACGTCCGGGAGCTGCTCGACTGGGGTGCGCGGTTCGACCGCGACGAGAACGGCGCGCCGGCGCTCGCGCGCGAAGGGGCGCACAGCGTCCATCGCGTGCTGCACGCGCACGACACGACGGGCCGCGAGATCGCGCGCACGCTGTGGCAGCGCGTCGCGCCGGTCGCGAACGCCGCGATCCTCCACGACGCGCAGGCCATCTCGCTCATCGTCGAGGACGGGGTCTGCACCGGCGTCCGGTACGTCGACAGCGCCGGGCGACCCGATCTGGTGCGTGCGCGCGCGGTGCTGCTCGCGACCGGCGGCGCGGGCCGCGTGTTCGAGCAGACGACGAACCCGCCCATTGCGACGGGGGATGGCCTCGCGATGGCGTTTCGCGCCGGCGCCCGCGTGAGCGACCTGGAGTTCGTCCAGTTCCACCCGACCGTGCTCGACGTGCCGTCAGGACCGCGATTCCTGTTGTCCGAGGCGCTCCGCGGCGAAGGGGCGCGGCTCGTGAACGCGAAAGGCGATGCGTTCATGGAGCGGTACCATCCGGCCGGCGACCTCGCGGCGCGCGATGTCGTGGCGACTTCGATGGTACGCGAGCGCGCGCGCACCGGCCGAGCGGTGTACCTGTCGCTTGCGCACCTCGACGCGTCCCATGTCATCGCGCGGTTCCCGTCGATTGCCGACGCGTGCGCGGCGGCGGGCCTCGATCTCGCGCGCGATCCGCTGCCGGTCAGCCCGGCGGCTCACTACGTCTGCGGCGGCGTCGATACGGACCTCGAAGGGCGCACCTCGATCCCGGGCCTGTTCGCGGCCGGCGAGGTGGCGTGCACCGGCGTGCACGGCGCCAACCGCCTGGCGAGCAACTCGCTGCTCGAAGGGCTCGTCTTCGGCGCACGCGCGGCAGCGGCAATGCTCCAGCCCTCCCGTCCGGCGCAGCTTCGCGAGATGCGGACCGAAGCGGCCGTTCTGCCCGCGGCCGGGCCACAGGGGGCGATCGTTGACGTCCCGACCCGCATGTGGGCCGATGTCGGTCTGATTCGTGATGCCGCCGGCCTCGCGGCGGCCATCGCCGACATCGGCGCGACGAGCGCGCGCCTCGAACTGGATCTGGAACACTGCCGCGATCTCGCCGGTTATCGCGAGGCCAGCATCGCGCTCGTGGGCTGGCTCATCGCGCGCGCCGCCCTGCGCCGCACCGAGAGCCGCGGCGGCCATCGCCGCCACGATTTCCCGGAGCGCGACGATGTACACTGGTTGATTCACATCGCCGACACGTTCGATCGCAGTTCTGAGTCTTGAGTTGTGAGTTGTGAGTCAACTGAAAACTGATGACTGAAAACTCATAACTCAAAACTCAAAACTCAAGACCACACCGTAGGAATCAATGACAACCAACGCGCAGGTAACCGAGATCACGCCCCAGTCCGAAGACTTCGCCGGCTGGTACACCGACGTGGTGCGCCGGGCGGAGATGGCAGACTACTCGCCGGTCAAGGGCTGCATGGTCATCCGGCCCTACGGCTACGCGATCTGGGAACTGATCCAGCGCGATCTCGACGCGCGGTTCAAGGCCAGCGGCCATGTCAACGCGTACTTCCCGCTGTTCGTGCCCGAGAGCCTGCTGATGACGGAAGCCGAGCACGTCGAGGGCTTCGCGCCGCAGGTGGCGTGGGTCACGCAGGGGGGCACCGAGAAGCTCGAGGAGCGCCTCGCGATCCGGCCGACTTCCGAAGTGATCATCGGCACGATGTACGCGAAATGGATCCAGTCCTGGCGCGATCTGCCCGTCCTCATCAACCAGTGGGCGAACGTCGTCCGCTGGGAAAAGGTGACGCGTCCGTTCCTGCGCACGACCGAGTTCCTCTGGCAGGAAGGACACACCGCGCACGAGACCGAGCACGAGGCGGAGGAAGAGACGCTCCGGATGCTCGGGATCTACAAGGAGTTCGCCGAGACCGTGCTCGCGATGCCGGTGCTCGACGGCCCGAAGAGCGCGAGCGAGAAGTTCGCCGGCGCCTCGCGCACCTACTCGATCGAAGCGCTGATGGGCGACGGTCGCGCGCTGCAGGCGGGCACGTCCCACAATCTCGGGCAGAACTTCGCCAAGGCGTTCGGCATCCAGTTCCAGGGACGGACCAGGGAGCTGGAGTACGCGTGGACGACGTCCTGGGGTGTCTCGACGCGCCTGATTGGCGGCGTGATCATGACGCACGGCGATGACAGCGGGCTCGTGCTGCCGCCGCGCGTGGCGCCAATCCAGGTGGTCATGGTCCCGATCCCGCGCGGCAACTGGCAGGAGACGGTGCTGCCGCGCGCGCAGGAGATCAAGGCGGAGCTCGCGCGCGCCGGCATTCGCGTCGAGCTCGACGCGCGCGAGGCCTACACGCCGGGCTGGAAGTTTGCCGAGTGGGAGCTGCGGGGCGTGCCGATCCGTCTCGAAATCGGCCCGAAGGATCTCGAGAAGCAGCAGGTCGTGCTCGCGCGCCGCGATACGAAGGCCAAGCTGCCGACGCCGATGGACGGCCTCGCCGCACGTGTGCAGGAACTGCTCGACGAGATCCAGCAGGCTCTCTTCGAGCGCGCCGTGCGCTTCCGCGACGAGCACACGACGACCACCGACTCGTACGAGACGTTCAAGCAGCTGATGGAAGGACGTCCCGGCTACGTGATCGCGCCGTGGTGCGGATCGGCGGAATGCGAGGCGCAGATCAAGGCGGAAACGCAGGCCACGATCCGCAACCTGCCGTTCGACAGCCATCCCGCCGGCCAGTGCATCAAGTGCAACGGCCCGGCGGTGACGATGGCGAGGTTCGCGAAGGCGTATTGAGGCCGTTCACGGTTCTGAGCGCTTGTCGGCCGGGGCTGAAGCCCGGCCCCACATGGATCCGGCCGGCCCGGCGTGCGATAGCGGTGAACCTGATTACATGTGGGGCCGGGGCTTCAGCCCCGGCCGACAGGCAGCCGCCCGCAAGCGTTCCCTACCGCAGCAACTCCTGGATCTGCTCCCCGAATCGTCCCCTCAACCGTTTGATCACCGCATGCCGCCGCGTGAGCTTCTCGCGCGCGACGATGGCGTGCGCCGCTGCGCGCAGGGCCGTGCGCCAGGCGGCCTGCTCGGGCGAGGGCGCGCGCACGTACGCGTGGGCAATCGCTTCGAGGCACTCCGCGTCGCCGACGAGCCCTGCCGCATCGAGATAGCCATGCGGCAGCGATTCCGCCGCTGCCTCGATCGTCTCGCGCAGGTCGTAGAGCGCCACGCGGCTCTCACGGCGCGCGAGCGCGGCGTGGACCGCGCCGCGAACCGTCCGCCACTCGGACGCGCGACGATCCAGGCGTAAAGGGGTCGGGGCCGCGCCCGGAGCCGCTTCGGCCTTACGAAGCGCGGTCACCAGGCGATGCAGCACCGACGCTGGCGCGGTCGCCGCCGCATCGCCGACGAGATACAGGAGCAGTTGGGGATCGGACGGCAGGCGCCCGTCGGCAGCGGCCTCGAGCGCCGCCAGCGGATCGTGGGTCGCCGCCGTGGACGGGCCGCAGGCGGCCGCCTCGCGGACCGCCGGATCCGGATCGTCCCGCAAGCGCGTGAGTACCGGCGAGGTCGTGTGTGCCGGCAGGCCGCCGAGGGCAGCCGTTGCCGCCGCCCGCACGCGCGGATTCCGCCCGGGATCCAGCGCGATGCCCGCGAGCCGATCGAGCACCTGCGAGCCGCGCGGTCCGTCGAGCAGTCCGCGTGCGGTGCCCACCGCCGCGCGCTGCACGTCGGCGGCGTCGTCGTTCAGCGCCTCGAGCACGACGTCGACAATCCGGCCGTCCGGCTGCCCGTCGAGCGCGCGGAGCATGGCCACCCGGCCGCCGGGCGAAGGCGGTGGATGGCTGGCGAGCGCTGAAAGGATATGGCCGACGGCCCGCGGCCCGATCACACGCAGCCGCGCGACCGCCGATTCGCGCCGCACGGCCGCTTCGGGCGCATCTTCGCGCAGGTCGGCTACAAGCTGCTGGATCTCGCTGCTGGCCGATCGACGGATGACCACTGTGTACGGTCCGGTGCGCGCCGCTTACCTGCGCGCGGGCGGCGTGCGTTCGGGAAGGGCCGCAAACGCGATGCGGTGGCGGCGCACGCGGACGACTACGCCTCGGCGGGGCCGCGATCGCGCCCGAACAGCCACGCGATGAGGATGCTGACCAGGTAGAGCACGATCATCGGCGCGGCCATCAGCGTCTGCGTCACGACGTCGCTCGTCGGTGTGACCACGGCCGAGATGATGAAGATGATGAGCACTGCGTACTTCGTGTTGCGCCACAGGAAGCCGGCGGTGATCAGGCCGAGCCGCGCCATGGTGAAGACGAGCACCGGCATCTGAAAGATCAGGCCGAAGGCGAGCAGCATGCGCGAGTACAGCGCGAAGACCGGCTCAATCCGTGGCAGGAACTCCATGTACTCGGTGCGGAAGCTCCCGAGGAACGCAAACGCCAGGCGGAAGACGACGTAGTGGTTGAAGGCGGCGCCGGCCACGAAGAGCCCGCTCGAGCTGATGACGAAGGGGAGTGCGAGCCGCTTTTCCCGTCGATACAGGCCGGGCGCGATGAACAGCCACAGCTGCCACATCACGATCGGGGCCGCGATTACGACACCGGCCAGCGCTGCCATCTTCAGCTGCAGCATGAAGGCTTCGGTCGGCTCGGTGTAGATCATCTTCGCGCCGGGCGGCAGCGTCGCCACGAGCGGCTTCATGATGAAGCCGAAGATGTAGTCGATGAACGCGTAGGCGATGAGGAAGCCGCCGAAGAGGGCAGCGATCGACCAGATCAGCCGCTTCCGGAGCTCGTCGAGATGCTCCAGGAACGACATCTTTCCGCCGGCGCCATCGTGCTCCAGATCGCGATCGTCCGCGTCGTCGTCGGGCGGGGTATAGCGTGCGGCCCCGGTATTCCCGGGGAAGGGCACCAGAGCCATGCGAGTGAGGCGATCGGCCTACGCGCCGGAGTCGCGCGCGATCGGCTCGTGCACGTGCTCCTCGGTTCGATCCTCGAGCACCGGGGAGGGCTGGGGCTGGGTGCTGCGGGTGGTCGCGGCCGTCCGCTGCTCGTCGAGACGGACCTCGTCTTCGAGCGTGCTGCGCAGCTCGTTCGAGGCCTTCTTGAACTCGTTGATGCTGCGGCCGAGCGAACGGCCGAGCTCGGGCAGCTTGCGCGGGCCGAAAATGATGAGGGCGATGACGAAGATGATGATCAACTCCGGCATGCCGAGCGAGCCAAACATGATGTGCTCCGTGGTGGATTGGACAGGTACGGCAGGGCGACCCGCCGGGCCCTCGGCAGCTATCGCGCGCTATCCTCGCATTATAGGGAGCGGCCTCGGCCAGGGTCAAGCCGCCCGGGGCCGAAATGCGCCGCGAAATCATTGCTGGGCCTGGGGTTGTTTGCTACCATGGCTCATGGCGCGATCGCGATATCTCATCGTCGGCCTGCTCACGATTGTACTGAGCGGCGTGCTGGGCACCGTCTACGGGCGCGGCACCGCCGCCGGCGACGAACGCCTCCCCGATCAATACAAGACCTTCACCGCCGCGCTGGGTGTGATCGAGGCGCGCTATATCGAGAAGGTCGAATCCGACCGGCTCGTCTACGGCGCCATCAACGGCATGCTGCAGACGCTCGATCCGCATTCGAGCTTCATGGATCCAAAGCAGTATGCGCAGCTGCGTGAGCGGCAGGAAGGGCGCTACTACGGCCTGGGGATCACCATCTCCGTGATCGACGGCGACATCACCGTGCAATCGATCTTCGAAGGATCGCCGGCCTACAAGAAGGGCATCCGCCGCGGCGACATCATCGCGAAGATCGCCGGCGAGGACGCGAAGGGCTGGACGACGGACCAGGCCGTGCGCAAGCTGCGCGGTCCCCGCGAAACGACCGTGGAGGTCTCGCTCAAGCGTGTCGGCTACGACGATCTGATTACGCTCGAGGTGCCGCGCGACGAGATCCACATCCCGACGATTCCCGCGTACTTCATGGTCGACAAGGGCACGGGATACATCCGCCTGCAGGATTTCGCCGAGAACACGGACCGCGACCTCGAGAAGGCGCTCGAGGATCTGACCGGTCAGGGCCTGGAGCGCCTCGTACTGGACCTGCGCAGCAATCCCGGCGGTCCGCTCGATCAGGCGATCAAGGTCTCGAACGAGTTCCTCCCGCGCGGCGACATGATCGTCTACACGCGCGGGCGCGTGCCGAACTCCGACCAGGACTTCCGCGCCACCGAACAGAGCGACTACACGCACCTCCCGCTGGTCGTCATCACCAACCGCAACAGCGCCAGCGCGTCCGAGATCGTCTCCGGCGCGCTGCAGGACCACGATCGCGCGGTGATCGTGGGCGAGACGACGTTCGGCAAGGCGCTCGTGCAGTCGATCTACCGTGTGAGCGAAGGGGCCGGTCTCGCGTTGACGACGGCCCGGTATTACACGCCGAGCGGCCGGCTGATTCAGCGGCCCTGGGACGGGACGTTCGACGAGTACCTCACCTACACGCTCCGCGATCAGGATGCGGACCGGCCGCACGAAGCCAAGGACCTGAAGCACACGGACTCGGGGCGCAAGGTGTATGCGGGCGGCGGCATCGAGCCAGACATCCGGCTCGAAGGCCCGATCGAAGGATTCGATCCGTCGCGCTTCGGCCGGCGCCTCTACGCGCGCCAGATGTTCGGCACCTTCGCGCAGCGGTTCTCCGCTGCCGGCGATAATCGGTTCGAATCGAACGGCAAGGGGCGCTACGTCGTGTCGCCGGACTTCGAGGTCGACGATCAGCTGGTCTCGGACTTCAAGGCGCACGTGATCAAGAGCGGCATGACGATCGACGAGCAGGCGTTCACCGCCGACCTGCCGTTCATCAAGGCGATGATCCGCTACGACATCGATCTCGCGCTGTTCGGGGTCGCGTCGGCGCGGAGGCACCTGATCGCGTTGGACCCCCAGGCACAGCTTGCGCTCCGCTCGTTCGACGAGGCCGAGCGGCTCACGGCCGCGGGGAGGGCGCCGCGGCGCGCGGAGCGGTAGCGCGGATGTTCCGCGGCGTGTCACGGGACGCAGATTGTCCACGGATTGGGTTTACGAGACGCCGATTTCCGCGGATGGTTGAGACACGAGACGCAGATTTGCACGGATTTCCACGGATTGTGGCTTGCCAAGGCACCTGGGATCGCCACGGGTTTCCGCAGAATGATGCAGGAATGTCAGGAACCGATCTTCCGGAATCCAAACAGATCCGTGCAAATCAGTGGCAATCCGCGTCCCGTGAATGAGTTCTGATCCGCGGAATCTGTGGCAATCCGGGTCCTGTCGAACGTGTTCGGATCCGCAGCAATTCGTGGAAATCGGCGTCTCGTGCAAAAAGACAGTGGGTCGATTGGCCCACATAATCTTGTGTAGTAGTTTGGCCTTGCCACTATTAATGGGCCTTGCTACACTGACCGCCGTCTGAAGCGCCCTCGGGGCCGCATCCGCTGCCGGGTGCGAAGAGGGGTGCCGGACGCGGTCGTTCGTCGTTCCCGCAACCAGGTTTTCTCGCTGTTCGAGCGATCCCAGCCGCTCGCGAGGACGGACGTGTGCCCTGCGGCGGCGCACGCCGGTGGAACGAGACCGCCGGATCACAGCGCGAACACGAGGGAAACCACCGCATGCGTCTCGAACGCCTGGAAATTGCCGGCTTCAAGTCGTTTTCCGATCGGTCGGAGCTTGCCTTCGACGCGGGCGTCACCGCGATTGTCGGGCCGAATGGCTGCGGCAAGAGCAACGTCGCCGACGCCATCACGTGGGTGCTCGGCGAGCAGAGCGCCAAGAGCCTGCGCGGGGACAAGATGGAAGACGTCATCTTCAGCGGCAGCGACGCGCGCAAGCCGACCGGATCGGCGGAGGTGCGGCTGCGGTTGTCCGGCGTCACCTCGGCTGCGAGCGCGGAGCCGGGTCATCAGGCGGTCAACGGGAACGGACACGGCAGCAACGGTAACGGCCATGGGCCGTCGATTGTGGACGTCGTGAACGGCAACGGCGGATCGGGCCGCGACGTCGAGGTGATCCGCCGGCTGTATCGGTCCGGTGAGAGCGAGTACCTGATCGACGGGCAGCTCTGCCGCCTGAAGGACGTCCACGAGCTGCTGATGGACACGGGCCTCGGCGCCAAGGCCTACGCGATCATCGAGCAGGGCAAGATCGGGATGATCCTGAGCTCGCGGCCGGCCGATCGGCGCCAGCTGATCGAGGAAGCCGCGGGCATCACGAAGTACAAGTCGCGCCGGCGCACCGCCGAGCTGAAGCTCGACGCCGCCCAGCAGAACCTCACCCGCGTCGACGACATCATCTTCGAGGTCGACAAGCAGCGCGGCACGCTCAAGCGCCAGGCCGCCAAGGCGCGCCGGTATCAGCGGCTTCGCGACGAGCTGCGGCGCTGGGAGAAGGTGCTCTTCGCCGGCCGCTATCGCGAGCTCATGGCGGCCATCGAGACGCATCGCGTGCAGCTGGCCGACGCGCGCACCCGCGAAACCGCGGCCGCCGGCCACGTTGCCGAAGTCGAAGCGGCGCTGGGCCGCGTCCGGATCGAGCTGGCCGAGGCCGAGAGCCGCGCCACGGCCGCGCGCGAAGCGGCGCACGCGTGCGAGCTCGACGTGCAGCGGCGGCAGCAGCAGATCGAGCTGCACCGGCAGCAGGTCGCGTCGCTCGACGCGCGCGCGGCGGAGCTCGAGATCGAGATTGCCGCGCTCGAAGCGCGCCGCGAGCCGAGCCGGATCCAGATCGAGGAGCGCCGGGCGGCCGCCGCGCAGGTCGAGGGCGATCGCCTTCGCGCCAGCGAATCGCTGGCCGCCGAGCAGGAGGAGCACCAGGCCGCGATCCGCGATCTCGAGCCGCTCGAACAGGAAGTCGAGTCTGCGCGCGCGCAGGTGTTTGCCGCGATCAACGCGGCAACGGCGCTGCGCCATGCCGTGCAGAGCGCCGCGACCGCCCGGGAGCGCGTGTCGGAATCGCTCTCGAAGCTGGACATCGAGGAGTCGGATCTGCGGCGCGAGCGCGAGACGCTCGCGGCGGCACGGCAGGCCGCGGAGGACGCGCTCGCGCGGGCGCAGAGCGCGCTGACCGACACGCGCACGGCCCGCGCGGCGCACGAAGCGGCGCTGTCGGCCGCGCGTGCCGAGCACGAGGCGCTGTCGCGCGAGCTGCGCGACCGCGAGCACGCGCTCGCCGGGCTCACCGGCCGGCTCCGCTCGCTCGAGGAGCTCGATCGCGCGCGCGCCGGCTACGGCGATGCCGCGCGTGCGGTGCTCGCGCAGGCCGATGGCGCCGTCAGCCCGCTCGGTGCGGTCGCGGACTACCTGGACGTCGATCGGCGGTACGAGCGCGCGGTCGAAGCCCTGCTCGGCGATCTCGTCGAGCACGTGGTCGTGCGCACGCACGATCACGCGCGCGCGGGGCTCGACATGGTCCGCGAACAACAGGCCGGCCGCGTCGGTTTTCTCGTGCTCGACGCGCCGGATGCGGCCGTCGCGCCCGCCTCTGACACGGCGCCTCCCGGCGTCGAGCGGCTCTCCGCGGTGGCCAGGGCCACGGGACCGCATGCCGAGCTGATTCAACGTGCGCTCGGCGACGGCTGGATTGCCGCGTCGTACGAAGACGGGGTGCACGCCGCGCAGCTCTCGCCGCGTGCCGTCGCCACGATCGACGGCGATCTGTTCCATGGACCGCACCTGGTCAACGGCGGCGCGGCGGCGGAGTCGCGCGGCATTCTCGCGACCAAGGGCGAGATTCGCGAGCTGCGCGATCGCCTGGCCCGCGAGCGCGAAGCGGTCGTCGAGCTCGCGGCGCGTGTGAGCACGGCCGGTGCGGCGATGAGCGTCGCGCAGCACGGGATTGCCGCCGCGGCTTCCGAGCTTCACGGGCAGGAGAAGGCGATTGTCGGTCACGACGCGCAGCTCCGGCGCGCCGACGAAGAAGCCGCGCGGCTCGCGCGCCGCGGCGAGCAGCTCGCGCTCGAGCGGCGGCGCGCGCACGAGGAAGGCGACGCGCTCGATCAGCGCCAGACCGAGGCGCGCGAATCGATCACGCGGCTCGAGGGCGAACAGCGGGAAGCCGACGGGCGGTTCACCACGGCGCAGCGCCGGCTGCAGGACGCGCGCGATCGGGCCGAGTCGGTCAGCCATCGCGTGTCGGAAGCCAAGGCCGCGCACGCGGGCCTGACCGAGCGCGGCGCCGGCCTGGCGGCAGAGATCGAGCGGCTCGTCGAGGCGGCGCGCGATCTCGAGATGCGCGTGGTGCAGCTCGGGAACGAACGCACGCAGAAACAGACGGCGCGAGCCGATCTGGCCCAGGCCATCGAAGAAGGACTGCAGACGCTCGACGAGAACGTCCGCAGTCTCGAAGATCTCCGGTACGCGGTGCGCGAGGCGGAATCGATCGTCACCGATCGCCACACGGACGCCGACGCGCAGGAGCAGCGGATTCGCGCGGCGCGCGGCGCGCTCGACGTCGTGCGCAGCGAGGCCAGCGGCCTCGAGGTCGCCCGGGCGACCGCGGAGAGCGATCTGTCGCATCTGGCTGCCCAGTGTCAGGACACCGTCCAGAGCCCGCTCGATCAGGTGCTCGCCGAGGTCGAGCAGATGGAGCGCGAGGGGGCGGCGACGCCGGATCCGCGCGCGATCGCGGCCGAGGAACCGGAGCCGGAGGACGCGGCCGGAGACGAGACCGATCCCGAGGCGGCGATGACCGCGGCCGCTGAGGCGCCGATCCCGCAGAGCCTCACGGCGGAGGAAGCCATCACCGAGCTGCGTGCCAAGATCGATCGTCTCGGCCCGGTGAACATGATGGCCATCGAGCAGTTCGACGAGCTCGAGTCGCGCCACGAGTTCCTCACCACCCAGCGCAAGGACCTCGTCGACTCGATCGCCGCGACCGCCGACGCGATCCGGCGCATCGACGAGACCTCCCAGGCGCGCTTCCGCGAGGCCTTCACGGCGATCAACCAGAACTTTCAGCAGACCTTCAGCACGCTCTTCGGCGGCGGTCGCGCCGGCATCACACTGCTCGACGAGACCGATCCCCTCGAGAGCGGCATCGACATCGTCGCCTCGCCTCCCGGCAAGCGGCTGCAGAGCGTGCAGCTGCTCTCCGGCGGCGAGAAGGCGCTCACGGCGATCTCGCTGATGTTCGCGATCTTCCAGTACAAGCCGAGTCCGTTCTGTCTCCTCGACGAGATCGACGCGCCGCTCGACGATGCGAACATCGGCCGGTTCGTGGAGATGCTGAAGGGCATGCTCCACCACACGCAGTTCATCCTCATCACGCACAACCGGAAGACGATGGAGATTGCCGATCGGTTGTACGGCGTCACCATGGAGGAGCCCGGCGTGTCGAAGCTGATCTCGGTG